>Ga0115567_10002536_pt1 | contig 18056 bp, 15 predicted proteins | sample COGITO_mtgs_1204_2_FD_88679 | JGI IMG/M metagenome (GOLD analysis project Ga0115567, IMG submission 88679) | Pelagic marine microbial communities from North Sea - COGITO_mtgs_120412 | ecosystem: Environmental > Aquatic > Marine > Epipelagic | place: Germany:Helgoland, sampling site Kabeltonne... | reverse complement strand
TGTCGCCGAGAAGGCAAGACAGACATTTTTTAATCCGGACCTACTTGAAAGTGTGTCTGTGGGCAGTGAAGGTGGAACAAATGGGATTGTGCCAACGGCTACTTTGAGTATGCTAGAGTCGAGACAATTTACTGAGCTTCTTCGATTATATGCACGTATCGCTTTTCCTAAAAACCCAGAACGAGACAGTGTTGGTTCATCGCTTGAGCACTACTTTGACGAAGTTAAAAGAGGTGAGTCGATTGGTTTGCGTCCAGGCACTCAATATTTAGACTGCACAAAACATGTATTAGCTCCAGACCTAAAAAATGATAAATTTGAGACATCAATGTTCCTAAATTATTCTATCGGTGTTGCGGGTGTTGCGCTGTATTTTCGTGAGGATTTACAGATGGCAGATGAATTTCATGTTGCAGCCCAGGATTATTTTGAGGAGCAAGGTATAGCAATAGTAGATGCAGTTTAGTACTCGAAATCATAACCTTACTAGCGTATACTAGGAGGGTATTTCTGAATTTGTAAGAGAGGGAAGTTTTTGATGAAGAAGACCCAAGTGCTGAATAAAATTTTTGGTGACCCACAGGCTAAGACCGTTAAGCGTCTTCGTAAGTCGGTTGCTCCGATTAATGATCTTGAGACAGTTTACGAGAAGATGTCGTTACCAAAACTTAAAAAACAAAGCGATGAGTTTAAAAAACAGTTAGCAGATAAAAAGACACTTGATGATATATTGCCGCATGCTTTTGCAGTGGTTCGAGAGGTAGCAAAACGCACACTTGGCATGCGTCACTTTGACGTGCAACTGATTGGTGGAATGGCGCTTCACGAGGGTAACGTAGCTGAGATGAAGACGGGTGAAGGTAAAACTTTGGTAGCAACGTTGCCGGTATATCTTAATGCACTCAGCGGTAAGGGCGTACACGTTGTAACCGTAAACGACTACCTGGCACAGCGCGATGCCGGTTGGATGGCTGAGGTATATCATGCACTTGGTCTCACTACTGGTGTGATTATTGCTGAGCGATCTTTTGTATATGATCCTGAGTACGATAATCCGCATCACGATGATCCACGGATGAAGCGTCTCAAGCCATGTACTCGTACTGATGCATACGCTGCAGATGTAACGTATGGTACAAACAACGAGTTTGGCTTTGATTATCTCAGAGATAATATGGTGAATACGGTTGAAAACTTGCGTCAGCGTGAGCTGAACTTTGCAATCGTTGATGAGGTAGATTCAATCTTAATTGATGAGGCTCGAACGCCACTGATTATCTCAGCACCATCAAGTGAGAGCGGTGCGGGGTATGGTATGTTTGCCGACGTGGCACGAAAGCTTGTCAAAGACGATTACGAGCTTGATGAAAAACGACGTAGCGTAGCCTTAAATGATCAGGGTGTTGAAAAGATTCAGAAGTTGCTTAAGATTGATAACTTGTACGCGGCTGAACATATCCGCTTGATTTACCACATGGATCAGGCTTTAAAGGCGCAGACTTTATTCAATCGAGATAAAGAGTATGTAGTCTCTAATGATGGAGAGATCATCATCGTCGATGAGTTCACTGGTCGCTTAATGCACGGGCGTCGATATAACGAGGGCCTACACCAGGCAATTGAAGCGAAAGAGGGTGTTGATGTACAAGAGGAGAGTATGACACTTGCAACGATCAGCTTTCAAAATTACTTTCGTTTGTACGACAAATTGTCCGGTATGACGGGTACTGCATCAACTGAGGCCGAAGAATTTAATCAAATTTACGGCATTGATGTGATTGAGATTCCATCCAATAGGGTGCTGGCGCGTGAGGATCGTACCGATCGGATTTATAAGACCGAGAGTGGTAAGTTTAAAGCATTAATTACAGAGGTTAAATCGTTACACAAAAAGGGTCAACCTGTACTCATTGGTACGGTCTCGATCGAGAACAATGAGCGATTATCCCAGATGCTAACCGACGCCAAAGTTCCACACCAAGTTCTCAACGCTAAAAATAACGAGGGTGAGGCAGCGATTGTGGCTAAGGCTGGTCAAAAAGGCGCCGTCACATTGGCGACAAACATAGCGGGTCGCGGTACAGATATTGTGCTAGGAGACGGTGTGAAAGATCTCGGCGGCCTTGTTGTGCTGGGTTCAGAGCGTCATGAGTCACGTCGAATCGATAATCAGTTACGTGGTCGGTGTGGTCGTCAGGGTGATCCTGGCATGACACAGTTTTACGTCAGTTGCGAGGATGACCTCATGCGCATATTTGGCGGAGAGAGAATCGCAAACTTGATGGAGCGTCTTGGCGTGGCCGAGGATCAAGCAATTGAGAACCGCGCAGTTAGCCGTACGCTTGAGAACGCTCAGAAGAAGGTGGAGGGGTATAACTTTGATACTCGTAAGAACGTTGTGCAATATGACGACGTTATGAACCGACACCGTAAGGCTGTCTACACTATCCGAAAACGTGCGCTGATGGCCGAGGATATCAGTGGTCAGATTAAACAGATGGTTGAACAAGAGGCGGAGTCGTGGGCACAGGTTGTGCCAACGGATGCTAAAGAGTTTTACCGCGAACTCTCAACTGTCTTCCCGTTCAGCGAGAAACAAATTAAAGATCTTAAGAAGACAACCGAACCCAAAGAGCGACTGCAAAAGTTTAAAGACTACGGATATGATTTGTATGTTGACCGTGAGGAAGTACTCGGTACTGAGATAATGCGACAGATTGAGCGCGAGGCAATTATGCAAGTACTTGATCAATTGTGGATGCAGCATCTTGAGAACATGGATCATTTACGCAACGGTATTGGTTGGCGTTCAATCGGCCAAAAAGATCCGCTGGTTGAGTATAGACGTGAGGGGCAAAACTTATTTGAAGGCATGCAGGCAACACTACGTAATGAGGTCGTACGTGGACTTAATCATTTACAACCACACCAGGTTGCACAAGCGGTTGAGACAGAACTTACCAAGGCGGCTAAAGCTTCAACTGACAACGCCAACCAAATTACGACTGGCGTAGCCTCTAGCGCGGAAGATTTTGATGAGACGGTTGTCAAACGAGTTAGCGTACCAAGCGCTAAAAAGAAGTCTGCAATAAAGCAAACTCGTAAAAAACAGCGACAAAACCGTAAAAACAAACGCTAGACAACCTTATACGCTGACTTGCTGGGATAAATCAATTCTGGTCTAGAACCGGACACCAAAAAGCTCTATACTAGAGAGAATGAAACATTCGGTACGTGAGGTAAAGCTTAAAAATGGTGTTCGTGGCCTTTTAGTTGATGTGCCACAGGCACAGGTAATGAGCTATGATTTTAGTTTGCGAGCCGGGTATTATTTAGCCGAAGAAGGTAAATGGGAGGCTCCTCATGTTATGGAGCACATGCTGTGCGGCGCAAACCAACAATATCGTAAAGCTCGCACGTTTGAGGCAGAAGTTAAACGCAACGGCGCTTATACCAATGCTTACACAAACACCTATAATGTAGGCTACTTTGGCGAGTGTGCAGACTTTGAGTGGGATCGTATCTTAAGTCTCTTGATGTTATCTATATCCAAGCCACTTTTTTTACAGGAGGAATTTACTGCAGAAGTGGGCAACGTCAAAGAGGAGCTCAGTGGCAATCTCACAAATTACTTTAGGCAACTTGGCATCGAGCTGGCCGATCGAGCTGGTTTTTTGGCGACTAACGATAGAGAACGGATTAAAAAGCTCAAAGATATGACCATTGATGACGTCAGAAAGCACTACAAAAAGACCCATAGCCTAAACAATATTGGCTTTACTATCGCTGGAAACCTAAAAGGTAGAAGAGATCAGATCAGCTCAATTATCGAGAAGAATCTTGATTTACCGAGTGGTACGCAGATACCTTTACCCAAGACTACTTTGCAGCGACAAGAGTCAGCGTTGTACATTGAGAACAACACTGTTGAGTCACTTTATGTCAGCTTTAGCATGTTATTGCCGCGCCGTATAAGTGAACCAGAGATTGATGCGCTTGATGCGTTGAATAATATTTTAACCTCAACAGCAGATTCACTCATTTATGGTGACTTCAGAGAGAAGGGTGTCGCATATTACATCTTCTCCGGTGGAAGTCGTGGACACGACTACAGTGTGTGGGATTTTGATTTTCAAGTCAGTCCTGACAACGCTAAACAGGCAATTGGCATAATCGTCAAGCATCTGCGAAGTATTTTAAACGGTAATCTTACCGCCGAGCAATTAAAGACTTCTAAAAATTATGCACTCGGCAGCTTTCAAATGGGCGCACAAACGGTCGGCAGTATTCAGAATGGATACTCCCACGAGTATGGATTGACCGGTGAGGTGATGGACTACTACCGCGTGCCCGAACGTATCAAAGGGGTAACCATGAATCGTGTCACGTCAATCGCGCAAGAGTTTCACAAAGAGGCACTATGGGACTTTGGTATTTTAGGCGGTTGCGGACAACAGTTTGTTGATGAGCTTCACGATGAGATCGCTAAACTTTGGAGATAATATGAAGGTAGCAATTGCTGGATATGGTGTAGAGGGAGAAGCTAACTACAAGTATTGGATTAAAAAAACAAAAGACATCACAATTTTTGATGAGGCAGAGCGTCCGCTTCGTGATCTACCGAAGGCGGTTGAGTCACGACTTGGCAAAGGATGTTTCTCTGATATGAATGGTTTTGATTTAGTGATCAGAACGGCCAGCCTAGATCCCACCAGCATACAGACTGACGGGGAGATCTGGTCAGCTACAAATGAATTTTTTGCCGAGTGTCCTGCGCCGATTATTGGGGTGACTGGCACAAAAGGCAAAGGCACGACCTGTACGCTTATTGCGGATATTCTAAAAGCTGCTGGTAGTAACGTTCACCTCGTTGGCAACATTGGAACGCCTGCACTTGATGTGCTGCCCAGTATTAAGCCCGATGATATCGTCGTGTTTGAGCTATCGAGTTTTCAGCTTTGGGATATCAAAAAGTCTCCAACCACAGCCGTTATATTAATGATCGAGCCAGACCATCTCAATGTGCATCACGACATGGACGATTACGTTGCCGCTAAGGCAAATATCGGCAGGTATCAAGATGAAGAGGATCTACTTATATATCATCCGACAAATAAGTTGAGCGCTAAAGCGGCATCAGTTTCAATAGCGCAGAAAAAGCGTTACATGACAGCTGAAGGAGCTCAGGTTGGGGATGACAGCCAATTACAAAAAGCGACCATTTATATCGACGACGATATCATATGCGATGTATCTGAAGTTGGATTAATTGGTGCACATAACCTTGAGAACATATGCGCAGCCATAACTGCAGCTTGGCGATATACGCAGGATATAGATGCAATCGCGACTACCGTAAAGTCATTTAAAGGACTTGAACACAGACTTGAGTTCGTTCGAGAGGTTGGGGGTGTCAAATATTACAACGACAGCTTCTCAACAGGTCCAGCAGCAGCAATGGCGGCACTACAATCTTTCAATGAAAAGTTACTTGTCATAGTAGGTGGATCAGACAAAGATGTAGATATGAATCAGCTGCTTGATTATTTTGATAGTAAAAAACATAGTTTGGTTCTTATTGGAACTGCTGCAGACTCACTAGAGAAACAACTTAAAGATAGAAGCTTTGGTAATTACACAAACCTGGGCGCTCTTAGAACTATGCATGAGATTATGCAGCATGTTTATGAAATGATTATTGACGAGCGGGTAGTCTTATTGAGCCCAGCACATGCAAGTTTTGATATGTTCAAGAACGTTTACGATCGCGGCACACAATTTAAAAGCGAGGTGAGCCAACTTTCCTAGCTGTAAGTTTGTCGATGCGATCAATCACACTTTGCGTAGGAGTGATCACTGTAACTTCGCTACCAACAAGTTGTTGGATTGAATTTTGAATGAGATGATAGTGTGTGCACCCTAGCACTATGATATCGACGTGTTGTAGTTTTAAGTTATGCAACAGTGCCTCAAGACTTTTCCAGTCGATTTTGCGAGTTTCAATCTGGCTCGCGAGTGTCTTTACTTGTGGTTCAAAAATTGTCGTATTCATGCCGTAGGCACTTTTGAGTATTCTGTAGCGTTCGCTCTTGAGTGTTGCAGGAGTGGCCAGAACAGCGATACATTTAGTTTTTGTTTGAGTTGCTGCGATTTTGATAGCAGGTTCAAAACCAACAAAAGTTTTTTCGGGGTATTTTTTTCGGAGATGATCAATAGCATATGCAGTCGCAGTGTTGCAGGCAATAACTATGATGTCTGCTAGGAGTATTGGTTGGATAGCCTTATCGACTAGATCCCGTATATCTTTCTCTGATTTATCTCCATAAGGAAGATTCTCACGATCATGCACAACTTTTATAGAATATTCAGGGTTATGTTTACGTAACTCTTTTGCAAACAATACACCACCAATTCCAGTATCAAAAATACCAATTCGTATCATACGACTATTGTATACTACATACATGCATGATTTAAAAAAGAAGGTTTCAGCTACACAAGAAGCACTTGGTGCTATTTGGGATGAGCATAAATTTGCAGATAAAGAGGCAAAGCTCATTGAGCTCAATAAGGTAGTTGAAGACCCTAAGCTGTGGGAGGATAATCAGCGAGCACAACTAATGAGCAAGCAGCAGTCAAAGCTATCAACAAGCTTGTCACCGTGGCTAGAGGTGCGAAGTAAGCTTGTGGAGTTACAAGAGCTAATTGACCTTGGTGATGAGAGTCTGACTGATGATGTTGCCACGCAGTTTTTGGCTACGCAAAAACAATTGGCTAGTCTCACAGAGGAGCTGCGCTACAATGGACCCTACGATGATCATGACGTGGTACTACGACTTCAGGCTGGAGCTGGTGGAGTTGATGCGATGGACTGGACCGGAATGCTTGAGCGTATGTATCTTAGATGGGCGGAGAAGGCCGGGTACAAAGCAGAGTTGGTTGACGAATCAAAAGGGGACGAGGCTGGCATTAAGAGTGCTACCATTACTATTTCTGGAGTAAATGCTTACGGCAAACTGCAATCTGAGCACGGTGTACATCGTTTAGTGAGGTTGAGTCCTTTTAACTCAGACAACTTAAGGCAAACCAGTTTTGCAATGGTGGAGGTACTACCTCAGATTGATCAACCAGATGAGGTAGAGATTGATGAGGCTGACATACGTGTCGATACGTATAGAGCCTCGGGTCACGGCGGACAAAGCGTTAACACAACTGATAGCGCCGTGAGGATTACTCACACTCCCACAAATACCGTTGTCTCAATCCAAAATGAGAAGTCGCAAATTCAGAATAAAGAGACTGCTATGAAGATACTACGTTCTAAACTTGCCCAACTGCAGGTGGAGCAGCACACTGAGAAGATCTCGGAGATAACTGGCCCAAATCAAGAGGCTGCCTGGGGGAATCAGATCAGAAACTACGTTTTGCACCCGTACACACTCGTTAAAGATACAAAAACCAAATTTGAGGTGAAAGACGCTCAGAAAGTCCTCGACGGGGATCTTGATCCTTTTTTGCATTAAGCGACTGTATCTCAGCGTAGTTCTTTGGTATAATCGTAAGCGTGATTCTTTTAGATAGAGTAACAAAAAAATATGGCAAAAAAGGCCTGGCACTTGACCGGGTTTCTCTTCATATTGACCCCAAAGAGTTTGTCTTAATTGTTGGTACCAGTGGTGCCGGTAAATCAACTATTCTCAAACTTCTAACTCGCGAGGAGAAGCCGACTTCAGGCAAAATTATGGTTGGTGGCATTGACTACGATCGTCTGAAGGATAAAGAAGTACCGCTGCTACGACGTAAAATCGGAACAATATTTCAGGATTTTAAGCTGCTGCCAAATCGAACGGTTTTTGAGAATATCGCGTTTGCACTCGAGATAGTCGGCATGACTAACAAAGAGATTAACTACACGGTTCCACGTGTTATTGAGCTGGTTGGTCTGACTGGCAAAGAGAAGAACTTTCCAAAAGAGCTATCCGGTGGTGAGCAGCAACGCGTAGCAATTGCTCGGGCAGTAGTTCGGCAACCAAAAATTTTGATTGCTGATGAGCCTACCGGAAATCTCGACCCAAAGCACGCCTGGGATGTCGTCTCAGTACTAGAGAAGGTTAATCAACACGGCACAACCGTGATTATGACAACACACAACCAAGATATCGTACACAAGTTAAAACGTCGTGTCATAACAATCGACGGTGGACGTATCGCCAAAGATACAAGCGTGAAAGGGGATGCGTAATGAAGGGCAGCTCTTTTAAACGCAAGCTGATTAACTCACGTCGAGTGTTTACGATTGGTGCTCACAGTTTTGTAAGAAATGCTTGGCTCTCCGTTGCTGCTACCGTGGTAATGAGCATTACCCTAGGGTGTATTTTGCTAACGCTTTTTGCTAGTTATACACTTAACAACACCGTCCAGTCATTTACCGACAAAATAGATGTATCGATATTCTTTAATGCCGATGTTGATAAAGAGCAGATTCAGGCTTTATCAACTGATTTGCGTAACGACTCCGCGCTCGAGGTGAAAGAGATTACCTATGTATCCAAAGAGGACGCCCGAGCGATTTATGAAGACAGCATTAAAGACAGCATTAAAGAGTTGCAATCGTTGGCACAGACTAATGAGGATACGTTCCCAGCTAGCATCAGGGTTAAAACCTATGATACGGCTCGTCTACAAGATGTCGTAGAAGTAACTCGATCTAAAAAATATGCAGATATTGTGTACAAGGATTCATACAAAGACGATGCAAAACGTACAGCTGTCGATCGACTCGGTAATATCGCTAAGTTTCTGAGAAACGCAGGCCTCGTTGCAAGTATCTTGTTTGGTGCAATCTCTATATTGGTGATACTAAACACCATCAGAATGGCTATATTTAATCGTAAAGACGAGATTGAGATTATGCAGTTGATCGGTGCCAGTAAGTGGTATATTCGTGGACCATTCTTGGTTGAAGCATCTATTTATGGTGCCATAGCTGGTATTGCCGCAACGGCGTTCTTCTACGGCTTAGTGTTAGCTCAGGCGCCAAAACTCGGGAGTTATGTTGAGGAGATTCGTCCGACAGTTGAGCAGTTTGAATCTATTATGTGGATCATTATACCTGCCTCAATTTCTGCCGGGATTATTATCGGTTCGTTCTCAGCATACTTGGCAATCCGTCGTCATCTCAAAACCAAGACTACAAAATAACAACAGTATAGTCATAAAGAACAGGGGTATAGTCGCAATAAGTTTGTTGACCTGGTGATGTCGCTTATGGTAATCTCTTTAGTACATGATCCACCACACATCACGTACAAAACACCTACTGCTGAGGGCCACAAAATTGACATTGTTGTCGCTCGGTATTGTTATGTTTATTGTGTCTTCAGCTGGCGTATCTGAGGTTTATGCACGGTCAGTTCAGGATATCCAAAATGAAATAGCAAAAAAAGAGGCACAAAAAAATGCAGCGAGTGCGCAAGCAGGCGTTTTGCAGCAGCAGGCCGGTGGTATTGAGGGTGAGATCAATGTCCTTGTCGAACAGATTGCATCTATTCAGTCTCAAATTGACACCAACGCCGCCAAGAAAGCAGAGCTTACTGCTCAGATAGAAGCAGCACAGGCAAAGTTAACTGAGCAAAGGGCATTACTCTCAGAGAATATTCGCTCTATTTATGTGGAAGGCGACATTAGTCCACTTGAGATGATTGCGAGTAGCAAAAATTTGAGCGATTTCGTTGACAAACAAGAGTACCGAGATCGAATTAAATCAAACATTACAAGAATCGTTGATGAAGTTACGGAGCTGAAGCAAAAACTTGACACACAGGAGAAGCAAGTAGTGGCTATCATCGCAGAGCAGCAAACGCTCAAGGGTGGTTTAGATGCTAAAAACGCCTCGGCAAATAGTAAACTGGCATCAGTGAACCGTACAAAGGATAGCTTTAACTCGCAGGTTGCAGCGGCTCAGGGTGATATATCGGCTTTGCAGCGCGAGGTTGCCGCGGCTCAAGCTGCGCTGGCACGTGTTAATGTCGGTTCACTCCCCTCATCCGGAAGAGTGTCACAGGGTACGGTGATTGGGACCGTTGGAAACACAGGTAATTCGTTCGGAAATCACCTACACCTTAGGGCACAGGTCAATAGAAGAGCTGTTAATCCAAGTAACTATCTAGGAGGGCGGTGGTCAACACCTACTAACGGAAGGATAACTCAACTATTTGGTGAGAACCCTTGGGTGTATGGCTACGGAGCCAATGGACATGATGGTATTGACTATGGTGCACCAGCTGGAACACCTGTTAGGGCAGTAGAGAGCGGCGTCCTTTACAAGGGATGGTCACAACAACTAGTCGGCTACTGGCAATTTGGTTGCATGGCAATGGTTCGACATGATGATGGTTTACTCTCAATCTATGCACACATGCAAGCAAGTAACTGTTAGTTAGATAAACTCAATGTAGTTAGCCGCATGATCTTTAGTATATTCTTCTGAATTAAAATTACGCAGTCTCGCGGGGGTGACATAACTTTTTGTATGGTTTTTGTATTAGCTATTGATTTTGTATTACGCTTATGGTAATATACAAATACTATGGTCCACCACAAAAACCGCAGTATAAAACTAATACCAAAATTAACACCGCTGCTCGCAGCCGGTGTTATGGTAGTCTCAAGTATTATGGGTCCAGTGGTGGCAGCTCAATCTTTGCAAGATCAGATTAATGCACTAGAGCAAAAGAAGAACCAAACACAAAATATCTCAAACGGCTTAGCCCAACAGGCACAAGGTATACAGGGTGAGATTAACTCTTTGAGAGATCAAATCGCGAGTATACAGTCACAGATTGACATCAATACTGTCCGACAAAGCGATCTCAACAAACGGATTGATGTAGCCCAGAAGAAGCTCGCCGAGCAAAAAGATATGCTTTCTGCAAATATTCGTTCTATGTACATAGAGGGAGATATTAGTCCACTCGAGATGATTGCAAGTAGCAAGAATCTTGGAGATTTTGTCGACAAACAAGAGTACCGAGATCGAATTAAACAGAACATTGTTGAAACACTGGACGAAATTGAGCGACTGAAGATTCAACTAGGTGGCCAGAAGAAAGAGATTACAAAAATACTCAACGATCAAAAGTCACTCAGAGGCAGCCTCAGTAAAAAGAACAATGAAGCTGGCGCAAAACTTGCATCTGTTAATCAAAGTAAGGCTGGGTTTGACTCTCAGATTCAAGCACAGAGCGCACAGATTACCGCACTTAGAGAGCAGCAACGTGCAGCCAACTCAAGATTTATCGGTGCGCCTGGATCAGGTGCTGCATGTGGCGGGGGTTATCCTGGTCATGCGGTAAGTAATTTTGGTTCATGGGGCTGCAACTATGGCCTTGATCAGGGCGTTGACAGCTGGGGAATGTATAACCGAGAGTGCGTAAGTTATACTGCCTTTAAAGTAGCTCAATCGGGTAGAAACATGCCCTATTGGGGCGGTCGTGGTAACGCTAAAAACTGGCCAAGTAATGCCCGTGGAGCGGGTATCCCTGTTGATAGCAGTCCTAGAGTGGGTGATGTAGCAATCTCGACCTCCGGATATTACGGACATTCGATGTATGTCGAGTCGGTCAACTCAAATGGGACCATAAATATTAGTCAGTACAACGTTGCTTGGGATGGTCGCTACACTACGGCTACAATTAGCCCTAGTGGGCTTGAATTTATTCACTTTTAAGTGCAGTGCGTAGTTAGTTAACAGACGGTGAACGGCTCAATATTAATGAGGAGTTTATTTTAGAGTACGTTTTAATTTGATAGCACCCGAGAGTGTTTTGTATCTAAGCGGACGAAGGGGGAGATCGTAGGTGAATGGTACGTCTACAATGTTTTTTGAGAACTTAATCTTAAACTGGGTAACATTTTTGAGCCCCTCGTAATTTTTACCCGCAATACCCATAAAGTCATATGATTTGTTGCCACGTGACTTCATATCTTTGATAATCTCCCAATGAAGAGCGTAAGCAGCAAAACTATCACGGGCTTTGGCGCTGCTGCCGCCGTAATAATACATGGCTTGGTCGTTATACTCCGTTGTTATTGCCCAGGCAAGTACTTCGTCACTACTTCCGGCAACATATAGACGGGCACAATCACCAAGTGTCTCAAGGAGTGAGGTGTATAGCGCGAGTGGGTGTATACCAAATCCATCACGCTCAGCGGTCTCCTGTAATATAGGAAAACATTTAGCCATAAAGAACGTGGTAATATCATTTGTGACTTCGCAGACTTTGACATTAGTCTTAGCGGCTGAGCGAACGCCGCGACGCCCACTCTGACTCATGCCTGCAAGTATATCGCCCTCAGACAGCGTAAGATCAACTACTACTGTTTGATCGTACATGGTGTGCTCGTAGGGGAGTTTGAGCCGACCTATTTTTGTCGGCATCGTAAGCCGGATAAATACCGGTTTACTATTATCAACAGATGTGAATTGCTGTTTAAGAGTTGCACACATTTTTTGTACAGTTTCAGAGTTGGGCACCGAGGCAAAGAGTGGGCCGTGTTTAAACCAGATCCAGTCTCGGCCTTTGTTGTGATAGAGGGTGGCACTACCAATAGCCACTAGCTTTCCGTCCTCATCATCATATCGAAAGCTCCCGAGAAATGTGCGGTTATCAATCGCGTCATCAAACATACCCCAAGTTGGTGATTGCTCAAGTGGTACTACAACTGGGAGGATAGATTGCTCAAGTTTTGCAAACTGAGACTTAGATAGTTTTGATATTGCTAGTGTATTCATATGTACTCCACCATGATACAATTTTGGGTACATGAATGATAGTAATACAGACAATCTTGAAATCAATAATAGAGCATCAAGGCGAAGAACTAAGCGCTTCTCATTTGGCGTAGTCCTCGTCTCGGTCATTATCTCGTTTGTAGTCGGTACACGAGCACAGTTTATCGGTGATTACTTCTTCTCGCCGTATACCAACAAGGGTAATCAATCACTCAGTGCTAACCTTGATCTTACTGAGTCTCAAAAAATATACGATTTACTACGACAAAAGTACGACGGCAAACTCGACACCAAAAAACTTGAAGAAGGCTTACAAAAGGGACTTGTTGAAGCAGCCGGCGATGAATATACGACATACTTTACTCCTGAAGAGGCACAGGCGTTCGATAACGATCTCAATGGTACATTCACTGGTATTGGTGCGGAGCTTGGTACGCGCGACGAACAGCTTGTAGTGATAGCTCCACTAGATGGTTCGCCAGCATTAAAGGCAGGTGTCAGAGCTGGCGACATCATCACTAAAATTGCTGGAGATGATGCCAAAGGGCTCAGCGTAGAGAAGGCGGTGGAGAAGATTCGTGGAGATGCTGGAACAGATATTATTATTGGGTTTGTTCGTGATGATAAGCCGGTTGATATCACAATAACGCGAGCTGAGATTACCGTTCCGAGTGTAAAAAGTTCCGTCAAAGACGGCATTGGCTACCTTAAGATCAGCCGTTTTGGAGATGACACTGCTGAGCTAGCCAAGCAGGCGGCAACAAGCTTTAAACAACAGAATGTGAAGGGTGTGGTAGTTGATGTTCGTGATAATGGCGGCGGCTTACTTGACAGCTCCGTGTCTATTGCCGGCATCTGGCTTAATAATAAAGTTGTCGTTGAGGAGCGTCAGGGTGGACGTACGACTGATGCGCTGAGAACTGGTGATAACCCAATTCTTGAGGGCGTCCCAACTGTAGTTTTGATTAACGGTGGATCAGCTTCTGCTAGCGAGATTTTGGCTGGTGCATTGCGCGATCACAAAGCTGCAACACTGCTGGGAGAGAAGTCATTTGGAAAAGGCAGCGTACAAGAGTTGATTGATTTACCGAGTGGTGGCAAATTAAAGATAACAGTAGCTCGTTGGTATACACCAAACGGTAAGAACATTGATAAAGAGGGCATCCAACCAGATCAAAAGGTTGAACGGACATCTGACGACTTCAACAATGACCGTGACCCACAAAAAGACGCTGCTTTTAAAAGCCTCCAGTAATACTTGCATTTATCATAATCGTTATGCATACTGGATCCATTGTTAAGGAGGGTTTTGGTGATTCTAGTTAATTTTAGTTTTGAATGTAAAATTAGGAGATCTACAAACGCCCCAAACAAATACAGACAAGACCTACAACAAGAGGCTGCTCCGGCAGCCTCTTTGGCTTGTGAGAGAAAACCGACAGCAATATTAAAGGAGATACGTAATGTCTAAAAAACCAAAATTCATATTTGTGACAGGCGGAGTACTGTCTGGTGTTGGCAAGGGGATTACCGCTGCTTCAGTTGGAAACATTTTAAAAGCACGTGGTTTGAAGGTGAACATACAAAAATGTGATCCTTATCTCAATGTTGACGCTGGGACGCTCAATCCGGCTGAACATGGTGAATGTTACGTCACAAAAGATGGTGCCGAAACCGATCTCGACCTCGGTCACTATGAGCGATTTATTGATACAGAGTTGACGCAGACGAGCTCAACCATGAGTGGTAAAATTATGCGCCAAGTTATTGAGGACGAGCGTGCTGGAAAGTACTTAGGTAAAACCGTTCAGTATGTTCCGCATGTAACTCGGGCAATGCAGGAGCATATTGAGGCGGCTGCAGAAGGTTTTGATGTGCACATTGTAGAGATAGGTGGGACAATCGGTGATATCGAGGGGCAAGGCTTTGTAGAGGCTATACGCGAGCTAGGGATTAAGCATGGACGTGATTACTGCTTGTATATTCATGTGGTGTATATACCGTTTTTGGGAGCGAGCAAAGAGTTTAAAACAAAACCCGCCCAAAATGCGGTTAAAGATCTCCGAAACACTGGTATCGTTCCAGACATGATTATGGCACGATCTGAGGATGTTGCTCCGGATGGAATTATCGACAAGCTCAGTCTGTACGGCGGAGTTCCAAAAGAGGCCATCGCTCTACTGCCGAACGCACCGTCTATTTACCAGGTACCACTGACGCTTGAGGAGTCGGGGAGTGGACAGTATATTGTTGATCGATTGGGGCTCAAGTGCGGCAAACCAAAGCTCAAAGATTGGCAGTTGCTCGTCGATCATATTCTCAAACCAAAACAAATAAAGTTAAAAGTCGGATTAATCGCTAAGTATTTAGATAACGAGGACAGCTACTTCTCAGTGGTTGAGGCGCTCAGAGCAGCTGGTTGGGACAACGACGTTGACATCGAGATCACTTGGATTAATGCAGAGAAGTTTGAGAGGAGTCCTCGCTTGGTATCGAGAGATATCCGTAGAGTTGACGGTATAATTGTGCCGGGTGGATTTGGATCTCGCGGGATTGAGGGTAAAATTGCGGCAGCAGACTATGCTCTCAAAAAAGATATACCATACCTTGGGCTTTGTCTTGGGATGCAGGTGGCTGCAATTGCTGCAGTCCGAAGTCAGGGTATCAAAATAGCCAGCTCGACAGAGGTGGATCCGCAAGCAAGTGAACCTGTCATTCACACAATGGAGGATCAGGTGGGTAAAGAAGGCACAGGGGGCACGATGCGCTTGGGAGCATATGAGTGTAAGCTTGCACCAAACACTCAGGCACGCAAGCTATATGGTGTTAGCAAAGTCAACGAAAGGCACCGTCACCGCTACGAATTTAATAATCTATATTTGGCTCATCTTAAAAAAGCTGGTCTGGTAGTGAGCGGAACATGGGAGCAGGGCGGACTCGTAGAGATTATCGAGAAGCCTCAGCATCCGTACTTTGTAGCTTGTCAATTTCACCCAGAGTTTACCTCAAGGCCGCATAAACCGCACCCACTGTTTAATGGTTTTGTTTCTGCATTGAAAAAGCGTAACAAGCTTGCTACTATTAAACAGTAATGGCACAGCATAAAATTTTACTTGTAGAAGATGATGAAGCGTTAGCCCAGATGTATACAATGCGCCTGAGCGCAGAAGATTTTGACGTGGCACATGTCGCAAATGGAGAAGACGCGCTGTCGGAAGCAATTAAATATAAACCTGATCTTATCTTGCTCGACGCAATGATGCCAAAGATTAGTGGTTTTGATGTGCTTGATATCTTGCGCAACACGCCTGAAACAGCTAACGTACGTATCATCATGCTCACCGCGCTCAGTCAGCCAAAAGACAAAGAGCGTGCAGAAAGTCTCGGTGTCGATGACTACTTGGTTAAATCACAAGTTGTAATCGCAGATGTAATCGAGCGTATTCGCCACCACTTAGGTAAAGAGAAGTAACACTTTATGGAACTATCCCGTTATGAACGGGGTGGGAAGTTACAATTAGTAGCTTTTGGAGCTCTAGCGTTATGTCTTGCAGGCGTAGCAAAAGCTGGTATTTTGATCCTCAATCGCAACGAGCACACTCCAGTTATGCATGGCGGGTGGACTGAAATAGACTTTGAACAATAGTAAAGCCCATCAATTTATCTATCATATTATTGACAATATAGCATCATTATGCTAATGTTGTTAGTGTAAGTAAAGAAAACAAATATGCCAGAAATTAAGCTACAGTCAGCACAAAATGAAGCAAAAACATCTCTTCAAGAGGTAACTTCTTCTAGTAGCATCCTGGAGTCAATAGCACAGCGTGGTATTGAGATTGGTGACGAAGAGTATATTTCTGAGTCATTGGACGTGCTACGTCAAGATTTAGGTATTGAAGATGAGGCTTTTACTGACTTTAAACGTACGATCGTATTGGTTGCTGCTGCTGATAGACTAGCACAGTTAAAGAAACGTGACGAGTCGGTGGGTGTACAAGGCGCTGAGATGGAATACATTGCTGACTTAGTAATGGGTATTGCAGGTGAGTACACCGCATATCATGAATCCCGTTCACCCAAGACACTAGACAGGTATATACCCTCCGAAGAGCATCAGAAGTTAGTCTACGAGAAGTACATGCATCCAGAATTAACAGCGGAGTTCGATGAATTTATCCATGGTGAGGCCTTCGATGAGCTTCGTTTACGACTTGGTGTGGATGATGAGGAACCATTTGAGGTCAAGGTTCTCAGTATTGATACAGGTGACTCAGACGGACTCATACCGTACGTTGATTTTGGTGAGGATCAACTATCCCACGAAGAGTTTTCTGCACGAATCAAAGAAGGTGATATTAGAAGAGATTATCGTCAAGGGCTTGAGAATCGTTCTGTTCGATTCGCAAACGAGCTTGGAAGAGACGGAGTCTTTGCACCTGCCTGGGTATCCACTTTTGACGATGGAACAAAATACCTGTGCGTGACGACTGCACTTGCAGAAAAGGTTATGTACACTGACGAGGAACGCTCCGCTCACTATGACGAGAGTTATTATGTGGGCGATCTCGCGACAGCACAACATGAGTATACCCACACACAAGAAATGCTCACAGGTGGTGAGATTAGTCTTGGTATTGCCTTAGAAGAGCTGAGGGCCGAACATTTTTCTGGTAATCACCAGGGCTACACCGACATTAAAAAATTTTTCATTGGCATGAGAATGCTTACAGGTTATAACCCAAGCGATAGTTTTGAGATTAACGGACAGCCTTATAACCAGGATAATTTTCTTGCTGACATAGTTCGAAACGTAGGCTTAGCTGGACTTATAGATGCAATGACTGTCATGCCAAGCAATTACGTAAGCGATGAGCAGGTTAGTCCTTTTGTTAAGTCGGTTGTTGCACATAACGGGGGGTCAATCAGCTCACACTTTGCTAAGATGCACGATCGTTTAACGGATGAGTTTGGCAAAGAAGTTATTGAGGCTCGTATCTCAGATTTTGTTGATAATGTGTACGAGAAATGTAAAGATAATGAATATATAACTGTTGAGTCTTGGTTCTCTTATGGTGCACCAGTGTCATTTAGAGACGTAGGAATAAAGAATTTTAGAAGAAGATACCCCGATAAAAGTGACGGATATGATTACGGAGTATAGTAGGTGCAGTATTACTTAACAGTGACTTCGACGCGGGGGACTGAGCGGCCGGTGAATGTGCGGACTTTGCGCTTTTCAAAGCCTACAACACCATCTTTG
>Ga0115567_10002535_pt1 | contig 18057 bp, 15 predicted proteins | sample COGITO_mtgs_1204_2_FD_88679 | JGI IMG/M metagenome (GOLD analysis project Ga0115567, IMG submission 88679) | Pelagic marine microbial communities from North Sea - COGITO_mtgs_120412 | ecosystem: Environmental > Aquatic > Marine > Epipelagic | place: Germany:Helgoland, sampling site Kabeltonne... | reverse complement strand
TACCTTATCGCTATTGAGTAATGTAATGGGACATAAAATACTAGGCAATTGTCTTTTCATCTTAACCAGCGAAAACTCAGCAAGTAGTTGTCCTTGTTCAAAACTTTCACCCTGTTTAACGACTCTGTTAAATCCTTCTCCCATCATAAGATGCGAATCAATGCCTAGCTGTATTTGCAGATGTAGGCCATTTTTCGCTTTTAATCTCATTTGATTAGCCAGTTCTGGAAAGTGCAACATAGTGCCAGCAAACGGCGCTAATACTTGGTATCCAGAGGGTTTAATGGCAATGCCTTCGCCAAACATGCGTTCAGTGAAAAGGGCATGGGGTACCTTATCTAATAACACTACTGAACCTGTTATGGGACTATAAATCTCCAAGGCTTTTTTATGCACCGGCAGCGAGTTGGCGTCTACTAAGCGAGTAAATATTCCCATTTTAGGCAAATTCACTAAAGTAGCTTGAAAGGATTTGATAAGGCATAGTCTAGAATGGTATCTCGGGCATGGGATTGTATAGTTGGCATAATACTAACGTCCATTTTTTAAGTATGATAGCAAAACAGTCCAGTAAAAGGAGTTAAGTTAGGCTTATCCACCGATCCTGTGGATAACTCTGTTGAGTACTGTTTATATGTGACTTAGTAAACTGATATATATACAAAAATTAGGGTTGGTTGTAAAACACTCGATAGCACAAAGCTTGGTTGAAATTACATCATTTGAAGGGGATTTATGCAGGTTTTGGATATTTATGCAGGGAAAAATGCCCTTGCACGTATCAAGCAAGAAGGCTTCAGTGCAGATTTATTTGACTATATGCTGGGGGCGTCTGGCGGGCCAAAATGGTTTGTGTTAGCGGGGTTGGATCGTTATATCTTCTCTGAGTTTTTTGCTGAGCGTACTCGGCCACTGAATATTATAGGTTCTTCAGCGGGGGCATTTCGATTTGCTTGTTTCGCACAAAATGACCCATTGTCTGCGATTAATCGCTTGGCAGATAGGTATGCCCGTACGGTTTATTCTGATAAACCGAGCGCCAAAGAAATTACGCTAAAAGGTAAAGCGCTTTTGCATTACGTACTAGGCGAAAATGGCTGCCAAGAAATCATCGATAACCCAATCATTAAAGTGCATTTTATCGTAGCTAAATGTAAGGGCATAACCCAATTTGAAGCAAAATCTTTACAAATGACAGGTCTGCTCGCTAGCGCAAGTGCCAATATGCTGAAGCGGAAATGGCTTGAAAAATTTTATCAACGATATTTATTTTCATCGCCTAATTCTGATTTAAAGGTCAATGATCCGAATTGCATGCCTTCATATTCTGTGCAGCTCACCGCTAAAAATTTACCACAGGCATTGATGGCGTCAGGCTCTATTCCGATTGTGATTGAAGGTGTTAAAAATATTGATGGCGCACCTCCAGGCATGTATCGCGACGGTGGCATTATCGATTATCATTTTGACTTAACCTTTGGACCACAAAAGGGCTTGGTGCTGTATCCCCACTTTTACTCAAAACCTATTCCGGGCTGGTTTGATAAGTCTCTTAAAAGGCGCTTACCCCATGCCAGTAGTTACGATAACGTAGTTATGTTAGTGCCCTCAGATGAATTTGTCGCTAGCCTTCCTTACGGCAAAATACCTGATCGAAAAGACTTTGAAAGCATGCCAGCTGAGCAACGAATTAAGTATTGGCAAACTGTGCTTTCACACAGCGACAAGTTAGGGCAGGCGTTTAAGCATATGTATGATAATCAAAATATTATCGAAAATATAAAGCCGATTAATTCGATGGCCTAAATAGTCTACTGACAGATATTGCTAATGCAGAATTTAAGTTATTGATACATCCATACAAACTTGACTTCTACCAGCATCTTTAGCTTTGTATAAAGCGGCATCGGCTGAGGATATCAGTTCGCTGAGCTTTTCGTGATGAGTTGAGCAGGCTAAACCTGCACTAAAACTACAATGAAAGGACTTTTCAGCCACGGTATAATTGATCTGCAAAAAGGCAGTTAAAATATTGTTCATTTTACTTTCAATGACACTGGGCTGTGCATCATTAAATATCACCATAAACTCCTCACCACCGTAACGGCCCACGTAATCTGTGTCGCGTACCGACTGCAGTAATAATTGTCCTAATGAAATAAGAACTTTATCGCCACCGCCATGGCCATATTTATCATTGACTCCCTTAAAATGATCTAAATCAATCATCACTACTACCGTAGGTTTTTGTTGGCGAGCTGCAAGTCTTAAGGCATGGGCTGCAGCGTCCATAATTTGTCCGTGATTGAGTACACCCGTTAGGCTATCTCTAGAGGCAAGGTAACGAATTTCCTGTCCTCTTTGAATGCGGCTGTCAACTTGTTGCACAATAAGATTAGGTGAGGTGTTTTTGGGAATAACATCATCAGCACCACACTCCAATACTTGAAGTTTGGTATTGATGTCTTCATCGGCAGTGAGAAAAATAATCGGTACATAGTCATATTTAGACTGCTGGCGCAATAAACGAGCGACTTCTAATCCACTGATGTTTGGCATATGCATATCTAACAAAAATACATCGGGATGAAAGGACTCTAATTCAGTCATAATTGAATCGGCTTGGCTTATTGCCAGCACTTCGACGTGTTCGTCCTCTAATAATGTTTTATAAAAAATGCCAACAGATGCTTGGTCATCTAACAGTAAAATTCTATAGGGTCTAATCAAGTCTATTTTGAAGTTTTTGCGAATTTTGGAGACTAAAGTAGTAATGTTCATGGGTTTTAATAGGTATTCATTTGTTTTGGCTCTGACCGCCGCCAGTCTGTTTTCAAATGAACTCGATGAGGACAAAATAAATACGTCAATACCATCTGATCTCAGTTTACCGGCAAAGGTATACATGTTTTCAGGTGAGTCAATTGAGTTATCAGTATCAATTAGTACTAAATTAAATGTCTTCTGATCCGACACGTTTTTAAGTTCTTGGATTGAATTAAACTGCCTGACTGTAAATCCAAACCCAGCCAAAAGCTTAGCGTGCATCGTTGCCGTGGTTTCATTGTCATCAATTAAAGCAATCTTAATATCGCGATAAGATTGTGAGCTAATGTCTTCTTTCTTTTTTTGTGACGGCCGCAACTCACCTATGGCTGGAGGGATATTTTTTAGCACCAGCAATGGGTTGGGGTGAGTTCTTGATGCTTCAATCATTGAATTCATGTGACGGTCTATAAAGGGAATAACGCTCTTAATGTTATTGATTTTCTCTTCGCAGGGGGCAACTTCTTCTTCAATCATACCGAGCCTATCACTCAGGGTTAAAAAATTAAGGGTGCCACTGGAACCTTTGAGACTATGCACTTCAAATCTAAATTTTTTGACTGCGTCCAGAGATTGCGACTTTCTAGCGTCTGACCATAACTTGATCAGCACGGCAAGTTTGTCACTAAAATCAGCAATAAAAGTGATGCGAAACTCTGCTAGCTTCTGTTCCAACTTAGCACTCATTAGGACCCTTTCAGTTTAACAGTGACAACAATATGCTGTTGTTCCAATATTTAATTATAAGTTACTGATTTATGGTTTATATGTACAGAAAATTATCAATGATTGTAGGCTTAAATGATGAGCTTGGATGACGAAGGTTAATTTCTACTACAGTGCAATTTTCAATTTTGCTACATAATCCTGCTCAGCAGCTACACTACCCAATTGAGAGCATTTTTATTCATTTTATATGTGGATCTGTTTGACGCAGATCAATACCCTTTGTTGTCTTTAGGTTCTAATTAAATAGGTAGTTTAAACCACTAAGTTTTTAACCAAAGGATAAATTTAATATGCAGAGTTATCAAAATATTTTAGTTCCGTTAGATATTTTTTCTGATTACAAAAAGGTCCTAGAACGAGCCCTGAGTCTAGCGCAAAATCCGCAACAACTTAGTCTGGTTTATGTCACGTTTCCCCAAGTATATTTTGAGTCTTACGGAGTAGGGGTAGGGACTGATTTTGTAAACGACAATCAGAAATCAGCGAAAGCAACATTATTAGATTTGGCCGAGAAACATCATATTCCAAGCAAGCAAATATATGCACCTATTGGCTCTGCTGTGGATGAAATTCACCAGCTGTCGGAAAGTATCAAGGCTGATTTGATTGTGTTAGGTACTCATGGTAAGAGTGGGTTGAAGTTATTATTGGGCTCAACTGCCAATGGCGTATTACACGGTGTGAAGTGTGATGTTCTAGCAATCAAAATTTAAACCATAGGCAGTCGTCATGACCCATTCCAACACACGCTATGTTAGCCAAATCACCAGAGATACATTGGCGCTGATCCTTGCCGGGGGTAAAGGCAGTCGGTTGTGTGAATTAACCCAGTATCAGGCTAAACCTGCGATTCATTTTGGTGGTAAATTCAGGGTGATTGACTTCCCTCTGTCAAATTGTATTAACTCAGGGATCAGGCAAATTGGCGTAATGACCCAGTACAAAGCCTATTCTTTAATTCGCCACTTGTCTCGAGGTTGGGGACATTTAAACCGAGATTTAGGGGAATACGTAGAGTTGTTACCGGCATCCCAACAATACTCTCCCAGTTGGTATGAGGGGACTGCTGATGCACTGTATCAGAACATTGAGTTTATTCGTGAGCATGCACCTAAGTATGTTGTAGTGTTAGCTGGTGATCATGTTTATAAAATGGATTATGGCGACATGTTAGTTCAACATGTCGAAAGTAGTGCAGATATGACAATATCTTGTATCGAAATGCCCGTTCGCGAAGCGGCAGATACCTTTGGTGTGATGAGTGTGGATAACCACAATCGCATCACCAATTTCCATGAAAAACCCGAAAATCCCTGTCCGCTCAAAGATAAACCTGGATATACATTGGCGTCTATGGGTAATTATGTTTTCAATACTGAATTTCTTATTCAGCAACTCTTAGCTGATGCTAAAAAACCAAACTCCCAACATGATTTTGGTCGAGATATTATTCCAGCGGTTATTGAAAATAGTCAAGTGATGGCATTCAGGTTTCTTTCTAAGGATGGAGTTTCGACTCCGTATTGGCGAGATGTAGGCACCTTAGACGCCTTTTGGCAGGCTAATATGGATCTTGTCGCTATCAGCCCAGAATTAAATATCTATGATCAAGACTGGCCAATCTGGACACATCAAAAACAATCACCGCCTGCCAAATTTATCTTTAATAATAACGATGGCCGTCGTGGCTTTGCCGTGGACTCAACAGTATCAGGTGGTTGTATTATATCTGGTGCTAAAATTAGTCAATCGCTATTGTTCTCTGATGTGTACGTGCATTCATATAGTACTATTGAACAGTCAGTGATCTTGCCTCAAGTAAACGTTGCTCAGCATGTCAATATTAAGCGCGCGATTATTGATACAGGCTGCCAAATACCTGAAGGAATGAGTATTGGGATCAACAAAGAGCAAGATATTCAGCGCGGATTTCGCATTAGTCAAGATGGCATAGTATTAGTGACCAAAGACATGTTGCGCCAGCAAGATAACCCGCTTATTTGATTTACAATGATATGTCACTTACTTGAACTAAGTATTTTCCGAAATAAATTACGCAGAATAACCAATACCTCACCGCGTCGCTGATCACTAAAATCTAACCTTGATCTATATCAATGTCAGCGCGTTGTTGGCCCATCTACGAGGATTGTAAAATGCATATAAACACAATACCGCAGGCTTCACTTTGCCAAAATTGTGGCATGACTGGGATGTGCTTTAGTCAAGCTGACAAAAATAAAGTAGAGCCAAAAGTAAGATCACATAAGGTGTACCAAAAGTCGGATGTACTTTTTGGGGCTGGCCAGACATTTAGTGCTATTTATATCTTGCGCAGTGGCTCTGCGAAATCTTCGGTTTTCACAACTAGTGGTCATGAGCAAATTAGCCGTTTTTACTATCCAGGTGATTTGATTGGTCTCGATGGTTTTGACAAGGGATCTCATGCCCAGTCGATAAAATTCTTAGAAACTAGCAGTGTGTGTCGTCTTGGCTTAGGAGAGTTGGATAAGGCTATAGCAAGCTCAACAAGCATCAGGTTTAACTTGTTGAAAAGCATGAGCCACGCCTTGAATAATGAAGATAAATTTTTACTTAGTTTAAATAATATGAACTCAGCCCAGCGACTCAGCTCATTTTTGTTGGACTTATCTTCAGGATTTGAAGAAAGAGGATTATCTGGTGATGTGTTTGAGTTGAGTATGACCCGAGTAGATATTGCTAACTACTTAGGCATGGCGATTGAAACTGTGAGTCGGTTAATTACTCAGTTTCAAAATGAACAATTTATTAAAGTGGATAAACGCCGTGTCAGCATTGTGGACTTTGTAAAACTAAACCAATGCCTGTTAAATGAAGGTGCGCCTGATATTTTGCTTGCAGCGAAAGTTCGTCAAGCCCAGAACATACAAGCTAGGGTGGCGTAAATTTCAAATTACGCCATTTTGAACCCTGCCATCTTGTTCGAATTCACTGATATTCGACAGAGTGGTCAGAGCGATATTAAGCATAGCTTCTTGAGTGAAAAAACCTTGATGACTAGTAATAATCACGTTTGGGAAAGTCGTTAATCTGGCTAGCACGTCGTCCTGAATACCTTTGGCAGAAAAGTCTTCAAAAAATAACGCTTCTTCCTCTTCGTAGACGTCCAGTCCTAACAAACCTACTTTGCCATTTTTAAGTGTATTTATGATGGCTTTAGTGTCCACTAGTTTACCTCTGCTGGTATTAATAATAGTGACGCCGTCGCGCATTTTCGCCAAGGATTTTTGGTCTATTAAATGATAGGTCTGTGGCGTGAGCGGGCAATGTAGCGAAATGACATCTGCATCACTTAAAAGCTTGTGGAGTGATACATAGGTTACGCCAGACTTAATACAGGCTTCACTCTGAGCCACGTCATAAGCAATAACATTGCAGCCAAAACCTATCATGATGTTGGCAAATGCTTGGCCAATTTTACCCGTACCTATTACCCCTACTGTTTTGCCATGTAAGTCAAAGCCCATTAAGCCCCGAAGTGAAAAGTCGCCTTCACGAATGCGATTATGGGCACGATGAATACCTCGATTTAAACATAATAACAATCCTACCGCATGTTCTGCGACTGCATAAGGTGAATAGGCAGGAACACGCACTACAGGCAGCGAAAGCTGTTTTGCAGCGTCTATATTGACATGATTAAACCCTGCTGAACGTAAAGCAATGAGTTCAATCCCTTTTTGTTTAAGTCTTTGTAATACTTCTGTATCTAAATTGTCGTTGATAAATGCACACACCACTTTTTCATCAGTGATAAGTGAAGTAGATTCTAGATTTAAGTGCGATGAAAAATAACGGATTTGGTGAGCATCATTTGCATTGGCAAGATCAAAGTACTCTTGGTCATATTGTTTGGTATTAAAAAACGCTATTTTCATACTGCCAGCTCCCATAGATTTGGATTATAGGCATAGTAAAATATCCCCTAATTCCCTTATTGACTTTGATCAATTAAATTAAAAAAATAACTGGGTATCCGCATCTTTATGAAAATAGCAGTTTGATGCTGGTAAACGATCTAGGTTACAGCATTCTATATTGACCATAATGTGTGTAAGTAATAGGTTTTACCTTCCTATCTGATCAACAAATCTCGTTTTATGCAGATTGTAATTTAGGATTGGAAATGAGAATTCGACTAAGCCTTTTTCTGATATTTAGCATTTATGCTAAAAGAGTGTCTGCTAACACGGTCGAGCAACTAGAAAAGCGAGTTAAAGAGCTTGAGAATTTAGTCCAGCAATTGATACAGCTGCGAAAAGTAGAACCCGAAGTTGCAGAGTCGAATACATGCTCGTATTAATCGGTTTTTGGCTTAGTTTGAGTATCAGATTTAGTTTCTGCGTATTTCACTCTGATTTTATTCGCACCTAACATACTATCGTTAAGGTTCTTCACTGCGACTTTTGCATCGCCAGGCTTAGGCATTTCAATAAATCCAAAACCTTTTGATAAGCCGTTAGATTTTTCTTTGACTATATCGCAAGATTGCACTTTTCCATGAGCTTCAAAGGCGGTTTGTAATTCTTGCTCTGTGGTTTCTCTATCTAAGTTTCTGATCAATATTTTCATTTAATGTGTCACTTATTGGTAATGCCGATGATTAGGGTCTGATGATAACAGTTTAAGGATTATCAAACGATCTGATTTTGGGATCTGCTGCCGCCTTTTTTGCATGTGAATAAGTTGTGAATACGTATGTAACAGACTGTTAGATAACAGCCGCTACAGGTATGATTTCGCAAGAGTTATTGACGGAACCTTGTATATGTTTGAAACAAAATTAGTTAAGTGGGAACACACCATTTTAGGTATGCTACTTTGGGTAGCAATGACGGGGTGTTCACCTGCACCTAAACAAGAATTACCCCCACTTTCTACTTTTTCTAAAGATAAGCAGCAAGAGAATATGAGTCTTGAAAATTTATTGCCGGCAAAGCCACAAGGAAAACCCGTTGTTTACCAAGTATTTACGCGGCTTTTTGGAAATACCAATACCACCAATAAGCCTTGGGGCACTATTGAAGAAAATGGTGTAGGCAAGTTTAGTGACTTTACGGATAGCGCATTGCAAGGCATAAAAGAGCTTGGCACTACACATATTTGGTATACAGGCGTGCCACACCATGATCTGATCACCGATTATTCGGCTTATGGTATTTCTGATGATGATCCTGATGTGGTTAAAGGCCGCGCTGGTTCACCTTATGCGGTTAAAGACTATTATTCTGTCAATCCAGACTTGGCAGACGATCCAGCAAATCGATTACAAGAATTTGAAGCACTGATTGCCAGAACCCATAACAACGGTATGCAGGTCATTATTGATATAGTGCCTAACCATGTGGCGCGTAACTATCAATCTTTGGCTAAACCTGAGGGGGTGAATGATTTTGGCGCACAAGACGATACTAGTGTTGAGTACGCTAAAGATAATAATTTTTATTACGTCGTAGGGCAGGATTTTCAAGTACCTTTAGCTGTTGATGCAACTCTTCCTCTAGGGGGGGAAGCACACCCACTGTCTGACGGAAAATTTACTGAATCACCAGCCAAGTGGACCGGTAACGGCTCGCGCAAAGCCCAGCCTAATGCCAATGATTGGTATGAAACCGTTAAGGTTAATTATGGCGTTAAACCCGATGGTAGTTATGACTTTTCACGGTTACCAGAGCAGTATATGCAACGTGGATTTGAGCAACATGCTGCATTTTGGCAAGATAAAATGGTCCCTGATTCATGGCGTAAGTTTCGCGATATTACGCACTATTGGTTAGACAAAGGGGTGGATGGCTTTCGCTATGATATGGCCGAAATGGTGCCAGTAGAGTTTTGGAGTTACTTAAATTCCTCTATTAAAATGAAAAAACCCGATGCCTTTTTATTAGCTGAAGTCTACAACCCTGAATTATATCGCCAGTATATTCAGCTTGGGAAAATGGATTATTTGTACGATAAAGTAGAATTTTACGATAGCCTAAAAGCCATTATGCAAGGTAAAGAAAAAGGTGAAGTGTTGCATCAAATCCAGTCAGGACATCAAGATATTGAGCAGCACATGCTGCACTTTTTAGAAAACCACGATGAACAACGTATCGCCAGTGACGACTTTGCGGGCCGAGTGGGTGGGGCGCAAATGGGCACACCTGCTTTAGTGGTGTCTGCATTGATCAGTCGTTCACCCACTTTGCTATATTTTGGTCAAGAAGTCGGTGAAGACGGCAGTGAAGACTTAGGGTTTGGGGATCCGTCTCGCACCAGTATTTTTGATTATGCTGGGGTGCCGGCCCACCAACGTTGGATGAACAATGGCAAATTCGATGGTGGTCAATTGAGTGCTTCTGAAAAGGCATTGCGCAGTTTGTATATTGATGTAATGAAAATCTCTGCCTATCATCCGACCATGTTAGGTGCTTATACACCCATAAGTGTCAAACCAGACCAAGTTGCAGACGCCCAAACAGGTGAGGTACTAAACCGTCAAAGTGGAATGAACCGTGCCGATAAGTTAGTCGCCTTTGTTCGTTATACAGATAATCAGCGATTGCTGGTGATCAGTCATTTTGAGCAAACTCGCAGCATCGAATTTACCTTGGTATTAACCCCAGAACAACTCGACAAATTACAACTCAAAACTGATGTCTATGTAGGTATGGATTTATTAACTGGAACACAGCAAACCTTGATTGTTAAGGATCATGAAGGTGTGATGCAGTTACGTTTAGCGCCGATGCAATCAGTGGTGATCCAGCTATGAACAACAAATCAATTATTCAAGGTGTATGGCTAACATTCGCTTTGTTATTGTCTGGGTGCAGTGAACCAGTAAAAACCTCTACTGCGACTGATAATGTGCAAGTCTTGCCCTATCAATTTGTGATGACCGAACTCGACCGGCAGCGCACTATTCGCTTATATTTACCGCCCAGTTATCAGCAATCTACAAAATCTTACCCGGTTATTTATATGCATGATGGGCAAAACTTGTTTGATGATCTGACGGCGTATGCTGGGGAGTGGGAAGTCGACGAGTCACTCAATCAACTGGCAAAAAAACACGGTCTTGAGGTGATTGTTGTGGGCATTGATAACGGCGGTGACTTTCGTATGAATGAACTGTCACCTTGGGAAAACAAACGTTTTGGTGAAGCCCAAGGTAAACAATATATGGATTTTGTGGTGGATGTTGTCAAGCCTTACATCGACACAAATTTTCGCACTAAAGCCGACCGTTTACATACCGCCATTATGGGAAGCTCTATGGGTGGCTTGATATCTCATTACGCGGTTCATGCTTATCCAGAGGTCTTCAGCAAAGCAGGTATTTTTTCACCTTCTTACTGGTACTCCCAAGAAGTGTTTTCGTTTAGCAAACTTAAAAAAGCCCCGTTAGATGCTCGCTTGTATGTGATGTATGGCGATAAGGAAGGCGACGGCATGATAGCTGATACCGATAAGATGCAGCGACAACTCAAACAACAAGGTCATCCAAGGCAAAATATCCTGTTTAAACGTGTGCCCAATGGTGAACACAATGAGCAATTATGGCGAACAGAATTTTCTGAAGCCATTCAGTGGTTATTTCAGCAAGAGCCTGCTTTTTAAACGCCTTCCTTTCCCAGTTAATTTTACCTAGAAGATAATCACTATGTTTTTCAGTCAGAATAAGATCTTTAGCACTAAACCTCTTAAATCAGTCAGTCTGTTTGTTTTTGTACTTGTTAGTGCATTAGCACAGGCGGCAGAATACCAAAGTCATAGGCTTGAAGAAAATACCTTGGTTGTGTTAACCGATGAAGGAAAGGTATCTCTGACAGCTCTTTCTGCCAACGCCTTCGAAGTGTTTTATCAACCCCAAAATACCAAACAAATTCCTTCTTTTGCCCTAGTAGGTAGTCAAGATGCTGTTGTATTAAACTTAAAAAACTCTTTAAAATCATTGCAACTCAGTACTGGAAAACTTAAAGCCATAATCAATAAGTCTCCACTAAAAATAAGCTACTACCAAGGTGACAAATTACTTGTCGAAGAAGAAGTGGGTCTGTTTCTGCAAGATACCCTTCGCGGTTTTCGCTTTAAATTACAACAGGATGAAAAGTTATTAGGTGGTGGTCAGCGGGTGTTAGGAATGGATAGGCGAGGGCATCGTTTTCCTTTATATAACAAGGCCGACTACGGTTACACCACTCAATCTAAGCAAATGTATTTTGGATTATCTGCGGTGATGTCTAATCGTCAGTACGCATTGATTTTTGATAATTCAGCCAGCGGTTATATGGACTTAGGCCATACCGAATCAGACATCATGCAATTTGAGGCCGTTGGTGGGCGAACTGCCTATGTGGTAGTAGCTGGCACGGATTACCCAAATGTGATTAATAATTTTGTAGAGGTAACGGGTAAACAACCTCTGCCACCACGCTGGGCATTGGGTAATTTTGCCTCTCGGTTTGGTTACAAAAGCGAACAGCAAACGCGGGACACAGTACAAGGCTTTATCGATCAAGATTTCCCTCTGGATGTTGTGGTATTAGATTTATATTGGTTTGGTAATGACATAAAAGGTTTTATGGGCAATCTAGACTGGGACCAACAAACTTTTCCTACGCCGCAAAAAATGATGGCCGACTTTAAAGCCCAAGGGGTTAAAACAGTGTTGATCACTGAGCCATTTATTTTGTCGAGCTCTGATAAGTGGCAAGAAGCGGTCGATAACGAGGTGTTGGCTAAAAATCATGCTGGCGAACCAAGACGTTTTGATTTCTACTTTGGCAATACTGGGTTGATTGATGTATTTGATACAAAAGCCAGTGATTGGTTTAGCGGCATTTATACAGACTTGTTCAAACAAGGTGCGGCGGGCTGGTGGGGAGACTTAGGCGAACCAGAAGTGCATCCTGGCGACAGTATTCATAATTTTAATGACTTGCAAGTAACGGGAGACGAAATCCACAATGCCTATGGGCATATGTGGGCAAAACGGGTGTATGAAAATCAGTTAAATATTGCGCCGCAGCAACGCCCATTTATTATGATGCGTTCTGGTTTTGTGGGGTCTCAGCGTTATGGCATGATCCCATGGACAGGTGATGTCAGCCGTTCTTGGGATGGATTAAAACCACAAGTAGAGCTGTCATTACAAATGGGCCTGTTAGGGTTAGGTTATACCCATTCTGACTTGGGTGGGTTTGCGGGTGGCGAAGAGTTTGATCAAGAACTGTATATTCGCTGGTTACAATATGGCGTTTTTCAGCCGGTATTTAGGCCTCACGCTCAGGATAATATTGCCCCAGAGCCTATTTTTCATGATGAAGAAACAAAAAATATTTTGCGCGAATATATAAAACTGCGCTATGCCATGTTGCCCTACAACTATTCTTTAGTTTACGAAAATAGCCTAACGGGTATGCCGTTAATGCGCCCAATGTTTTTTGAAGACCCAGCAAACCATGATTTAATTGATATTAAAGACAGCTATTTTTGGGGCGACGCGTTTTTAGTTAAACCTATTACCCAGCCCGACCTCGCCAGCGTATCGATAGATTTACCTCAGGGAGTCTGGTTCGACTATTGGACCGATAAACGATATCAGGGTAATCAGTCAATCCAGTTAGCGACTCAGTTAGATAGATTGCCTGTAATGGTGCGTGGTGGCTCGTTTATCCCCATGGTTGAACCTGTTCAATCCACAGATGACTACACCACAGAAAACTTGAACTTGCATTATTATGCTGATCCATCGATTAGGTCAGCTTCAGGCGTTATGTATGACGATGATGGAGTTGATCCTAACGCTATAAAAAACAACACATTTGAAAAGCTGACGTTTCATGCACAACAAAATACCCAGCAAAAGGAAAATCAACTTAATATTAGGTTACAACGTCAAGGTCAATACCAAAACATGCCAGCAAGTCGAACGTTAACCTTGTTGGTTCACAACTGGTCGCAGACCGCTAATATCATTTCAATTAACCATAAATCAGTTGAGTTAGTTGATGATCAACAAACATTTGCTGATGCTAATCAAGCAGGCTTTTGGGATAAACACAGCAAAGTGTTACAGATTAAATTTACTTGGGCTGACGACATAACATTAGACATAAAATAAGCGCGTTTTATGGTTGCAAAATTTTGTGATCAATCATTTAAATAGCTAGGGCAACGGACTTACTGTGGACAGTAAGTCCAAACAAATCCTAGACCGATAATTTACCGAGTCCTTGCATCAACTTTTGTTTGATTTTTTGACCTTCCTCAGTGTCAAGATAGGCTTTGGCACCATTAACCACTTGTATGATCATGTCGGGGCTTAGACCCAATGCTTCAAATTGTTTTTTTAATTCGTTAATTGCTTTTAACGAGTTGTTGTAGTTAGCGGCTTTGTCCATCAATTCGCCTAATCCCCCTTTCGACGTCATTTCGCTGATATCAGGGACTTTGCCCATTAATGAATCAAGACCAGGAAGTGACTCAGTCAAACCACTGAATTGTTCAGGCGAGATGTTATCTTTGGCATAATTAAAAATTGACGCCAAACCACCTTCAGCTTGCGATCCATTGATCCCAACTGATTCGCTTACCGAGTTGATCATATCTGTTACGTTTGGCTTGGCAGGGGTTTGTGCTTCCATACCAAACATGGCCTTAAAAGAATCCAGCCAACCTTCAGCGTGACTTTGTGGTGAAAAGGCAAGTGCGCATACAACCATTAATAAATAGGATGCTTTCATAATTAATTTCAACTTGTTGTAAATGATGTGGCAATAATAAACGTTATTGCTTCATGATGTTAAGAGATTTTAAGGATAGTCAGCAACGGGGTATATTGATGCGAACAGGTATTAAATAATACTCAAGGGATCGCCAACTTTTATTCGCCCATCGGCAATCACTCTACAACAAACCCCTCCACGCCAATCAAGTGTAAGGGCTTGAGTCAGCCCTTGATGTTGGGCGTCCATTCTGGGGCAGGGGTCGGTCTCACGGGTAATCAATAATATTAGCTGGCCAATTTTGATTTGTTGCCCAACCATGCTTGCATCAAAAATAACACCACTTACCAACAAATTTGCCCGTCTAACCGTCCATGGTAGTGTGCAACCTATTTGATTACAGGCAAGTTGCCACTGTTCAAGGCTCAGAACAGTGACCTGACGTTTGCCAGGCTTACCTCTAAAGTCGTCTTCTACTCCTGCTACCTTGGTTACCATACTGGCATTTTTTGTTTGCATAGGCGCTTTTGATTTAAGGCGAAAAGCGATATCCAATAATTGCATGTCAGTGTCCTTTTAAGCGGTAACGGTATCGAGTTGAACAATTTTGTTTTGAATATATTTGAGTCGTAGCCCTAAGGTGACTGCCGCAGTGCTTAAACCACAGATAAACCCTATCCAAAACCCTGCGGCTGCCATTTTTGGCACTATCCAATCGGTTAAACCCAACACGCAGCCTATTGTCATGCCCACTACCCAATAGGATACAAAACTTAAATAGAACATCGCTGTTGTGTCTTTGTAACCCCGTAATGCCGTACCTGATATAACCTGTATGGCGTCAGAAAATTGAAACATTGCGGCCAATAATAATAAGCCCGACGCCAACTCAATGACTGGTGGGTCGATACTGTATAACCTAGCAATAAACTCACGGCCTACAACCGTTAAGGTGGCGGTAAAAGCCGCAATGCTAATGCCCAAAAAGAAAGCGCATTTGGTGGCAACTTTTGCTTGTTCGGGGTTTTGCTCGCCCAGTAAATGTCCAATACGAATACTGGTGGCCATACCAATACTCAAAGGTATCATAAACATTAAGGCAGAAAAATTTAGCGCCACTTGGTGAGATGCCACCACTATTGATCCAAAAGACGCCAATAAAATCGCCACAGCGGCAAACAATGTGACCTCAAATAATATGGTCATAGCGATAGGCAGGCCTAACTTCATACATTCCAACATATCCTGGTAATGCGGGCGGTACAGCCTAGTATACAATTCATACTTAGCCAGTTTTTTGGATTTGAGGGTATATAGCCAAGTGGCAATAAACATGGCCACAAACACTATTGCGGTTGCCACGCCACAACCCGCGCCACCCATTTCGGGTATGCCAAATTTACCGTAAATAAGCACATAGTTAGCAGGTATATTCACCAATAAACCGATACCCATAATCAGCATGCTAGGTTTGGTAATAGATAACCCTTCGCAGTAACTTCTGAGGACTTGATACAAAGCAAAAGCAGGCATTGAATACAAAATATAGTGAATGTAGTCGATGGTAATACGCCGTAAATCTTCTTCCATCTGGATATATTGCATCAAAGGTTCAAATACAAAGCCAAACAACACCGCAAGCATGGAGCAGGCCAAGGCTAGCCAGACCATTTGATGAGTATAATTAGCCACCTTATCAATCTGTTTTGAGCCATTAAAGCGGGAAATGATAGCCGGTAACGCTAGGGTGATCCCCTGCACAAATACAATAATAGGTAAGGTAAAACCAAAACCTATAGCCACAGCGGCCATATCGGTAGCAGAATAACGACCCGCCATAATGGTATCTGACACGCCCATCAAGGTTTGGGTAATTTGCGCAACCAGCAAAGGCCACGCCAAATGACAAATTGTTTTTAATTCTTTCTTAAACGCCACAAATCCTGCTTTTTATTGTTGTTGAAAACTAAAACTAAAACTAAAACTAAAAGATTTTTTACCACAGAGATCACAGAGCGCTTCGCTACACAGAGAAAAGCAAAATATTTTTTTCTTTCTCTGTGATCTCTGTGATCTCTGTGTCCTCTGTGGTGAGATATATTTTGCTCTTTGCTCTTTGCTCTTATCGCGAAGCGACTGGCTTAAAACAGTTGTATGTTAACGCTTTCACCCACTTGAACATCTCCTGAATCCTGATCTAACACCATATAACAATTGGCATTGGCGATAGAACTCATGATACCCGATCCTTGTTTGCCATTGGGTTTTACCCACAGCTCTCCCTGTTCGTCGCGGTAAAATTGACCACGTTGATAATCTGCTCGTCCCGGCCGTTTACGAATAAGGCAAGCCGCCTTAGCGACAAAGTGGGGAGTGGGTGAATAAGTTTGACCACTTAATTTTTGTAATACAGGGGTAACAAGTTGTTCAAATGTTACGTAAGACGACACAGGATTACCGGGTAGTCCGCAAAACCAAGCGTTACCAAGTTGTCCTCTTAGTTGGCCAAAGGCAAAGGGTTTGCCGGGTTTAATAGCCACTTTCCAAAAATTGATAGTCCCTAGATCATCGAGCATTTCTTTTACGTAATCGGCATCACCTACAGATACGCCACCGCAACACAAGACTAAATCACAATGATTGGCAGCTTGTTCAAAAACCGTTTTGAGATCATTTTTATCATCTTTGACTATGCCAAAATCAAACAGTACCACGGGGAAGCTATTTAATAGTGCGGTCAGTGCATAACGATTACTTTCATAAATAGCGCCATCACCTAGAGGTTGACCCGGCGGCGTTAACTCATCACCTGTGGCAATGATGCCTACTTTAATCTGACGGATCACGGCTATCTCAGCAATGCCCACAGAAGCAATAAGTGCTAAATAGGCTGGAGTAAGCTTAGTGCCTTTGCTCACTACCACTTGACCTTGTTGAATGTCTTCACCGGCTTTTCGCACGCTATTACCGAATTCAGGTATTTGTTTGAAAATAACCGTGTTGCCTGTTGCTTCGGTATTTTCTTGCATCACCACAGAATCAGCGCCTTGAGGTATAACAGCCCCTGTCATGATCCTGATACATTGACCAGCCAACACCTTCTGTTTGAAAGGCACACCGGCCAAAGCTGTGCCCACTAATTCTAGCTGCTGGTTATGGGTAAGATCTTCACAGCGCATGGCATAACCGTCCATGGCTGAATTATCATTTGGCGGTACATTAATATTCGATATCACATCCTGTACAAGCACTCTGCCGAATGCTTCTTCGAGTTCTATTAGCTCACTCTCCACAACTGGAGTGACTTGTTCTAGCATATTAGAAATAGCGGATTGTATGGGTAAAAGTCCGGGGTTATCGCAGGTTTTAATCATAGTTTTTGTATTTTATAACCTTTTGCTTTGAGTTTAGCTAATACGCCATCAGGTCCAGCAAGGTGCAATGCGCCAACCAAAATAAACTCGGTAGGTTGGTCATTCAACATAGCAACAATTTTAGGAAGCCAATTATTGTTACGTGTCACCAACAAGTCTTGATAGATAGCCGGATAATCAGCTTTAAAAGGGGTAATGCCTACCTCGGCCATACCTTGCATATCACCTGCAAGCCAAGTTTTATGTAAGCTAGCAAACATCACTGGCATTTTTTTTATGTCTTTTAGGGTGTACTCGATCATGGTATTTGGGTCGTCACCGCCTAAGTTCGCGATAAAGTCGAGTTGTTCATCAGGTGTTTCTAGCCAGTT
>Ga0115567_10002534_pt1 | contig 18057 bp, 13 predicted proteins | sample COGITO_mtgs_1204_2_FD_88679 | JGI IMG/M metagenome (GOLD analysis project Ga0115567, IMG submission 88679) | Pelagic marine microbial communities from North Sea - COGITO_mtgs_120412 | ecosystem: Environmental > Aquatic > Marine > Epipelagic | place: Germany:Helgoland, sampling site Kabeltonne... | reverse complement strand
GGATATGGAATCCGACGGGCAGATTCCATGTCTTATGCAAGTGAATTACCTCGTAACAAAATGGACAGTGGGGAGTTGCTAAAAACCAATTCGGGGCGGCTCGAGGCTCTCCTGCGCCACGTTAGAGTTTATGGAAGCAACATTTGGAATGTACACTCAGAGTTGGCACGTGAAAGGTGTCCGGTGCAGGTGTGTTTGTAACAATCACTCAAATCGCGCCTTCGATGCATGACGGTCCCCTGTTAGACGAGCCTATCAATCTTGATTTCAGTCATGCTTGGTTGTTACATGAAACATCTGTACTTGCAGAAGGGGGCGATGCGACAGCTCTTGGTTATCTCGGCATTTCCCACGAGCGGTCCTGCGTCCGGCGGCACGGTTGAATCCCATCCGCAGCGGGGATCGATCCTGGCCTTTCTGCTTCTTATTGCATTTGTTTTGGTCAGCACGCAAGAACACTCAAAGTGAGATGATGATAGGTTGTGAATCTCATCCTTGCGAATCTATCGCCGGTCCCTCCTTCCCACGTCTCCGCTTCTCTTTCCCTCGAGCCTGAGACTGCTGGCGCATCGATGGTGGTACTCGCCCCGAGTCAGGTATCCCACATTTCTCAGCACGAGCTCGCAGCAAACAACTTCATGGAGACCATGCTGGAGGGGCTCAGTTACGTATCGATCAAGATGCCTCCGTGTCCAGCGGACTTCTGGCAAGAGCAGGGCGGAAAGGTACTCGTACGCGTTTGGGACGAAAGATTTAAGAGTTTGGGTGCCAAAGTCGAGTTTGAATACAATGCATGAATGCGTCCTACTTCTGCTTGTTTTTGGAGAGACACCGGTACGGCCTTCTTTTTTGCCCAGCCCGCTTTGATAGTGCCTGTTTTGGACACGCTCATCTGGTCCAGAGAGCGAGCGAGCGGATGTGACATAGACAATGTTTACGATGACGCTAAGTTTGCCCATTCTGATGCCCCGTTGCATGCCCATGCTCCTACCCTCGTGGGTCACGCGTGTTGACATGTCTCGTACTGGGGACACGGAAATCTGACCGTTTGCGGCCACTGCACCTAAATTCTGTATTATCGCCCACGCCCTCTCAATACTGTCGATTTGATCCCACTCTCTGAACTTCACACGCTTGCCTCCCACTGGAACCGATACGGCGAAAGAAAGGGGACGTGCACGATCCGGAATCTCTAGAGATCCCCGACCTGGTGTTGAGCGGGGACCAGCGCGTATTCGCTGACGGGGACGTCAGCGAATACGCGCATCGCAAGCAGACAGACGAGGGTAACCAGGATCAGCAGCAGCATGTTGTTGATCGGCGACGTCGTCGACTTCGCGTCTGTCACAAACATACCCTGCTCAGCCGAATCTTTCTCGCCAACTTTCGACCGCGCCTGCAGCTGCTTGAACTTTTCCTGTCCCAAACAGACCCAGTTAGCGACGCAGCCTGGCCTCTTGCATTCGTCTAGGGCACCACAGTTGAGCAAGATTGCCAATCATTTGACACGTCGCCCGCTCCCACGTGCGCGGGCACCAACAAAACTTGTATAAATCGGACACGCCTGCAATTCCTCGAGCGCGCGCAGAGTGTCCCTATTGTTGGCTTTTTCATCTGACAGCTCCCGCTCCAGCGCCAAAGCTCTATCCTTTGCATCCTTTGCATCCTTTGCCTGCAGCGAGACGGATAGTCAACCCTCCTTTCCGGTGAACAGCGACAGAAAAACGATCGATTCGCAACGCACCAGCTTTTCGGACAGCCGTTTCTCTGCAGCAAGCCTGTCTTGTAACCCCACATCTTCCCCCTTTCCCGTCGCAAAATGGGTGTTCGACCACGCTTCGCTCCTGTTCGGCAGCTGTTATATTTGGGCTGTGTTGCAGCTCGGGCCACAGTGGGCAGAGCCCATGCACGATGCAGCGCGCAGAGGGTCAGAGACCACTTGGGCGCGCAGTATACCCGGCGACGGGCTTGAGTGGAGAGACCTCCTGCACCGTCGCGAGCGGCCGGTCTGCAGGAAACTCAAATGTGCAAACAAGACGCTGATCAACGATCTCACTCTTGTCAACATCGTCAAAAACGGCTTTTGGGTCTGGTGCAGGCCCGCCACCCCCGATCTTCGCTCCTTGGATCAGAAACTTATCCTTTGGAGCCTGGCTTGCCAGCGGGAGCTCCTTGAGGGGCTGCATCACGATCGTTACCTGCATTATGGCCACATCTTCAGGGCAGCCGATTCGACGTACCGGGTAGTGCACTACGCCCATCACGAGAGCTCGGTCGGGCTGGTTCGTGAGGTGAGCAAGAGGTACACTTGTGGCTCGGGTGGAACACACCTCGACAGATTCGTGCGGTGGGACAACCGAGCAATTAGGGCGAACACAATATCTCTTGGGCGCAGTTGTCTGCAAATCGAAGGGCGAAGAGTCAATAATCCAATCACGAAAACGGCAAACGAGGTCCCCCGACGCTCACCAAGCCCGTGTATCAGTTATGAAGGGATACACGGCGAGAGTACTATCCCACTAATGGCACGTTTCATCCTAACCGTGCAGAATCAGAAGTTGGGCCTGCATGTGGTCTCAGCGGAAGCATGGGGACGAAGACTGTCCTGAGGCCGAGGTTGACCCAGGGCGGCTGATGCTGACCCAGGTCAGCGCATGGACTGATTAAGCACGGGGTAACGGACTGCTCGTACACCCTTCATGTAGCATAATTCGAGGTACTATCATTCCTACGCCAGCACATGCCAAACGCCCACGTGGGGAGGGTTCATATGATGCGAATCTAACCTTGACTTTGAACGCCACTGCAGTATCGTTGTTGTTTCTCAGTTTCAGGACTCGCTCGAGCGTCTTTCCGACCACAACTAGGGGATCCGAAATCACATAAGTGCACCAAAATTATGGAAAAGGCAGAGCTGAAATTGGCTTCGTTGCGCGCGACTTGTGTAAGCTACGTTTTCACCCTGCACCCGAATGCTGCAGAAGAAAGGCGCAGCTTGGTGCCAGCCAAAATTGGCAACGGCGAGGTAGAAGCACACACAAACCACAAGTATTTTGGTCAGTTCGGACAGGGATATCACGTTCGAATTTGATCTCGTTAGCCGGAAACACCTCCAGCAGGGGCACCATAGCGCCCGCTGCTTCAGAGAGGTGAACTCCGTCCACTCAAAATGTCGCGCTGAATTCAATTTTAAAAACATTAGTTAACCAATTCTGTAAAAGTGCACATCGCTTGTAAATGTATACCTGTGCTGGGAGCATGCCGATGACTTCGCGCTGCTCCTGCCCTGACACAATCAAGTCCATCGGACCGCTGCGGCGGTATAACCCCTCATCTGGTCCAGACATGGTTTCAGGCACTTGCAAAAACTGTTGTAGGTGCATAGATGATCTGCAAAACACTCTCATCAGAGCAGTAGATGGCAGTCGAACCCGCACAAAGCCAATGCGCATGATAGTTCGGCCAGCCAGTGCCACTTCTGTACTCAGGGAAAGCTTGCACATCCACCCATTTCAACCAGGACTGCGAATCTATCCTGGGTATTCCGCAGTATCCTGTCTGGTCCGTGCAAAACTGCCGCTGAAAGGCAAGAACCCGCTCCAGGCGGACTTGGAACTTTCTCGGGGCTGGTTTAGAGTACGCGCCAATCATGATCCTTTACGCAATTGCTCTCGAGTGGTATGTGTCAATCGCTGCCCGGAGTACCCTCGCGATCCCTGGAGTGCTTGAAAGCATTCAGGTGAATCTTGCTTCTCAGGTGCTACCGTACGTCGGGAAATCCGTACGCCAAAGCCATCGCTTTTGAGGCTGCACGCAACGCTGCATCGCAGGTAGGACCTCTAAAAACTGCACCGCGTTCGAATTTTGATTTCGCGTCATCGCGGTTCAGCTTGAGGCGCTCTGACGCACAGTGCGGCAGGTTTTCAACTCAAGCAATGTGGGCTTCGCAATGGCGGAGATTGAGGATGATGATGAGGACGAGGACCACGGTACAGTCCTCCCCGCTCTCATTGTCATCTTGTGCATGATTTCAACAAAATAGATGCAGCTGGTGTCAGCAAAAATGAGACCCAGCTGATCGTGAGGTCGTGGTATACACGCCAGAAACGGGTGCAGCAGTACCAGGGTTCACAGCCGGTGCAGTTTCGGGCGCTCCTGCGGGGTACAACGCCACTGAAATCGCTGATAAGATGCACACAGCAGAGCGTTCGCTACCCAATCCTCTTCTCCCAGATTTCTGGGCTGTCCTGGCGCTCGCAGTAGTTGTCACGCTACATGCTCTGGTCTGGTTCATTCAGCGATGGAGCATCCACGTTCGGGCGAGGGTGCAGTATACCAAGCACCCGCGTCTGGAGTCGGGGCAGTACGCGCACGTCACACCTCATGCGCATCAGGTCCAGTCCGTGCAATTTCATGACGGGAGTTCATCCTTCTTCTCCTCCTCTTTCTCCTTCAGCCTCAACCCATATTGAAGCCGCAACACGTAATACGCATTGTCGCGCGGCAGGGAGCAGCAGAGATTGTCAGGGTCGAGTCCGCACCTACAGGCCCTTCTGGACAGCAACATGCTTTCTTTTTCTTTCAGCGTCAAAAATACGAGATTGACGCTTCTGGCACTGTGGTGAGGACCTCACCGTTGCTGCTTCCTGCCACACCGCGCCAGGGCTCAAGCATAGGTAATCATGGCAGGTAACAGAACTTTCGATGCCAGAGGGACGCCCTATGGGGCACTATGCGGCGCATCGTGGCTTTGTATCAGACCAGGAGATCAAAGAGGCGCGGATCAAGTATGGGAGCAACTCGTTGCACATCGAGTTGCCATCTTTCACGTTCGCCTTCAAGAAACAAATCCTCGGACCGGTGCCGGTCTTTCAGTTCTTTTGCGCATCACTCTGGCTCATGGATGAATACTGGAAATACGCGCTGTTTCAGATTTTTTCGATTGGCATGTACGAGTCTTCGACAGTCTTCGGCAAGATCAAGAACATGCAGGCACTTCGAGGCATGAAGAAGCCTGCGCAGCCGATCAAGGTGTATCGGCTCGGGAAGTGGGTTGAGATCACGACAGAGGAATTGTTGCCAGGGGATCTACTTTCGCTCAAGAAAGGCGAGAGTGAGCTGTCTGTTCCGTGCGATGCACTGTTGCTGAGCGGCACGGCAGTAGTGAACGAGGCGGCCCTGACTGGCGAGAGCTGCCCAATGATGAAGGAAGCGTTTTCAGGCGAAGGAATTGCGGCCAAGGAGCCGCTCGAGGTGGAAAAGGCCCACCGTGTTCATATGCTTTACGGTGGCACCATCGTGATGCAGCATACCCCACCGAGCATGGCTGTGCAGGGCGCACTGCAGTCACCGGACGGCGGCTGTGTGTGCTACTGCGTTCGCACGGGCTTCTCATCTTCAGAGGGCAAGCTCGTGCGGATGATTGAATATTCACAGGAGGCTGTGCTTTCTGATGCCAAAGAAGTGCTCGCGCTGCTCTTCCTCCTTCTCATATTTGCTATCATTGCATCGTGGCACGTGCTCGACAAGGGTCTCAGAGAGGGCAAGCGTTCTCAGTACGAGCTCGTGCTGCGCTGTGTTCTCATTCTCACGTCTGTTGTTCCTCCCGAACTCCCGATGCAGACGGCTGTTGCAGTCAACGCGGCAGTTTTTACACTCTTCCGTGCCGCTGTGTTCTGCACGGAGCCGTTCCGTGTGCCCTTTGCCGGCAAGGTGACGCATGCACTTTTTGACAAGACTGGTACCCTCACCACGGACAAGCTCGTGTGTGTGGGCACCTGGTCAGAGGGCGCGGCGCCAGATTCGCCTCCTGCACCACTCAATAGGACACCCAAGCCGTGCGCGTACGTGCTTGCCGCATGCCACTCGCTTGTGCAGGTAGGTGGGCGCGTGCTGGGCGATCCAGTGGAGACCGCGGGCCTCTCAGCTCTCGGCTGGCGCTACGATCCGGAGAAGCAACTTGCAACTCCAGGCGAACAGGCAGCAGTTTGTAAAGGCACAGGCACCTACGCGCGGGTGCTACACCGCTACCACTTTTCGTCCAAGTTGCAGCGCATGGCCGTGCTGGCGGCCATCAGCGAAGCCGGTGGGAACGCACGACCATATGCGCTTGTGAAGGGATCACCCGAAGCGGTTTCAAAGCTGCTTGCTACCGTGCCCCCCCCCGGCTTCGAGGCGGCGTATCGTTCGCTTGCAGAGCAGGGGATGCGCGTGCTGGCGCTCGCTTGGCGGCCGCTGAATGAAACGGAGGAGCAGCAGGCGAGGCAGGCGGCTGCTGGTGCCAAGCCGCCGCCGCGTGAAGAGATCGAGCGAGGACTTGAACTTGTCGGTCTTGTCGCATTCTCTTGCCTCGTGCGCCGTGACTCCGCAGAGGTGGTGAAGGAGCTGCGTGCATCTTCACACGCGGTCGCGATGGCGACTGGTGACGCTGCGCTCACTGCGCTGCATGTTGCTCGCGACGTTGGCATCACTGCGGGTGTGGCAGAGAAGGAGCTCATACTGCGCATTAGCGACACGGGAACTTTAACATGGGTCCCTGCCCGCGCTGCGCTCGAAAAATTGCGGGAACCGCTGCGATTTTCACCCGCGTCGGTTCGCGAACTGAGTAGAGACGGGTACGATTTGTGCGTGACGGGTTCGGGTCTTCGCGCGGCGGTGGAGCAGGACGCTGCGATGTGGGATGTGGTGGGAGAAGTCAAGGTATGGGCGCGAATGGCGCCTGAGGACAAGGAAGCTGTTCTTCGTGCTCTCAAGGAGCGCGGCATGCACACCCTCATGTGTGGCGATGGTGCAAACGACGTGGGAGCGCTAAAGCAAGCGCACGTGGGACTTGCGTTACTCTCGGGCTTTGGTGGCGCAAACACAGCGAAGGAGGGGGAAAAGAATACTGTTCAGGAAACAGCAGAAGAAAAGTGGAAACGGGGCATCGAGGAGATGCGCAAAGCGCGGGAGAAGGCCGCCCTGATGGCAGCAGAGCGGAAAAAGAACGCCGATGAAATGAAGAAATGGCAAATGGACCGGTACAACCAGCTAGTGGAGGAGTACACGCGCCAGGGCGACAAATGGGCCACCTTCAAGGCACTCAAGCAGTCAGTTGCGGAAGGCTCGGCCGAGGTGGCGACGCGCAAAGCACTGCACGACTAGTCTGCCTAGAGAGTGTTTCTGCCCCGCGTACGTTTACGTGTTTTGCGCGACGGCAGGTCAAACGCCGCAACGAGGAAGCAATGCGGCGCCTGGGCGGTAAGTGCCTGTCCCAAGTCTTTCAGGCTGAAAAGCGTGTCGGCCTGACCCTGTCCATCGCCATGCTGGCCTCCTTCCGCGGGCGGTGCCAAGACCCAGCCTAGAGCTCCGGCTGTGGCCTGCCGAGAACGCCCGAAATCAAAATAATTTTCTGCCAGCTCTTCTACCTCAATTCTCTGTTCTGAGCTTTTGTCCGGCGCTGCTGGTGGTCCAGCAGCGCTGCTCCTGCTACAAAGGACGTTATGCATAAGAACGGGAGGATCGAGACTGGAAAAGGGTAGGGGCAGGGTGAGATTGCAGGGTAGGGCAAAGATAGCCCTTCCAGGCGCTAGCATCTGCCTACAATCCTTAGCTGCAGCATACAATCCTTTGTTGCCGTAGATGGCAGTTGCGCCCGGGTATCTTGCGGGTCTAAGCGCCGTCACGGCTGGCGCAGGGAGCAATGCGTTCACTGCACAAGCAGCGCAGTTGGCGACCGATCTCGCAGGAGACCCTTCTGACACAGGCGAGCTTCCGATGGTCAAGCTTGGGGACGCGTCGATAGCAGCACCCTTCACGTCAAAACTGCCCTCCATCCGCTCGACGCTCGACATAATCCGCCAGGGTCGCTGCACGCTCGTCTCTACCATCCAGATGCAGCAGGTTCTCGCGCTTGAATGTCTCATTTCGGCCTATTCGATGTCGGCGCTCTACCTCGACGGTGTATCCAAGGCGGAAAATCAGCTGGTTGCCACCGGTTTGCTTCTAATGGTCGCCTCACTAGCCTTTTCGTACGCGCGCCCTGTGCAGCGCTTGTCGCCTGTGCGGCCCATAACGTCACTGTTCCATCCGGCCATCTGGGTTTCGATTGCCGGACAGCTCGCGATCCACCTGGGCTCAATGATGTACATCATCAACCTTGCTCGCAGTATTCTCACACAGCACGAGCTCTCAGTGCTCGACGGAGATGTTGTGGAGTTGGATGAGGTTGCGCCGCCACCGCCGCCGCCATTGGACCTTCCAGGCGGCCCGCCGCCGGACAGCGAAGGGTTCACGCGGCCCTTCAAGCCTTCGCTCCTCAATACGGTCGTATTCCTCGTCCAGACCGCACAGCAGGCTGCTGTTATGCTCGTCAACTACAAAGGGCGCCCCTTCATGCTCGCTGCAACTGAAAATGCTGCTATGGGAGCCTCTCTTGTCGCGACAACCGCGGGCGTTTTCATTTGCGCCTTCGAGGTCCATACTTGTCCTACCTAGAACCTCGATCCTGACTCCTTTCCGACCGACATGCTGACGAACCCTACGTAGGTGTTCCCATGGCTCAACGACCTACTGAAGCTGGTTCCTCTCCCCTCGGACGAATTCCGGAATCAAATGCTCACCTCTCTCTTCGTCTCCGTATTTGGCTCCATGGTGTGGGACCGCCTCTGTGTAGCGATCTTTGCGCCCAAGCTACTATGGGTCGGCTATGTCGACGCTTGGAAGGCGCTTCCGCCGCGCGAGTACTGGGCGGAGAACGGCAAGAAGCTGACCTACATCCTCGCGGTGCTGACACTATACCAGGCGCTCGATCAGAGCATCGCCATCCTGCTGGGTGGTTGGTGGGGCTGGCGCCAAATTTTTGCGCCCAAGCCGCCCGTGTGCATGCCGCACAAGGTCCCCAACTGCCCAGAGTGCTTCGCGGGCTTGTTACCTCCTGCGCCTGGCCAGGCGCAGCAGCATGCGCCAGCGCAAACTGCAAGCGCAACAGGTGCAAGTGGTAGACGGCGGTAGACGTGAAATTAGAAGACGCCCACGACAAGAGGAGGCCGTCTAAAGAACAGTTCTTGGCATATGGAGCGAGTTCACATGCTGTATTCGCTTCGCTCAATCCGGGTGCACAGCGTGCACGCCCGCCTGGCATGTTTCGAGCACCCATCTTAATCCTTCTCAAACGGCGCTGAGATGATCGCTGCAGGGACGCCCAGGTCCTGGAGTAGTGTGCACACGTGCTGCCAAGAAGTCGCCCGTGTCAGTGAGAAAACATACTGTTAGTGCCAGTCGCGGAGCGACGGCGCGAGCGGCGCGCACAGACCTGGACCACGTCACCCTGCAGCGAGATGGCTGCGGAACCGTCAGGGGTTTGCACCACCGACGCACCGAGCGCGAATCTGCCATCGTAGGCGGGTGGGGATCAGTCGCTCTTCTGTCAGCTCTGGGAGCAAGAATGGCCGCCGCGCGGAGTGGGTTTTACTTGTTGGCCATCAGCTTCGCAATGTCCTTGAGTGTTTCCCCCGTTCCCACGACACCCCTGGTATCCACGGCAAGTGGCAGGTGAACGTCCAGACCTGTGATAGTCGTGACATGTTTTCGGCGCCCTCGCTTCGCCAACTTAACCACGACATTAGTTCTAGAGTCCCGAGATTGTTTCCTGTCTTGTTTCCGCAGCTTAGCTGTGCAGCTCTTCCCGTTTTCGACAGCCATGGGAGACCCACGGCACACTCCATCCCCATCTCCCGACAGGCTGTTGCTAGTCATCTCCAATGCTGTCTGCAAATCCTGCAAGCATCCAAGCAGGAGGGAGTCAGAGCACAGCAGCACGGATCCTTCAAGGTTTCTCAAAACACGGCTTGCGACCAAGATTGGAGGGTGAGCGCAGTTGAAGGAGGGTCGCACCTTCAGATCGAGCCCTTCAGTCGCATTGCTTGCAGACAGCGCTGATCTAGAGCCTAGTGCAGTCGCCGAGGACGGCTCCTTCTGCACACCGATGCGCGGACAGCGGACTGCCTCACAGTACTCCGGAGGGACGCCGCACTGCTTGCGAAAATATGGTTAACATCACAAACACTGAAACACACAGAAAATCCATTCGGCTGGGTCTATGCCAGAATGGTCAGCCGCCCGTGACGTGTTGTGGTCATCGCGGTCTTGCACGGTCTTTGCTCACCTGACGACAGTAGTGAACTTGTTTTCCAAAGCCAGCCCCATCTCTGCCACCCACTGGCTCAGGCTGACATTTCCCCCCACCCCTTAGCTTCAGTCGATTCGACGATTCGGATGATATAGCCCACTGTCGTGCTTGACCTGCGAATGCGCATTCTTTGACACACAATCCTGCCGCGCCCACGATCTGCGAGAAGAAAGCAAGCGACATGCCAACGTGTACTTCCCGGAAACTGATGAAAGGAATGCTTCTTCGAATGCCATGCACTAACCTACTCCATGCCTTCGAATGAGAGGCGCTGGGGTTGCTAGATGCCCTGAAGCAGTGCACTACAGGGCGTTGCATGCTCGACGTGCTACGAGCACGGAGCGTTGTCGAGCAAAGCGACTACTCGCTCCCTATTGCCCTACTGTCGACACACAATAGACCCTTACAGTATTTCTCGCTTCTCTGATGCGGCTCTCTCCCAAGTGCTTCGTCAACAAATCTCCATTGGATCTCCATTTGGGGGGCCGGGGCAACGCCGCCACCACGGTTCGTGTCCGTCATGCGGCAGCCCGCAACACGGTTGCGCGTTTCTGACCTGATCAGAAGTGCGATCATGCGGGCCTTCTTCGTGGCGGTGCTCGCTCTCCGCGACGCGGAAGCCTGGGTCTCGACAGGGCAGGTCCTGAACCTGGGAGCGCGTCGGATATGGCGGTCTGGTGAGGGCGCTAAGGGTTCATCAGCGATAGACCCGAGGGGGTGGGGAAGTAAGTTGGTTTCAAGTGGGAGAAAAACGCACCTTGGGACGGGAGCGCGGTGCCATTTGTGGGAGATGGTGCTTGGCGAGGAGAAACATCGCCGAGCGCGTGACCTGTCGCGCTCCGTCGTGCGAGCCAAAGGCGTTAATCCTGGTCGCGCGCCAGACAGTTTGAACAACAGGGTTCAACAACCGTATGTCGCGCGAGCTGGGGGCTTGGTCAATCAGGGGCTTCACTCAAGTGGAGCAGTTGTAGCTGCGGGAAGCTTCCCGCAGCTGCTGCAGTTCGACGACGCGGGGAATATGCTTGAGGCGATCTCACCATTTCTCACGCCTGACGAGAAGGGGCGCTTCCCCATCACAGGGTGAGTCTATACCTGATGAATCACGTGCATCGGCCTGAGGAAACGTTGGGCATGCTTACAGGCGGTATCCAAGCTGCGGGAGGCGGCGGGGGATGTGCCGTTCAAGTGGACTGACTGCATACTGACACATATCCGTCTTGCGGGTGACAGGCGCAACGCTGCCTATGCACTCAATCGGCTGAAGCGTCTGCGTGTGAACGGCGGACACCAGGTGCACCCCGCACTTGCTAGCTCATGCACGCAAGCGCCCTTGGTCACGAAAGCGGGTACCACAGGCGGCGCAGGAGCGGCTGGTCGACGCTGCTGTTGCGAGGATGTCTGAGATGGAGCTGAAGCACGTTGCCTTGGCACTGAATGGCGCCAAGGGTGCGCCGCGGCGCGCCACGCTGCGACTCGCTGAGGCTGGCTGCTCTCACGCGGTCAAGCTGCTCGCACCTGGGGTGAGCACGGGAAACAAAGGAGGTGGCGGAAACGGCCAGGCCGAGATCTCTGCGCAGGCGATTGCAATGCTACTCAACGCGATATCGGCGCTTCCACCTGCAAGCGCACGTGGCAGGGAAAGCTTTGCCACCGAAGAGGCGCAGCTATTCTCAGCTGCGACGGCCGCGCTGATGCAGATGCCAGAAACACGCTTCGACGCACAATCTGTCGCAACGACGCTCAATGCGCTGGCTGCTCGTGGTGTTTTTGAAGTGTCGCTCTTTCGTTACCTTGCACGCGCGGCGATCCGCGCGCCGGAGTGGGGCTTTTCACTACAGAGCGCAGCTATGGTGCTTAACTCATACGCTCGCATGCTCGACTCCCCAGGGCTCGCAGCGGGTATCACCTCGGCTTGGGACGTCAGCCAGGCTGACGTGGATGTCCTTGAGGGTCTGACGGTTGTCGTTCGCCGCATCGCCAAGGAGAAGCACCCTGAAAGCGTCGCTACCACCCGCTCGGTCGCGCTCATCATGAACGCTCTCTCCAAGGTTGGCATCCGTCAGCGCTCGCTCTTCATGGCGCTGGGGCGCCTCCTTCCACCGCACCCTGCGCAAGCCGGGAAGCCGAGCAGTTACGACGCGCAAGCAGTGGCGAACATCTTGAACGCCCTTGCCAAAGCTGGTGTCCGGGACGAGGCGCTGGTTCGCCGCCTCGGCGCGGCCGCGCGCGACCTCCCGCCTGCGCAGTTTGAGTCTCAGCACATTGCGACGATCCTCAACGCGCACGTTCGTCTTGCCATTCCAGCACCGGAGTTGTTTGCTGCGCTCGCCAACCACCTCACCAGGCGACTCACGCCAACTGCCGAGATTGCTCCGGATCTGCCTTCGCCGCAGGCTGTGGCGCTCATCCTGAATGCATTTTCGCGCGCGGGGATGCATGATCCACCCCTATTCCGGGCAATGTCGAGCGTGGTGCAAAAATACCTGGTAGAACATCCCTCACCGTCTACGGAAATGTCTCCACAAGCGGTTTCCTCCATCTTGAACGCGTGCGCCAACGGCGGGTTCCGAGACCCTGCTCTCCTCGATGCGCTCTCACATGAGGCTGCTGGCTTCCCGCCAGGCACGTCACTGCAGCATATCGCGTGTGCTGCCAACGCGCTAGTGCGCCTCGGCCGCCTCGACCCTCCACTTGCAGGTGCACTCGCGGGGGCTGCGCGGGCAGGCGCGCTCTCCCGCGAAGGGCCTCTCCCGCTCGCGCTGCTGCTCAACGCCGTCGCGCGGAGTGACCCTGGCGCAGACCCGGCGCTGTTCCGCGAGAGCGCTCAAGCCGCCGCACGCATCCCTGCTGGTGACTTTACGCCGCAGTCTCTGGCCATGCTCGCAAACGCGTACGCCAAAGCAGGGGTTCGCGACCACGCACTGTTCCGGCGCCTCGCGGACGTCGGCCTTACGCTCCCGCCCGAGGACTGGGACGAGCAGTCAGTCGCCAATCTGCTCAATGCCTTTGCCAAGCACTCGCAGGCATGGGCTCGTCACGCGGCGGCTGCGCCGGAAGTTTGGGGGAAGCTTGTCGCCTTGTTCCAAAAGTTGGCCAAGACCTGTGTGGACAACCGCAAGACTGCCTTTTCCTCACAGGGCGTTGCGCTCGTACTCAACGCCTTCGCTAAATTCGGTCTGCGCGATGAGGCACTCTTTGCGCACCTCTCGGAGGTGGCACAACGCTTTGGGACGCGCAACTTTGAGCTGCCGTGCGAGCTTCAGGACGTGGCCAACATCCTGAATGCTTTTGCCAAAGCAGGCGATGCTGATGCGGCATTGCTTGCGCACATGTCGCGCGTGACGCAGGAGTTCGGTGCGATGGCCTTTGAAGGCGACGGCGCGGCGATTGGCGTGATCCTCAATGCGCTTGCTCGTTTGCGAGTGCGCGACCATCGGTTGCTGGCACGTCTCTCATCAGTTGCACGCGACATGGAGCCTTCGGCCTTCGATGCGCAGGCCGTATCTAACGTGTTCCACGCGCTCGCCCTGCTTGGCGAGCGCGATCGCCCGCTGCTCGACCACCTCGCATCCGCGCTTCTGCGCACGCGGCAGGCATCGTTCAACGCGCAGGACCTCAATGCGCAGTCCGTCGCCAACCTTGCGTGGGCAGCTGCCGCGCTCGCACTGGATGATCTCCCGCTGCACAATTGGATCGCCAAATCGGTGGCAGACGCCCTGCCTTCGATGGACGCGGCATGCCTACCGCAGGTGCACCAATACATCGTTGCTATCGAGCTGGAGGGTCTCGTGCCTGCTGACAAGGTCCAGGCTCTCCCGCGCATCCTCGTGCATCGAAAACGTCTCGAGAAGGCGTTTCGAGGCGCACAGCGCGAGGGTGTCTCCAAAGGCGTTTTGCGGCCGGCCGACCTGGAACAAATGGCATTCACGGAGGCAGCGGTGGATGGGGAGGACACGCGTATGGTGCATTCTGCGGCTGGAAGGGGCGCGCAGACCAGCAAATGCGCCGTATCAATGCTGCAGGCGGACGTGGCCCGTACACTGCAAGCAGTGCTGGCCAAAGAAGTTGAGCGCGAGGCGATGGGAGAGCGATCGAGACTTCTGCGACTGCTGGTTGGCGACGAGGATGGCCCCGCCGCAGTGGTAGAGGTGGTGGAGGAGGCAACGGAGCCTCTCACAGGATACTCGCTCGATATGGCGATCGCTGTGTCTGCAGCCGTACCCCAAGTGGGATCACACGCGCTGGCGGTGGAGGTCGACGGGCCGACTCACTTTGCCCGCGGCTCGCGCCTACCGCTGGGGCGCACACTGATGAAGCGGCGGCAGCTGCGCGCGGCGGGCGTGACGGCCGTGTCGGTGCCGTACTGGGACTGGGATGCATCGGCGTCGGAGGCGGCCAAACGCGCAGTGCTCGAGGCTCTACTTTTCGCAGCAGCGCGCCGGCATAGCTCTGGCCTTCACAGCCAGGGCGAGGCACGGGGCGAGGAGGCGCCAGGGGTTTTTGTAGAGTTGCCCTTTCTGAAGCCCGTCCGGCGGTCATTGCCGACAGCAGGCGTAAGCAGGGCCGTAGATGACACCGGGCGCAGCGCGGAGCCCAGTGAGGACGACTACCTTCCTCGCGAGGAGAGTGTCGGGGACGAAGACGAGAGCTGAGGGTGGAGAGAGGGCGGGGACGGGGTGCTGATGCCCAGGCCAACGCTGCGTGCTTGAGCGATGAACGGAGGGGCTTCACCTCAGCACAATGTGCCAACGCAGTGTACTGATGGACAGTATGCAGGGGTGTTATATGGTGAGCAAAGGGCAGGGCCCTGTTCCATCAGAGCCTCACACATATGGCCCTCGAGCTTCAAGTCCCTGTCAGTCAGCCACGTCGGCTGTGGAAAGCTGTGGCAAAGTGCTGAGCTTCAACGATAGGATGCAAACGCATCTGATGCTGGCAAACACAACCTATTCACAAAAACACCAGACACCAGAGCCGTGCGCACGATCCTAACAAAAATAGCACACAGCCCACACGCCTTGTCACGGCGCAACACAACGCAGAAGACGCCCTGTCTCGTCCGCCCCATCCTCATCCCCAGAATCAGTCATCTCATCCGCATTTCGTTCTGTGCCGCGCAGAGCCGCTTCTTGTCCTGTCCGTCGCCACTCCCCTGCAGCAAAATTGCTCGTCAGCTGGGGCGGCGCTCACAAATCCCTAGGCTCAACAAACGCCAAGTTACGGCGGGTTTGTTGGCGTGGGCGTACTTGCGGCGATCCACAAACTACGCGTCTGATAGAGCTGGTAGCACCCGACAAACGAGGAGACGACGCCGGTGCAGAGTACCGCGAGCAGCCACAGTGCGCTGATCCACCACATTGTTTCGAAGGCCGTCGAGTCACCTCCGAGCCTTCCTCCGTGCGGCAAGAGTCACATCGTGCACAGTGCTCGAGACAACGAGCGTGGGGCATGGCTAGAGGGCCAGTGAAGAACCTGCAAGCCGTCGGGACTGCAGAAGAGAGCGACCAGACGGAGCCTAGGAGAAACCATGCTGTCTGGAACAGCGCGAGGAGGTAGAGGACGCACCACGCTGTGACGTCACGCGTCAGGCCAGACATGCGGACCATCATGTTGAAGGTCGGGAGGCCCAAGGCAGCGACCGCCTCCACTTTGAGCCATGTGACCACGCGCCCGCTCTCTCCTGCGAAGGGGTTTCCAGGGTCTCCAGCCTTGCCAGGGCAGAAGTCGCGAGCATGCCAGATGATTGCACGTAGACAAACGCACCCCACCTGCGCAGCCACGATGGCGTCGGTACCCTTCACGAGAGGCAGAAGGCGGGTAATGGGAGCAAACAATAAGAAAATGCGGGGGGGGGGCACCGTGACGTAGATAAGACGAAAAATCCAGTCCTCTGCGAAGTTTCCGGCTGCGTTTAGGCGCGCCTGCACCATTTCAAGCTGCGAAATCATCGAGTCGGTGGAGGCCCTACTCAGTACACGCAGTGCCACAAGTCTACGCGTTCCACCATGCTCTTCATCTTCTTTCCGGAGGCGCCCTGAGATTCCGCGGCGGAGGTTGCCGAAGTAGCCCGATTCCTGGAAGCCCATGAGTGTGAGAAGCACAGCGTTTGGGAAAGCCGGAGACGGAGATTTGCAGGCAAAAACGCGAATAAACAGCGAGCTTACCTCCCCGCTTGACGCGTATTCGCCATACCCACTTTCTCCATCCAATAAATCGTCCTCCATACTGGATTCTGGCCAGGTCACCTGTGCTGCACTTCTTCAAACAGATCTCACGCCGTCTGACAGTGAATGTCGCCCGCCCTGCGCTCCACGCCAGAATCAAAGGCTAATTTGGGAAGCACTGAAACTTGTTTGCACTGCTGCATACATGCGTCTTCGTTCTCCCAAGCAATCTGTCTTGGCAACATCGGGCATGAGCTGGCCAACAGGATTCAGGAGCTAGTGCTCTGAATTCTTCGAGACCAACACAATACAGGGATGCAAGCATGCTTCCGCAACGGCAACGAACACGTGAGAACGTTTGGGGCTGCGTAACCGGCCGTGAATCGACGACGCCATTTGACTGCGTCGGGGTTTCACCCCTCGAACCGACCTGGAAACGTAAGTTCAAACGGCGGAGTTGTCCATCCATCCGAGGTCACCCACCCCTTGTCGTGCCCTCTTGACTGCCTGGGTTTCCACATACAACCCCTCTGGTTTCAGACAAGGTGCTCAATGAAAGTGACTTGAAGTTTGCCCTGTGCTTGGTCGGGCGCACTCATGCAGCGGGGATCCCGGAGTGCAGGTCTGCGGGACAGATGGGAGACAAGCTCGCTGAGATCCTCGCCAAGAAGAAGGTTTTAGCACCGCCCGCTTGACTCACAGAGGATGACTGACCGATTCGTATGGTCTACTCTGCCGGAAGGATACGATTTGAGTGACCTGTGCATCGTAATTGTTGCTACAGCGGCTGTTTCCTTGACTCCCTACGCTGCAATGCCGCAGGCTGCCCGGGCTGCACGTGAGGGAGGAGACAACGGATGCGGGGAAAATGGCATCGCAACCTTATCGCTTGAAGATGATAATTCTTTGACGAGCGGCGAGGTACGAATGTTGCAACGCCCCGCATGTGATGAACACCCCCTGTTCGTTGTGCAAGATGAGGTTGACGTTTGGGCAGGCCGGGAGGCGGCGCGGGGCTTGCGTGACGAGTGATTCGGGGTTGTCGGGCGGAGCCGTAGTTAGCAGCGCTACTACGATGGTGCCAGAGGTGGATTTTCGCGAGATCGAGATGGAGGACCAGGACAAGGTGGCTCAAGGCGGTCTAGGTGTGCTCTACAAGGGCACATGGCGCGGCTGTGCAGTCGCGGTGAAGCGGCCGGTGGACCCTCGAGCAGTGATGGATGCTGACCTGAAAGAAGATTTTCGTCGTGAGGCGGCGATCCTGAGCGAGGTGAGGCACCCGAACGTGGTGCTCCTTCTCGGCGCGTCACTGCAGGGAGCGAACCTCTGCCTCGTGCTCGAGTGGTGCAACGGAGGAAATCTGCACGAATTGATCCACCATCCCCGCGATGCACCGCTTGCAAAAATAGAAAAGGTTGGTCTTCTCGCGGGTCTCGCGGCTGCCGTTGCCTGGCTTCACACCTCGTCTCCGGCCATCATCCACCGCGACATCAAGCCTGCAAACGTTCTGGTCGACGGCACGCGAACGGTGGCAAAGCTATGTGACTTTGGACTAGCGATCCGGAACTCGGAAGTGGCTAGCACGCGCTCAGATGCAGGTACCCCGCAGTACATGGCGCCGGAATTGTACCGTGGCGAGTGTTGCTCTCTGGAGTCGGACGTTTACGCTATCGGTGCGTCCCTGCCCGCCCAGGTCTGTCATTGGCGCTCGCCGCTGAAGCACTC
>Ga0115567_10002526_pt1 | contig 18115 bp, 21 predicted proteins | sample COGITO_mtgs_1204_2_FD_88679 | JGI IMG/M metagenome (GOLD analysis project Ga0115567, IMG submission 88679) | Pelagic marine microbial communities from North Sea - COGITO_mtgs_120412 | ecosystem: Environmental > Aquatic > Marine > Epipelagic | place: Germany:Helgoland, sampling site Kabeltonne... | reverse complement strand
GACGCGGCCCGCGCGCTCGAGCAGGCGCGCGGCGCGGCGGCCGCGGCGCGGCGCGAGCACCGCGCGGCGAAGGCAGACGTGGAGAAGCTGCGGCGCAAGTGGGCGACCGAGGTGGCCCGACTCGACCCTCGGTCCCAGGGACGCGCTGCCGTCCGCTCGCTCATTTCCCAGCGTGCCTGGCGCCTCGTCGAGGCTGCCGAGCGCCCGCCCGCGAACGTCGGAGGCTTAGGCGCGGCTGGGAGCGAGGGTCGAGTGTCGACGAGCGGTGCTGGCAGTACCAACGATTCCGGTGCGGGGGCGGGGGCGGGGGCGGGGGCGGTAGCGCGGGCGCTGGTACCCAAGGAGATGCTGGCGCTGCTGGAAGAGGAGGAGAGAGCGCGCGGACAGGAGCTTGCGCGCTGCCGCGAGGAAACACTCCGCGCCGCCGCAGAGGCAAGGGCCGCCCTCCTTGCCTTGCCTTGCCTTGCCTTGCCTTGCCTTGCCTTGCCTTCTTGCCTTGCCTTGCGTCGCCCACGCACGCCTCTCCGTGTGTTTGCGCCAAGGGGTGTGACCGGCGGCGGTCGGACCGCAGGCGGTGAAGAAGCGACGAGCTGCAAACGATGCAGGCAAGGAGAACCGGGGCCCCAGGGCGGATGCATCCGCCCTTCGGCCAAAGGAAGCGGCAGGGGACGAGCAAGAGGAGGGGGTGCTGGTCGCGGGCGGGCGTGTCGGGGTGCTCTCGCGCCCGGCGCGCGCGGGGCTGCACCGCTGGTTGGTGCGCTTCGAGGACGCGGCCGGCAACCTCGGGGAGGAGCAGGGGCCTTTCGAATGCTCGCCCCCGGCGTGTGCCATGCTCCGCTACGCCCCTCGCCCGCGCCAGCGCGGCGCAGACCTACCTGTGCCGCCGGGCGACTCGGAGCTAGGGCAGACGGAGCAAGTGCCAAGCACTCCTGTGCCCGCCCGGGCGGCGCAGAAGAGAGTCCGGCCGGCGCCGGTAGAAGAGAGTCCGGCCGGCGCTGGGGCGTCGTCAGGAAGCGGACTTCTCCAGCTGGCGATTTCGCGCGCGGCGCTGAAGGCGGGTGTGGACGCGACGGCGCTGCGCGAGTGGGTGGCTGGTCTGCAGCTGGTAGGGAACGCCGTAGCGGAGGAGTACGCAGAGGGGCTGGCGGAGGCTGCGATAGACGGCTGGGGCCTGGTCTCCCTACAGGACGCCCTGCTCGCTTCGGCCGTGCGAACGTCCCTCGAGCGCAGGTACGCGCCGACGCGCGCCCGCCCCGGCGCGCCCGTCATTGGCGTCGGCAGGCTGCGGCTTGCGCGGGGCGGCGGGCGCCGCGCAGAGGTGCTGTGCGAGGTGTACGCGAGGAGCGAAGGCGCGGGGGGCGAAGGGGGCGCGGGGGGCGCGGGGGGCACGGTGGAGACGGACCACGGCGAGTTCCCGGAGGCGGAGGTGGAGCTGCTCGACGCGGCGGCGGCGCAGACAGCGCGGCGGCGCGCGCGCGAGGAGGTGGCGGCGAATGTGGACCTGATCCTGCTCGCAGCCCACCCGCTCGCCGACCCCGCGCCGGGCCTCGCCGCCCGCAGCCTCCTCTCCCTCTGGCTCCGCCGCCTCTCGCCAGACGCCGCCGGCGACTTCGCCGCGTCAGACGCGCGCGCCGCGCTCGAGGCGGCGGGCTTTTCCGGCGCAGAGGTGCTTGCGCTCGCGACCGGCGCGGGCGAGCGGCTCACTCCCGCGCAGCTCGCGGCGGGTGTCGAGGCCCTCGCCGAGGCTGCGGCGGAGCCCGCGCGCGCGGGCGCCGAGGAGCGGCGCCAGGCCGTGCGCGACCGGTGCGCGGCACGCCTCGCTGCCTCGCTGGGGGGTCGCGCGGGCCCGAACGCCTCGGACGTGCCCGCCAGGCTGCGGCGCCTCGCCTGTCTTCGCGCCAAAATGACTGCCGCGGCCGCGGCCGCGGCGCGCGCGGCTGGGCACACCCGCGCCGACGATGCTGCAGAGACCGGGTCGCTGGCGGCAGCCTTGGCGGCCGGCAGCTTAGAAGTTGACGCGAAGGGCGAGACCTACGCGCATCGCCTCGCGAAAGCTCACGCTGAGGCCCGGGTGAGCGCACCCAGGAGGCCTCCTGCGTGCGCTCCGATGGACCCCCATTTGCCGCGCTGCCGGCGCGCTTGAGCTGACGCGTGGGCGGTGCGCGCAGACCCTGGCGCGGCACGTGGGCAGCGGGAGAGGGGGCGCGGCGGCGGAGGGCGAGGGCGAAGGCGAGGAGGCGCGGCTGGCGCGGCTGGTGCTGCTCGACTGCGGCTTCGCCGCAGCAGAGCTGGACGAGCTGGTGGCGCCGGCAGGCCCGCGCGCGGAGCTCCCCGCTCCCGCGGAGGTGGGCCCGTGGCTGCAGTCGCTCGCCTTTCCAACGCCCGACGCCCTCCGCTACGCGGGGGCGGCAGTCGCGCAGGCAGTCTCGGGAGAGAAGCTGCTCTCGTGGGCGGCAGACGCGCGGCGCGGCGGCGCGAAGCTGTCGGAGTCGCTGGGCATGAGCGACCCGCTGCACCAGCGGCACCTCCGCCTCGCCCTGGCGCTGCACGCGCGAGTCAGCGGGTGGTTTGCCACGCCGGAGGCTGCCGCGTCGCCCGAGGGGCTCTTGCTTGCGCTGCAGCAGGTGCGGCGGGCGCTGCTGGCAGAGCACGAGACCATGATCGCGGCGTTCCGCGCATTCGACTCGGACAAGGACGGCGCGGTGGAGCGCACCGAGCTGGTGCGCGGCATGCAGCACCTCGGCGTCACGCTCGACGCGGCCACGTCGCGAGCGCTGCTGCATCTCGCCGACACGGACGCCTCGGGCCGCGTCGAGTTCAACGAATTCAAGAAACTCTTTTTGGACCTCGACAGCCCCACCAAGCTCGCCGAGCTTCGCGCTGCCCTGCCGCACGTCGCTGGCGCCCCGCATGGCGACGATGGCGAGCCGCGTGCGTCGGAATTCCCCGTCGGGTCCCAACGCTTCTGGCTCGACTTCCAGGCGCGCCCCGCTCCCGCGGCGCGCGCCTGCGTGCGGTCGGCCGCTGGTCGCGCGTGCTGACGGCGGGGCGGGGCAGGTGGAGCGGGAGGCGGTTTCCAAAGACGCGCCCGGGCTGTTCCTCTTTCGGGGGCGCAAGGTGCGCCAGGAGGCGGGCGAGGAGCCGAGCGGCTCGGTGCGCGTGGTGGACGTGCAGTCGGGGCGCGTGCTGTTTTGGGACGTGGCAGCCGTGGCCAGCAAGCAGAAGCTGCAGGAGCACCGCGACCTCGTGCGAGGTGCACGCCTGCCCCTTCGCCCCCTGCCCCGCGCGGATCCGCGCTCCGGGGGAGCTGAGCGCCGGCTGGCAGGCGAGGTGCTGGCTGGGACGCTCGCGCGGCAGGGCGAGGAGATCGGGGCGGTGGAGGCGCGTCTTCGCGACGGCGCGGCCGCTCTGTTCGCCAAGGTGGTGCAGGCGCAGGCGCGGCGCGCGCTGGTCCGTGCGGAGGGCGGCTACGACGCGCGGCTCGAGACGCTCGGCTCGGACGACCTCCAAAGCCGCACTGGGAGTCCGAGCCGCGTGGGAAGCCCGGCTGGGCGGCGCTCCACCAGCCCCCTCGCGGGCTCTCGCGGCGGGGGCCCGGCCGGCTCGCCGGTGCGCGGCTCGGTGCTGGAGGGCACCACGGGCAGCTCCGACGAGGCGCAGCGGCGCGGCGGCCTGGACGCGCTGACGCCCCAGGAACGCCAGGTGCGTGCGCGCAAGGAGGTGGCTGAGCGGCGGCGCGAGGCGGCGGAGGCGGCAGCGGCGCGGGCGGCGCAATTGCTGGCGTTCGTGGCGACGGAGCTGGTGGCGGAGGCGCTGCCGGCCGAGCCCAGCGACGAGATGCGGGTGCGCGCCCCTGCGCCGCCGGCGCGCTCAGCGGGCGCGGGTGCTGAGGGGCGTGCGGGCCGGCAGGCGGCGCTGGAGGGCAAGGTGGATCTCTCAGCCCCGGCGCAGGACATGTCGGGCGCGCGGGCGGCGGCGGCGCGGACCTTTGAGCCCGCCGAGGTCGACAGGTGTCCCCCGCTCGGGCGCCAAGGCCCCGCACGCGCACACCCCAAGGCCCCTCCCTGCCTGTCCAGAGCTTCTCAACCGCGCCGGCCGGCGCCGTGCTTACGGGCCGCCCTGGCGCGGGGCCGCGCGCAGGGGGATGCTGTGGATGGTCGACACGCCCACGCGGAGGGAAACAGAGCAGGGGATCGAGGTCTTCACGGTCGCTGCCGCGGGGCTCTCTGCCACCGGGGTGGTCCCGCGGTTTCCGCTGACTCGCCAGCAGACTGTCGTGGTCCGGCCTCTCATGGACCCCTCGCGCCTCGACTGGCTTGTGAGGAAGCGCGGCGGCTTCGGATTCACCGAAGCCAGCGACCTCATCGCGCTCGCCCTCAGCCACCCGGCAGGACTCTTTCCCGCGCGCGACCTCCCGTCGCCAGAGGCTGTCGACGCGCTGCTCTCCGAGACGCTCGGCCTGCGGCGCCAGGGCGTTCTGCGCGGCTTCCAGTTCCGGCGCCGCGATCTCCTCCGCTTGCTTGCCGAGCGCGACCTGATCACGCCCGCCATCCGTGTGTTCCTTTGATTCTACCAGTGCTTTATGGCCAAATACATTTGCAGAGAGTGCACCCCAGAGAGTCTCCGCGTCGCTGACCGAATTTATGTTGCACCTCAGCGGTCCAATTACAATCTCTTGCACGAGCCCGCAGTCGACCAGGCCCACAATCAGTTGGATCTTGAGCCCCTCTGAGCTGCAGATTTCCACGAACCACTTTTTTTGCATTGATGACTTAAGACGAGAATGTTTACGCTGTTCGCTAGCGACGACATCTTGCGCAGGTTCGTGAGCACGTCTTGGGACCTGGGGAGCAGCGCAGGGCGGTTTATCAGTTGAATCTAGCGTGAAGATGATGCGCGAACTTGTCGGGGGACAAGGTTGTGGCGCCGACGGTTCTAGCGGCGCCGCAAATCCTCTCTCACGACTACTTCAGGATGGAGCCGCCGCACGCGCACGCGGTGACCAGCTACAGCGATTCCAAGCCGCTGGTGGCGGACAATTGCAGGGAATGATGGGACCGGCTATGATCGGAGGTTCATCAGAAGAAGCTATGGCGGCTCAATTCCATCATGAAATGATGGCGCAGGAAATGATGGCCGCTCAGCATGTGCGACCCCGCCCACGAGCTGGGCCGGACAGCTCCCAAACATCGTTCGCGCGTCTTCCTTTCCAACCTATTCTGCCCTTCCGAGCGTCACGTTACAGCTAAATCTGTTTGGAGGCACTCAGCGAGCAGTCGCTCTCTAACCGATGGCGCTCCCTGTGCACTGAGTCAACTTCACGCGCCCCCTGCATCTTTTGGGGCAGCTGCCCTACACTGTACGCAGTGGTCTCTTTGTACAATTACCGGTGCGTATCAGCTACTCATCGACGTTCCCCGAACAGGCGGAGCATGTGGTGATGATGGGGATGCCCGGCCCGCCCGGAGAAGGGGCTTTCTTGCACGCAGGATTTGCTGGCGAGCAATGGGGAGACGACTTCGCAGCAGGACCGCCAGTGGCTGGGCCCGCAATGCATGCACAATGGTGCTTCACCATTCCCACCTGCACGTCCGTGGCACTTGTTTTGGCATTTCTGAGCGGCAGTCTGTTCTGCAGGGCGGAGGAAATGGCGATGCAGCGCTCGCACGCAGGAGCAGCTCGCACCGCCGCAATGCGCCAGGGGCCAATGATGTGCTTTACCCCAAGCCACGAGCTACGGCACCGCTACTGCAAGTATCTTTCGTTTTTGGCATGGCCCTGAATTTATGCCGGGCCGCAGGGGGGTTGCTCCTCCCATGATGATGATGAAGGGCCGCATGGGCCCCAGCATGATGGGCATGATGGGCATGGGCTATGGTGAGTCGTAAAGGCCCCTCGTCGCCACCGCGTATCACCACTGTAGAATGTGCCATGCAACAAGACTCAAGCGCCCCCCTATGAGCAGGTATGATGGGCGGTCCGAGGAGAATGGGCGCGATGGGCATGCACCCGATGATGCAGCGTGGTGTCAACGGCTCTCCAGCGCAGCGCGCGGCCGGCGGCGTCGGAGACCTCGCGGGCGCCATGGGTGACATGAAGCTGCAGGTGCGCACATGGACCCGCAACTGCTGGCCCCAGGAAGCGGCATGCCGATGCTCAGAGGTCCCGAGCGTCGCTCGTGCGGGGCGAGGCGAGGAGCCGGGGGCGTTGGAGAAAGCGACCGAGGGGTGAGGTGTAGGATGGGGAGTGTCGTCGTCTGTCAGGGACGAGGTGGTTTGGGGACGTGTGACGAATAATGTGACGGTGGATGCGATGCTCCAGGAGGAAGAGGCGGCTGCGGGGGCAGCGTGGGGCCAGCGGTTCGCGCCGGGCAAGGTGTGAGGAGTGTGGGCGTGCGCCATGCGTGTGGCGCAGGCGACCGGTGCGTGCGCAATTCCGCGCGGCGGAAATGTGACTGTGACTGGCCGGGCGTGTGCTCCAGGCAAAGGACGGGGAAGAGGCGGAGGCGGGGGTGCGCGGAGGCGAAGGAGCCGATGAGGCCAAGGAGAAAGAAGGGACCGAGCACGGGGGCTGGGAACAGGAGTTTGCGGAGGGGGCGCGCGGGTGGGCGGAGGAGTTTGCGGCGGGGGGGCGCGAGATGGGGATGTCCAAGGCGCTGGAGGAGGTGCTCAACGGCGACCCGTCGCTCGCAGAGACGGAGCTGCGTGACTTTGTGGCTGCGGTGAACGACGGCACGTTCCGCTTCGACCAGGGCGCCGTGTTTGACGACGACGGGGGGGTCTGGGCGCCCGCGGACCTCGAGGACGCGGCGTCGGCGCGGCGCTACACGTTCCAGACGGACAACAGCTTCCTCGCGCGCGAGGGCAACTTCCGCGCGGGCGTGGACCTCTTGCAGGCAGGCAAGGTGAGCGAGGCGGTGCTCGCGCTCGAGGCAGCGGTGCAGCAGGAGCCGGAGAGCTCGGACGCGTGGCTCACGCTCGGGCTGGCGCACGCCGAAAACGACGAGGACGTGAAGGCCATCGTGGCGCTGAATCGCGCGGTGGAGGCAGACCCCACCTCACTCGACGCGCTGCTTGCGCTCGGCGTCTCGCACACAAACGAGCTCGAGCAGGCAAATGCGCTCACCCACCTCCGCACGTGGATCACCAAACACCCCGAGTACGCGGCGCTGTGCCCGCGCGGCGAAGCGGCGCCGCGCGACTCGGAGTCGCTGCACTCCACGCACGCGCTGCAGCGAGAGGTGGCGGGTATCTTCTCGCGGGTGGTGCAGTTGCGGCCGGACGACGCCGAGCTGCACACGGTGCTCGGGGTGCTGTACAACCTCTCCTACGAGTATGGAAAGGCCGTCGAGCACTTCAAAGAGGTCCCCCCGCGCCCGCCCGAACCCCCGCACTTCGCTCGCTCGCTGACAGGGGCCCGTCCCCGCAGGCGCTGAGGGTGAGCCCGGAGGACTACACGCTGTGGAACAAGCTGGGGGCCACGCTTGCGAACTCGATGCGCTCGGACGAAGCAATCGACGCATACATCCAGGGCCTGGACATCAAGCCCAACTACGTGCGGGCGCTCGCGAACCTCGCCATCTCGTACTCGAACCAGGAGATGTACGAGGAGGCGGCGACCTGCTACCTCAAGGCGCTCTCGCTAAACCCGGACGCCACCCACCTCTGGTCCTCGCTCCGTGTCGTGTGCAACTGCCTCGATCGCCCCGACCTCGCCGCCCGCTGCGACGCCTGCGCCGTCGAGGCCTTCCGCCCGGACTTCGACTTCTAGGCGCGAGCGCGTGTCGGAGCGCATGAGGGACGCGAGAGTGCAGAGAGCCTGCCTGCCGCCGCAATGAGTTGCACCTTTGCACGGGGTATTGAATTGTGGCCTGCACAAAGGCAACACGGTCGATGCCCATTGCTCCCTCTATTGAACCACTCGTCCGCTCGGGCGTTCAGCACGGACAGCACCCTGCACGCCGAAAGCTCAAGGCGCCTGCTGCCGCGCGTGCAAGTCGAGCATCTCCCACGCCGAGACCCGCCAAGTACCCCCCTGCACGCCTTTTGCAGCGTGACAGGGCGAACCAGGCGGCAGCGCTACCACGAGCCGTTCAAGGGTTACGAGAGCGAAGCCCCCGCGCTCAAGCGGCGCCGGCGAGAGGACCAGCGAGTCTCCCACCCAGCCTGCGCTCCCAGGCGCCGCGCCGTCATCGTTTCCCGGCTTGCCCGGCGCGCAAAGCGGTGGCAAGGCGTAGTGGCCAGCGCACAGTCTCCGTGCGCACCCAGGAGTGCGGGGTCACCGTGGGCGCTGCAGTCGGCCGCCGGCGAATTCGCAAGCATCACCACGTGGCTGTCGAGCTGCCGCTCTGCCCGGAGCACCTCTTCCAACTCCCTACTCGTAGATGCCCCACGGTCCATCTGCATGCTCTGCGTCTCGCGACCCCCCTCCTGTGGCGGCTCATAGTGCCCCCTGCCTGCGCCATGCGCTGCTGCGCCCTCCCTCAATGACGCGCCACCTGCGCTCGCGTCTGTCGCGTGTGCGCTTGCCTTAGCATCATGCATTTCCGCTCTCTCTGCACGCCCATAGTCTGCACGCCCATAGTCTGTCTTGCCGACGCTGACGCTTGGGACGCCCGCGTAGCTGAGCAGGACAACCGCGTCTCCAGGGAGCACCCGATCCGGCGCGGCGGGCGGTGCCAATGGCCACGCCGGTGCCGCCTCCTGAGGCAACTGCGCTACCGACGGATTGATCATCTCAGCTAGTCGCTCCCACTGCGCCTCCCCTGTTCCACAGGTCCGAATACGGCTCAGGGTGCGCTCGCAGTGGCGATCCCGTGAACATGGAGGAGGGAGCGCACCCCACTGGGAGACTGGGCCTGCCAGCCCAGCGATCACGAGGTCCGGGGCGAGACGCAAACATCGTGCGTGCAAGTTGCACGAGTGTGGCGTCAGGCGCGGTGGCACGAGATCCGCCTCGCGCGGATACGTGCTCTCGGGGTCGGTCTCGCCAGGAACGTAAACCACGCGGCATTGGATGTTTTCGAGCGCGGAAATCACCGCAGACATTTCGCCCTCCGAGGAAGCAAACTTGGCAGGATTAGCACGGTCTTCTTCTCTGAGTACAGTGAGGTTCCCCGCGACCCAAATCATGTCCACGTACTCCCGCCGGTGGGCGAGTAGCTCCGCGAGCTGGTGGATATTGCTGAGCGAGCAGCGGATATCGGTGACGAGCAGGACCCGAAGCACCTCATCGCGGGCTCGTCGATTGTAGTATGAGGGCATCTTCTCCGGGTGCCGCCATTCGTTGCGATCGGGGCGGGCAGGGCCCCCAGATGCCATGGAGAGCAACCTGCGAGATGGCCAAAAATCGTCAGCGTCCATTTCAAGTACGTCGGTGACTGTTGTGTCTAACTCTGAGACAGACGCGGGAGCGACGGGCGTCGAGGCGGCAGCGCTCACCTCGGATGAGCGTAGGCGGCTACGTCTTGTCTAAGCGATCGCTCTAGCTGGCAAGCACGCACTAAGAAAACTCAATCAAATCACCAAATTCATCTGCTCGGCCGCCTCCGCGCTTGTTACGCGTTTGCAGGCCAAAACCATCGTGAGACCTTCCGAGCCGCCACGCTGTTGTCACGAACCGGAAACGAGTCCAAAGTTGCCACTTTTGAGTGCATCCACTCAAAAGTGGTCAAGAATCGGATTTTTGTCAACTTTTGTCAACCAGGTCAAAATCATCTCACAAGAACGGACACCTCATTTTTGACATCTTGCGAGGCAGCCTTGGAGCGGCCGGGCAAGAGGGCGCCCTCCCGTGACAATCCACACCTGAATTGGCGGGGGGAAATGTTTCCATTCGGAGGCGGAATGGGCGGAATGGGGGGTGGCGGCTTTGGTGGGATGGGCGGCCACGGCTTTGGCCAGATGCCCTTTGAGGAGCGCTACCACGCTGTCCCTATTGCGGCGGCGGAGAAGTCCGACACCTCCAAGCTTGAGGCGGGCGGGAAGATCTGTCTGCCCCCGAGCGCACTACAGAAGCTGGCACAGTTAGAGATATCGTATCCGATGCTGTTCGAGCTTACCAACACGGTGGGCATCCCCCTCCGATTGCTGCGATTTCGAAGTTTTGATCGAACGCGCCCCGGTTTGATCCTCGGGCCTAAGGGAAGAACCACTTTCAAGTGGAGCGGACGCTTGTGTGCATCCATCCGTGTGGTTTACGCTCAAGGTCCGTGATGACCGCGTGTATGCGCGCACGCAGGAGAATGGTCGCAAGCTGCATTGCGGTGTTCTTGAGTTCATCGCAACCGAGGGCACTGCGCTGCTACCCCACTGGGTGCGTAACCCCTGCCCTGCCGCAGCGCTCGGGCATATTCTACATGCAGTACAGGCCAGGCCGCGCAGTGTTAGGCTGCTGGTCTGGACTGGCGCGAGTCGATGGACCTGATGGCGCGTGCTGTCCTGTGTGGTAGATGATGGAGAACTTAGGAGTCGAGCATGGATGCATGGTGAAGTGCCGCAGCGCGACGCTTCCCAAGGGAAACTACGTAAAGCTCCGCCCGCAAGCCAAGAGCTTTTTGGACATCGCTAATCCAAAGGCTGTTCTCGAGAACACTCTCCGCAACTTCTCGGCTCTCACTAAGGTGCGAGCCCGAGCGCCCGGATGGGCTCACCTGCTAACTGGGCGTGCTTCAGGATTCTCGAGCATAGGATTCTCGAGCTTTGTGCTGTCTTCCCTCCTCCGCTACTGGCTGATCGACCGCGTGGGCCTGCAGGGCGCAACCATTCGGATCTTCTACAACGCCAAGCAGTACGACATCGACGTTGTGGACATCAAGCCGCGGGACGCGGGCGCCATCTCGATCGTTGACACAGATGTCAATGTCGACTTCGATGCGCCTGCCGACTACGTAGAGCCAGAATACAAGCCCAAGCCAAGGGCCGCCGCGCAGGTCTGCCCCGCTCCGGTTCATGAGCTGAGCCGTCGACCGATCCTCACGCCGGGCTCTGACTGGCGGATCGTCTCCTCTTCCCGCGCAGCGATTCAACGACGCAGAGTACGAGGAAGAAGAGGAGCCTGCTGACGGCGCGTCGTTCGCTTTCACTGGCGCGGGCAGCAGGTGCCGGCGTGTACCTGCGCGCATCCCCGCGCACCGCCCCTCGCAACCACTTCCGCGCATGTGGTACTCAGCACGGCAACACCGCGCATAGCTTAACAACGTCATCCTTTTCGCCCTGCTCAGGCCGAACGGCAAGGTGATGGCTTCGGACTCCAACAGCTCGATGATGACGGACGGGGGTAAGAAGCCCCACTCTGCCTGATCCTCGTGATTCGCTTTGCTAGAGCTGCGCGGCACCAGATCTGCAGGTCCTTAGTGTACGACGCGCGCGGCTGAGCTGTGCGTGCGGTACAGGTCCGGCGAAGAAGCCAGCACTTCAGTGGAAGCTGCGCTTCCAGCGCTTTGACGGTGTGCAGCCAGCGGGCCCAGGGAGTGAGGGTGCGGACAAGTTTGATGCCTTCAAGGGCGCAGGCAACCGCCTTAAGTGAATGCGTACTGTGAGGCGCTGCCGGTCGTGGTGCATTGAGTACTGAGTACAGAACGTATTGATGCCAGTCTCACATCAGGCCCGGTCGCCGAAAGTTGAGATGAGGGTGGGGACCTGATGCTTTGCAAGCATGATCAGAGCCATGCTTAGGATAGGAATGGTCCGCGCACAAATGTGAGCCCTACTTCAATATTAAAATACAAGTGTTTTAGTTCATTCAATCTTCCAAACCTCCACTTGAAGAGCCGTGTGAGAGGCAACGTTGAGGGGCGCCTGCGAGGTTGTGCCAGGCGATGGGCACTTGAGGCGGGGAAGAACCGGACATGGAGGGTCCCAATAGAGTTCATGTGGTGGAAGCCACGCGGCCTCTGGAGTCTCCACCACGCACGCCGCCGCGCAGGCGCGGCGGCGAACAGGGAATGAGTAGAGAGGCCGGAGAAGAACTCAGCCCGTCGTCAAGCTGCTCTTCCAAAAGTAACCGGAGGGACACGACGCGCGTGGGGCTCGTTGCGATGAAGCTTGCGGGCGTCTCCAGTCCGCCACGTTCAAACAGCAGTGCAAGCTTCTGCAGTGTGAGCAGCACAAGCGACGGGGGCGACGGTAGTGATGTTGCGGATTCCCTGACCATCGCTGGGGCCGCGGCGAGCCCAGCTGTGCTTCCGGCTCCTGCATTGGGACCAGACAGTGTTGCGGAGTGGATTGCATCGAGCAACGTGGTTGCTACTGTGCGGCCGCGCAAAAACGCCGAATCAAAGCAGGCCTCAGCACCTGCTCGCAGTGAGGCGGCTTCCAGCAGGCCTGTTCGACATCAAGCGGCCGGACGTCTTCTAGGTCCCGGCGTGCGCAAACACTTGCAACCGCTCAAAGATACTGGGGGAAACGAAAAACAAGGGAAGTGGCAGAGGGGAGAGGATGTGGGCGAAGAGGCCGACTATGACAGCGACGGTGAGTCTGTGATGTCGTGCGCAACAACGGCGTCACGCCTTTCAATATCGTCCTTGCAGTCGCACCTGTCTTCATCATCAGGGTCTTCGGTGTCCGTTGGAACGCGGCGACCGACGCGGGCCATGCAGATTGCTGCTCAGCTGCGGCTCGAGACGTCGGCGCTGCCTCCAATTTCGCTCGGTGAGGCGGGCGACCGCTCGTCGCGGGGGTCTGCCTCCTCATCGGGTTCGCGCTCTTCTACCGGGTCATCTTCGCCATCTTCAGAATCTAGCGACGATGGCTGTGCTGGAGATGGCTCTGTTCTCGGTGTGTGCGCATCTGACGGCGGCGGCGGTGGGGGTTGGCGGGACGACGTGCCGCAATTCTGTATGGGGGTCAAGTGGCTCATCCGTAACAACAAGCTGGTGGTCGGCTCGTTTTCAGGATGGAGCGTGGCAGACAAGATGGGGGTCAAGCATGGGGACATTCTTCGCTCAGTGGATGGTGTCGATGTACTTGCGATGGCAGTGGGCGAGGACGGCAAGCATCCTGCCATGAAGCTCTTGTCGGGTGACTACGGCACCATGTGTAAGCTGCGCGTGATGCGCGTCGACCAAGACCAGGTCAAATCGATGATGGCTGGAGCGAAGGGCGGCACCGCGGGTGGGACTGGGGCTGCCAAGTTGAAGCTGGTTGAGGTTTCGGCCAACGTCCCCCGGCTGATTTCGGTCAGTGCTGGGCAGGACGCATTGCACTCTTAGGAAAGTAGGGGGCAGCGGCATCGCCGACAGAGTACCGGCGAGCCAACTAGCGTTGTTTGTAAATGGCTAACGCACATTGCTGATGCCTGTCGATCTGTAGATCGGCCAGCATCAAGAGCTCTGGGGCACCAGTGGGCAGCATTCGCTTTTGCAGCTCCTTGGCGAGCCTCACAACTTTCCGTGGCGGCGGTCCGGATGCCCCGTCCAGGCAGCTCACCTGCGCTCGGGGATGTCCTTGGCTTGGCGGATGAGCGTGGCCTTTGCAGACTTCTGGTACTTCTGCAGCCACCACGTGATGGTCTTCTCGCGGAGCCGCTCGCCCATGTACACGTGCCAGAGCGACCTTCCCAACGGCGCGTCCACGGTCACAAAGTGGGGTCAAAGAGGACAGAGAGTTCAGAGATGGGATTGCCTGGCAGGGTCTACACCGGACGGCAGGGGCTACGTGGTGTGGTAGAGCTGAGGGATTCGGGTTTAGGTTCTCGGCGACTTGGGGATTGGGACGTGGCCCGCACGAGAAAGGAATGACGCCCTCTGGTTGAGGATTTGCAATAGCCGCCGGCGCAGCGTCCTTCGGTGCACCGTCATGCAAGAAGGCACACTCGTCTCCGACGGGGCAGCTCCCGTCGCGCTGCCAGTGGCGGCAAGGCACCTTGGTGTTGTCCCTGCTCGCAACCGCCGAGCGTTGGGCCAGAATCGCAAGCGCGCGATCTGATCAGCTCGTGCGACCAGCAGAGAAGGCGTACTAGGTGCCTAGGACGAAACCTGCGGCCGCCGTTGTGGGCGTAGTAGACGTAGGGCTTGGCGGGGCGGAGGTAGAAAGGCGCAAGGAGACCAAGCAGCCTGGACGCGCAAAAGGACTCAGCACGCGGGCCTGGCACTGAGCGGGCACTGGAGGCGGCCAGGGCGGGCGTCTGCACCCTGGGTAGTAGCTCTTGCGATGCACATAGTCGGGGAGGAGAAGGAGGAATGGCTTGCCGCATGCCCGAGTAAATTTGAGCAGCCGCTCGATGTGGTCGCGCGAATACGGAGGTGAAGTTACTAGCACATCAAATCCCGGCAGGGGTTTGGATCCTTCCATCATTGCGTAGCAATCTTCGTTCTCATTCACAACATTCTGGAAGCCCAGCTTCCGCAGGTGCACTTTGGTCTTTCCATTGCAATAGTAGGGGTCCCAAATGCAAAGCGCCTCCTTGCTCTTGCCAAGCCGTTGAGCCAGCTTCTTGAGCACTGCTGCAACGTCAGAATATGCCTGGAAGCTAGTCTCGCAGTCATCGGCAGGGTCGTGGTCGTATGGGTGGCTGATTGATGCGGCTTCCTTCTGTGTCGACTTGCCCGCCCCGCTTTTTCGCCCCCCGGATCCAGCACCCGCTATGGCCTGCTCCCTGGGTTTCCCTTGCACGCCTCCCGGGCCCTTCTTTCCTTCACGGCTCCCCGCAGCTTTGCCTCCTGGCACTTTCTTCTTTGAGATCCAACCCCCCTTGGCAGCAAGCGCCTTCTCAGCAGGCGACACGACCGTGATTCTGGCCATGGGCACGTGAAGTGTAGCGCCGTACACTGTATTGCCGGGAAGTAAAGCGACTCGGTCAGTGTGCTCGAACAACACCTGCTGGTCCCCAGGCCATCGAGCAGTGGCCGGGCTGCGCTAGCGACACAGTGAAGGCGGCGGTGTTCTGTAGTGTGTGGTAGCACCTCTGTTCGGGCCACTCAGCGCACATCGCATCTGTCGCGTGGCTTGGGGGATCCCGGACCGGAACTTGCTCAGGGATTTTTTGCTGACCGACCGAACCCCGTGGCGGCTCTCCTGTACCAGTGCCCGTCAGCAGTAGCCGGTGCCATCCGCCAAGATGGCATGGGGTGAGATCAGTCTGCACGGCGCTAGCCTGCACGGCGTGATCTCGCGGGTAAGTAGTGCGCATCGCAGCAGCGAGGGCACGGCGTCCAGCGACGATGAAGCGGAGAATCTGCAGGCCAGCACCCGCTCGCCCGAACGCACCGTGCCAAGACTCACCCAAACTGCGCAAAAATTTCAGCTGTGTGCTGACGCGGCACAGCGGTGTGGGTAGCGCAGACGATGGAACCCGCGCAGTTGCTAAAGGAAAGCGACGACATGAAGTTTGTCTCTAACGCGCTGCGGATGATGGAAGAGACAGCACTCTCACGGCGAAGTCGAATCGCAGAGCCATTGCCGCAGGTGTTTCTCAAGTACTCGCGTGCAGGATACGTGTCTGAAACAAAGGTGTTTCTCTCGCATGCGCACGACGCAGTCCACTGGCTCCCCTCCTCCTACCTCGGCCGGGTGGCTATGCGTCACCCGCACATCGAGGTGACTGTCTCTTCCCCGCTGCGCCTCGCGGTGGCCTTCTCGTGAGCGGCGATGCGCACGTGTGGGCGCTGAGGCGGCAGCTGCCGCGCAGATATCGCACATTTCGCGCGTGGAGGAGGGCCAGAACACGCCGGTGTTTCTCAGGGCGTCCAAGATGCTCCGCCAGGCCTCGGCCGACGAGGTGCAGCATCTCCCGCAGGCAGCGCGGCGGGCCGCCACTGTGCGCCCCGGCCGAGCGGTGCATCACTCGCGGCACGGCGGGCGCAGGTGGCGCGGTCCTTCTCGATCGTGTCGCGCTCACGCTCGCTTGACCTCATCGCTGCCACGGTGGCGCAGCGCAAGCTCTGGGTCCGGGCCCTCAGGTTTCGCCCCGACACGCGCCGCCACGCCACGCCGACTCCGTGTCCATCCCTGACGAACTGGTGTGCGCTGTGCGCGACGGTAGATTGCTGGTTGCAAACATCAACGAGGGGTGGATGGACGACGACGACAACCAGTTCTTGAGCTACATCAAGCTTCAGTGGAACCGCGCGGACGTCGATCGCTCGGGCGCGCTTGAGCACGCCGAGGTGGTCAATCTGTTGCGAAAGATGAACATCACGATTTCGCGGCAGGGGATCGCAGACAAGATCCAGGAGTTTGACGTCGACGAAAGCGGGGAGCTCGAGTTCAAGGAGTTCCACGAGTTCATCCGCAAGTTCTTCCTCGACCGCCGCGACATTACCAACATCATCGCCACCGAGATGCGCCCGCTGCGGCAGGCGCACCAGCGCGAGCAGTACCACGACAGCACGCCGGCGCAGCAGGCGGTGCTCATTGACGTCTTTGATGAGTCGCAGATGAGCGCGACGGACCTCGTCGACTTCTGGAACGAGTTCCAAGCTCCGGGGGAGCCCGTCACGCTCGAGTGGGCCCAGGACAAGATCGCCCGCGTCGTTGCAGACCCATTGGAGACAAAGCTTGACACCATGACATTTGCGATGCTGCTGGATCGCAAGGAAAACTCTGTGATGGACCCGCAGCGGCAGCTGCCGGGCGCTGGAGCGAGCCTTGCAGAGTACATGTCGCAGCCGCTCACACACTACTGGATTAATTCCTCGCACAACACTTACCTCACTGGGGACCAGCTTCAGGTGTCAATGCCGAGCCCCGTGTGCCGCCGAGTGCCTGCCGATGCGCGCATGTTCGTAATGCTAGCCATTGCATGCGTCGTGCTGATCGGCGGACCGGGTGGGGACTGCGCGCCCGCAGGGCATCTCGAGCGCAGAGCAGTACGCTTATGTGCTGCAGAAGGGTTGTCGGTGCGTGGAGATCGACTGCTGGGACGGCGCTCCCGACATTCCCGATGGGAACCCCGGCGACGAGCCGATCGTCACGCACGGCAACACCTTCTGCTCCAAGATCACCTTTCGCTCGGTGATCCAGGCAATGCGAGACTCGGCGTTTGCGCCGCCCGCCAACAACCCCTACCCCGTGGTGATCTCGATCGAGATGCATTGCTCGTACGACTTCCAGCAGCGCATGTTTGAAATCTGCATGGAGCTGCTCGGGGATATGCTGCTGATCCTTCCAGACGAGGCGGACGCCAACGGGATGAGTGCGCTCCCATCCCCGGAGGCGCTGAAACACCGAATCATCATCAAGGGCAAGCGAGGGATGCAGAAGCAGCAGGAAAGTGACTCTGGGCCCGAGGAGGAATCCGAGGACGAGGACGAGCTCTTCGATGGGCGCTCGCGCAAGCCCAAGCGCAACGCGCCGGAGATGGTGGTGGTGCACACGAACCCGGACTGGGCGGGGCTCCCGTACCTGTCTGCAGTGAAGTTCAAGGGGTTCCACGAGCCGGGGTCAGCGCACGAGATGTCCTCGTTCAGCGAGCACCGCACGCGCAAGCTGCTCGACTCCCCAATGCTCCGCGACGACTTGATCAAGTACAACCGGCGGCAGATGTCGCGCATCTACCCCAAGGGCTCGCGCGTCGATTCGTCCAACCTCAACCCCGTCCCCTCGTGGGCAGCCGGGGCGCAGATGTGCGCGCTCAACTTCCAGACCGGCGACGCCGCCATGAGCCTTAACCACGGCAGGTTCGCCGAAAACGCGCAGTACGGGTGAGCGCCACCTCCTCCCGCGCAGGCACAGGACGCGCGCTGAGGCGGGCGCGGCGCAGGTACGTGCTGAAGACGCCGTTCCTGCGCGGGACCGGGCCGCGCATGGAGCCGACGCTGCTGCGCGTCAGCGTGCTGTCCTGCCAGCGCCTCCCTAACAACGCCGGCTCACGCGACATCATCGACCCCTACGTCAAGGTCCTGCTCCCCGCGCCCCGCGCCCCGCGCCGCGGGCGGCGCTGAGGCTAGCGGCGGGGGCAGCTCGATCTGTACGGGAGCGGGGCGGACCACAAGCTCGGGCTCTGCAAGACGCGCACCGTGCTCGACAACGGTCGATCCGCCCACTACAACTGTAGAGGGGGTGCGGGGGGGGTACGGCAGGGGGCCGCGTACGGGCAACGGCCGGGCGGGGGGGGGCCTCCGCCCGCCCCGCCCCGCGCCCGCACACGGCCGGCCCCCCGCGCGCCCCCGCGCCGG
>Ga0115567_10002524_pt1 | contig 18121 bp, 19 predicted proteins | sample COGITO_mtgs_1204_2_FD_88679 | JGI IMG/M metagenome (GOLD analysis project Ga0115567, IMG submission 88679) | Pelagic marine microbial communities from North Sea - COGITO_mtgs_120412 | ecosystem: Environmental > Aquatic > Marine > Epipelagic | place: Germany:Helgoland, sampling site Kabeltonne... | reverse complement strand
GTCCTGCGCACGTCGATGTGGCAGGCCCGCCCCGTCATTGCCGTGATAGGGCGCAGCAGGGACGACGTCCAGAGTTGAGGCGGGCGGCGGGCAGGAACGCAAGACCGGTCCCGCACGGGCGCAGACGCCTGGCGATTGGCGCCTATGTTCCTCCGCAAGGCCGGCCGAGCCGGACCGGCAATGCACGCGGGTCTGTCAGGCGCCGATCGCCAGGCGTTTCTCATCCACCTCAGACGGCTCGGGATCGCGCAGGACATATCCACGGCCCCAGACCGTTTCGATATAGCTCTCGCCGCCTGTCGCCTCGCTCAATTTCTTGCGCAGCTTGCAGATGAAGACATCGATGATCTTCAGTTCGGGCTCGTCCATACCGCCATAGAGATGGTTCAGGAACATCTCCTTGGTCAGCGTCGTGCCCTTGCGCAGACTCAAAAGCTCGAGCATCTGATATTCCTTGCCGGTCAGATGCACGGTTTTCGAGCCGACATCCACGGTCTTGGCATCCAGATTGACGTTGATCAAACCCGTGCGGATCACCGATTGCGAATGCCCCTTCGAGCGGCGAATGATCGCATGGATGCGTGCCACCAATTCCTCGCGATGGAATGGCTTGGTCAGATAGTCGTCCGCACCAAACCCAAAGCCCTTGATCTTGCTGTCGGTATCATCGGCGCCGGACAGGATCAGGATGGGCGTATCGATCCGGGCAAGGCGCAGCTGCCGCAGAACGTCATGTCCCGTCATGTCCGGAAGCCCGAGATCGAGAAGGATCAGATCGTAATCGTATAGCTTCGCCAGATCGATACCTTCCTCACCCAATTCCGTCGTATAGACATTGAGGTTGGCGTGCGTCAGCATCAACTCGATGCTCTTCGATGTGGTAGGATCGTCTTCGACCAATAGGATGCGCATTCTTTTCTCTCCGCAGTAGGATCACTTTTAAACAACTTGACCAAAATTGGTTAACTACAAGTTACCGTAGGTGAACATTTAGCGAATACAACTCAAAGTTGTCTATATGCTTTCAGCGCAGTTGCTCTCAGGGCCTTCTCTCCGTGCACCGAAACCGCGCGCACCCATTCAGCGAACTCGTCATCGCTCAGCTCGTATGTCGCGCAAGCCTCCTCCATTGACAAAAGGCCATAGAGCACTCCGCGCACCACCGCGAGCTTGCGTGAGGCGACCCAGCGCACAGTTTCCCGCGGCGGCAAATCCGCGCGCGTTATCGTCCCGCCATCAGGCAATGTGACGGCGCGCGGGCCATCGACTTTTTTCAGATACATCTCTCAATCCTCATTAACCCGAGATCGAGAATGGCCTCGGCCGTCTTAACGCGGGCTGAAACGTGCCGCGCTAAATATATTGGATTTGCCTAAAGCGAACCTCCATCATTGTGACAAAGCTTTTTGCGTTTCGCCGCCGGAGTGACTATGTGACCGACTACACCGCAAACGGATTCTGCCCCATGCCCCTCGACACCGCCCTCCGTCTCAATTCCCTCGGCTTCGCCAAACCCGAATCCGAAACGCGTGTCGTCGTCGCGATGTCAGGCGGCGTCGACAGCTCGGTCGTGGCCGCGCAACTGGCCGAAGAAGGGTATGACGTGGTCGGCGTCACGCTCCAGCTTTATGATCATGGTGCGGCCCTGGCCAAAAAGGGCGCATGCTGTGCCGGGCTTGATATCCATGACGCCCGGCGCGTCGCGGAGGACATGAGCTTTCCCCACTATGTTCTTGATTACGAAAATGTTTTCAAAGAAGCGGTGATTGATGAATTTGCCGACAGCTACTTGGCCGGCGCCACCCCTGTGCCCTGCATCAGGTGCAATGAGCGGGTGAAATTCAAGGATCTGCTGGAGACGGCGCGCGATCTGGACGCAGACTGCATGGCAACCGGTCATTATATCCAGCGCAAGATGGGCGCGCGTGGTCCCGAGCTTCATTCGGCAGCGGACGCCAATCGCGATCAATCCTATTTCCTTTTTTCGACCACGCCCGAGCAGCTGGACTTCCTGCGCTTCCCGCTGGGCCACCTGCCGTCCAAGGATGCAACCCGCGCGCTGGCGGCGAAATATGGGCTGAGCGTCGCAGACAAGCCCGACAGTCAGGATATCTGCTTTGTTCCAAATGGAAATTACGCCTCCGTCATCGAGAAATTGCGCCCCGGCGCAGCCGAGCCGGGAGAGATCGTGGATGTCGAGGGGCGCGTTCTGGGCACCCATGATGGCGTGCTGCATTATACGGTCGGCCAGCGGCGCGGGCTGGGAATCGGCGGGCTGGAGACGCCCCTTTACGTCGTAAAACTTGATGTGGATGCCCGTCAGGTCATCGTCGGCCCGAAGGACTTGCTGAGCACTGCAATCGTGCCGGTGCGCGAGATCAACTGGCTTGGCGACGACGCGTTCGATTCGGTCCCCGAACGGCATGTCTCGGTCAAGATCCGGTCGACCCGCGCCCCCCGCGAGGCCGTCATCAGGCCCCTGTCGGCGACAACTGCGCAAGTTGAGCTGTTGACGCCCGAAGAAGGCGTGTCGCCCGGTCAGGCCTGCGTGTTTTATGAGACAGGTGGCAGCCGGATCCTCGGCGGCGGCTGGATCTGGCGCGGCTAAAGCGTTTTGCGAAACGCGCGCAACAGTGAACCGCAGCGCGCGTTCCGCTCTTAAGTGATGTCTCAGGTTAAAAGCAAAACGCTCTACTAGTCGCGCAACCCCTGCAACACGGCGCGCGCCGCGCGCAGGCCGGGCGCCTCGCCGCCCCTGCCAAGACGCTCCATGGTCAGGGTCATCGCATCGAACTGCGCGCCGGGCCTATCCAGCATCTTGATCACGGCGCGGGAGATTTCGGCAGGATTGCAATGCTTGCCGTTGCACTCGGGAATGGCACGCGTGTCGCTGACCAGATTGACCAGTGTCAGTGTGTCGATTTTCAGCATCATCGCAATGATCTGGCGACTGATCCAGCTGACATCATAGGCGATCACCATGGGTGTCGCACTGGCGGCAAGCTCCAGCGATACGGTGCCCGACGCGGCCAAGGCACCTGAAGCGATGCCAAAAGCAGCCGCCTTTTCAGACTTGTAGGCATCGGACTTCATGTCCGAAGGATCCAGGATCAGCGGCGGCGCAGGCCAGCTTGCAGTAACATCGCGCAGCAACGGCGCGACATGCGCCGTGGTCGGCACCACCAGACGCATCAGAGGATGCCGTTCAAGAACAGGGGCCAGAGCACGGCCGAATATCGGGCCCAGTCGCGCAACCTCGCCCCGGCGCGATCCGGGCAGAACCAGCATCACGGGCGCATCGCCCAATCCGTGCCGCATGCGGAAGTCGCGCATCTCGGCGTCGGTCGCTTGCGGTTCGGACACGACGGGATGGCCGACGAAATCGCAGGCCATTCCTGCGGCCTCCATGAAGGGCGGCTCGAACGGCAACAGGGCAAGAACATGGTCGATCACGCGCGCCATTTTGGCGGCGCGGCCCGCCCGCCATGCCCAGACCGACGGCGCGACATAATGCACCGTGCGCATGTTCGACCGCGCCTTGACCAGCGCCGCCACCCGGAGCGAGAAGTCGGGGCTGTCGATAGTGATGAGAACCTCAGCGCCGCTGCCAATCGCGGCCTCGGCGGTCTGGCGTATGCGGCGCTTGAGATGGCGATATTTCGGCAGCACTTCGGTGATGCCCATGACGCTCAGCTCGTCCATGGGAAAGAGGCTGCGCAGCCCCTCGGCTTGCATCTGCGAGCCGCCGACACCTTCGAAGGTGACGTTTGCCAGTTGCTTCAGACCCGCCATGAGCGCCGCGCCCAGCCGATCGCCCGACGCCTCACCCGCGAGGATAAAGACCTTCATTCAAGCGCCTGAGAAATAATGAATATCCCCCGCTTCTCCGCCCGCGCCACCGCAGCTTCGCGGTCAAGAATAACCACGCTCTGCGCAGCCAGGATCAGGCCCGCCAGCCCGGCATCCGCCACCGCGTCCACGGTCGACAGCCCGATCGTCGGCATGTCTATGCGAAGGTCCTGCCCGCGTTTGGGGGCCTTGACATAAACCCCGCGCTGCCCGCGCCTGAGCGCATCCGGCACCATGGCGACATAGGCCAGAAGCGCGTCAGTGCCCTGAATCGTCTCGATGCCAAGGCACTGGCCGCCCGCGACGGCGCATCCCTGACCGATATCGAGGGGCGAGATCTCGGCAAGGATATGCGCCGCGCGCGCGCCATCCGCCAACTCCGCCTCGCTTGGGGCGGGGCCGACGGCCAGTCCCGTCTCGACCGTCAGTCCGGGCAACAGCTGATGCGCGCCCAAGACGTCAAATCCCTGCTCTTCGAACATGCCGATGACGAAACGCAACAGCGCATCGTCGCCTTGCGGGATCGCAGCCATCAGGCCGGGGGCCAGCCGAGACATCTCGGCGTCGAAATCAGCAGGGTTCAGCGCCGGCCGGACCAGCGATCCGGCAAAAACCATCCGCGTGACACCAGACGCCTTCATCGCGGCAAAAAGCGCGCCGATCCGTTCCAGCGGAAACTCTTGGGCCGACGCGGCCAGCGCGCTTGGAACGCCGCGAAGCGTGAAGTGCAGCGCATCCGGATGCGCGCGCGCAAGCATGGGGGGCAGCGCACCGCCGCAGGCGAGGATGGCCAGTCGCCCGGTCATCGCTCAGCCCTGCCCCGGCGTCAGGAACGAGCGGTCACTGGCGCCGGTCACGAAGGCAACGATTTCCGCAACATAGGCGCTGTCGCTTTCGCCGCCCATGCGGCGCGCGCGCTCCTGAAAGGTGCCCTCGCCCTGCGCCAGCATCTGAAATGCCGCCCGAAGCGCGGTGATGTCGGCCCGGCCCACCCCCCGCCGCTTGAGGCCGACGAGGTTCAGCCCGTCCAGTACGCCGCGCGGCGCCTGCACAAGGCCGTAGGGAATGACGTCATTGGTGACCATCGTCACCGCGCCGATAATGGCGCCACGACCGATCCGGACGAATTGGTGCACGCCAGACAGCCCGCCGATGATGACATCATCCTCGACGACGCAATGTCCGGCAAGCGCGGCGTTGTTCACTATGATAACGCGGTGGCCGATCGACACGTCATGGGCGACATGGCAGCCCGCCATCAGCAGGCAATCATCGCCCACCGAGGTGAGCGCGCCCCCGCCATCGGTGCCGGTATTGATCGTCACATGCTCGCGGATGCGGGCGCGCGCGCCGATTTCCAGCCGCGTTTTTTCGCCCTGAAACTTGAGGTCCTGAGGCACTTCGCCGATGCAGGCAAAGGAATAGACAGTGCCGCCTGCCCCGATGCGCGTGTCGCCGGTGACGACCACATGGCTTTTCAGAACGCAGTCCTCGCCCAGCACAACGTCCGGCCCGATATGGCAAAACGGGCCGATGGTGCACCCCGCGCCGATCTGTGCGCCGGTCTCGATCACCGCACTGGAATGGATGACTGCCTCGCGCATCAGGCGCCAAGGTCCATCATGGCCGTGAACTCGGCCTCGCACGCCATTTCGCCGTCCACGCTCGCGATGCCGCTGAATTTCCATACCTTGCCGCCCGGCTTGCCGCGCTGGGTCGTCAGGCGCATCTCAAGCACGTCGCCGGGCACGACCATGCGGCGAAACTTGCATTTGTCGATGGCCATGAAATAGACCAGCATGTTCTTGTCCTGCATCTCGAGCGCGGTGCCGACCATGACGGCAGCCGTCTGGGCCATCGCCTCGACGATCGTGACGCCAGGCATGATCGGCTTGGACGGGAAATGGCCCTGAAAATGGGGCTCGTTCATGGTGACATTCTTGATGCCGGTGGCCGACTGATAGCCGTCGATATCGCGCACCTTGTCGATCAGCAAAAACGGATATCGATGCGGAATCAGACGCTGGATCATGTGAATGTCGGCAGTGACGAGCGGCTGGGTCATCTATGTCCTTTCGGGCGCCGGGCGCGGCGCGGCGCGGCATGGCAAATATTGTGGTAACCGCTTTAGCAACTCGCCCTGAGCGGAGCAAGGCGCACGCCTTTATTCGGCCGGATCGGGCGCTACGGGTTGGGCATCATCGGGCGCGGTTTGTTGCGTCTCGCCGCCTGCATCCTCCTGCGGCAACTCTTGCGATCCATCGCCGATGCGCGCATCGATCCGGGCAATGGTGAGGTCCGTGATGTCGATCGTATCCACCCGTAGCAGAACCTGCCGATTGTCCAGAATGATCTTGCCCCCGGTGTCGCGCATCACCTGCACAAGGACCGGTTCGGCCATGCGCATGAGGGTCAGGGGTGCCAATTCGCGCCCGCGCTCCAGATCGCGCGCCTTGCGCTCATTCTCGGCCCGGATTGCGCGGACTTTGGCGTCGAACGCGTCTGCGGCGGCGCGAAATTCCGGAGCGGTCATGGTCTTGCGCGACGTCGTCAGCGCCTGCTCTTCTGCGCGCAGATCTGCCTCAAGCTCGCGATTGCTTGCGATCAGGGCGTCACGTTCAGCCTGATATTGCTCGGTCAGGCGCTGGCCTACCTGCGTTTCGACAAAAAGGCGATCAGGGTCCAGAACCAGAATTTCGCTTTGGCCGACACCGAGAGGCGCGTCCTGCGCCGGGGCGGGATGCCCCAGCGTCATGACAAAGAGGAGCAGCGCGGCACCCTGCCCGCGCATCAGAACGTCGAGGCGATGGACAGATCGAACGATTGCGTCTCGTCGCCCGGCTGTTTCTCAAGCGCCTGCGAGAAGTTGAACCGAAGCGGGCCGAAAGGCGACTGCCAGATGACGGAAACGCCGACGGCATGGCGGGCCTTGAAGCCGGTCGATGCAATCGCACCCGTCGCCCCTGCCGTATCGACATCCCAAAGCGCGCCGATGTCGTAGAATGCACCGCCCGTGATGCCGTACTCATCCGGAAGCCCAAGCGGGAATTCGGCATCGAATTTGAGCGCCGCAAAGTAGTTACCGCCCAGCTGCTCGCCCGCCTCGGTCGGTCCGATACCGTTCGGCTGGAACCCGCGGATGATCTGGCCGGAGAAGCGGTCGACCGCGCGGCTGTCCTCGCTGCCGGTGAAGTTCAGCGCGCCGCCTTCGAGCGTCGCACGCAGCGTCAACTCCTCATTCAGCACCTTGGTCTGCGCGATGGCGCGGGCGGAGGTCTTGATATATTCCTGATCGCCGCCGAGGCCATAGAATTCCTGCCCGAAGGACAGCAGCACGCCCGCATTGGGATTCAGGCCCGTGCGGCGGGTGTCGAAGGAGTATTCATACCCGACGCCGCTGGCAAATTCGTCGCCGCGCGCCGTTTCCTGCGCCAGGACGCCGCTGGTGCCGGTGTAGTCGCTCATGTCCTTGTAGGCGGCGCTGTAGAGCAGTGTCAGGCGCCCGTTCTCGCTGACGGGAAAGGTCAGGCTGGGCCGGAAAGTGCCGATTGTGGTGTCGTAGAACGCAAAATTGCTCGTTGACTCGACCAGTCCGAAGTCCAGACCGAACGCCACGTCACGGCCCAGAAAGGCAGGCTCGACGAAGTTGAGACGATAGTTGGCCAGATTGGCACTGGCCGCAATCTGGGCCGACAACCGCTGGCCGCGTCCTAGAAAGTTCCGCTCGGCGAAACCGATGGAAAAACCAACGCCGCTGCTGGTGGAATAGGAAGCGCCGAACGACAGCGAACCGGTGCTTTTTTCCTCGACATCGACGTCGACGACGATCTGGTCCGGGGCCGATCCCTCACGGGCATCGACCTCGGCGGTCTCGAAATAATCGAGGGCGCGGATGCGCTCGGCGGCTTCGCGGATTTCGCGCGGGTTGAAGGGATCGCCCTCGACCGTATCGAATTGGCGGCGGATCACGCGGTCGAGCGTCGTCGTGTTCCCTTCGATATCGATGCGTTCGACAAAGATGCGCGGTCCGCGCACCAAGGCAAATTCGACATCCAGCGTCAGATCGCGGTCATTGCGCGTGATGCGCGGATCGACACGCATGAAATCGACGCCGTTGCGCACGCCCAGGCGCTCCATCCGGGCGATCGAATTCTCGACCTGAGTGGGGGTGTAGATCTGGCCCGACTTGACCTTGAGCGCGTCCTGATAGGCGGCGGCGTCGACGCCCGCCAACTCGCTGACGACCGAGATGCGCCCGAACTTGAATTGCTGGCCTTCCTCGATATTGAAGGTCACGAAATAGGTGTCACGCTCGCGTGCCAGCTCGGCATTGACGCCAGTGACGCGAAAATCAACATAGCCGCGCGCCGCATAGAAATCGGCCAAAAGCTGCTTGTCGAATTCGATCCGGTCCTGAACGAAGGTATCGCGGTTCACCAGAAGGCGGAAGAGGCCCGCTTGCTTGCTGTCGACGACGCGGCGCAGGCGACGATCCGAATAGGCGCGGTTGCCGACAAAGCTGAGGCGCTGAACCTCGATCTTCTTGCCCTCAAAAATTTCGAACACCAGATCGACGCGATTGTCGCTGCGGCGGATCACCTTGGGGCTGACGCGCGCCGCGCTGCGGCCACTGGTGGCGTAGGCATCGACGATGACCGCCGCGTCACGCTCGGCCTTGGCCGGGTTATAGACCTGACGCGCAGCGCTTTCGATCTGGCCGGAAAGATCCTCGTCCTTGATGCGGTTGTTGCCCTCGAAGGCGATCTTGTTGATGGTGGGGTACTCGACCACGCGGATCTCCAAGGTGTTTCCACGCGGATTGATCGAAACGTCCTCGAAAAGGCCACTGTTCAGGATGCGCTGATACGCCTCGTTCAGCTCGCCCGCCGAGACGGTCTGACCGCGTCCGATTCCCGCATAGGTCAGGATGGTGCCGGATTCGATGCGCTGGTTGCCCTCGATGGCGACATTGCTGAAGGTATAGTTTTGCGCGTCCGCGCCTGCCGGGGCCAGTGAAACCGTTAATGCGAGCAATGCTATGGAAACCGCGCCGACCTTTGCCGGCCGGCCCTGCTCGGCCCCCGCGCCCTCGCTTGAAAATACAGCCAGCAAGCGGCGCAGAGCGCGCAGGAAAGTTGCCAATGTCATGATACCATCCAGTCAAATACCCAGTACGAAAGTCAGTAACGGGTCAGCGAAGTCTTGTCAAAACGCCAATTTCGCCTTTTGGCGATCCGTGACCCGGCCGTCACTCAAGGTCAGGGGTCAAGGGAACGGACCGCTTAAGCGGTGCGCCGATAAAATGCCGCTGCGGGCAGCGCGCCTCGTGCCGGAAACCGGTCCATGGAAGGATCGATAAAGAGGGAAAAGTCCTTGGATTCATTCAGGTCTCGCACCTGACTAGCTCCACGACGAAACACCGCACAACAGCTTGGACGCGCAATGTCCCTATCCTTGTCAGGCGGCAAGTCCGATACCGGCGCGCAGTGCGGCGCCGGGATAAAGTTTCATATTGTCAAGACGCACGGGTGGTGGCCCGCTGCGCTTACGGACACCAGATGTCGTTGAAGAGCGCAAATAGCATCAGGCTGAGGATCAGGGTCAGTCCGATGCTCATCATCACCCGCAGCGCGCCGTCGCTGGGCGGTTTGCGCGCAATCGCCTCATAGGCATAGAACACCAGATGGCCGCCATCCAGCACCGGTATCGGGAATAGGTTCAGCAGCCCGACCGCAGTCGACAGGACGGCAATGAACCAGATGAAATCATCCGCGCCCTGACTGGCCATCGCGCCCGAAGCCTGCGCGATGCCGATGGGCCCCGACATGTTGCAGCTGCTGATCGCGCCGGTCACCATGTAATATAGCCCAGACAGCGAACTCGCGGCGACGGCATAGGTCTGCAGCATCCCCGTTTCCAGAGCGTCCAGAGGGCCAATCCGCTCGGTTCCCGGCTCGAACGACCAGCCCCCCGCGATGCCGATGCGCCAGGCGGTTGCAAAGCCTCCATCCGCCTGCGGCTCGTCGGTGCGGCGCGGCGTCAGTTCCAGCTTCAGCGTCTCGCCCGCACGCCAGACGTCAAGTGCAAGGGGCGCGCCGCTGGACGCCTCGACGATGGTCTTGAGCTGAGTGAAGGATGAGATCGGATCGCCGTTGACGGCAGTGATTACATCGCCCGGCTTCATCCCCGCGCTGTAGGCTGCCGATTGCGGCGCCAGTTGGTTGGCAATCGGAGGAAGCGGATGCGGTCCGGTTGCCGTCGTCTCGACCCCGTCGCGCAGGACACGGTACGCCATCACCTGCCGGTCCGGCAGCGCGCCCGAAAATGCATCGAATGCGCTGCGGTCGTCGTAGCCGGGCACGTCCGTGCCCGCCACGTCAAGAACGGTGTCGCCGGGGCGCAGGTCGACCCCTTGGGCGGGCAGCGGCTTGAGCGCGCCGATCTGCAAAGGCTCGGCCATCTTGCCCTGAAACATCATGACCCCGGCAAAGATCAGGATCGACAGGATAAAATTGAAGATCGGACCCGCCGCGACGGTCGCGGTGCGCGCCCAGAGGGGGGCGCCGTGCATCGTCCGGCGCAGTTCCTCGGGCGCGGTGGCCGCCATGGCGGCGCTGTCCTTACCGCTGGCCGCGTCCGCGTCACCCAGAAACTTGACGTAGCCGCCGAAGGGCAGCGCGGCGAGTTGCCAGCGCGTGCCGTGCTTGTCGACCCGCGAGAACAGGACCGGGCCGAAGCCAAGCGAGAACACCTCGGCCTTGATCCCCGACCAGCGCCCGACGATGTAGTGGCCGTATTCGTGGATCGCGACGATGACAGAAAGCGCAACGACGAAGGCGGCAATCACGCCGATGAAACTGCCAAATTGCGGGATAAGCGCGAAAATGTCCAAGGAATGTCCTATTCTGCCATTGTCAGGGGGACCGCCGCCATCCGCCGCACGCCCTCAGGCGCCGACAAGCCGGTCCATGTGCTGCCGTGTAAGGTGGTCCCAGCGCCCGACGCTTTCAAGCGTCATCGCGCCCTTTGCCGCGCAGCCATCCTGCGCGCCGACCTCGTCCAGCGCGCGCGCGACCAGATCGCTCATCCGGGCAAATCCGATGCGCCCGGCGATGAAATGATCCAATGCGCGTTCCTTGGCGGCGTTGAACACGGCTCCGGTATGGCCGCCAGCGGCCATAACCTGCCGCGCCAGACCAAGCGCGGGATAGCGCGCAGGATCGGGATGCGCAAAATCAAGACGGCCCAGGGCGGCAAGGTCCAGCCGCTCCACGGGCAGCGCGCGCCGCGCGGGCCAGTTCAGCGCATAGCCGATGGCGTGGCGCATGTCGGGCGGGCCGACATGCGCCATCAGCGCGCCGTCGACGAAACCGACAAGTGCATGGACCGTTGATTGCGGGTGCACCAGCACCTCGATCTGGTCCGGCTCCAGCGCAAAGAATTCTTTGGCCTCAATGACTTCCAGGGCCTTGTTGAACATCGATGCAGAGTCGATCGTGATGCGCTGGCCCATGTCCCAGTTGGGGTGCTGCGAGGCCTCGGCGACGGTGACATGCGCCAGATCGCCAAGCGGACGGTCCCGGAACGCACCCCCCGATGCGGTGATCACGACCCGGTCGACGGCGGCAGGATCCTCGCCCACAAGCGCCTGAAAGATCGCCGAATGCTCGCTGTCGACCGGAAGGATGCGCGCGCCTGTGGCGGCGGCAGTCGCCAGCATCAGCGGGCCGGCGGCGACCAGCGATTCCTTGTTGGCCAGCGCCAGAGTGGTCCCCTGCCCCAGCGCGGCAAGGCCCGGCGCAAGGCCCGCGACGCCGACGATGGCGGACATGATCCAGTCGGCAGGCATCTGCGCCGCCTCGATCAGCGACGCCGGTCCGGCCGCGGCGCGCACATCACTGCCGCACAACGCGTCGCGCAGATCGCTTAGCAATGCCGGATCGGCAGTCACGGCCAGTTCGGCGCGATGCGCCAGCGCATCCCTGGCCAGCTGCGCGATATTCTGGTCCCCGGTCAGCGCGACGATCTGGAAGTCGCCCTCCGCCCGCGCGATCAGGTCCAGCGTGTTCTGCCCTATCGATCCTGTGGCCCCAAGTATCGTGACCCGCCTCATACGATGCCCGGCAACAGCCCGGCAAGCCAGAGTCCGCCGGCCACCAACGTCGCGCCCAGCATCGCGTCAAAGCGGTCCAGCACGCCGCCATGTCCGGGAATGAGGTTCGAGCTGTCCTTGACGCCGACACGGCGCTTGATCCAGCTTTCCCAGACATCGCCCGCCTGCCCGGCCACGGACAGGACCACCGAGATCAGCACCAGTTGCGCACCCACGCCGAGGATAATCCCGAAGATCAGACCCATCACCCCTGCAGCCAGCCATCCTGCGACAGTGCCACTCCAAGTTTTCTTGGGACTGATGGCGGGCCAGAATTTCGGACCGCCTATTGAACGGCCTGCCATGTATCCGGCCACGTCCGTCGCCACCACGACGCAGACAATCCAGAGCAGCCAGAGCAAGCCCGCATCGATCCGCACAAGAACCGCAGCATGGCAGGCCAGCAGCGTCGCTGCGGCAAAGCAGGCAAAAAGGACACGCCGGGCCGCGATCTGCCACGCGCCGAAACACGCGATGGCGACGAGGCCCGGCAAAGCCAGCCACACCGGCACCATCCACGCCAGCCCCAGCGCGGCGGCGGCGATCACACCCATACCGGGCGCCCAGGCCCGTCCGCCCAGCATGCGCGCAAGCTCCCAGATCATCGCGCCGCCCAGCACCCATACCGCCACCATGAAGGGCGCGCCGCCCAGCCAGACCTCGACCAGACCGATGACGATCATCACCGCCGCCGAAATCAGGCGCACATTCAGATCGCCCCAACGGTCCTTGCTGCTCATGCGCGCGTCCCTCCGTAGCGCCGCTCGCGCCCGCCATAGGCGGCGACGATCCCGGCAAAGATGTCCCTGGTGAAATCGGGCCAGAGCGTATCGACGAACTCATATTCCGCATAGGCCGACTGCCACAGCAGGAAGTTCGAGATCCGCGCCTCGCCCGAGGTGCGGATGACCAGGTCAGGATCGGGCAAAACCCTTGTATCCAAATATCTTGTCAGCGTTTCTTCATCTACCTCGTCAGGGCGCAGGGTGCCTGCGGCGACGTCGCCCGCCAGGTCCTTGATGGCCCGGCTCACCTCGTCGCGGCTGCCGTAGTTCAGCGCGATCGTCAGATGGACGAGGTCGTTGTCTTGCGTGACCTCTTCCAGCTCGTCCATCATGCCGACCAGCTTGGCGTCGAGGCGCAGGCGGTCTCCGATGAAGCGCACACGCACGCCCTCGTCGCGTAGCGCGCGCGTCTCCTTTGTGATGTAGCGGCGGAAAAGGTTCATCAGCCCGGCCACTTCGGTTTGCGTCCGTTTCCAGTTCTCCGTGGAAAAGGCAAATACTGTCAGATATTTGACGCCCAGATCAGGGCACGCATTGACGATCTCGCGCACGCGCTTGGCGCCGGCATGGTGGCCAAAGAGGCGCGGTCGCCCGCGAGCCTGTGCCCAGCGGCCATTGCCATCCATGATGACGGCAACGTGCCGCGGACCAGAGCCGGTCGCGGCGGCCCAGGGCGCGGCGGCCCCGGCAGCTTTTCTGCTTCTGCCTCCAAACATCAGACCTGCATGATCTCCGCCTGCTTGGTCTCCAGCGTCTCGTCGACGCGCGCGATGAAACGGTTGGTGAGATCCTGCACTTCGGTTTCCCAGAACTTCTGGTCGTCCTCTGACATGCCGTCGGCCTTGGCTTTCTTGATCTTGTCCATGCCGTCGCGGCGCACGTTGCGCACCGAGACGCGGGCATTCTCGGCATAGGTCGAGGCGACCTTGGTCAGATCGCGCCGCCGCTCCTCGTTCAGCTCGGGGATGGGCAGCATGATGATCGTGCCGTTCATCTGCGGATTGATGCCAAGGCCGCTGTTGCGGATGGCCTTTTCGACCTTGTTAACCAGTCCCTTGTCCCAGACGTTGATCGTGACCATCCGCGATTCGGGCACGTTGACGGTCCCGACCTGATTGATCGGCGTCATCTGTCCGTAGGCATCCACCATGACGGGCTCCAGCAGGGATGCACTGGCGCGGCCCGTCCGCAGCGAGGAGAACTCGACCCGCAACGAGGCGATGGCCCCTTCCATGCGGCGTTCCAGATCGGCTGTGTCGATTTCGATATCATCTGCCATGGTGGTGTCTCTCTGTTGGTATCGGTCTGCACGCCCTCAGGCGTGAACGGTGGTGTAGGTGCCCTCGCCCGCGAGGATGCCCTTGAAACCGCCCGGCTCGTCCAGCGAGAACACGATGATCGGCAGGCTGTTGTCGCGCGCAAGCGCGATGGCGCTGGCATCCATCACCTTGAGGTGTTTTTGCAGCACGTCGTCATACGTGATGCGGTCATACCGGACGGCATCGCTGTGCAGGGCGGGATCCTTATCGTAGACGCCATCGACTTTCGTGCCTTTCAGGATGGCCTCGCAGGCCATCTCGTTTGCGCGCAGCGTCGCGGCGGTGTCGGTGGTGAAATAGGGATTGCCGGTGCCGGCGGCAAAGATGCAGACACGCTTTTTCTCAAGATGGCGCACGGCGCGGCGGCGGATATAGGGCTCGGCCACCTCATCCATGCGAATGGCGGAAATGACGCGGCAAAACACGCCCAGCTCCTCCAGCGCGCTCTGCATCGCCAGCGCGTTCATCACCGTGGCCAGCATGCCCATATAATCGGCCGTCGTGCGCTCCATCCCCTGCGCGCTGCCTTGCAGCCCGCGAAAGATATTGCCGCCGCCGATCACCATGCAGATCTCGACGCCCATGTCATGCACGACCTTGACCTCGCGCGCGATGCGCTCGACCGTGGGCGGGTGCAGGCCATATGCCGTATCTCCCATCAGCGCCTCCCCCGAGATTTTCAGCATCACGCGCCGAAAGGTCGTCTTGGGGATATCGGCGTCGGGCATGGAGTGGCTCCGTAGATTGCTGCGGCTGCGTCTGGCGCGCAAAATGTCGTAAATGGCGGCAATGTTCAATCGTATAAACCGCACGGTGCCGCACCTGCCGGTGTCCCGAGGCGACGCGGGGCCTCGCCAGCGACCTGCGCGCACGCTAGACAGCCCCGCATGCTGACCGATCTGCACATATCGCGCGACCGTCCTGTCCTGATTGCGGGGCCGACAGCCTCGGGCAAATCCAGCCTCGCGCTCGAGATCGCCGGGCGCTGGGGCGGATGTGTCATCAATGCCGATTCCATGCAGGTCTATGACGGGTGGCGTATCCTGACCGCGCGCCCCACCCCCGAGGACGAGGCGCGCGCGCCTCATCACCTTTATGGCCATGTGCCGCAAGAGGCGGCGTATTCGGCCGGCCATTGGCTGCGCGATGTGGCGCCGCTGCTGCACGCCGGGACACGGCCGATCATCGTGGGCGGCACCGGGCTTTACTTCAAGGCGCTGACCGAAGGGCTCGCCGAAATCCCCCCGATTCCAGATGACGTGCGCGCCGAGGCCGACACGCTGCGTCAGGCAGGATCGCTGGCGCAGATGATCGGGGCGCTCGATGCTGCCACCTGCGCCCGCATCGATCTGCAAAACCCGATGCGCGTGCAGCGCGCGTGGGAGGTGCAGCGCGCCACGGGCCGGGGCCTTGCCGCGTGGCAGGACGCCACGCCCGCGCCCCTTCTGCCACGGGAGCGCTGTCATGCGCTGGTGCTGGACGCGGATGCCGGGTGGCTGAACGCGCGCATCGGGCGCAGGCTGGACGCCATGATCGCCGCAGGCGCGCTGGAAGAGGTGCGCGCCAACCTGCATCGCCCGGACCTGCGCCAAAGCGCCAGAGCGATCGGCGCGCCCGAACTGGCCGCGCATCTGCGCGGCGAGGCGACACTTGGGCACGCCACGGACGCCGCCTTGATAGCGACGCGCCAATTTGCCAAGCGCCAGCGCACGTGGTTCCGCGCGCGCATGTCTTCGTGGCAGCATCTTGCGCGCCCCTGAGATCGCCCGATTTACATTTCACGGTCAATCGTTATGCCTGATAGGCTATCTGCGCAGGAAATCCGCATGAGCATATCCAATGGGCCGGCCACCCGATGAACGGTGCCCCCCAGATCCTGACATTCGCGCAATGGACGCGCGGCGCGCCGTGGCGACTGAACCTGCCACACAGCCAGCCGCGCCATGCGCTGATCTGGGTGACGCGCGGACAGGCGCGCGCCACGGTCGACGGCCTGCGGCGCGGGGTCGGCGCGCATAACGCGCTGGCCGTGCCGGCGGGCACGCTCTTTTCGCTCGATATCGGGCCCGCCTGCTATGGTCAGGTGTGCCTCATCGCGCCCGGTGGGCCGGCCTTGATGCCCGACAGGGCCGAGCATCTGCGCATCCGCGAGGCCCAGAGCCAGGCGGAACTGACCGCGCTTCTGGACGCGATGGCGCGCGAGACGGCCCAGGATCAGCCCTTCGCGGATGAGGCCGCAGGCGCGCTGGCGGTTATGGTGACAGTGTGGCTGCGCCGCGCCCTCATCGGGCAGGAGGCCGCGCCGCGCGCCACCGCAGCGCAGCGTCTCGTCGCCGCCTATGCCGCGCTGCTCGAACAGGATTTTGCCGCCGGCCAGCCGATGGCCGCCTTTGCGCGCGATCTGGGCGTGACGCCCACGCATCTGGCGCGCAGCTGCAAGACCTGCTGCGGCCTGACCGCCGCCGATCTGCTGGTGCAGCGCACGCTGCATGCCGCGCGCGAGATGCTGGAGGACGGCGACGATGCCGTCCGCCACGTGGCGGCCCAGCTGGGGTTTGGCAGTGCGGCGTATTTCTCGCGCTTCGTGTCGCAGCACACCCGGCTCACGCCCTCCGAGTTGCGCCGCCGCGCGCGAAAGGCACGCGGCTCCGCTTAGCAACCCCGTCTCAGCAACCCCGCCTAGCTGCCCCAGATTACCCGCACGTAGTTCGTGGTTTCCTCGAATGGCGGCACGTCGCCGTATTTCTGCACTGCGCCGGGCCCCGCATTATAGGCCGCCAGCGCCAGACGCCACGATCCGAACGCGCGGTATTGCATCGCGAGGTAGCGTGCGCCGCCCTCCAGGTTCTGACGCGGATCGTGCGGATCGACGCGCAGGATCGCTGCCGTGCCGGGCATCAGCTGCGCCAGCCCGATCGCGCCCTTGTGGCTGAGTGCCGTGGGCTGCCAGCCGCTTTCCTGCTGGACAAGCCGCAAAAAGAGGTCTTCGGGCACCGAATGCTTGCGCGCCGCCTCCTTGGCCATGCTCAGAAATTCGCCGCGATAGGATCCGGTATAGACTTTGGCCGCGCCCCATTTGGTGGGGGTATTGATCGCCGCCGGTTGCAGGCGCACCGATGCCTTGTATTGCGAGGACGCACGCGTATCCAGAACATTTGTCTGCGACTTAAAGAGGTTACCGCGATTTTTGGTCGATACGCTATCGGCATGGGCCGCGTGCGCAAGGGCCATAAGCGCCAGCGCCGTTCCAAGAATAATCTTCATGCGATCTCTCTTTGCCGTCCCTGTTGCAACGCAAGTAGCCGATTCTGGCGCTGATTTCTACCCTCGCGCGCAGGATCGCCGCTGACCCGAGTGTTCAGCGCTCTTATTTTGGGCTGGCATTGATGCCGATCTGATGATGTAAGACGGGGTGAATTCCAAGCCCTATCAGGAGAGCACGCATGGCCGGGTCGGTTAACAAAGTCATCATCATCGGCAATCTGGGCCGCGACCCCGAGGTGCGCACGTTCCAGAATGGCGGCAAGGTGTGCAACCTGCGCATCGCCACGTCCGAGCAGTGGAAGGACAAAAGCACCGGCGAGCGCAGGGAAAAGACCGAGTGGCATTCGGTCGCGATTTTCAACGAAGGCCTCGTGCGCATCGCCGAGCAATATCTGCGCAAAGGCTCCAAGGTCTATATCGAGGGCCAGCTTCAGACCCGCAAATGGCAGGACCAGTCGGGACAGGATCGCTATTCCACCGAGGTTGTGCTGCAGGGCTTCAACGGCACATTGACGATGCTCGACGGGCGCGGCGAAGGCGGCGGCAGCGGTGGCGGCGGCGGGTATTCCGGCGGCGGTGACAATGATGGCGGCTACGGCGATGCCGGTGGCGATCGCGGCGGCCCCTCGGGCGGCGGCGGCGGCGGCAGTGCCCCCTCGCGCGATTTCGACGACGAGATCCCGTTCTGATCGCAGATCAAGACTGCTTAACCTTATCTTAGCCATGGGCGCGCTTTATTGGCGCCCATGGTC
>Ga0115567_10002523_pt1 | contig 18123 bp, 17 predicted proteins | sample COGITO_mtgs_1204_2_FD_88679 | JGI IMG/M metagenome (GOLD analysis project Ga0115567, IMG submission 88679) | Pelagic marine microbial communities from North Sea - COGITO_mtgs_120412 | ecosystem: Environmental > Aquatic > Marine > Epipelagic | place: Germany:Helgoland, sampling site Kabeltonne... | reverse complement strand
CGTTACCGGCGCTAGGTACCTGCCCTCAACCCCTGAACCAAACTTGCGGACATCTTTTCAAGAGCCCAGCGCATTCTAGCAAGAGTACTGCCGATTAGGGCTCTGCGCTTATCTCCAGCCTGCTGACACGCGACCGTGTTTTTTCAGCCGTGGCATTGGCAAGGCCATCGCGCTTGAGCTTGGCAAGCGGTAAGAAACATTTCTGCCTCCCTCAAGTGCCTCGAGAGGCAACACAGTGCCACTTTGTGCCCTAGCCCCTCGAATTCGTAGGAAGACACCTGCGTACAGGCCCAGTCACAGGATGTCTTCGCACGGGGGCACGCATACATCGAAATTCGAATGCCCACACATCTTGAATCTTGAAGCTTGGAGCCTCAGTGTCGTTAGAATGCAAACGTGCGAGCCGTTTGGCGCCACAGCAGCCTGTTGGGTGCGGCTCTGGCCGAGGCTCACATCATCGGAGCTGCCAGTGACTTGTTGTGCTCGGTTGTAGGGGCTCCAACGTCGTGGTGAACTATGCGGGCTCCAAGGATGCGGCCGAGGAGGTGGCGAAGATGATCAACGAGATGGACGGCCCCGCCAAGGCGATCGCCGTCAAGGTGCAGCTCCCCCGCAACTTCCCCTTCAGCATCCGCGGCGCCAGTGCAGCACAGTCGGCTCTGTGTAGACACGCACCCATTTCCATATCCCTTAGACCTTTGGACATAGGGTGGTGTCTCAACTGAGGACAATCCAAATGCGTAGCCCACCTGCCCGTGGCGAACAGCCCGATCGCCAGTCCTGTGCTTGCTGACAGTTGGCAGAAGTCTACGCACCAAGACCGGGCGAGTGCGGGAGCGCATCCGAGCAGACGCCTGAGATGGTGCGCTGGCAGGCGGATACTTCCGACCAGGAGGCCGTTCAGGCCATGTACAAGACGGTCGCGAGCGAGTTTGACGAGCCGGTGAGCTGCCTGGTGAACAACGCGGGCATCACCCGCGACACTCTCATGCTCCGCATGAAGTACGACGACTGGAAGGCGGTCATCGACGTGAACCTGTCGGGCGTATTCCTGTGCTCTCAAGAGGCGGCGAAGGTGATGCTCAAGAAGCGTTCGGGGCGCATCATCAACATCTCGTCGGTTGTTGGGCAGATCGGCAACCCCGGCCAGGCCAACTACGCGGCCGCCAAGGGGGGCGTGATCGGCATGACCATGTCGAACGCCAAGGAGTTCGCGGGGCGCGGCGTGACGGTGAACTGCGTGTGCCCGGGCTTCATCGAGTCGGACATGACCGCGGAGCTGAACGCGGAGTACATGGACGAGGTTAAGAAGATGATCCCGCTGGGCCGCCTCGGCCTTCCGTCGGAGATCGCGGGCATGGTTGCCTTCCTCGCCCTCGACCCCGCCGCGAACTACGTCACCGGCCATTGCTTCAACGTGGACGGTGGCATCGCCATCGGCGCCTAAGCAGCGCCCTGCCGCGCCTGGCACGCCCCGCGCTTGCGCTGGCCGTGAATCATTGAGAATGAAATGTGAGAGACGACCCACGCGCGAGCACCCTCATCTTCCGATGAAACGCGAGGCCACGCCGCGCTGAGGATCAACGCTTTGTCATCGACCCTCCTCTAATCTCGTCACCATCACACACCACCCATCTAGACCATGGACAACTTGTGCCTCCAGGCTCTTGCCCAGACGGATTCACGCATGTTCACCTATTCTGTTGTCCTGGTTCTGACTCTGTATCGTTCGCGTTCCCGCAAACGCAACACTTGCCACTAATCGCATGTATCTCTAAACACCACTGGTGACCAGCATATCCGGTCAGCGCCCACGCGCCGTTGCTCTACGTCTTGGCCGACTCAAGAGCCGCAACTTTCTCTCGTAGGCTCTCGATGTCACCCTGTGCAGCCATCATCTGGCGCTGCAGCTTCGTTCGATCCTCCATGATTGCCTCTTTCTCAGCTCGGTGCATCGCCATCTCCATGTCGAGTCGCATCTTCTCGCCTTTCAAGGTCACGATTTCTTGGTTCTTCGTGTGCACCACCTGTTCTGCACCCTCCATTGTCTTCTCTGCGTTGCGCATCGCCTCCTCAAGCATCATTTTGCGATCAACCAGCTCGTCCGCCATCATCGCCCGCTGTTTCTTGAGGTCCTCAATCAGTTCCTTGCTCGCCTCCAGCTCCTCAACTAGCCGCTTTCGCTGCCCATCCCCCCCGTCGCTTGTAGCCACTGCGCCCTCCGCCGCAGCCTCGGCTTCAGCGAGTCGCTTGCTAAGAGCCTTCACCTCACGGTCCCGAGCAGCGAGATCTGCGTCGCGCGCCTCCAGCTGCCGCTTCAGATTTTGCGAATCTGCGCTGTGGGGCGCCTGGCCTGGCCCTGTCTGCTTCTGGCTGCGGCTGATTGACGAGAGTTGCGCCGCCTGCCGCTGCGCCTCAGCACGGGCCTCTTCTGCCTGGCCTTTCAGACGTGCGATTTCCGCTGCCGTCGCCTTGGCCTGCGAGGAGGCCTGTGCAGCAGCTTTGTTAGCGGCGGCCGCCTGACTCACTGCGTCCTTTTCAGCCGCCTCAGCTTTGAGCACGCGCGCCTTCAGCACCTTGATCTCCCGGCCAGCCGCCTCGATCTCCAGATTTCCAGCCGAAGAAGAAGCTTGAAGCGAATGGGTCTGGTCGAGCACCGCCGCCAGCTCAGCCTCCTTGGATTTCATCTGCTCATGCAATTTATGCCGCTCGCCGCGTACTTGCTCCAGCTCTTGCCGAATTACCTTGACCTCTTCGGAGTAGTCGCCAGATGCAGCCTCCATCGACATCAGCCGCCCCGAAAGCGAAGCGGCCTCAGCGCGCTGGGTTTGCAACTCACGGTTCACACGCGCCAGCTCCTCAGTGAGCCTTCCCGTTTCGACCACTGCTTGCTTTCCTTCCATCTCAGCAACCTGCAGCCGACGCAGCAACTCTTGTGCCTCCCCGGAAGACTCATCAGCTCTGCTTTTTGATAGCGCTAGTGCCTCTTTGACACTTTTCAGCTCTGCATTTGCTTCGTCAAGGGCGCGTTGCATCGCTGTCGTCTCAGCGCTCGCCTTGTTACGAGAATCTTGTGCCGAAGCTACCTGCCGTTGAACCACCTGTAGCTCCGTTTTGACAACTTCCAATTCGTGTCGCAGTCCAAGTTTTTCCTCGAGAAGCATCTGGTGCTTCGTCGAAGCTAGGTGGCGTTCGGACTCCATCATCTCCTCGCGCTCGCGAAGTGAGTTTGCCTCTCCTTCAGCGCGCCGCCTTTCGCGAATGAGCTCGTGCTTGGTCGACTCCAGCTCGTTGATAGCCGCACGGGCCTGATCGCGGGTGGCACGCAGGTCCTCTTCGACGCCCTTATGCCTGCTCTTCATCAGTTGCAACTCCGAATCCCGCTCTGCTAGTGTGAGCTGCAACGATTCCACTTCCTGCCGCGCTTTGAGATCCGCCCCGTGGAGCACCTCAAGGCGTGCTGTGAGCGACACCACCTGAAAATCACGAACCCATGGTCTCAATCACAGTCTTGACACGCTGCTTGCAACGCGTGGTAATTTGTCAAGGTGTGGGTGCAAGCGAGCCTGCGCGTTTGCAGTGTCTATCAAGAGTTGCAAATTGGTCTTCTCCTCGCTGATCTTGACAAACCCCCGCCGCGCCGTCTGCCCAAGGGATACGATCCAAGCGCCCTGCGAGTCAGACCAGGCAGACGCCATGCAACCGCGTGACACACGAGCTGCACTTGCGTGCGTGCGGAGTGATGAGGGCGGGGTGATGAGGGCCGGGCTGTCACATGGAGGGCCGCATCCGACGACTCGAGCTGAGCAACGAGCTGGTCAAGCTCGGTACGACGTGTCTCCTCTCGTTCCTTCAGCGCCTTGTTCACGGCATTGTCGAAAGCGGCACCTCCCTGCGCAACCTCCTCCACCAATCTTTCTGCGACTTCTTCGCGCACCTTCTCCATCCTCACCGCGAGTGCATCGCGCTCGCGCGTCATCGCGTCCAGCTTCTGCATCACTTCTTGCTTCTCGCTCTCAACTGTGGACAAGTCGTGCGAGAGCCTCTTCAGCTCCGTGTCCGATAAGGCTAGACTTTGCTTGGCCTTGACCAACTCCTCGTCTACCTTGGCCGACTTTTTCTGAAGCCCCTCCACAGTCGCCTGCGTATGCTCCAGTTCAATCCTCACCTTGTGCTCCAAGGCACGGGCATGGCTCTCTTTGTCCTTCCAATCCGCCGCCACAGCAGCAGCACGCTGATGCTCCTGTTTCTCTGTGCGATGTGCTGCTTCCAGCTTTTCTATCAATTTTTCATTGTTGAGTGCGTCGAATTTAAGCTGCTTCGCCATATCATGCGAAGACTGCAGCTCAAGGCGCAGGGAGCGCATCTCGCCGTCCAATTCTCCGATTTTTTCTGTGAGCTCTGAGATTGTTCGCGCCGACTTGCCTGCTTGATGGGTAGCAGTTGAGAGAGCCTTAGCCTGCGCCTGACTATGGTCGATCGCGGTGTCGTGCGCTGCCTGCAACTCAGCGCGCTGATCTTCCACTCGCTTCACCCGCTCCGACATCTTTTTGCCTTCTGCGACCGCACCTTGCAACTGCATTTGAGCTAATTGAAGGTCCTGCACGCGCCCTGCCAGTTCTAGTTTGGTGCTCTCTAGCTCGCGCGCAACCGAGTGGAACTCGGCAGTACGAGTCTGGAGCCTAGTGTTCGTCTCTGCGAGCGACTTTTCAAGTTCAGAAATCACATCATCTTTTGCCAGCTGCAGCTTGCGGTGCTCTTCTGTTGCCACATTCAGGCGATTGAGCGCTTTCTTGCTCTCGACCTGCTCGCGTTGCACGATTCCACGGAGGCCTTGAAGCTCTGCCGCGTTTGACTCCAACTCACCGTCGCGCATCTTGACAGTGGCCAAAGCCCGATTCTTTTCTTGAATCGCTGAGGACACATCCTGCTGTTGGCCTGCCACCTTACTCTCGAGCTCCGTGATAGCCCCCCGCAGCTCCAATAAAGTCGCGGACACTGACGTATTCTCTGCTCCCGTTTTCTGAAGCTCCTCTGTTGCCACCTGGAGGTTTCCCAGAAGATTTTGGACACGTGCGTCCAAAAGGGACTTGTCTGATCGCAACACCGACAACTCTTGCTCTATGTCTGCCCGCGTCGCAATCCCTGTCGAGAGCTCCTTGCGCGTCGTCGCAACCTCTTTCCGCGCGCGCTCCAGAGATTCCTGCAGCATGTCCCGTTCCCCGCGAATTTTCTCGAGTTGGGTTTCAAGGCTAGCAGCGACCTTGCCTGCCTCGTTGAGATCACGATCTCTAGCTGCCACCGTTCCCTTCATGGTCTTCAGCTCGCGCTGCGCCGCCTCGAGCGACGAGCTGAGCCTGTCACGCTCCACTGCCACTCTGTCCACCGATTGGACAAAGTTGGAGTCGCTTGGCGAACTTGAAGCCGGGCCGGTGCTTTTACCGCCCTCCTTAGGCGCTTGAAGCTTGGCCTGTGCAAAGACCCGCGGGTAACAACAACATCTCAGTGATTGCGGATATCTGATAGGGTGCATGCTGCAGAGCTTTGGAAGGAGTGCCCTATTATTGAGAGACCAGAGAGAGAGTCGTCTGCAAGCCAAAGGCATCCTGGCAGGGCGCCCACCTCGATAGCCTTGCGTTCTTCCTGAAGATTCTGCACCTCCTTTGTCAGGCGATCCACGTTGCCTTGTAGCGCCTTGCGCTGTGCCTCCCCCCCCTTCAGCTGCTGTTCCTGCTGCGCCATTTTCTTACGAAGGCCCTCAGCGTCCATGCGCACGGCATTGTATTCCTCGGTCACTTTCGTGTGTGCATCCGAAATGGATGCCTTGGCTTTCTTCTCTGTCGCAAGCACATCTTGGAGCGCCTTGTGCCGACCCTTGAGAGTGCCAAGTTGCGAATTGTTCTCTTCAAAATCAACTTTCAATGTGTTGTGAGCAGTCGTGAGACTCTCCACCTTGGCTTCGGACCCACTAAGCGCCTTCTGGGTTTGTGAAAGGCGTGTTGAAAGGGCGTCGCGCTCCTTGAGTGCTTTTAGGACATCTTGCGACAATGTTTTTTCTGCAGTAGCTGTCTTGGTCTTGTGATTCTTGAACTCGTCCTGCAACTTTTTGAGCTCAGGCACTAAGCGCTGCACCTCCTGCAATGCACGCTCCAGCTGTTTTTGCAGTGCCTTCTTCTCAGCTGTAAGCATGTCAATTTTCTCATGCTGCTGCTGCAGGCTCTTCTCGTGCTGTGAGATCTTCTCGTTCAGGCCCCTGTGGTCCAAGACTCGCTTGAGTACCAACCAAGAGTGATGGCACGCAAACAGTATTGCAACCAATGTTCATCAACGCAAAGTCAGCATGCACAGTGGGCGGGATGTCACTGAAGCTGCACCCGAAGCGTGGTTCGCTCGCCGTCAAGTGCATCACGCTGTAGAATGGCTGTTTCCCGCTCCTGATCCAATTTGCGGCTTAGGGTCTCCAACTCCACCTTTTCATCATGAATTGCCTCGCGCTGCTCCTTACTCATCTTCAGCAAGCCCTCTAGATGATCGACCCTTGAGACAAGTGACTTGTTCTCTTCCATGAGCGTCTTATTGTCAGCCAAATATGTTTCGAGCTGACGGCGCGCAAGAGTGAGCTCCTTTTCTGAAGTGCCGTAATCGTCTGTCAGTTCTCTAAGACGCCCTTGAAGTGCATTTACCTCCGACACCTGTTTGGCACCTTGCGTTCAGCTGCTGAGTACTTTCTGAGGGGTAAGTTGAAGTGCAAACATCAACGGAATGGGTTCGGCTGCAGAGCCGGGCCAGCGAGCGTACCTTTGTGCGCATCTCATTTATCGACCCTGACAGCTCTGACTCAAGCATCCTCTTGGCTTGTTCAAGTTGTCGAATTGATTCCTCACGGCTTGAGGAAACGTCCTCCAACTTTTCACGCTCTTTTGTCACCTCATCGCGCTCTTGCTGCATTGACAAAATGTCGTCCGACATGCGCTTCTCGTGCAAGGCGATCTCGCGCATCTTTTCCTCGATTTCTGAGTTGCGCGAGACAACCTTGATGTAGCGTTGTTTGAGGTCCTCAAGGTCTCCCTGGCAGACACGAAGCTGCTCAGACAATTGCCGGTTCTGCTGCTTCACCTGATCAACCTGAGTTGCGTCCTTGGCCTCAGCTAGTGTACCCTCCAGAATGTCTCGGTCTGCTCGTGCCTTCATGATACCGTGCTCAACGGCCACGGACAACTCTGACTTTTCTTGCTGAGCGTTTCGAAGCTGCAGCTCGAGATCCTCTTTGTCCGAGAGCGCCGCTTTAAGGTCCTTGCGTGTGTCAAGCATGTCCTTGATGAGCGCCTCCTTTTGATAGGTAAGCTTCTCTTGCCAGTCGTTGTCATACTGCTCATCGTATGTGATGATGTCGACCTTAAGCTTCATGACCTCACGTTGCAGATCATCTGCACGCGCAATTTCCTTCTCAAGCAAGCTTTCGAGTTGCTCGTCTCCACATGTTCGCGCTGGTTCGACAGTGCTCTCGACCCTGACACGGAGAGTGGCAAGCTCATCCTCCTGCCGACGCAGCAACGTATTGCCACTCTCGAGCTCATCGTTGAGCACTTGAATCTTTGAGCGCGCCATCACCAGTTCCTCCTCCATGGCCTGATTCGTCATCTGCGGGGTCTTTTCGAGCCCATCGGCGAGCTCTTGCAGGACTGCATTGTGCTCGACGAGCTTACGAAGCTGCTCCTGAAGCCTGTCGCGCTCCAAGCCAGATTGCCGAAGCTCATCCTGAACTTGGTGCAGGCGTGCGTTGAGATCCTTCTCGATGACTCGCATCTGATTCATCTCCTCCTCCAGAGTATCGGAGTTCTGTTCTGCCGTCTGTCGCGCCTCTTCGGCCTCCAATGTGCGCGCTCGCCACTCTTCGATCTGCTTGCGCGCGTCCTCTGTCTGAGCCTGCACCTCATCCACAGCTTTTTGGAAGCCCGACGCCATATCGCGCAGCTGCTCCTTGGCGTGCTGCCGTTCACTGTCCCTAATCCTCTGAAGCTCCACTATTTCATCAGACAGCTGCTGCATCTGCTTGCGATACGCACTTGTCTCCTCGCGCATGAACTCTACCTCGCGTGCTTGCTGCGCCTGCTGTCCACCCTTGGCAGCAGCAGCCTGCTCTTCAATGACTTGCTGAAGCCGCGCAGCATACTGTTGCAATTGGAGAATTCCAAGTCTATCAGTTTCCTCAATCACATGAAGGTGGTCCAGCTCTGCTACTTGCGCTGCCAATTGTTCCTCGAGCTCATGCTCGTGCACCGAGACCTCATGACGACTGCGCGAATCCACCTTCCCATCTTTGGCAAGATACCCATCAAAGTCTGACTCGTGAGGAAGCTCTTCATCAGCCGCAGCCGGCAAAGCCTCATTGCTTGTATCTTCTTGAGGAGGCTCCTCAATGGTGCGTGCCGGGAGTGACTCGTTCGAAACGTTGCCCTTGAATGAGCCGAACCTGTTTCTGGCCGTCGAAGCACTGCGCAACGAGAGGGGCGCCGCGTCGGATACGGAGCTGCCGCCGCCGCTATCGGGAGCTAAAGATAATGGAGCTGAGGTCGTCTCTCCTGACAAAGGCACTTCAGATCCCACAAGTCCAGATCCCGGCAGCACCGACCAGGTCTCTCTACGCGCTTCCGCATCGTCTGAGTCATTCCTGTTACCAACCTCGTGCGAAGCAGTAGGAAGCCCCGTAGGCACCATGAGCCAGTCATCGTGCATCTGCTCCTCACCGCCAGAATCGGGAGCCAAAGGTGCATTCTCCAGCGCGAAAACTTGCTCCTTGACTTTCCTGTGCACGGACGGGATGACCTCCTGCGCGACGCCTTTGATCACCAGCCCCTCAGGCGGCACCGTCGGCGGCATTGGCCACGGTGCGGGGGACACGGGTGCTTCTCTGCGCGGTTGCACATCCACGGAAACGACCACTGTCAGTGGGTGCGTCGCCGGAGCCACATCTCCCGCGGGAGGTGCGGGGAGAGCGAGGATGCTCTGTGAGGACTGCTCGGGAGCAGCAGTCAACTGTGGTGGTCCCGTCGCACGGAGTTCTTCAATGACTGCCTGATGGTGAGCCAGCGTCATCTCGAGACTCCCGCGGCGCGACGTCTCCTTTGTGAGCTCCTCTGCTAGGTTGCTGACTTGTTGAGACGCGTTGTCGCGAGCATCCTCAAGCTCCTGGATCACGCTGAGCTGCTCCGCAGCGTGCGCCTTCTGCTCCGCGACCAGCGCCTTGAGCTCCTCGACATACGCTACGATTTCTGAGCGCTCCTCTTCGAACGCCAGCTCACGCCGGCGCCCTTCTTCACGCTCCCGTGCGGCCCCAGCGGAAACCTCCTTGAGGCTGGCTTCGAGCTCTGAGATCACAGCTTCCAGCTCGTCCTTCTGCCGAGCCAACGAATCGACCGTAGACCCGTCTGCGCCTTGCGCCGTCGCTTGCAGCCGTACAATCTCCTCATCCTTGTGCGAGATGGTCAACTTCAGCAGCGAAATATCCCGCTCTCCACGCGCCACTGCCTCTTGCAGCTCCCACATCTGCTCTTGCATCTCACTTTCCTGCTGCTCCATGCCCGCGATAACCTGGTTCCATCCCGCCAGACAAACACCATCACATCACCACTCACCACATATAATCTGCACTGCTTCACACCGAGTTCGACAAAAAAATGAGGAGTGGACCTCATCACGATGCTGGATGGTCTGCTGTGCTGCTTGCAACTCCATGTTGCGTTCGGCAAGCGTGATCTGGACGACCAAAGAGTGAGTCAACACACACGGGACCCAACCATATGCCTAAAAACTCACTACTATGTCTTGGACACTGCGCTGCTGGGCTGATGCAGCTTTGTTTCGATAATTTTTTGCCGTTCATCGGTGGCGCATTTTCCTGAACTGAGTCAAGTCTCTCATCTATTCCTTTTCCCAGATAACCAATTGATTGCATTGCTCAAACAGCAGCCAGCTGAATCAATACCTGCAGAGCAGAAATCTGCGTCTGGTACGGCACTTGATCCATGTGATGGGATGCCGGTTGCTCCGGGTACTTGACCTGGCATGATGGGGGATTTTAGTACCGCTACGCACTCTGGCACAACGAAGACCACAACGCATCGCACAGCTGCACGCAGTTGGCAATTTATCATCGGCACGCACCTGGGCACCAACGAGCTGCCCGTTTGCGCCGCCTCCGATCGGTTTGTCCGCGAAGGTGGGTCCTTCGATGCTGCTGTACACATCGCTCGCAGCGCCGTAGCTTGACCCCATGGTAGAATCACCACTCTGCCGCGAGTTATACTCGGGCGTGGACATTGCGCGTCAGCTCCAGATACGCAGTCCGTCTGCAAGGAACACTTCAGGCACGCTTGCTGCTCGTTCGTTCCCGGTCGCCCCTCCCAGGTGCAGAGGATACAGTCAAGAGGTGCCACCCCTCATTTACAAAGAGAAACCGAAACGTAGCGATACCTGGTCGCCAACTCATCACCAAGCAGGAAGCGAGCTGCACCGCTACGCAACGACGTTGAGGCGGTGAACAGCGTTTCAGTGACTCATCGTTGGCCTTCTCTCTTACGTGGTAGGCCGTGATCGGCTTAGGGCCGAAAGGCTGAGCTCCTTTGCCCTCTCTCGCGTCAATCGAGTCGTCCAAGAAGGATTGGAGCTGCAGGAGAGATCGGGTCAAGTGATCGGATCAAGTGATGGCAACATCGCAGCAGCCCTACCTCGCATGCATTCGTAGTACGTTGACCGCAGCTATGTGTCTGCAGAACTTTGCCTGCCAAGATGTTGAGCGGCACAACAAGCCCGAGGTACACACAAGATCTCTGATCCTGGGCGTGGTCAGTGATTGTGAGAATGGGGTTTAGCGACGGGCTAATGTGCAGAAACGCATGCCGGCGCAAGTTGGTAATCCACAATGTGCCTTACGACCAAGTTGCGCCCGCGAGCAAGGACTGGGCAGCGCAGAGTGCTGCCTGCTCCCACTGGTCAGAACCTTGTGGCGCGCGGGGGATCGCAATCCCTAGCATGAAATCATGGCTTCCGGGGCGCACTGCACGTGGCTCATGTCATTCACCAAGCTGATCATATCTATCCCATTCTGCGCTCGGCGGAGTGGTTGCTACCTTGAACTCAGGTCAGCACCTTGCCCAGGTGGAATTCGACACTTCACCCGAGCTTCTGATGAATCCCGTCGTGATTTCACGCAACGAGTCCGAGAGTGTGAAGGTAACCTTTCCGAACAACGGCCCAATGCTTCCGGATTACATCCGATGCACGGCGATGATAGCGGCGGGTGCGTGCAGATCGAGGCGGCAGTAAATTCGGTGAGGGTGTCGATTCGGGTGAAGCAGGCAGACGAGCTTGAGGAGGTTCTTGTGGCGAAGTTCATGCGATTCCTCATGCAGCGCGCCGAGCGGTTGCGATCGCACCCTCTAACGCAGCGCCCCATCAACATTTTTGCCTTGTTCTGGGGAAGCAGTTCCACCGCGTCTTGATACCCAGCCCCACGTGCAGGTTCGTGGTGTTGCGGCGCAAGCCTGTGGAGGGATACGCGCTGTCTTTTCTCATAACCAACACACATACAGAGACGATGCTCAAGCACAAGCTCGTTGACTTTGTCATCCAGTTCATGGAGGATATCGACAGGGAGGTTAGTGCCATGAAGCTTGGCGTTAACTCGCGCGGTCGTGTTGTCGCAGCGAAGTTTCTTGAGCAATTTGCGTGAATGTGGATGCATTCGGATAGTTGTATTCAATGAAGCTGGAAATTTTGGAACACTTCCTCTCCCCTGCTTCCCGCTACTGGCCTAAATGCCCACGATACGACAATGTCCATATGCCGCGGATTGTGCGCGGCACGCGCAACGTGGAACTCCCCCTCGATCACGTCACCCTTTTGCATTGCTACACCCCCGCCCTTGAGATAGAACGTTGTCTGCTTCCAATGCGTCTGGACCTTAAGCTCTGCCTCCGCCGAGGTCGTGAAAATGATGGGCATGTCACAACGGTTTTCGAAGTACGTGTCGAAGTGTGTGATGAGACCGTGGCATGTGCCTGGTCGTACTGCCTCGACTTTGAAGGGTGCTCGAAATTCCAAGTCCTTCACTGCCAACTCCTCGCACTTGAGCTCCTGCCCCATTCGAAATCGCAGAGCCCCTGTCAGGCCATGCCGCACGCAGTGCTGACCAGGGGAGGGTGCCCCCTTTTGAGTGGGTCGGAGCCATGGAAGTTTTAGGTTTGAAATCATTGGGACCTCAGGTGAATCCGCCAAGATATTAAGTTGATCTTCATTCCCACTAGCGCCCGCGGGCGAGACACAGTTGTGCAGCCATTGCGTATATGGGTCGGGGGCAGGAGGTGTACCTTAAAGACACTCGGCACGGACAGAAGCTGTATCCCTTCCCAGTGCTGGACTGCCGGCTCCAGAATGAGGTTTTCTTGCACCTTTCGCCGTATGTGGCCATAGTCGAAGCCGTAAACGTCCCGCCAGAAGTCGAGATGCGCCGAGTCATCGAGCGCCGCCACAAGCATTGTCATGCGGTCCGGCATGCACGAGCCTCCAGGCGCTAGGTACTTCTCGCGCGCGAAAACAACCGAGTCAAGCATCGACTCATACAGCAAAAAGTAGCCCATCCATTCAGACACAATCAAATCTACTTTTTCCACGGGCAACACCACTTCCTCCATCTTGCCCTTGAGAAGAACAATCTTCCCATCGAATCCGTTTGCTTTCACGATCTCCCTCGCGTCATCAATGATGTCGGACATGTCGACTCCGATGACCAGCTTTGCGCCCGCTTGGGCTGCAAGCATGCAGAGGATTCCTGTACCACATCCAACGTCGAGAACGATCTTATCCTTCACAAGTGAGGGGTTGTTGAGAAGGAAGTCCCGATAGCCGCCTGTCCGTGTTGCGTCCGAAAGCATCTCGTGGTGAATCCCGATCTTAGCGTAGCTGTCGAAGTAGCTCGTCTCACCTCGACTCATTTCAGGACTTGCGCTGTCCTCTGGCCGCACGATGCCTTCATCCCCTGCTCATAGTCACAGATATGAGGTCAGTGCCGACACAATCGCGCTTCGAGCAGCTGTCGTGTTCGCCCAGACAGTTGTGACCACAACCCTCATCGAAATCAATCAGCTAGATCTCGCTATCAGAGAAACCCGCAACAGATGTGCTGATGATTACGTGCTCAGGTGGTCATTCAAAAGTCGGCCTGAGCATAGCGACTATCACCACCGAAAATACCCCCTTTTTCTCGCATGCCTGATTGAACAGAAGCCTATCACATCGGGCCGCTGCTTCAGTATAAGCATGCTTACACGTGGCCCTGGGCCGTCCCTGACTGAACCTCTTCAGTGTGCTTTCCAGAGTAGTCACGTTAGATGGGCATGCACCATCGTTTAACAGCGTGGCCTTGGTCTGTTGTATCAATTCTTGCTGCATCGCCAGCTGCTCTCTCAGCCTTGATACCTCTTCCTCAAGCTCATCACCCCTGCTGCTCGCACCTTTGCCAGCTGCTGAGGTCTCGTCGTTGTCGCTGCCCCCATGGATGTCCGCGCACAGTGCTGGGAGAAGCGCGTCCTCAGGCAAAAAAGGAAAGAGCAAGTCGTCATCGTCCAGGAATGCTGGCCGAGCATTTGAAACGAATGGAGACTGAAGATGCTTAACCAGTTCCGCATCGTCCATCTCCCGACGTTTCGCTGCAACTTCCTTGCGAAGCCAATTTACAACCCGGATGCTACCATATATATCGAGCTCCAGCGCCTTTCCAAGGGCGGAGAGATCCCAACCATAAGCTTCCTTGCAGTGGCGCAGGCAAGCGCCTGCTGAGTCATGCTCCTTGTTGTGTTCTAGTACGTCTCTGCGAGGAAAGGATCAGATGTGCAGCTGCAGCACAGCATGGGGAGGTGTGTGGGCGATTGCCTCGTTGGCGTCACCAGCTCAGCCTCGTCCCCCCAGTCCCCCCAGTCTCCGTCTTCTCCATCATGTCTTGAATTATCATCGCTTTCGGCATCCGACATGCTCGGGGGCCGGTCTCCTCGACGCGCGCACGCCCGAGGTCACCTGCGCGGAATCCTCGCTCTTTTGGATTTGTTCTTCACGTGCGCGCTCCAGTTGTTTCATATTTGTCACCCCTGTTTGCAGACGGCAAACCAAACCCACCCGCTCAGGGAGCCTCGGAGACCAGGAGGCCACGGGAGGAAGATCGTGCCAGAGGCACTATGAGGGCCCAGGCACACTTCAGCCGCACAGTCGATTGGAAGCCGTAGGGCGAATAAGTCGCGAGGTGAAGTCTTTCAGTTGGCTCAAGGGACGTGCAGTCATGGCACGCAGGATCCCGCTGTGGCTCTTCTTCCTCGCTGCGTTGCGCCTGACCGATGAAATGCCCAGTATTGCGGGGAGAGTACCATTCCTGGACCCGGGCTTCCATAGAAAAGGTACTATGGCGGACTACCGATGCGGTCTAGCCTTTCTGAACCCGCTGGTCGCTGGATCGGGGCGCGCTGCGACTGCAGCGCCGAAGGCTGCGCTCTCTCGGATCCCAGTGCTGGCAAGGGGCTCTTTCGCACTGCCAATCACGCCCGTCGTGGCATCTTCCCATACCATACGGTCCTTTGAGCGCGGGCATCGCTCGAGGCTGCCTGCGGTGAATGTCGTGGAGTTGAGTATGAGGGGTAGCGGTAGAGAGTTCAGCGGAGGGAAAGGGCGGCGCGGAAAGGACAAGCGAACGGTGCCATCCGTCCATCTTGCCTAGGCACCGATGCAGCTCTTTAGCTTTTTCGATAGACTGGCTTGCGGCCAGTCGAGGGCAGTGAAACTCGCGAGAGGCCAGAGCGGACCTTGGCGTGCACTTAAGTGTGTGGACTTGATCTGCGGCCAGGTGGGAGTATACCTGGTGATGCCCGAGAATACGCGATCGTCCATGCTCGCGGTGCGCAAGCGTTCCAAGCTCAAGCTTTGGCCAAAGGAACCGGCCATGGTATAGCCCGAGCAGAGCTCTCTTTCTCGGACCACGCTTTCGCCTCTCGTACCCTTCCCCAGCACTCTTTCGCGTGAAGTGTGCGGCGCGTGCTGGCGCGCAGGTTCTGGTTTCGCCTGTGCTGAGCGGGGAGGATGTGACCGAGGAGGCAGTCAAAGAGGTAGTGGCCAAGCTGAATGAAACACTTGCAAGCGTGGAGCCTTTTGTCTTCACGCTGACAGGTGTCGAGTGCCGTTCGAGCCGCATGCGCTGGGAGGTGCTCCTGCGCGCCGAGGACAACCCCGCACTGCATTTAATGCGCACAAAGATTCAAATGCTCTTCCCATACTGGAGCACAGAGCGCCCCTCGCAGGCCAAAGCCGCTTTCGTACCATCAGTTTGCATCGGGCACGGGCTCTCCAAGGCCTCGGGTAATGCTGCGGCTGCCGCGGTGCTCGACCGCTGGCGCCCAATAGAAATCAGTGTTTCGGAAATTGTCGTGAAACAATTTGAGGGGGGGTCGCTTGCTGGCAAGTACAGATTGCAGCTTTCGCATGGCGTAAGCGATGAGGAACGGAAGGAGAGGGCGAACCTTGACGAGATCTGGTCTGCCGCTGCGGCTGGGTACAGGGGGTATGCTGAAGCGCTTGCGCTGGTTCGGAAGCTTCTCATGATTGAAGACGGCTTTGGCGCGGCGCGGCGCAGCAACGAGGCTCGGCTCGCGGAGCTCGGGCCATTCTCCTCAGACGTTCCGCTCGACGTGGCGCGGCCCAGCCTGGCTGGCGGCAACCTGTCGCTGAGCGGAGAGGCCGAGATCGAGGTGGTGGACGAGGAGGAGCTTGGCGCCAGTTCCGGCGAGGACGGCGAGCTCCTGCAGGAGGTCTTGTCCCTTGCCGTACCCCATTTCAGCCCCCGCTGCCCGGCCGCCCCTGGACCTCGCGTGCCGGGCGCTGAGGTGCTGGGCGGCAGGGCGACGACGACGGCCTCCTGCTCTTCACCTCCGCGGGTGAGGAGCAGGACGAACCGGACGCGAAGGAAGAGGGCAATATGGACCCGGAGACGGTTGCGGAAGAGAAGCTCGGGCAGGGGCAGGCGCGCCTAGCAAAGGCGGGGGGACGCTTCGCCGGGCGACGCGAAGCCATGTACAAAGTAGGACAGGAGGAAGGCAGCGGCGATGGACGCTCCGGGGGGGCGGCGCAGGCGTTTGAGGAGCTTACGCGGCGGGTCTTGGATGATCTTGGCGGGGGATTGCGTCGGGTGGGCACCGGGCGAAGGGGCAGCGACGGGCGCAGGGGCCTCTTGGGGTCAGCGGCGCCGGTCGATGAGACGAGGAAGCGGACGCAGCGCTCGGCAGCGGGGCTCGCCAGCGCGGTTGGCTGGAAAGGCGCGGCTACCCAGCAGGAGGCGCGCCAGGAGCAGCTCCTGGCGCGCCCAGGTGCATCGGGAGCTGCCTCTGGAGGCAGCTTCGCTGCTGGCGCCGGCGGCGATGGCACCGCGGCATCTGAGTCGAACTCGGGGCAAACTCAGAAATCTGGGGGGCGGACGCAGCTGCTGCTGGTGCGGCACGGACAGTCAGTGTGGAATGCACAAGGGCGCTGGCAGGGGCAGGTTCTGCCAGTCCCAAAGCCTTTGCGTCACGCGCGCTGCGTTCGCGGCCCGCACGCCCTGTGCAGCTTCTGTGCGTGGCAGACGTGCGCTCGTTGGCGGCACTGATTGCGGCCAGAGTTATTCTGAAGACAAACCTGGCCTTGCAGGCCGATATGCCGCTCTCGGCCGAGGGAATTGCTCAGTCTGGAATGGCGGCACTTCGTCTCGCGCCCAGCACGGCTCGCGCTGCGGACTGTCTTGCGCAGGTATTCTGTCATTCGGCCGTGGCCTAGTTTTGCGCGGGCGCTGATCCGCACCGCACTGTCAGCCAGGCGTATGCGTGGCTTGCAGCCTGCGTGGCTTGCAGCCTGCACGTAACTCCCTGCCGCGCAGGCCCTTTCTGGGCGGTTGTCTCACGCTCGGTCGTCTTGGCCAGCAACAGGTCCCTGGCATGAGCTTTCCCCAGATCCGGGGCTTCTCCGCCGTCTACTCCTCAGACATGATCCGCGCCCAGGAGACCGCGCGCATTCTCTGCGGCCAGGAACCGCCCCTCGCAGAAACCTGATTCCCAACCCCCCCGCGATTTTCTGTTGCTCCAACTATCGGTCACCGGTCATTCACGACGCTGTTGTTGTTTCGAGTGTTGTTGATAGTGTTGTTGATGTTGCGAACCGTGTCTCGGCACCGAGGCCATACTGAGTCCGAAGAAGCTCGTTTGGGCGACAGGCTGGCCTGGGTACACCAACGAACGAGACGCGGCTGCGGGAGAGGTCTGTCGGCGAGTGGTCCGGCCTGACCTACAACCAGGTGCAGCGGCGCTGGCCGGGGTATCTGAAGCGGCGTCTTCTCCCGCCTTCGTACGAAACGGACGAGATGGTGTTGCCTCGGGTGCTGGAGGCGCTCGACGACATCCGGTCCCGGCACGCGGGCGAGTCGGTGCTGCTCGTGTGCCACGCAGGGATCATCTACGCGCTGGAGGCCTACCTCAAGGCCCAAGCGGGCACCCGCAACCCGCGGCGGCGTTACCGGATCGGCAACCTCGGCGCGCGATGGGTCATCTGGGACGGCGCCCGCTTCCGGCTCGGGCGGCGCGTGAACCTGCTGGGCGACGGCGAAGCCGAGGGCGCGTCAGGCGACACGGACGAGGAGGCGGCGCACGGCGAGGTGCTGGAGGATGGCGGCGAGGACGTGGAGGCGTACGAGGAGCTTTCGGAGCTCGGGGCGGAAAACGGGGACAACTGGAGTTCGGAGGATAGTGAGGGCGAGATGAGCGGCAGCGCGCCCGAGTGAGTGACTTGCGCTAGTGAAACGGGGGTGAGGGAGAGCTGCCACCTGCGTCGAGGAACAGAGAAGCGTCCGTTTTAAAATGACAAGCAGTCACAGATCGCAGAGCGAAAAACAGTGGGCGTGCAGGGGCCGGGAGACCACGGCAAGGTGTGTTCACCTTTTCACACCTTCTGGGTATATATACAATTATCATGAAGCACAAACCTGGGCGCCAAAGTGAGACCATGTCCGATTAGTACGGGGTGAGGGACGCGGCGTGTCCACTTAGTACGAGGGGGGGGGGG
>Ga0115567_10002522_pt1 | contig 18125 bp, 21 predicted proteins | sample COGITO_mtgs_1204_2_FD_88679 | JGI IMG/M metagenome (GOLD analysis project Ga0115567, IMG submission 88679) | Pelagic marine microbial communities from North Sea - COGITO_mtgs_120412 | ecosystem: Environmental > Aquatic > Marine > Epipelagic | place: Germany:Helgoland, sampling site Kabeltonne... | reverse complement strand
GCAGTGTATCTGCCCAATCTCGCAACAGCCTTGGTCGGCGCGACCCTCGACGGATCGGCCGCGGGTAAGACCTTTGGTGTCACGACGCTTCTCGAGCGCAGCACTACACGTGCGCAAGATGCGTGGATGGGGGAGATTCGACGTGTGCCGCCCGACGCGGAACGGAGAGTGCCCTGGCCTGAGGATTTGATCGAGACGGGAGCGTAGGTCTTTGGTGTGGCGCACGAACCGTTCAGTGCTCCCGATTCGTGCAATCATGTCATCTTTCTGAAGTCATTGGAGCCTCGAAATAAAGCACCTCAGTCGACCAAAAGAACGCCGTTTCGCGAGATTACGTGTGCATGGGAGAGGATTCACTCTGAATGGATGAGAGTTCCACCATGCACACGTAATCTCGCGAGTGGTGTGCTTGGGCTTTTGCGGCCCCGATTGCACGGCCCAACTCAGGACTTACCCCTACTTTGACTCCGCCTACCGCCCCTACCTCTACCCCGCCCGCTTCCGCTTTCCGACCGGGTGCGACCCTCTTGCGGCTCCTGAGCAGCGGGAACTTGCCCATGCTCCTCGGTCTGAGCTCCAACCTCAGCTCCACGCGTGACATTTTTTGCAGCATCCTGTTCATCTTGCTCGGGTGCAGCCGCTTCTTCAACGCACTCTGTGACATTCTGGCTACCAGGCTTTTCTTCCGGTGGTAGGCTCGTGGTTTCGCCAGCTGCAACCGCCTTCTTGAACTCCTCCTTGAGCTCCGCCACCGCTCCTTCCCCTCCGATCGACTTTCCCGGCTCTAGTGGGCTCTCATCCCCTTGCTCATCTTGCGCCCCACATTCGTCCATCTCAGCTTCATGTTTCTCTAGTGGTGCGTCTCCCTCAACCAACTCTGCATCAAGTCCGCTGGGCCCGTCCAGTGATCTCCAGTCGTCTGCGTCTTCTTCGCCTGGCCCGTCCACGTCGACGTCTTCCTCTGCCCCCCTCGGTGCCCGAGTAGGATCATACTCAAATGCTTTGAGTGGGAAGCTACCGTGCTCTTCGTCCCTGCCATCAATTCAGAAAAATCACGAGAACCAGCAGCGGCTGCATGGCGCAGGGCGCGGCCAAGCGCGTTTCTAATTCACTGCAGATGTTCGGGGTTTACCGGCCAAAGTAGCCGCCGTCGTGGGCATCATCGCCCCGCTTTTGACCCCTTCCAAACGCAGGGCCTGTGCGTCGCTCTGCTTGCTCTTCATCCAGGCGCATGTCGCCACGCTCACCAAAGCGCGTGTCGTGCGTATCGCGCTCTGGCAACTCCTCCCAACGCCCGCTCCGCCCGCGTGGCCCACCACTTTCCTCTTCGCGCCGCCTTCCAGGTAGGTCCCGCATCTCTGAGGCACTCTTGCGCGACAGCTGGGCAAAACAGAGCTCAAGCTTTCGCCCGTCCACGCGCCGGCCATCCATAGCGCGCAACGCCTCCTGACTCCCACAGGACCGTGAGCTCCAGATATGGTAGCTGATGACATGGATGCTGATGAATAACCTACACAAATACCACAGTGCCGGGATATTGGATCGGTCTCGGCCATACCTTTGCGTCTTCATAGTGCAAAAATTCGACGAAGGCAAAGCCGCGGGGACGGCGCGAATGGTAGTCGCGCGGTATGTATGCCTGAGAGCAATCGTCAGCAGTGACCACAAGTGTGCGCGGATTTCTCGCCAAGTTGGCGGCGGGAAAGCTTACACATTTCCATTTCAATCAAAGACAGGGGTTTGCGACAGAGGACATACATCGTTGATTCGGCCGAAGCGAGCGAAGACTTGTCTCAGCGTGCGGGCCCCTGTGCGACGATCGAGATTGCGGACGAGAAGGGAGACGGGCTCGCCCTTTTGCGGGTCAGGGTATCGCTCGTCCCTTGGTAAGCTTGGTGGGCGATCACCACGCCTTTGTCCCGGCCCATCATATCCGCGCTGTCGGGAATCTTCCCATCGTGCGGGGCTGCCTCCGTACCCGCGTTGCGCATGCGGCTCCTCCCACCGGCGCCCCTCCTCCGGCCCATCCCATCTGCGCCCATCGGCCTCCCGCTCCCGGTATGCCCCGCGGTCTTCAAACCGCCTCCCGAAACGTTCGTCTTCGTAAGCATCATAAGGGCGGGGCGGTCCGCGCTCCCCTCCCCTGTAACGCTGCCACTCTACCCGTCTTGGCTCGTCCATGTATTCTTCTCGAGACCGACCGTAACCCATCCTGCCCCCGCCGGCATCTCCACGTCGCCCCACGCGGTCTGCATCACGCCAGATACCACCCCTATAACGCTCGTCGCCGCTTCCACTCTCCCTTCGCGCCTCACGCCAGTCCCGGCGCTCGTCTGTATCCCAGTCCCGAGTTCCGCGCCGATAACCTTCATCCTGACGCCCAGCATCCTCACCGCCCCAACCCCCTCGCTCTGTCCGCTCACGGCTCGACTCACGAAACTCCGTTCGTTCGCGGCTTGCGTCCCTGTAGTCGAGTCCGGAGGGTGCTCGCCGGTACTCATCCATCCAGTCCTGTCGGGCTCCAGCCCTACTTTCATCGTCTTGCGGCGGCGGGTCTGGGACAAAATCAACTGCCTGGAACTGATGCGCCCCGATGGGGCGATCCTGGTATGATTCCTCACAAATATTCTTGACGTCGTTGGGCGGTGGGGGCGGTGGCAATTGGTCGGCCGCGGATTCGCCGATGAAGCGCTCAGCGAGGCCTTGAAGAGCGCCCCCCTCCAGTGTCGACGCACCCTCCTCGATCTTGCCAACACGACCGATATGCTGGTCTCCATCTTGAGTTTCACACCCTCCAATCAATCTGAGTACACTTCGGTAGCGATGCCCTTCATCCCATTTCAAGGCTGCAGCTGCACGAGCACACGATGCGCCTCTCGCCTTAATGACGGCGCTATACGGCCATTGAGTACCAGTAGCAGGAACTAAACTCCGTGCCGACGATTCAAGAGGCATTGAGTAGACTGCTGATGCGATCAGAGCGACGAATCCCCATCGAAGTCGTCCGGGGGCCACGCCACCGCGCGGCTGCCCGGGCATCTCAAGGTGGGCTGGCAAAACAGTGGTTTTAAGGACGTGTAGGACATCCTAATTAATTGGACGAAACGATCACACTACCCCATCATCTACACTACCCGATCATGAAGTGCGATGCGTGATGGTGATGCACGGGCGCATACAGTGAAAGTGGGACCGCTGTTCGCACCAATGGTGCAAGATGGCGCAGCCCACGGCGTTTTGCCACCATTTGCGTCGCTGAAACCTTCCTCGGAGTTTTAGTCCTGCTACGCAAGGCTCGCTGGCGGTGACAGGAACAAATATGCAGAGTAGTGCAAGGAAGCCGCGCATTTCCGGGCTTCTACCGGCTACTTTTATTTGCATGCTGGCGCTCCAAGGCCTGATTTGGAATTGGACGTCTATGCGGTTGATGTCTGTTGCCGAGAAGCAGACATGTGCCACGGTAAGCTCTTGCATTCCGGAGCAGAATGCAGATCCCAGTCAAGAGCTGCTAATCAAGCAGGTCTGTTCATTTGTTTCGTACGGTGAGAGACTGTATTTGTAGGTTGCTCTGAAGAACCGAGGTAATCCTCGACTTGAATACATCCTGCGACGCCTCGGATGTGCTCTTCCGAAAGAGGGAGAGGTATTCGCGGGCCCCAACGAGCAGGCTGAGGGCGGAGCACCCTCAGGTAGTGCCCCATCCTGCGATCAGGCAATCCTGATGAGAATCAACAGTGATATAGACTAAAGATTGTGCGAAAACAGGTTTTTCGCCTGGGATTTATGGCTTGAGGAGAGCTGAGGGTGCAGATGGGTTCGCCATGCACAACGAGTCCTCATCGTGTCCTGCACTCTGCACTGACGCGTGGTCCCCTGGCGAGTGGATAAAGCAGTGCCCCCTGAATGCAGCAGGATCATGCGGCTATTCGTGAGCGCCTCTACCCAAATCAGTAGCCTGGAAACAGACTGGGTTATCAAATATTTGGGTTGAAATGAGGGCGTGATGTCACGCATGTGAATGTTCCTCTCAGGTTTGTGAACCACAATGCCTCCTGTCTCTACAAGTTTTTTTCACGAGAGGAGACTTCAAAATGCCTACAAGCCTCGTGGGTGCTTCTTCTTGGAAGTTGTTCCCAACTCTGATGTTGCGAAATTGCTCAGTCGCGCACTGAACGACCGAGGATGACCGATCCTCGGTCGCACTGATCGTCTAATGGTCGTTGCAGGCTCGGCGATCTCCAATCTAGGGCTTTCCTGGATGCAATATCTTGATCCTGACGGGTCTGGTCCTCCAGCGAACGCGTATTCCAGTGCTGCGCATACTGACCCTTCGCCCTCAACAAGTGCAGGCCACCACGAGTAAATGCTCCCACCCGTTTTCAACAGGTTTCAAGAACCATTCAACGGTCCAGTGTGGTACAACTATTCCTGCACTCATGAAGGTTGCGCACCACACTGAAAAAATCAGAAGCAGCACAAGCTTTATCTTGGCATAGCTCCCGACGTCCAAACTAAGAACACACTGCTGAATGATACGCTATGCAGATAATACCTGCCCCAAAACGCTCCGGCGTTCGGACAAGTTTATCAACTTTGACAACATGGCCGTTGACCTGATATTCGGGCCAAATGGGGAGGTCATGCGACCTACTCAGCCAATCGGCATTTTAACCAGCCAATCCACGTACTGGCGTGAATGTCCTGATTTTATTCTACACGTGGCCATGCTTGTAGGTTTTGTACAAGCACGGCTGGTCGATTCCAACTGAAGAAATCTACGCAGTGTCTCATTCGCGCGCAGCAAGAGGAGACTTCATTCATTTCCCCCTTGACCGAGCTCCGCCGACACCTGAGGGAGGTTGGCGTCTCACAGTTCTACCTGTCATGTGGGCAAGTTCCGCGGTGATGCTGGTGAACTATGCAGACAGTCTGCTGCCTGTTGATGGAATCCCAGGTCTAGTGGTCTACGCACAGATTGGTGCCTGGTGATGACCCTCCTGATGCATAATCAAAGCAATCTCTTGAGTCGGAATTTGTTTTAGCTTTTCCAGACAATCGTTCGCTCGCATGGGTAAGCGCGAGTTTTCATTCTGCTCTTTCTCCCAAACGAGCACTTGACTACTTTGTGGAACCCTGTATTCATGTTCGACGATAAATGAAATTTGGGGCACCATTGAAAGGTATTTTAATGCCTTCGACAAGAAAGCACACACATGGGGGCTCAAATCTATGGAAACTGAACGACTCGTGAAGGTAAACACAATCATTTTTCGAATAGTTGCTCTCCAATGCTCTGGCCTTTGGGTGCTTTTTTGACTAGTGCCAAGTTGCTGACGCCCTGTTCTCGATACTGCAGCTTCAAACTGTGCAGAATGTCCTCGACGTTCTCCGAATGGAACTGGACTGGATGGTGCAGCAACTTCGCACGAAAGTCGGGCTTCTCGTTATTGGGACGCTTGCGGAGTTGTCAGGACACTGCAACAAAAGGGATGCACTCAGCTGCGGCCACGTGGCCAATGCCGTGATCACTGAGATAGTGATGAATGCTAACACGCGTGATGGAAGACAGTCTTCCATCCCCGGGATCTTTACAGGGGGCTCGGTGTCATCGCAGCCTCCGAAGGCAGCCAGCAAGCCAGACATAAACCTGTCGTCACCGGTGCTCACAGATGCCCTCTGTGGACAGTCCCAAAATTGCCATGCTCCAGCTAAAGTGCTGCTCGATTCCAGAGCCTTTTGACCTGTGCGGCTGATGATGGATCAATGATTCAAGTCTCTCACAGGTGGTGTTGCTTGATTGGGCTTCACTTACCAAGTCGCAGCTCGGTGGTGGGCACCCAAGCCACCGTGCAGGAATATTTGGGATCCAGCGCCTACTTTCGGTAGTCTGCGATCTCGGAAACACTGCAACGGCTGATGTGGAGTGCGCTCACCACGTGGTCGCCGAGTTTTCTTCTGGGTTCGCATTCCCACTCGTCGCGAGACCGTACTCAAACATCTGGACTGTGTACTTAGACAGCGCATATGCGGTGTCTACACGGTAGCGGATCTGATGCGAGTATAATGCAGATGTGGGGTAGTGCAAAACGACTGGCGACGTATGATTGCACGCAAGTGCTCGATGAATACGTTGCCGATTTCGCGCGAGGAGGGCCGCGACCTTCTCAAAGATGTACAGCTTCTGGAGTACCCATCCCCGCTGGGGACCATTTCAAGGTATCCCATGAGTTTTCATTCTAGTGCTACTAGCTACTCCCCCTCTCAACCCCCAGCCTGGCTGGTGAAACCGACGATGAGACCATTATGCGCCGCTTGTTCGCTGATCTGTACCTGGTGGATCAGGATGATGATACCGATTCGCCGCTTTCATGCCGTGCACCATCTTCAAACCCCTAGCGGTGTAAGGATTCGGTAAACTGTTTCCTAATCGCAAACTCCGCAGGATAGCATGAAACGTAAGATGTTTCGACGCTCGCTGTTGTATGCGAGGTTCTTCAGAAGGGCTGACCGACATCTTACCCGTGTGACCGCAGGCATGCATTTCTATTTTGTATGGCGCTCGTTGCAGGCCTGATTCTGATACACCGCCATCACTCGGACCTGTTGTCGGATTCGCTGCGTGTTGTCTTAGATACAGTGTTTGAGAGCGTGGGGTACTCTCGCCGATCCGAAACTGCCAAAGCAAAACAAGGCACGGGTGCTCGTCGTCTTGGGGCACTGGCGGGGGCACGCATGCTGGCATCGATACATGTTGCTGGAGGACATCTTTCGCGCCTTGGCACGGACGTGGTACCAAAGTCTTATTTTCTTGACTGGGGGTTCGCGACCCTCATCATTTCAGCACGCTCCTGCAAAGCCTGAATCAGCCCCTGGATTTCAAGGTGCATGCAACCAAAATAGTACGACTTCCCCTAAACTGGCTGATGGTGTGCTCTGCAGATTCACGTGGGTTCCATTCTTTCTGATGCTATCTGGATTCGTACTGTCCCACGCTGCTCTCGCGCACGGAGAAAGTGCGCAGCATATGGAAAGTGTCTGTTGCGTTGCACGCACGCGCCGTTTCGTGTGGAAACGCCTTGCCGGAATTTATCCCCTGTACGCAGTGGCGCTCGCATCGTCTGCGTTCCTCGCCATTGCACAGGTCGTATCCTATGTGATATTGCCACACATTAGTTGTCCACTGCGGGTGTGTGGCTTGGTGCGATCCGCTGTTGCTTTCCCCCTCGCGCATTTGCGGTTGAAGCGCCGATCATAATGTCGTGGATCTCGCTGGCCAGGGCAAGATGGGAGAGGTGCATTGGCGAGCAGTTGCAGCGCAGACTTTGTTGCTCCAAGCATGGCTTCCGTCTGAAACCGAAAGCTCCCTCCTTCCTCACACCTGGTTTCTTTCTGCCATCGTGCCGTACTGGGCCCTTCATGACACCATGCTGCACCTCGTCTGCCGATTGTCATCATCAAAACTCCTCAGGCTAGCGTTGTTGCTCTGCTTTTTGCCGTGGCTAGCACTTGTGCTGGTGCCAGTCGCTCTGGGCGTGCCGCTTGAATGGTACGCAGTTCATCGATGGGGCGATAGTGGGACCGCGTCAGATGTGCTAGTCGTGTTTCTCAAGTTCCATCCACTTTGCTATGCGCACCTCTACCTCCTCGGGGTCGCTCTTGCCGTCCTCACTCATCGCAAAGATCAGAGAGCAACCGCAGGCCATTCTGCTGCCCGACCTTATCCTCTCAGCCCTCTGGAATGGGTTGCGAGCAAAGGCGCGATACTTGCTATGCCGCTACTTCTCATGATCTTCGCGATACCTGCGCTTCGCCCTCCTGCCGCGAAGTTGCTTTGTCGGCTCGGCGGCCTAGCACCGCTGCAGGGTCTCTTTCTTATTGGACTCTCAAGCGAGTGTGACCCTATCGCAAGATGTCTCGCACGACCTGCTGCTCAGGCGATCGGCGCCGCCTCTTATCCTCTGTACATAGTTCACTTCATGGCTTTCGATCTCTGGAGAAGTGGTGGTGACGACGATGCGTCTCGCATTTTCTTTTGGCCATTCCTTATCATTGCTGCTCATTTTTCGCTTCACGCAATCCACCTTCCTCTCGCCAACGAACGGGGCCTCAACATAACTTTCCGCGCCGTTATGCTCGTCTGCACCTGCTCCATTTGCCCACTTTCAATTTGGCCGTACGCAAGGCTGAGCAGATCTGTTGGACTTGAAGTAGCCTGCCTCCGGAATTGAATCACAAATGTGTCTGACCTGTTGCATGTGCAACCTGACGGTCGCAGGGGCTAGTCGGGGTTGTGTTTGCTACATCTTTCATTCCGGGCCGCGTGAGGGCAGTCATTTTTCACAGGCACAGCAGTGATTCTGAAGAATTGGCGACGCGTGTGAGATTCGAAACAATTGGCAGAAACGGAAAACCCGGTTGGCACGGGTTTGACACAAAGCTTCTGCTGTCGGTTCCCGATGGCCCAGATGCCGACGATGCCTTTGACGGGTCTGACCCACCGCTTGGGACCGGAAAACATCACTCCCCCAATTGATTCTTACCGTTTGCATCCCTGGGGCAGCTGGACGGACAACAAAGGCACTACTCCACCGTATAAGGTCATCAACCCTTCGCTTGCGCTGGATCCGCGCGATCCCTCCAAGATCTGGGTCGGAGTTCGCCTTCACGCTCGTGCCGACTTCAGCGAAATTATCCCCGACCTCGCGCGGGGAAGTGACGCCAATGCAACGGTGGGAAAGCCCTTCAACGCCGTTGCTAGCCCTCTTACTGGCTATGACTGTACATACCACCGCGAAATAGCTCAAGTGCATCATGGTGTGTAGCCTGCACCTGAGGTTGTTTTGAGATTTTGACACATTTGCTTCTCCAGTTGTATGTCAAGAAATGGTTTTCTCGTATCGCCGTTGGCGTTCTCGACACAGATGGCCTCCTCACTGGTGAAACACGAGGTTTACCTGACGCCCTGCACTGTGAGCCGTAAGTGTGCGCGAAGGAGGACTCGCAATCAACGAGGAAGCCGTTGCTGATCATGGGCGAGTTCATTTGCAGGCTCAATTCTTCCGTTGTTCCCGTCTCCGCATTTCACTACAAGAACAGCCACCCCTAAGCAGGTGTGCGACAATGATTGCCTTACCTTTGATCGTTTCGTCCTTCTTGCTGCAAATCTGAGCATGGCCTGCGATCTGCAGGACTGGACGCCATGCATTCCACCTCGTACATCGCACCCTGCCAATCGATCATATACGATTACCTGGTGAGCCCCGGACTGCTGGAAGGCGTGAGGTATCGAGACTTGGCGCATAGCTGAGGAATTTTGTGTGGCGCAGGTCGACCGGTCCAGAGGATCCGCGCATACGATTCGAGTTGCAGCGTCACGGAGAGCTATCGAAGCAGGACACCAAGGGTGGCTGGGCGGATGGAGCGCGTCTGTCTATGACGGCGTTCTCTTATATGCCGGGACAGGCCAGTCGCCGTGACGGAATGCCGCCAACCTGCCATATTAGCGCTGAGGTCGGGCGAGTCTTTCAGATTATTGGCGACCCAGACGCCCCGAATGCGATGCGTGGCGCGAAGATGCTCACCCGCACGCTTCGCCCTTCTGTTGGCAGTCCGGTTTTTGCCGCGCCCCGAAAATGCTCAGAGAGCTGTACACTGGTACTTGTTTTTGCGTGTCGACACAGGGGGAATGCTCAATGTGATTCGTGCAGATTGAGAAGAACTGGCTTCGCTTCGAAACGGCACGCGGTAGGCTACTTTGGCTTCGCTCACTGTCGCCTCTCATCATTCTCGCGCGGGACCCTGACCCACAAGAGGAGCGCCTTCAGGCGAGTTGCAAGCCTTAACCACAATTTGCGTTTGTCCTGCAGCAGGGATGATTTTTGTGCTGAGGCAGAGGGATGTGTGAGTCAGGTCATCGTGGAAAGGGAAGAGCCCGCGCTGCGCAACTTAAAGCGCGCCTTGGGCGCCGAGATCCACGGAGGGACGGATCTTGTCCTAGTCGAGGACGGGAAGCTAGTAGCTGCTCGCGGGCTACCCTATCTTCTTGGCGCCTTCAAAACGCAGGACCGGCAGCAACGCTACCTGAACTTTGCCTTTGCCATGCAAGCCGAACGCCCATTCGCTCTGCTGGGTGTCTCAGCGCCGCTGCCGCTATTGACGCTTCATGCAGGCTTTGCCATTGTGACGGGTCTCGAGTTGCTGCCAAGCAAAGGTCCGGCATCAGAAGACATGGTGCTGTTCGCCTATGGAGCGTCGGACAGAGAAGCCCGCGTGCTTTCAGTCCCGCTTGCAGCAGTAGAGGACTGGCTGGAGCCGACACGCCCAAGCTCAAGCGAGCTGCGAACCAACTTCGTGTACACGACTGCTAGGGCCTCACTAAGTCTGCACAAAAACAGGGTTGCTACTCCTGCCGACGAGTCCGGGGCTACGGGCCGGTCGGAGCATCGCGCGAATCTTTTGAAGCAAGGAGCTCCATTTCGTGGTGGCGAACAACAACACCGCGACAGCCCGAAGCCCCCAACTAGGCAAAAACACTTTAGCAGGGACAACAGCGGCGGAATGTCTCAGGAGTGGAAATCAGAGATGCAAATGAGGAAGTCTCAACGGGAGACATCAAACTGACATGCGTTAAACGAGAGAATAATCCAGGAGTGTGGGCATGCTGGATGCCGGCACATTAGCCGCGATTGTTGCATCCTTCAGAGCAGTTCGTGAGTTGCACCTGACCTCTGACCAAGGTTCATATGTCTGATCTTCCAGCACACTTGCAGGCTGCTTGCTCTGGTCACAAATGCCTACCCTTTCCGTACCGCGTATGGGCTAAGATTACTCGCGATTGCGGAACTTCGAAATGAGATGTGTCATCTTCGTGAGGCTGCGATGAAACTCTTTGAATGCCGCCTGCCGCACAGCGGAGACTGTCAGGCACACAAGCTGCGCCCTCAGGTGAAACAAGCAAATTTAGCAAACATTCACTTCATGGGAAAGGATCCACAGGCATGATACTGCGGGGTTTTATCACCTGGCGTTCCTTGCTGTCAAGTTTACCGTCGTTCGTGTACAAGAGATGCATGTAGTGCCCCGCCGGCCCCCGTGGCCCTGAGAGCCCTCCCGAACCGTCGAGTCCCCGCTGGCCAGGATTACCAGGCGGCCCAGTGTCGCCCTTCGGACCCCGAATTCCCTGAGGGCCGCGAGCTCCCTGGGGGCCCCGAGAGCCCCGGGTTCCGCGAACGCCCGGCGGACCGACCATCTTCTTCACCTCTTGAATGTCGTGCTCGATGTTTTCAATACCTTCCGCAATCCGCTTAGCATGCCCGCGCTCAAGAAGTGCGAACGTCTCCGCGCGCGACATCGCCTTCATGTCCCCTACCGCGATTTCCCGGTCCGTCTTGTCCAGCAGTCGCTCCTGCTCGCGCTCCCCCTTGGCCTGGTTCTCGAATGCGGCGTCGAGGCGCCCTGGCAGCGCCGTCGTTGTGTCCGTCTCCCAACCCTCCAACCCATCGGCCCGTCGTCGCGCCCCCGAGATCTCTCCATCTACGGCCTGCACGTCTTTCTCCGCCTGCAGTGCCTGAGCCATCGCCTTCTTGGCAACGCACAGCGGTGAGTCCAAGTGCCGCACTGGACCGTAGCACGGCGGACCCTGCTCCGCCTCTGAAGCGGAGCCTGCACCTTGAGCTACGTCATCTGCCCCCATGTCCCCACCTGGTGCTGCTTCAGGCGCAACAGCGCCCCCTTCCATCTGGTATCCGCCCGTCGGCGGCCCCTCGACTGTCACATGACTGGGAAAAGAGGTGCCCTGAATGAGGTAAGAGTTCTCAGGCTTTGCTGTGGGGTCCTCTAGCGGTTCCATGTGAACCAAGCCCATGCTGCCATCCAGGTCGTCCGTGTCGTCGGTCAGCATCTGCGCCCGCCCATGTCTCCGCGCCGCCGCTGCCATCGCGATGTGCGAGCGCAGCATTCCGTGCGCCGCCTTACCCCCCAGCCGTGCCTTCGCGCCTGATTTGAGCCGCTCTGCCGTACCCTTGCGTGTACGCAGCCGGTTTGAAGTTGCTGGCAAGCCGCGGTGAACGTGGGCCAGGTACGCTTGCAGCGCCGCATTGTCGACTGGGTACATGTGTAGCCTCGATTCGAGCAGCTCTGCGCCGTGCCCGCTCGTACCAATGACATGGTCCTGCCACAACGCGGAAAGGTCAGTGGAATCCGAGCTATGCATGACCTGGGCGCTCACAACTTGATCTCCCCCAAGCATGGGATGAGAGAGAGGGCCCCTTGGACACTGATGACTGGACAGTGCGATACAGGTGCAGCAACCGCTGCAAGGGGAGGACAGGCACCCGGAGAGCAACAGCGAGGACTGCGCACGCAGATATGGCTAGCGCAATAGCTGCGAGATGACTGCGTTGCCGTGAAGCCCCTTCCCGTGGGCGACGCGTGGCTTCAGCGGGGAGAGCCGCCATCCCACTTCTGCCCACGGCACCACCAAAAGCCACAGGGGCGGTCACGTACCCTTCGATTCGATTTCAACAGTTTAGAGAATTCAGTAAGAGCCGTCCGTAAAGATGAATACGAGGATTTCCTCGGCCACGTCGCTGAGGAGACAATGGAGTGCCTGAACGAGTGCCTTGGGGTTCCCGCCAATCAGGAAGATGGCGATAAGTACAGGGCTGATGGCGGTGTGCCCCAGCAGAATATGATGGGCGGTGCGGGTATGATGGGCATGATGTCAGGAATGCTCGGGAACCCAGAGCTCATGGCGATGCTCGGCGCCGGCCAAGCCCCGCAGGCCCCCGATCCCAACGGGTGCCGCGAGACTTTTGGTTCCAAAGCTGCCCAGGTTGTTCCTGCTGATGTGATCATGTTTTCCGGCTGCAAGGATTCGCAGACGAGCGCCGACGTGCATAATGTGAGTCCAATAAAAACCCAGTTTGCAGGACGCCGTCACATCGAGACTCGAGAGCTGTGCATCGGATTTCAAATGATTCGTTGTGCCGGCAGGTCGCCTCGTTTGGTCTTCCACCAGACGCTGGGCCAGGCGGCGCGGGCGGCGCATGCACGAACGCGATGATGTTGGCTCTCAATCAGAACCCTAACCCTACCTGGATCGAGCTCCTGCAGCAGATGAGGGAGATTCTCGAGGAGAAAAGTTTCGAACAGGTCCCGCAGTTGTCTTCATCCAAAGAGATTTCTCTCAACCAGCCGTATGATCTCAAGCTTGACAATGGCTCGGGGCGCACCAAAGCTCTGATGATTGGCATCAATTATGTTGGCCATGAGCAAGGTATCACGTCTTTCAGACCTGTTTTGGAATGTACATGCTTGCACTGATTCTCTGACTCTACCTCACAGGGGAACTCAACGGTTGCCACAACGATGTGATACAGATGAAGCAATTCATCTGCGAGAATCAAGGCTTCGACGAAAACGCTATGATGGTTCTTATGGATGATGGCAATCACACAATGCCTGACAAGGAAAACATCATGAATGGGATCCGTTGGCTGATTGAAGGCGCTGAGGTCCGTTTCCTATTCTATCTAAGTCACGTTAGCCTCTGTGTCGGATCCAGCCCATTTTCTTTTGAGGCTTGCCGGTTTGTGCTTTACCACTTTGTTGAGGCTTTCGAGTTGTTCCAAGGCGGGAGATTCGCTCTTCATGCACTACTCGGGCCACGGAACGCAAATCCCCGATGACGATGGCGACGAGGCCGACGGAATGGACGAGGCGTTGTGTCCTGTGGACTACCAGACGGAAGGAATGATTCGTGATGATGACATCTATCGCGAACTCGTTGCGACGCTCCCTGCTGGCTGTCGCCTGACAGTCCTTATGGACTGCTGCCATTCGGGAACAATCCTCGACTTGCCCTACTCCTTTACAGCCTCGGCTCAGGGCATCGAGAACTTCCAATCGGGTGCCGATACCACCCTTTCCCGTGTGACTGGCGACATGAAGTGACGAAAGCGTGTTCAGGCCATAAGATGCCGCCATAAAACTTAAGATGGCCGTCTTTGTCTGATCTTTCCATTTCTGTGCAGGCGGGGGCGACAAAATCTCGACTAACGGCAAGTTCAATTGGGGCAAGGCCTATGGCGTGGGTATGCAGCTCTACAAAATGCATAAGGATGGGGCTTCCATGGGGGTATATCCTGCTCTGCGAATCTTTCCTGTAATTTGTCCCTGCGCTGCACTCTTTTCTGCCGCTCCGAAGTCAGCCCTTCAGAGAAGACTTCAGGACGCTGATGGTGAGGCTTCTTTGATAGGATATTCTCAAGGAAGGTGGCCGCGCCCTCAAGATGTTCATGCAGTGAAAGTCCGGCCGGGTTTCCTGCGCAAGGTTACCTGAGACAGTCAGGTTTTGGAAGACACTCTGACAGGTCAGTGTGCACAGCACACTCAAAAAAGCACATACATGAGAGGCAGACTGTAGACCAGGCCAGTTCACCCTCTCACAGGTGAAGTAGAAATAGGCGTTGTGAGCATAATGTCACATGACGTTAGTCCATAGTGAATCATAGCAAGACATAGTGAATCATAGCAAGACATCATAGTGGGCCCATGACTTTCGAAGATCTGTGGGGCTCTTATGTGAAGTTTTGCCCAAGAGATGTGATCGAATGAACTACTACGGGGGCTCATGCCCTGGACGAAGTCACTACGTATAGTGCAGGTGGCACCAGGAAGTGGTAGAATCCGTAAGAGAAAATATCCGTCTACTGACAACAGTTACAAAACGCACAGCAAAGAAACCAGAGTAACAGGGGCCGGGAGACAGCGCCAGAAAACCGCACAAGTGACGGTTCGCAATAGGCCTACACCACTAACGTGACGCAGGCCCGTGCACGGCCGGAGCCGGGGCGAGAGCCCGCGCGGGGTCGGACAGGTTATGACTCTCTTTCTTAAAGTTGATGTCCACAAAAGTAGACCTCGACATGCTAATTCCGAACGGAGCAAACATGGTAAGCCCATTGCAGATGATGGGCAGGGCGATTGACAGCGACCTCGTCAGCTAGTTGTGCTCTTGTCCTAATCTTCATTTTTACCAATATTTGCACGTGCTGCGTTCTGCTGTTTGAGGAGCAGTAGTAGATTTCAGTGTCAAGAAGACAACCCGTTTCGCTTCAAGCTTGCTGCAGCCCCTCACCCGGCGCTGAAGGCTTTCATTCGCGTTGTATGTACAGTTTGCTCTTCTGGTTCAGACCACTCGTCTGATGAAGGTTAGTTTTTACTCGCCATCGCTTTGAACCATGGTGGTGATCATTGTCCTTTCTCTCTGAGCACTTCTGGCCCCCCACCCAGTGAGGTGCCGGAGCTGCTCGAGTTTTGGCAAAGCCCGAATGTTGACCGATGGGCGATTGCAGGTCGACGCATTCGGGGCGTGCGACGCCATGTCAACGCGGCGCCAGAAGGTCGACGACATGGATGTGTCGGCTTCTTCGGACCTGTGGAACGAGCCGGTGTGCGATCGCCCCAAAAGCTCAAACAAAACTCTAGCTGCAATCTTTGGGAACTTGGCTCTGATGCCTTGACTGTATGCCGGTTGCAGGTGACAGGACCGGTTGATGACGCGGTTATAATCAACTCGCAGTGGCAGCCATCCTCACCCTCCATGTAAGCCCTGCCCTCTTCTGAAGCTGCAAGATTCGTGCCGAACAGCTCACTCTGCTGATATCATCGCCACATTCACGGCGAAACCATGCTTGATATTGCCGACATCGGCTAGGTGCTCGTGATCGCGTGAATTTGTAAGAATTCCTGGAGATCTTGCTACCGAGGAGCCCTACGAAGTGCCGTCCTCCCCGAACCTCATCGAGCTCTGCCTCCCAGACATGGAAAAGGGTAGCACCAATTGCAGTCTGCAGAAGATCGCGGGCTCCAGTAACGCAGTCGATTCTTCATACAAAGCGGCAATGCACTCGGATGCGCCGCGTGGTGCGCACAAACTGAGATGAGCCTTTGCACACACGCACACAATCTTGCGCACGATCGTGAGGCTGATGCCTGGGACAGATCACCCCATACATGGAAGATTTTCATTGCCGGGCAACAGCCTCGCAATGCTATCTCGCGCAGCGGGGCGTTGGCGGTACGGGTCCTCGGCGCGCGCCCCGGCAACTGCACCCGACATTCACTCCTGATCTACATCATGAGCAACACCCATGATGGTGCATTGCCCCAGGTCGCATTCAAATCAAAAACCTGACGTTCCTGTCGAACCTGCCTATTGGGCACCCCCTGCTTCTGAATTGTACCTCGCCATCGCTTTGCTGCCAATATCAGACAGGAGTGTCCACCCCCACGTGCACTGGATCCTGTCGTTCCAGCCGTTTTTACCTGGAATGCTCTCGCTAGGCAGCCTCTGAGTTTGCTCCCCTTTCCGTATTTGTCGTTATTCGAGTTACAGAACTTTCTGGGACTTCCTGTGACCGAATGGCCGTTGTCTGTTTCCTGTGGTCGGCATTTCGAGCTGCGACGAGAAGCATCAGCGTCATCAGCAACGGAACTGCAGTGCACACGAAGCACTTTTGGCTTCCTTCGCTTGGAACCTGCAAGTCCTTGAATTGCTTGGAGCACACCAGACAGAGACAAGGAGCACCTTTCGACACTGCAATCCTCCTTTACGGAGCGCAAGTCTCTATCCTCAGACAAGGCGCGCTGAGAACGTAAGTCCGACAACTTTGACGCAAGAAAATTACTTGGCTGAAGCGCAGTAGCAGAGTATGTCGTTTCGTTGCCTGTCACCAGCCTGCTTCCGCAGCATGCGCAGAAGCGCCATCGCAAGAGCCTGCCAGTTTCCTCACTCACCGAACTCCACATCAAAGCACAACACATGTCACATCGATAACACGTGTCGTGCAAGAACATGGGCGAATCACGTTGTTCGCCCAGGATTTCCCGCTGCTTCTTGCGGTCCTGAACATTGGCTTGGCCTTCCTCGCCAGAATTGCGCTTCCCGAGGCAACCTCTCCGCCTGCAATGTGATCCCTGCAACGAGACAATTCGTTTACAACGGTATCATGTTCAGCGGTCGAATCTACCACGCGTCCACGGGGCTTTGTCTGGGTTGAGAATCGTACCTGAGCGGGATCAAAGATTGCAGGGCACGCGCTGTCGCGGGGGAGGCAGGGAAACATCGTGCAGTAAGATCGAGAGATTCCGCTGTTCCTTCCAACAGTCAACAAACTGCTGGCGGTGTGACACTAGGGATGCGGCTCCGAGCCCAGAGAAACCATGGTTCAGGCCTGAACTTCAGAGAGTGTACTTTTGGGAGAAATATTAAGTTATCACAAGCTTCGAGTTCAGTCAACGTGCAAGAGGGCAAGGAAGATGTCCAAGTGCCTCCCCTCCGCGCTTAGTAGTCAGCAGATTTCAGGCCCTGTCGGTCTCTGGACTCGCAGAATATGAGAATTTCTGCCAGCACGCTGCGACGCAGTGGTTCGCCGCAATCGCCTGGTTCCTTGCCGGTTTACCGCGGGAAAGATGTCTCGAAGAAGCTGGATCACGGAACGAGTGCTGACGTCTCTGTCTGAGCGCAGGGCTCTCGAGGCGACTCGGAACATCTCGAAGGTTGCAGTCTTCGTGGTTGCTATGGGTTGCGTGCTTGCAACGCCCAAGAAGGCGCCTTGAATCGGTCGTGTTTCACTTTCAGCCGAAGACCCTTCGCGGCGACTGATAGCCTCACCATATGAGAAATCAGCATTAGATCTATAGAATCATTCACACAAGTGCTGCATACTGTAGTGTAAGATGTGCACGGAAACCTCATCCTGTGACAGTGCATAAAGACATGGCGTCCGGCAATGTAGCACCCCTTCTCAAAACCTGTTGGTTTTGCCCCCTGCCTCACCGTTCAGCGGCGTTGAATGCATTGCAACACGAGTCTAGGGCAATCATGAGCGTTGCGCCGTCAGACAATTTGGGTCTACCCGCCTCCTATCTGAAGGCGGGTCAGACAACGAGCATGCCCTTTATTTCACACTTCATACGAGACACGGCTGGCTCAGTTGACTCCGAGTTGACGGCGCTTGGCCAGAATTTTGTTTGCGAGCTCCTTCTCGAAGAACTGCCGCCGTGAAAAGCGCAGTACCAGCTGAAGATAATCCTGCCGTTCGAGGTGTGAATGTAGAGGT
>Ga0115567_10002520_pt1 | contig 18130 bp, 13 predicted proteins | sample COGITO_mtgs_1204_2_FD_88679 | JGI IMG/M metagenome (GOLD analysis project Ga0115567, IMG submission 88679) | Pelagic marine microbial communities from North Sea - COGITO_mtgs_120412 | ecosystem: Environmental > Aquatic > Marine > Epipelagic | place: Germany:Helgoland, sampling site Kabeltonne... | reverse complement strand
CGCAGGGAGCAGTGTCGTGGAAAGCGCCCCCGGCTGCTGCTGCGCCACTTGCGCCATCTGCTGCTGCTGCGCCACCTGCATCATTGGCTGCTGCGGCATCTGAACAGGAATCTGAGTCGGCATTCCCTGCTGTCCAACAGCCCCTTGTTGTCCGTACACTTGCGGCTGGTACCCCCCTGACTCTCCCTGCGGCTGTTGCACGTACTGCATACCCCCCGCCAGCGGTGAAAACTTGCCCTGCTGCTGCGACAGCCGCAGAACATGCTGTTGCTGCATCTGCGGCTGCTGCTGCATCTGCTGCTGCATCTGCTGCTGCATCTGCATCTGCATCTGCGGCGGCTCCTGCGGCTGTATCTGCGGCTGCTGCTGCATCGGCTGCTGCATCGGCTGCTGCATCTGCATCTGCATCTGCGGCGGCTCCTGCGGCTGCGGCTGCATCTGCTGCTGCTGCGGCTCCTGCTCCTGCTGTGACGGCGGCTGCTGCCTGTGCAGCGCTGCCATGGCGGTATCAAAGGTGCTGGAAGCCGACTGCGCATACTCGGCGCGCGGGTATGGCTGGTAGCCACTACCGTCCACTTCTTGCGCCACTTGCTGCGACGTAGGCATCGACTCTGGTGCCGCTGGCATAGGCATCTGCTGCTGCTGCTGCTGCTGCTGCTGATTTGCTTCATCAGGAATCTCCTTCATATGCTGCTGCATAGGAGTCTCCGTTTTTGTAATCGCCTTCACCTTTGTGGCAGCCAGCGCCGTCGCTGCACGCAGGTTTGCGCGTTAATAATGGAGCAAGCAGCGAAGCGGGCAAAGCAGACACACAGAAACCGCTGCACACAACTTCTCGCGCCGCATATCACTGCAAGGATAACCATGGACGATTAACGTCGCAAATGTGCTATGATTCACCGTGAGGGAGCGGCGTCATGGCGGCGGTGGCCTTGTTGATCGCAGCAAGTTTCTCCCGCCGGCGGATCACGGCCTCCTGAAGGGCCTGCAGGTTGCTCGCAGCACCCTGCTCAGCGCGTCGGACTCAGCAACACGAATACATCAAAAATTATTCACACAGACCAATCCCAGCCCCGAACTGCCTTCCCGGTGCGAATGAACCCGCGCCCGCTCCTGCCTCGCAACGCTTGACAGGGACGGCAAAAAACCTGCTCGGCAAGCGCGAATCTTGCGGGAACGTTGTCTGAGGACCCGGTAAGCAGGACTATGGCTACAATTAGTGATCCTGAAAGCACGCCAATGGCCACTCGCCGCCTCAGGGGCGACAGCGCGGGCGCACCGACGCGTTCATCTGGCTCCATTTCTACGGCCTGACAACCTAATTCGAGCGCCTCGAAAATGACTTCGTCTCCAAAGTCGATAATTGGCCACTTTTACCGAAATTGTGTAGTCTGGGATGAGTTCTCACAGTTCTCACAGAGGGACTTGAAGCCCGCCCCCTCGTCTGGGGTGCCATGTCTGGCGGCGCCGGGGCCCTCTGAGGAAAAACGACCCCCACGGTGTATTCCCGCGCATTCTTCTCTATTGCTCACTTTCCGCTGTCATTCAACGCCCGCTTCCACCTGTCCGCATTGCCACGGCGCGGTGCAACAGCTGGACGGCGTCGGGAAACCCGCCGCCGCGCGTACTTGTTACTAGCCGCCATGATCTTCCCCTGCCACTTTTCCTGTGAAGTAGTGAACATACGGCACCATTGGCCGGCGAAGTAGCATAATCAGGCCACGGTGTCGAAATGGTGACAAGCGCAGCGGCGATAGCGTCTTGATCAGCGCTGCGCTAGTCGCACATTCGTGACATTGCTTTGATGAGATGACTCGAATCCGTCGTGCAGGGGAGGCACTGTTGTATTAATTGGAGAAGGATCGACAAAAGAGTCTGTACAAGACGCCCAAAGTGTTGCGAGAGCAACCAGAGGGAAGGACTTGAGCAGCAACTGGGGTTCTGCCACCTCCTTTGAAAATGGTGCAAGAGCAGGCCAGGCTTGACGGGATGCTCGGCTACCCGCCGCTGGACGAAGATCAAGATATGCTAAGCGATGTTGGCTCCACAGCCCTTCCCGCAGAGCACCAGAGCGTGCTGAACTCGAAGGAAGGCCAGGAACTGCTGCGGTGGCTCCGAGAAGGAGAGGAGAGCTCGAGGGGAACGCCCTCGCTGCATCTGGATCTCATACCTTCTGAGCCGCCCTCACGGCAAGCGCCATCGCTCACGGAAGAGGAACGCGATCACTCGCTGTCGGAGATGAACAGAGAGTTGCAGAACGGCAAGGGCGAGAGCCCTGCGGGACCCCAGAAGTACCGTTCCGCCGAGGAAGGGAACGGGGACGACAAGACAAAGCAGGGCACGCCTTTGACGTCGCTCAAGGTAAACCAGGCGCGCTCGGCAATGATTGGCCGCGACGATCTGGCTAGTACGAGGGCGAGAGGCAGCATGCGGATGTCCCAGAAGCTAGGCACGTCGGTGCGGAACCTCCAGGATGTGTCCGCAACCTTTGCGAGTGGTAAGTCTCTGGAGGACCGCTCAGACTCTTCTGAATCCCAGCGGAGCGGTGTCTGGGAAATGGAGCCAGATTGGAACGAACCGCCCAAGGCCGTGATCGTGGTAGAGACCGGGTTTTCGTGGCAGATGACAGTCCGCGGACGGCTGTACAAACCTGCGGAAGAGCGTACCAAGCGCACACTGCTCAAGGGCCTCACGAATGTGCTCACGCGTGGCATCCGTGTTCGTATCGTGTCCATATTCGAAGGCGACCGCGAAGCCCGCGGCTCGGTCACCCAAATTCGCAAGCCAAAGGCCGGTGCGATGCAGATATTCCTCCTCGGGCAGACCACGCCCGTGCTGCTTCTCGCCAACATGCGCATCGAGCTGTATGACATGCCCTACGCGATTGAGCGCGATGAGAAGGAGGCTGCACGCGCATTGCAGCAGCGCCAGACGGAGGAGGCCGCGGCGCTCGCTGAAAAGGACCCGTACCCAGTGTTCGACGACGACCGGATCGTGGCGCTCTTCCACGGCAAGCCCGCGGGGGCGTGGATCGTCCACGCCAAGTACGAGCCGGACATGGACGAGCACGTCGGCTTCCGGTCCCTTCCAGCCTTGGCCCCTGCACCACCCTCCTGCGTGTGCACCCGGCCCGGTCTCAGCCCCTCTGCGCGCGACTGACGCGGTTGCACGGCCAGGCCGCTGTGGCTCACGTACACGGTGAAGGGCGGCAACGAAGAAATCGACTCGCTGCCCATCTATCTCAGCGAGCCGTGCGAGATGTACCCACGGTGGCTATCAGAGGTAGGCACGCTCACCGTGATCGAGGAGCCGTGGATGGTGGACGACCCGCACTACCTCGTCAAGGACGACGAGATCTTCTTTACCCCCGAACGCCTCCGAGAGAAGTTCAGTTTCCTCACCGTGCGCATTTCGCCCTTCGAGGAGGTGAAGCTGCAGATCGAGGACGACGATGACCACATTGACGTGAGTGCGGACAAAGACGACTCAGAGGAAGAGGAGGAGGAGGCGCATGTGAAGGAAGTGACCAACTGGCTGAGGGTCGCATTCTGGACTCTCGTCTGTCTCGCGCTTCTTGGCGGTATCGTGACGGGGGTTGTCTTCTTCATCATTTCGCGCGGCGACGAAATCGGGATCGCAGTTGCTTCGCCGCCGCCGCCGCCGCCGCCGCCGCCACCGCCGCCCGCCTCAGTGGATCGAGTTTTCATCGAGATGGCAGTGCGCCTCGCCGGGCTTTCCAAGGCTGACTTCGACAGGTCGCCCACGGCGGAACAGGCTTTCGTGGCGTCGCTCCGAGCGACTCTTGCACTGGTGCCCTCTGACGAGGTTGTGGTGACGGGTACGGTGGACTGGACGACGCGCCGCGCAGCGCAGCGCGCGTTGCTGGCTGCAGCGGTGGAGGTGCAGTCGCAGATCGTAGCAGCGGACGGCGACAGCCAGCGCGCGTTCGCCATCGGGCAGCGCGCGCTCGGCGGGAACTTCTCGACCGACCTGACGGAGGCGCTGCGCAGCGAGGGGCTGGAGGCCACCGCCGACGCGCCCACGCGCGTCGTCTTGGGATCTGACGCCGGAAAGCAGGCGGTTGAGCCGGCCACCACACCGGCCCCGCCCCCGCCCACCGCCACCTCGTGCGGTGTGTACCCCCAGCCCGGCAACGGCTCTGTGGTACCGTCCATTCCGGTCGCTGTCGGCGCCTACGCGCTGGTGACGTGCGACCCTGGCTTTGTCCTGCGCCCAGACCCCAATCCCGCCCAAGGCGGAACAGGAGCCAACATCCGCGTGTCGTGCCGCCTTGCTGACGGCGGCGCGACAGCCGAGTTCGACAGCGTCGAGCCGGTGTGTGCTGCGTGCGGCCCAGGGCAGTACGCGGCGTTGCAAGGCCTTGCTTGTAGGGACTGCCCTGCGGGCACATCCAACAGAGAGGCTGCCGTAGAAGTGTGCCAAGCTTGCCCCTCGGATACGTTCGCGGCAAACAATGGCTCCAAGGCCTGCACGCCGTGCGAGGAGCACACCACAACGGAGGGACGAAGGGAGCGGACCTCGGCGGAGCAATGCGTGTGTGCCGGGGGCTACATCGAGAACCCTCCAGCCACGCGCGAGGAGACGGGCGTCAAGTGCAAGCAGTGCGACGCGGGCTTGTACTTCCAGGACATCCAGGACGACATTAACAAGTGCAAGCCGTGTCCCTTAAACGCTGAGGTCTCGCAGACTTCGGCAGTCCCGGTGCTGCCCATCGGGCAACCCGTGACGGACGTGTGCCACTGCTCGCCCGGGTTCTACCTCAACGGCGAGACGTGCACCCGCTGTCCCCGCGGGTACTTCAAGGACCGCGTCGACAACCAGCTCTGCACACCGTGCCAGGCCAACGCGACGACCGAGGGCGACGGCGCAGACGCACGTGCCCTCTGCATCTGTGACCTCGGCCTCTTTGAGAACAACAACTTCGAGTGTGCCCCGTGCCCGGCCAACACGTTCCGCGCAGTCTACGAGGCGGCCAGCCCCTGCGTGAAGTGCCCCGCCGGCATGACGTCACTGCCCGGCGCGACCGCTTGCACCAATTGCTCGGCCGGCTTCACCTCGGTCTCGGGTCAGCCCTGCGATGCGTGCGGCAAGGGCAAGTTCTCGCCTTCTGGCGCGCCTGCATGCCTCGATTGCGCCCGCGGGTCGTTCGCGCAATCCGCAGGCTCCTCCAAATGCACCCTTTGCGGGCCCGGTAAGTATCAGCAGTTCGGGGGGAAATCCGAGTGCTCTCGATGCACTACTGGCACATTCGCGGCACACAGCGGGCAGACGGTGTGCGGCGTGTGCCCCGTCGGGACCCGCTCGGAACAGTCGTATCAGTCGACAACATGCTTGAATTGCCCTCCGGGGGAATTCATGTCGATTCCCGGTCAGCATCTCAACGAACAGAACACGGAAGGCTGCAACGCGTGTCCTGCGGGAACCTTTTCCGGGGCTGCGAACTCCTCTGAGTGCACCCCTTGCTCGGCGGGAGCCTTCTCCGGCGCTGAGCGCTCGACGACGTGCACGCTCTGCGCGGAGGGCCACTTTGCGCCGGCTGCCGGCAGGACGGTATGCCATGCCTGCCCGTTCGCGGAGTTCCAGCCAGCTGCGGGGCAGGTGGCGTGCGAGTCGTGCCCAACGGGGTCCAACACTTCGCAGCTGGCCAGTACGGTGCTCGAGGATTGCATTTGCTCGGGGGGGCGGACCGTCTCGGCTGACCGCATCTGCATGTTCTACTGGAGGAGCGGCGTGCAACTCGACGTGCCGATCACCACCATCACGACAGGGGGGGAGTGGCAGGAGTGCTACAACGAGGCGTACCAGTCGGTCACCAGCAAGACGGATGTGGTGTGCACGGGCGAGGCCTCGGTCGGGGCCTCTGTCTTCCTTTACGGCGCCAAACGGACAGACAGCGACACGCTTGCTGTCGTGGCGATGGGAGCAACGCGCGCAAACGCTATCAATCCGCTGCCACTCTCAACGACAGATGGGGATATCTGGCAGAGCCCCACTTCTGGTCCGACAGGCGTGCACCTACACAACGGTGTCTACTGGTATGTGCGCGAAGAGGCATTTGGCTTTTCGCAGAACGAGAGCGTGATGCTGGATGACCAGGACACCGCGTCGGTGGACTGTGAGCGCCGCGTCTCGTGGGCGCTGGGCAACTTGGGCGGGTACCGCGCGGGCTGCGAGACCAGCCTCGCCACCTCCGAGGAGTGGCGTAAGGTGGTCTACTTCTTCACGGGCACGCCGGGTCGGTGAGGTGCCGCGCAGCACGTGCCGGTGGCCTGGCCGCGCACATAGTGCGGCCCGATGCAGCCACGGCTGCATCGGGCGGGGTGGGGCAGTGGCGCAACAGCGTCCAAGGGTCGGCACAGTGGCGCAACAGCTTCCAAGAGTGATTCTGACGCACGCGCGCGCGTAACACCTGCTCCGTCATGTCTGCATTTGGTCGGGATCAGCCAGTTGGATGGCGATTTGCTTCTGGGTTGCCAGCGTAGGGTCGTCGACCGTGAGCTCCACCCCTGACTGCATTACCCAGCTTCCCACGGTTGCGTCCAGGTTTGCGCGCGTCGCCTCAGCAATGGACTTGACGTGCGGGTTGTAAATTGTCCGCATCCCACTCCTGCTCTCGGCGCACGGCATCGACAAGCTCTGCACCCGCTCGCGGCGTCAGCGCAGGCCGGGAAGCGCAAGCGCGGTGGGATAGGCTTGGCGAGGCGGGACCGGGTCTTTCAGGCGGAGGCGCTCGTCTGTCTTCATCTGTTCGATAAGCTGCGCAAAGGTAGCCGCGCGACCGATAGAGATCTTGACTGCTGCCCGCGAGCAGACGGGGCAATCCTTCTTACGCTCATGCGTCATCGTGTTAGTGAAGACGCTCTCCGACCCCTGGTACATCATGTAGTGCCCGCCCGAGTCCGCCTGCATGTGTGGGCTGCACGCCGTCGCGAGCTTGAGGCACTCGGCAGCGCAGGCCGCCGCCACAATTGCATTGGTGGACGCGATCGCGGGAATGATGCGCTTAGCCACGCCCTGCGCGAACTTGAGCGTGACCCCCTCGATGCCGTGCGCCTCCGCGCGCTTGAGCGACACCTCGTACAGCCACTGGAGATGCTTGCTGTTGTCACAGTCAAGCTCAACGTCCGCCCCAAATGGTCTCGCGCGGTCCCACTCGATCTGCTTTGCCCACTCAACGCAGTGTGCGGGCGTTCGTGGAATGTCCGCCAGCGTGCACATCGGAAAGTTGACCTGCGGCGGGAAGAGCGGAAGAATGCACTCGAAGCACGGTGTGATGCCTGGGTAGATCACATTCACGTGCCCTGCCAAGCCTTCCGTCCCGCCGTCGACCATTGGAATGTTTGTCCCAGGCGAGACGTTGCCGTCATCTTCGTACTCCATGAGCGAGCACATCATGTCGTTGATCCAGCGGCGCGCCTCTAGCGAGTCAAGCCCTAGCACAATTATCTGGAATTGGCGGTAGAAGTCTGCATCCTTGTCCTGAATCTTGCAGAAGTGCGGCACAATATTCGCGCCCGCCACCCGGGTGTTTACAAAGCGTGCTGCAGTTTCCGCCTGCCCACGCCCCCGTCTGATGTGTCATCTGCAGCCAAAACTCGGCAGAGGCATGGTCGATTTGTGCCTGACTAGGTCGATTTCTGCGTGCAGCCGTGGTCAAGGTTGGCGTGGCGTGTGCGGGGAACATAGGGAATGATTTGACCTTGGAGCTGCCGACATCGCCCTGACGGAAGAGGAACTGGCGGTTCAAGTTGGTGACCTCGATCGTGTCCATGTCGATCACGTCGATGTTGAGGAAGCCGGAGAGGGTGAGGTCCTTGAGCAGCTCGCAGCCGAGGCCCCCAGCGCCGACTACCAGCACCCGAATCATATTGTGCAGCATCTCTTTGGTATCCCCCCCAGGTTGGAAGTTCGGTCCGGCTAACGGGCCTGCAATCGCACAGGACTCAGTATGCGGCTCAGATGTCCTCTTCTATGCGCAACGAAATCACTGAGTGACGCAGAGAAGAGAAAACCAATGCTATATGCTAAGTATAGTTGGAAAGGATGCCCATTGCCCACAGGCAGTGGGCATTCTAGGCTGCGCCGCACACATTGGATGTGCGCGACGCGTTCCCACCCCTGGTCCGCTGTCCCGTCGAGGCTAGCAACGTGCATGAAGCGCCCATGTGCACAGGTACAGCGATCGTCTGAGGGCAGCCAGCTAGACTGCAGCGCTGACGGATGAGATGGTATCACCAGGCCGGTCGATCAGGCGATAGAGGTCATCCCAGCGAGCCATGCTGCAACGCGCTTTCTCTGCCCCGCTTTCGCGAGCAGGATCTTCCTGCTTGCTTGTCAGGATGTCAACTTTTCAGCTATCCTTGACTTTTTAGGTGGACATTCACGCAATCTCGAAACGTGGGAGTGCCCGCTTACGCCCCTTGCGCGCCGCGCCCGCCCGCGTCTGCAGTTCTCTCTGCAGGCGCAGCCATGCCATGCTCCACCTCTGGAGAAGGGTGGGCGCGCAGGCGCACGACAAGGTGAGATGCCCCTACTCTGCCCGCAGCAGTTGTGCGAACACAAAGCTCGCCGTCTTAGGACACTGCGGCTGAAGGCGTACGGGTTTCACAGGAAGGGAAATCGTGGCTGGAGCTCATGGGCCCTCACCCTGGTGAGTTCCATGTCTGTTTAATTCGATAGGACACGGCCATGCATTTTGTGCCGACCATTGTGCGAAAGAAGACGCAGGGAATAAGGGGACGTTGCAGCGGGCCCGCTGCAACGTGGCCTCAAACCGTGTCGGGTTTCTCGGTTACCCCGTGCGCCAGGGGCAGCCATGCGATTGTGCTAGCTGCCAAACATCAGTGCACCCCTGTGCGAGATGCCTGTCCATACGAGTATGGGTCCTCTAGTCCTGGTAGCTGAACTCCAGCGGTGCGCACAGGTTGCACTCGGGATGGGATGCTCATTGCCCCATGGCGTGGGAACGGTTTCTGACCTGAACCTTCGTGGCGCGTCATTTGTGGGTCCTGGACTCGCGGGAGTGCCCCTGCTGAGCCGGGCGCCACGGGCGGGCGCCGGTGGTGTTACGGCGCTGCTGCCTCCGTTGCAGTGTCCCACGCGCAGGCAGGATAGAACATATGTTGCAGCACACGATCAAGGGCCAGGTTGGGAGCGAAGAATAATCGGAAGAGCTGGTCTCGGGGGCAGATTGGGGGCGGGGAGCGGTAGTGATGCGCTCCTTTGGGGGAGGCGGGGGCGCAACCGGGAGACTTTGACCTCGAGATGGGCGGAGAGCACGGGGAGAGCGTCGCGCGGCGAGAAAAGTTCCACGGAAACGAATTTGCCGGATAGGGAAAGGGGGGTGCGAAATGATGGGGTCCAGGACAGGACTAGGCCCGTCATGGAGCTCGACTATCTGCCCAAGCCAGAACCGCCTCGTCGGAATCCGGTGCCACCAGCGCCGTCGCGACATGGTGGAGCAGGCGGGCGGGAGACGCCGATGAAAGGTAGAGACGCGCGGGTCGCGAGCAGAGAGGGGAGACGGGGCAAGGAAGGCAGGGGGGGCAGAGTGGGAGGTTGGAAGGGTCGACGGGGAGCGCGGGAGGAGGAGTGGGGGGTGACGCTTGGGCTCGGGGGACTGGATCTGGGCGTCTTCCAATCGAGCGGAGGCGGCGAGGGCGCTGTGGGGGGACTGGAGTGGACTGCGGTGGAAGAAACGGTGCGAGAACGGGTGGAGTGGGAAGCGGTTAAGGGGGCGGTGAAGCCGCTCCCTGGGCGGGGAGGCGGCGAGGCCGCACTCCCGGGACTCCAGAAGCTGCGCTGGGAGCTGTCGCCGTGGGAGATCGAGATGGGTTTCGGTCTTGGCCCAGCACAGGTTGCGGGCACCGAACAGTGGGGTATGGGTGGGTCAGACGTAGCAGATGAGGAGGCGCCGCCCTCCCTACCGGGGCGCTGGGAGAAGAGCCAGACACCTACCGCGGCTCCTCCTCTGCATAAGGTGGGAATCTGCGTGGTGCCGCCGGTGCAGACGTGGCCGGCGATCCAGGAAGTGCGGCGGCAGCACGACCGGCACTTTGAGCGCTGGCCGCCTCACATCAATCTTGTGTACCCGCTGTTGCTGACGGACCAGGAGCTGCGCGACCTCCCTGCCAACCTCAAGACCCTTCTCCGCGACGTGCCTCCCTTCACAGTAGAGATGAAGTCGTTCCGCTTCTTCCGCCATCCGCTGTCGTGCATGCTCTGGGCACATCCCGAGAAGGGTGGCGCAGAGCTACGCCGCCTGCAGGCGCTAATCGCTGCTGCGTATCCGCCTGAGGCGCCATCCGGCACTCTCGGCGCCACCTCGGGCGGTGGGGTGGCCACGGTGGCCGGCTTTGGACCGGAGGGCGTGGGTGGCGAGGGGCGGGAGGGAGTGGAAGGCGAAGGAGGCTGGGTCGAGGGCGGCTTCAAGGACGAGGGGCCTGGGGCGGGGCAGTACATCCCTCATCTCTGCCTTGGACAGTGGAAGGATGAAGAGGAGATGCGGTGGGCGCGAGAGGAGCTGGCGGCGCGGTGGCCCGCGCTCCGATGGGAGGTACAGGCGGTGCATCTCGTCTCATCGGTCGACCGGCTGGCCGCGCCCGTCCAAGCCGCGCGTTCGCAGCAGCTGATCAATGCCTCCAACGTCTTGCCGCTCCGCGGTTCGCGTGGCGCGGAGTGGCCGGAGCCTCCGCCGCCCCGCCCCGCTCCGTTCCCAGCTTCTACACCGACCCCGCCGCCCGTTGCCCATGAGAAGGCCGCCGGCGCTCAGGGCGGTGCAGGGCCGACGGTGGGATCGGACGGTACGGAGAGGGTAGCTGGCAGGGCCGTGGATGCGGCGCCGGGGGTCTGGTCGCTGGCGGCAGCTCAGCAGGGACGGGGACTGCTCAAGTGGCAGCGAGGCGGGCTCTACCCTGAGGCTGAGGCGGCGCGGTACAGAGAGGAGCAGACGAGGAGGATCAAAGGAATCTCGCTCGAACGCGAAGACGGGGGCGCGAGGAGCGCGCGCGATGTGTCGGAAGAGGGGCCCCCGCCTGACTCCGGGCCGTGGCGAGGGGGGCGGTGGCGGGGCCGGCAGTGGCCACTTGAGCCGCTGGAAGCCGCTGGAGCTGAGTCCGGTGGAGGTTCCACCCGAACTCTCATGCGGGCGCTACGCGTGCCGTCGGTGCCGATAACGGAGGAGGAAGAAGACGAGGAGGGAGTGGGAGAGGGGGACGAGGAGGAGGGCAGTGCTGGCGCAGGTTCCGACGGGGACATTCAAGGCGCGCCCCCGCCCCAGCCTTAGCCTAGCTGTGCCCAGCTTGGGATGACTCTTGCCTTCGACCTGGAAGAGTGACGGAACGGGAGCTGCCGAGATGCTGGAGGGCAGGTCTGCGGCTACGGTCCCACGTGACTGCGCGCGGGCTCACGTGTGCGCGGCCCTGGACAGGAATGGGCTACGAGGACGTGTACGTGGCGAACAAGGCGCGGGGCGGGACGGCGCGACGCGCGGCTGCGCCGGAGGCACTGCAAGCTCCCGCGCTGACGGGCAAGGGTGGTGCGCGATTCCGACCCACCATCTTCGCAGACCTGACCGAGGAGTCGGAGCTGCTGACCGAGATTCCTCGGCGCGCGTGGGAGCGCAAGCCTCCGCTTGAGCTGTTGCTACTGAGGCACGCAACGGCATCGCTTCACGGTATGAAGTCGCGCCTTCAGCCGCTGGCTGCCAAGATCATATCTTCCGGAACTGGTTCGGAGCAAGACAAGCTCGCGCGCCTCATTTCCAATCGCCGCGTGGCGGTGGCGCGGCGCGAGGCGGCGCTGGCCTCCAAGACCGTGTTCTCGAGAAAGGTGGCCAAGGAACTGGGAGGTCTCAAAGGCGAGGTGACTCTGCGGCAGCTGCGTGAGTGGCGCTGGCGCGAGGCGATCGTCGAGGCGCAGCGCGAGTTCCGCGTCAACTCGCTGAGGCTGGAAGCGTTCCAGAGCCGCGACCAGCAGGCGCGGTCCTGGTGCACGTCGCTCGCGCGGGACGTGGTGCAGACGCTGACGCTCATGGACCGGCGGGAGGTGCAGGCGCTTGTAGCGAACCGGGACCAGTGGGCGCGGGTGAAGGACGTGCTGCAGGCGCAGGGCAACTTGCGGCTCGAGTACTCGGTGGTGTGGCTGCTGGAGCAGGCGGACCTCGAGGCCAGCTCCGACCTCGCCTTGGAGTACGTCATGGCCGTCACAGACTTCGCCGACCGCAAAGGCGCGGGCTGGGACAACCACCTAAATGCGGCGCGGCCGCGCGGCCAGGCTACCTTCCGCTTTGTCAAGGGCGTGCCTGGACATTACGTCTATTACGATATGTACGGGTGGTGCTGACCGGGGCGTGCGCCAGTGGCAGCGCGCCTTGTTTGCCAGAGTGAAACATGCTCGGCCCTGCCCCAGCTCCCGCGCATGCGCCACGCGTCGCTGCAGGCCTGTGCAACGCTGCAGTGTCGTGGCATGCGGCACTGCTGTCGAGTAAAGAACAACACAAGGACAGTGCATCACGGCAGCGCTGCTCGGCGTACTATGCGCCGCGGCCGCGCCGCTGCAGCGGTGGCTGCAGCTGCTCCCCTAGCCCGGGGGCTGAGCGTGCAGGGCCCTGGACAGGGAAGCCGACGCCCGCGGCGGGCAGGAGCGCGGGCGGGGTCTCGGGCGAGAGAGGCGGCGCCGCGTGTCCTGCGCCCCACTGAGAGGAGAGCGTCCGGCCCACCCCACGGTCGTTGGACGAGCCCGACGCGAGCGCCTTTTGCAGCCTCGCCGCCGCCATCTCACGGTCCGTCAGCAACGGCGCCACGTCCACCGGCGACGATAGCGCCTTCACCGGGCTGCTGACTATTGTGCTGGGCGGCGGTGCAGGCGCAGGGAACGTCAATGGGCGCACTGGATTCACCCAGGGGCGGGTCACGGCATTAGCGGGCGATGAGAGGAGCCCCTGCGCTTGCCGCGCCTCCCTGACCTGCAAATCTGACTGCCATGCCTCCGCCTTTGCGAGATGTGCCTGCTGCTCCAGGTTGGTCACCACTGCCTGCGCCGCCTCGAGCTGCAGCTCCGCCGTCTGGAAGGAGCGCAGGTCCGCCTGCTGCAGCATGCGCTCCTGCTGGAACGCCGCGTTCTCGTTTTGCACTTTGGCCTCGAGCGCGGTGCGCTGCTGCTGGCCAGTCATGGCGTTCTCCAGATACTCCTCCCCTTTCATCGTCTCATGGTTTAGCTGTGCTTTACTCTGTAAGATTTTCTGTGCAGCTGCCGAAACTTTCTCCGCCCATACTTTTGCGTTCGCCTTCTGCACCCGAGCCACTTTGCCAAACATCTTGGCCTTGATGCGCAAACGCCGCTCCGAGGCTGAAAGTAGCGCGTGCTGCTGTCGCTGCCGCGATGCCTCTTCTTGTGCAGCAGCAGCGGTGTTCACGGCAGCCTGGGACTGCGCCTGGTCCTCTGCAGCCTGCGTGGAAAGATCCGAGTACTTGGCTTTCTCCTTCTCCAATTCCTTGTGCTTCGCCTCGTACTGCTTGTACAGCGGGGAGCGCTGGATTTTGGCCTTTACGCGCGCCTCAAGCTTTTCTTTGTCCGAATCCTCATCTGAGTAGAGTGTTCCGAGCTTCCGCTGTGCGGCCTGCATGTTCTTGGTCAGCGACGCGATAAGCGCTTTGTTTGCAGGCGTGAACGGGAGCTGCTCCGTCCGTTCCCGGCGGCGAATGAAACCATTCAGGGCAGTGCGCGCACGCTCGCGCTCCTCGTCAATGGCGAGCAGGCCGTTCTCATCCTGCTGGTGCTCGCGCATCTCGTACTGCGCCTGCAGATTTCCGACCACAGGCTCGAGCTGCGCGATCCGCGTCTGCAGCGCCACCGTGCGAGCAAGCAACGTCTGCGCACTCCGCGTGTGGTCTGCAGCGGAATGTTGTTGTGTTGCTGTCTGTGATTTCTCGTCAAGTTCTGCCTGCGCGTCCTGTTTCTCGGCTGCGACCGTTTGTGCGAGCTGCGCCTCAGCCTCGCGCTCGAGCTGCTTGTAGTGCGCCGACTCTTCCAGCGCCTTCTCCTCGCCCTCCTCCGCCGCAGTCTCCTTTTCCTGCATCGCAGGCATCGAATCGCTCTCGCGCCGTCCGAGGACCTTAAGCTGTGCAAGGCGCTCTGAAATCTCCTTCTTGGAGCCCAGCACTTCGCTCAGCACTTCCTGGTCCTTTTCCAGCTTCTGCTTGAAAGCCTGGTACTGCGAGTTCTCCGCAGCAAATTGCGCCTGCTGCCCCGCAACCGTCTGCTGCAGCGGCGCAAGGTTGTTCTTAGCCACAGTCGCGCGCTGATCGTCATAGGTGAGCACTTCCTGGCGCTGCCGCGCCACCGACAGGTCTTTTTCGATCTCGGGTGAATCAGTTGGCTGTGACGCCAGCAGCCTTGCGATCTCCGCCCTCTCCTCTTCCTCTTTTGCCGCTCTGGCTGCTTCCGCTACTAGCTGCTTCTTTGATGCGGCTGCTGCAAGCGCCTCCGCCTTTCGCTTTGCAGCGATTGGGTCTCGCAGCGGGGCGCTTGCAGCAGCCGCCGCGCTTGCACCGGCAGCCGCGCTTGCACCTGCCTTTGCCCCAGTCGCTGCGCCTCCCCCGTCAATGGGGCGCCCAACGACGACTGGCAACGTCTTTCGTGCGGCACCGCCCAGCTGGAGGCCCGGGAGCTGGTCGAGTGGGAGCGCAGGTGGGGGCAGCGGCTGCGCGGGCGGCGGCGCAGACGCGCGCATCGCCAGCAGACCCGCACCCGCCGCGAGCAGCACCAACCCCACCACGACGGCAGCGCCCACCTTGGGTGGAACCCGCCGCACTACCCCTGAAGCCCAACCCAACGCACCGCCCAGTCCCGAGCGCTGCGCCGAAAACTCCTTGCGCACCTGCCAGGCCCTAGTCGCATTAGAGGCGTGAATCCAGGTTAGGATTTCGGTTTCGAGCGCAGCCCTACAGGCCCTGGCCATCGACGCAACGGCCCTCGCCAGGCGCGTGTGCCAGTCCTCCCGTTCTGCCCGATTGACTCCCGCGGAGCATGCTCGCGGTCCGGCTCCTCTTGGCGGGGTGTGCCTGGGCCCATTCGTCATCGCCCGCAGTTGACCCGCTGAATTGCTTCCCTACGTTTGCTGGCTCTCCATCAACAGACGGCGCTGCGACATTGTGCGAGTGCGGCGGATAAATACTCCCATATCCACCACCTGCAGCCGAGCGCTGCTGTGCTCCATCGCCTGCAGAGCCCCGAAGCCACAGGGTCATGTGATCGGACGCAAGTGGAGTGGCTGCCTGGTCTGCACCAGAGCCCGCCCTGCGTTGCCAGAAACCGCCAGGTATTTGTAAAAGCAAGACCTGGGATGGCACTCATCTCCTCAATCACACCGTCCGAGTGCACCATCCTGCACTTGCGCGTCGTGAGCACAGAACGGCCAGCGACGCGGGCCTGCATCGCAGCAAGGACTCGTGGGATGCTAGCAACCGCGCCGGGGGGCAGTCGACTGCAGTCTGTGAGTCGACAGCAACCTGCCGCGCGTACTGTGGTACAGGAATCTCGAACGGTTGGAGGACCAAGCCTCGAGCTCCTGGAGCAGAGCCCCGCCCTACAGCTCAAGCAAGAAGCGGTGACGCGATCCGATAGGAAAATCACATTTGCTCAAACGTGGACACCTGAGGCGGGCTCGAGTTCGAAGGGATGACGACGACCAGGAAGAATCGGAATCCGCAACCCAGCGCATCCTTCTCGGCGAGGGGAGAGACGGTCGTACGGCCAATTTTGTCGGAGAAGCGCTTGACCGCGTCGTGTATTGTAGGCCTCAGCGCGGTGGGAGGTGAGCCCGCTGCCTTTTCAGCTACGTTGCGGTTGAGTCCAACGACTGCGAAACTGCAGCGGCTTGCGCAGGATGGAACCCGCTGGAGGCCAGGTCGATTCATCCCTAGCCCTCGGCATCCAAGCATTACCTAGCAGCCGATATACTCTATGTCCAGAGTGGCCGGTGCTATGAGAAAGGATGCTTGATAGCGAGCCCTGAGAGCTCCGTTCGCTCATGCTATAACGACGCGAGACTGAATGAGATGCGGTGCTGACCGTGAGCGGCGGCGGGTGACCGTGCAAGCAGGTGGCCGTCACACCTCCACGAATGAACTGTTCACCCCAGAAGGGAGGACTCGGCTGGTGCCGGAGTGCGCTGGTGACAATTGAGGGTAGTGAAGCGTTCGCGAAGTTTGGGGGCGGCGGTCAGGGAGACGTGCCAACGGTGCGAGGAGCCGCCATCATTCCGGATGGGGGGTCTGCGATATGGACCATTAAGGTGTGTTTCAACGTTTTTCTGACTGGCTTAGCTTTCTGTCTCCTCTTTTTGCGCACGCCTGCCTCCGCAAGGGAAATTGGTCCTTGCCTGCGTTGTCCACTGGGAAAGCGCTAAAGCTGCTCGAGTGCAGGTCGTCAAGAAATTCCGGGCTGGGGCGCCGATGCGGGTGGGAGTGCAGAAGCCTGAGGTGGGGCATTTCGTTCGCGGGCACAGGACACGCGGCACACGTCGCTCACGCTTGCGATTTTTTCTATGCAGGTGGAAATTGGACAGAATTGGAGTGACATGGAGTGCATCAGCAAGGCCTGGTACCTGGATAGGTCAGGACCCCAAGCAAACTTGTTTCTGTTGGCTCTGATTTCGTTCCAATTCGGGCCGAGATAAACACGAGGCAGACGAAAATTGAAACCAGTTCAAACCTTGTGCGCGTCCCTTCGTTCCCTGGGACTGCTGTATTTCCCAACTACTCGTCCGTGCGGGGTCCTGCCCGGTCTTTGATCGCACTGGGGACCCTTGATGAGTTTCCGCGAGCGATTCCCCGGCACGATCAGGATTCTTGTCTGGGATTATTATACCGCGTGGTGCAGGCCCATGCATGAGTGGAAATACAGATAGGACTAACATTTTCACGCAACATCTGAATATTGGGCCTGCTTCTTAGCAACGGTGAGATGTACGATGGGAAAAATATCATCAATGAGACAGAAGAGCAGATCAAGACTGGTGATGAGCTCAAAGTCCAGCTGGCGGAAAGGTATCCTTGCTGTGCTCCAGTAGTTGGTTGATATTTCGGGACGCCATTACATCTGTTTTGCCGGAGAAATACTGTGAGCAATGCACTTCATCTGATACCTGACTTTACTTCACACGCAGAACCCTAACGTTTTTCATTGGAGACAAAATGCTGCCGGGGAAAATTTCGAATGTAGTGGGTGAGGTTCAACTGGCGGTGCAATTGTTCACGAAAGGGGACCGCGTGAACTTGACCGATCAAGAAGTTGGTGACGCTGCTGAGGCACAGGTATGCGCGTTCATTGGATCGTGTTCAAGGGCACTGACAAATTGATTGATGTGAACGAGACCCAATACCATTTCCCTGACGTATCCTTACATTTCCTCACCCAAAATCACAGGTTGCGTTTGAAACTGAGGACGGACAGCAGCCTGTCACTGTCGCTGACATCCAGGTGTCTGTGAACCAGATCATTATTCCCTTCCATCGGGATCCATGTTTCTGTCACCTAAAGCTGAAGATATTGCTGTCCACATGGAGACGGGGGTTCCACGAACCTGAACTCTCATGAAGGTTGAGTGCAATACATTCGCAGCTTCACAGAGTGTTTTGCTGCAGATTTTCAAAGATCCTCCCGAGATTCAGTCCTCGATGGAGAGGGACGAAGAAGAACAAGATCAAGGACTAGAAGCGAATACTGAGAGCACACCAAGCGTGGAAGAGAAGGTCAGCTCCAATATTGCCAGAACTAGTGGGCGAATTTGCTCCTCTGCAAGCGCATATCGTCGTCCTCTGTGAATGTGGCAATTTTGGATGAAGGTTCTATTGTTGACGTGTACACACAATGCTGCAGGAGCCTGCTGCGACGCCGACAAATCGAAAAATGGGCCTGTGCGGATGCTGTTAGAGATGGCCCTGCGATTGTGATGGAATGAAGCGCGAAAACAGAATACACGTGTGCTGCATGCAGCGAGAATTCACAAGTTTTTTCCAGGCAAAGAGGAACCAAGCCAAGATATTTGAGTCGGCCCAACAAGACAAACCCTTCTGCAGGGCCGTGCGTGAGGCCGTGACAAACTCAT
>Ga0115567_10002516_pt1 | contig 18135 bp, 1 predicted proteins | sample COGITO_mtgs_1204_2_FD_88679 | JGI IMG/M metagenome (GOLD analysis project Ga0115567, IMG submission 88679) | Pelagic marine microbial communities from North Sea - COGITO_mtgs_120412 | ecosystem: Environmental > Aquatic > Marine > Epipelagic | place: Germany:Helgoland, sampling site Kabeltonne... | reverse complement strand
TTGCGGCCAGATCCCGTAGTAGCAGCGGCGGCTCGCTGCGCCCGCCGGGCGCCGTGCCCCGCGACACGCACGCCTCGAGCCGCTCCGCGAGCCGCGCGCGCGCCCCCAGGCGCGCCATCAGCACCGTCTGGGCGCGGTCTGGTCCCCCGTCCGGCCCCAGTACGTCCACAAAGCTTCGTGTGGTGTCAAATCCCTCCCCTTTCTGCGCGCGGCCGCGCCCTCTGCCTCCCACCGCGCCGATGAGCGCCACCAGCGCAGCCAGCGCGCCGTCCGCGCGCACGCCGCCGCCTCGCGCCTCGCACTCAGCGAGCAGCGCCTCCGCGGCCTCCACGAGCGCGTCCGCCCCTGCTGCGCGCGCGAGGGAGAACGACCACGCTGGGTCGTCGCGGTCTACGCTCAGCGCCAGTGCCGCCGCGGCCGTGAGGCGCAGCGTCTCGTCATCCGCGTCCCGCACCAGGCCGCCGAGCTGCGCAATCGTCTCAGACGGCAGCGCGCGGTGCAGGTGGTGCGGTGCGTGCGTGGCAGGGGAGTCGATCAGCATGACAAGGAGCATGGCCCTCCCGAGGTTCGCGTTTTTGCTCTCCGGCTGGTGGCGCTGCTCCGACAGCGCGGCCACGAGGGTGGCCACCGCACCCTTTCCCTGCAGGCTCTCGCACACGTCCGCATCGCCCAGCAGCGCTTGCAGCGCCTCTTCAGCCACCGAGAAGACTGCCGGCACCTGGTGCGCCGCGAACAGGTCTAGCAGGACTGCCGGTGCGGCCGAGACCTTCACCAAGCCCAGTGTTCGACTGTCGGCTGCCAGGCGCGCCACGACCAGCAGCAGCGCTGCAGCTACCTCCACCGCGCTTGCCCCGGGCGCTGTGCCGGGCCGCGGTGGACGGAGCACCTGTGCAGCAGCGAGCTTGATCCTCTCCACGATTGCCACGAGCAGGCCGAGCGTGCCTGCGATTGCCGCTCGGCCATCCAAGCTCTCGGACAAGCGCGACAGCGCCGCCACGTCAAGCGTCCTCGCAGCCGCGCGCTCGTTTTGTGCGGATTTGAAGCAACGTGCGGCATCAGCGAGTGCCTCGGCGGAAGCCATGGAGACTGGAGCGGCGCCGTGCCCATCAGCGGAGGATGACTGCCGGAGGAACTCGGCGACTGCGGCGGCATGTTCGACGCTGTGGCCCATCCCTGACCCCGTACGGAGCTATCGGCCTTGTAAACGGCACGGAAATGGGCGTGGCGCCAGGTTCACCTGCCAACGCGCGTCTGAATCTCCAACCATCGCACCGGGCGGGGTCCGGGAGAGTCCCGATGGACAGGACGGAGAGAGTTGCTGGTCCTCGTCTTCAACCGCCGAGTAGCTTTACAACTCGCACTCGGAAGTCGCTTTATTACACGCGCACGTGAAGACGAGGCGAGAAACAGGACCTGTAGGAGCGCACTAAGGGGGGCGCAGGGACCAGGTCAGTAGCGTAACGCGATGGGGAAAAAACGGTCCCGCACTGAACATCCCCCTACAGCGGCGAACGCGTTGTCTCCTGCGGCATCAGAAACGAAAAAGCGGGCGGTGGTGCCCACAATTCCGTCCGAGAGCGGGGTTGCGAACGACGTGGACATGCGAGAGGTAGCACCAGAGAAGCGTGCTGCAGAGCAATCTGGCGAAATGTCGCGATCGCTGGTGATTCCAACCCCCTAGCTAATGCTGCTGCCAGCCGCTGAAAGTTTGCAGGGCTGAAATATGGCGTCCCCCCCGGGATCCCGCGACAGGCCAAAGCCGACGACAGACAAGCTCTTGAGCTGGCATCAAAGTGTGGTGAAAGCTTGCTGGGGGTTGTACGGGAAATGCTTAGCATCTTAGCCGCGCCGGTACGATTATCCTCCTAGGCATTTCTCCTGCTGACTTCTATGCCCACAGCAGTGGCTGACAACCCCGATCCACTGCACGCAGGGTGCCGAGGACGAAAAATACTTTCTTGCTGTGCGGGCCACCACAGCGTTACTTCCTGTCTATCCGCACCTCCTTCCCACAGTGCGCACATACCTTGCAACCACGAAGCCGCTGCTCGCACTCGTGGCAGTCGCGCCCTCCCACAGACAGGCCGACGATGGGGTCGCCGAGTTCTCGGTGCTTGCGGTGCTGCGGACAGTGCGGCGGCTGCTGGAAGCCTCTCCAGATGGGTTCACGCACATGTGGGAATGGGGTCCCGCTGCTTCGCTGCTCGCAAGTGAGAACGCGGCTGTGCGGGCGGAGGCGGCAGCAGTGCTGGCTCTGATGCTGGAGCTGACGGAGGAGGAGGGGGCTGTGCTTGCTGGCTGCGTTGCAGCATCCGCGGGCGACGCTGATCTGCCTACTGCTCCAGCGATCGACATCTCTGCACATGACGCCCTGCGCGGCTCGTCTGATCCAGCTGCTGCACTCGCATGGGCGCGGGCATTCCTGCCGGAAGGCACGACGAGCAGCGCCTCGGAGAGCGCAGGTGGCGCCGGCGCATCCATCATCGCACCGGCCGGTCCGCACGCGGTGAGTGTCGGCGGGGTCCTGGTGCAGCGCGAGGGTTCCGGCGCGGGGGTGGCAGCGAGCGGGGGCGGGGCGGCGGGGCGTCGCGGGCTTGTGGAGACGGAGACGGTGCGGCGCAACATGGTGCGGATGGCAACGGCGCTCTCGCGCGAGGCGCCGATCTTGGTGGAGGGCGCGAGCGGGGCGGGGAAGACGGCGCTGGTGGAGGAAGCGGCGCGGTGGTGCGGCACGCTCGACGGGCTCATCCGGATCCACCTTGACGATGGGATGGACTCCAAGACCCTCATCGGCGCCTACGCCTGCACCGAGACGCCGGGCGAGTTCGTCTGGCGCCCCGGTGCGCTGACGCAGGCAGTGATGCAAGGAAGGTGGGTGCTGATCGAAGATCTCGATCTCGCTCCGCTGGAGGTTCTCGCATCGCTGATCCCACTGCTCGACTCGCGCCGCCTCTTCATCCCTGCGCGCGACACCGTCGAAGCTGCGCGCCCCGGGTTCCGCCTCATTGCGACGCGCGCCACTGCGCGCGTGCAGCGCTCGCGGCAGTCACCTGGGTGGGCGGCTATGGAGGCGCTGACGCTGCGAGTGGGGGTGGAGAGCCTGCCGGAGTCGGAGATGTCGCTCCTCCTCGCGCAGCTGTTCCCAGCCATGGCAACCGCGCGTGTGGTCGATCGCGTCTGCCGGCTCCATCACGCCCTGCTCGGCGCCACGGACCCCCAGCCGGGTGCGCCGGGTGCTACCACAGAAGCGGAAGCGAGTGTCTCAGTGGGCGGGATGGGGGGCGGAGAAGCGGGCGGGGGCGGAGCGGCAGTGGTGGCGCTCATGCGGCGGCGGGTGCTGACGACGAGGGACCTGCTCAAGGTCTGCAGCCGCATCTCGTCTCTCCTCGCAGGGTCCGCGGCGGGAGGTGGGGGCGCAGACGGAGGACAAGGGGGGTTTGTGACTGAGGCTGAGCGTGAGGGAATGTTCCGGGAGGCGGCGGATGTGATCTGCAACGGGCTTCCCTCGCGCCAGGCCCGCTTGATGGTGGCGCGGCGCGTCGGCGCGGCGTTTTCACTGCCTGAGGCGCGCGTGGAGCACCTTTTGGAAGCCACCAAGCCGAAGCTGGTGTCTGCCGGAGGCACTGTCCAGGTCGGGCGAGTGCTCCTCTCGCACGCAGTTGCGGGCGGCGGGCGCGAGGGCACCGCGGAGCTGGCGCGGCACAAGGTGACGCTGCTGTCGGAGACGCTGATCTCGATGCAGGCGCTGGAGGCCGTGGCGGCGGCGCTCTCGCACAAGGAGAGCGTGCTGCTCACGGGCGAGACGGGCACGGGCAAGACGTCGATAGTGCAGCACCTCGCTTCGCAGGTCGGGCGGACGCTGGTGGTGGTGAACCTGAACCAGCAGTCGGACACCGCAGACCTCATCGGGGGCTTCAAGCCTGTGGAGGTCCGCCAGCTCGCGCAGCTGCTTCTCGACTCTCTCTTCCACCTTCTTCCCAAGGTCACGTCCAAGAACCGCAACCAGACCTTCCTCAACTCGTGCAAGGAGCGCTTCGAGGCACGGAAGTGGCGCGCGCTCGGCAAGCTGCTCGCGCAGGCGGTAGCGCTGGTCGAGCCTTTCCTCGTGGACCGCGACGGAGCGGGGGGGGGGCGGGAGACGGCGGGGAGGGCCGGGAAGCGCAAGGGCGGCGAGGGCGAGGGCAAGGAGGGCAAGCGCAAGGTGATCTCGGTGGAGCTGCGGCGCAAGTTCGCCGAGTTTGGGCGGCAGGTGAGGGAGTTTGGGCGTAAGGTCGAGGCGATGCAGGGCAAGGTTGCGTTTTCCTTTGTAGACGGGGTGCTGGTGCAGGCGCTCAAGGAGGGGCACTGGCTGCTGCTAGACGAGATCAACCTGGCGCCCTCGGAGACGCTTGAGCGCCTCTCGGGGCTGCTCGACGGCGAGAACGGCTCCATCGTGCTGACCGAGCGCGGCGATACCGCGCCCGTGCAGCGGCACCCGGACTTCCGCCTGCTGGCGTGCATGAACCCGCCGACGGACGTGGGCAAGAAGGACCTGCCGCCCGGGCTGCGGGCGCGCTTCACGGAGCTTTTTGTGGACGAGATCGAGCGTCAGGACGACCTGGCCGACCTCGTGCGCTGCTACCTCACCTCTTCGGTCCCCCCCGCCAAGGTCGACGCCATCGTCAAGCTCTACCTCGCCGCCCGCGCCCTTGCGCGCTCGGGCGAGGTCTACGACGGCGCCAAGGCGCGGGTGCATCTCAACCTGCGCTCTCTGACGCGGATGCTGCAGTATGTGAAGCTCATGCTGCCGTTCGGATACGCGGTGCAGCGCAGTCTTTTCGAAGGTGCCTGCATGGTTTTCGCGACGCAGCTGCACCCCACGTGCGGCAAGCAGATGGAATCGCTCATCACGCGCCACCTCGCGGCTGACGCAGGTCCGAACAATCCGACGCCGGTGCCAGCCCCCGCGGGGGGTGCCGGCGAGGGCGGGGCAGGCGGCAAGGGGTCTCGAGCTGGGATGGTGGAGATGGGAGGCTGCACGGCCGGCGGACGCAAAATCGAGGGGTTTTGGCTCAAGAGCGGCGTGTGGTTCGGCAAGGTGCCGGTTCCAAAGCTTGTTATGACTCCCCAGACGCTGCTGAATCTGCGCAACGTTGCCCGTGCCGCGGCGCCCCACCGCTTCCCGATCCTCTTGCAAGGCCCTACTTCGGCGGGGAAGACGTCCCTGGTGGAGTTCATGGCAGCGAGCACGGGGCATCGCTTCGTACGCATCAACAACCACGCGCACACTGACGTGCAAGAGTATCTAGGAGGGTTTGTGACGGATCAGGAGGGCCGTCTGGTGTTCCAGGAGGGTCCACTGGTGAAGGCTCTGCGAGGAGGCGACTGGCTGGTGCTCGATGAGCTCAACCTGGCCCCGTCCGAGGTGCTGGAGATGCTGAATCGCCTACTCGATGACAACCGTGAGTTGTTTCTGGCCGACACGCAGGAGACGGTGAAGCCGCACCCTGGTTTCATGCTCTTTGCAACGCAGAACCCCGCTGGCGGCGCGTACGGCGGACGCAAGGTCATGTCGCGTGCGTTCCGGAATCGCTTTCTGGAGGTGCATGTCGACACGATCCCTGAGCCGGAGCTCAAGATGATGGTAGAGCAGCGGTGCCAGATTGCACCGTCGCGCGCGGAGCGCATTGTGCAGGTCATGCAGCAGCTGCACCGGCGTCGGCAGCGGTCCAATGTATTCGCCGGCGGGCAAGCGTTCGTGACGGCGCGTGACCTCTTTAAGCTGGCGGAACGCTTCAAGTCGGGAGCAGACGACGCATACTCGCTGCTGGCGGCTGAGACTGTGATGCTGCTGTCGGAGGGGCTGCGGCGGCCAGAGGAGAAGGCGCTGGTGGTCGAGGTGGTGCAGGATGTGATGAAGGTGCGCGTGGAGCTCGAGCAGCTCTACGCCAAGGGCTGGGACGCCGATGTCGCGATGATGCTGGCGGGAGCTGGTGACGCTGGCACAGCTGGTGCGGAGAGCGTGGCAGTGACCAAGGATGTGGCGTTCGAGGGGCTGGTCCTGACCAAGGGCACCAAGCGCATGCTGAGGCTGGTGGCGCGGTGCATGCGATTCGAGGAGCCGTGCCTGCTGGTCGGCGAAACAGGAACGGGCAAGACGTCAGTGTGCCAGGCGCTAGCGTCCTCGCTCGGGCGGCGGCTGCACATCCTCAACTGCCACCAGAACACGGAGACAGCAGACCTCATCGGTGGTTACCGCCCCGTCCGCGGAAAGGAGGGCGCCGTGCGCGCCGCCCGTGCCGCCATCAGCGCATACCTGCAAGTGATTCCGCGCGCCATCGCGGCCCTGCATCGGGTTGCGACCGAAGCCAAAGAAAGGAGAGCCACAGAGGTTGCCGAGGCGGGCAAAGCGGAAGCGGGGGACGGGGAAGTGGAGAGTAGCAAGGAGAGAGCGAGCAAGGACGAACTGCAGCTGCCAGTCAAGTTGCTACCGGAGGGACTCGCTGAGCAGATAGTGAGCGGCCTGGCGGTGCAGGAGGCAGAGGTGCGGGTGCTGGCCTGGGCAGCGGATGCAGACACGGATGACCTCATCCAGGTCTTTGAGGTCTCGTGGGATTCCCTGCAGGGCCGCGCCCTGGCGGCCCTGCCGGCCGCGGCGCGCGATTCGGCTGAGCAGGCAGCGGAGGCCGCCGAGGCCGCGGTGCCGATGGCGCGGGCGCTCTTCACGTGGTACGACGGCCCGTTGGTGACGGCGATGCGGGAGGGGGACGTGATCCTGCTGGACGAAATCTCGCTGGCGCAGGACTCGGTGCTGGAGCGCATCAACTCGGTGCTGGAGCCCTCGCGGAGCATCACCCTCGCCGAGCGCGGGGGCGAGGTGATCGTGGCTCACCCCTCCTTCCGGGCTCTGGCGACGATGAACCCTGGCGGAGACTTTGGCAAGAAGGAGCTGTCGCCCGCGCTGCGCAACCGCTTCACGGAGGTGTGGGTCGACGCCTTCTCGGACCCCGCCGACCTCCGCGCCATCCTCGAGGCGGCGCTCCCCGCCGCCATGGTCGCCCAGGGCTACGGCCAGCGCGTGCTCGACTTCTGGCTCTGGCTCGCGGCCCACGAGAACGGCCGCCACCGCACGCGCCTCTCGCTCCGCGACCTCACCGCCTGGGGCGCCTTCCTCTCGTCGGCCGCCGAGCGCGGCATGCCGCCGCACGCGGCGTTCCTGCACGGCGCGGCGATGGTGCTGCTCGACGGCCTGGGCATCGGCGACGGCTCCTCCGAGGGCGCCGCGCGCCGCCTCCGCGACGAGTGCGCGGCGCAGCTCGTGGCGCTGCTGCCCCCCGACCTGCAACGCGAGGGCGCGGCGGTGCTCGCGCCGCGCAACCTCCCGCACGTCGAGCGCGTGGGTGGCGAGTTCCGCATGGGGCCCTTCGCGGTGGCCGCCGGAAAGCACCCCCGCGCGTCGTCGTTTTCGCTGCAGGCGCCGACGACCGCGCAGAACCTGCTGCGCGTGATGCGCGGGCTGCAGCTGAACAAGGCGATCCTGCTGGAGGGCTCGCCGGGCGTTGGGAAGACGACGCTGATCGAGGCGCTGGCCAAGGTGGCAGGGCACCAACTGGTGCGCATCAATCTCTCGGACCAGACGGACATGATGGACCTCCTCGGCACCGACCTCCCGGTCGACTCCAGCGCCGACGCCGGGGGCGGCGGTGGCGGCGGTGGCGGCGCGCACTTCGCCTGGTGCGACGGCGTGCTTCTGGCGGCGCTCAAGGCCGGGCACTGGGTGCTGCTCGACGAGCTGAATCTGGCGCCGCAGGCGGTGCTGGAGGGACTAAACGCGATGCTGGACCATCGCGCGGAGGTGTACCTCCCGGAGCTTGGACAGTCCTTCCCGTGCCCGCCCTCCTTCCGCATCTTCGCGGCGCAGAACCCGGTGCAGCAGGGCGGGGGGCGCAAGGGGCTGCCCAAGTCGTTCCTGTCGCGCTTCACGTCGGTGCGCTTCGACGAGCTCACGCCCGACGACGTGGTGCTCATCGTCTGCAACGCATTCCCAGAGATTCCCCCCGACACCCTCCGCGCCATGATCGCCTTCAACACCCACGTCCAGCGCGACGCCTGCGGGCGCTTCGCCGCCGCGGGGCGGCCCTGGGAGTTCAACCTCCGCGACGTGCTGCGGTGGTGCGCGCTGCTGCGCGCGTGGCAGCGGCCGGGGGAGCACGACCCCGTGGCGTTTGTGCCGCTGCTGTACTCCCTGCGGCTCCGCACGGATGCGGACCGCACGCATCTCCTCGGCCTCCTCGCGCAGCACTTCCCCGACGCGCCCGCCGCCCTCGCCGCCCGCGCGCTCAGCACGCCGTTCCGCATCACGCCCAAGCAGGTCCAGATCGGGCAGGCGTGGCTCCCCCGGGCAGCGCGCGTGCGCACGGGGGCGCGAGGCTGGGGGCGCGGAGGCGAGGGCGAGGCCGGGATGGTGCTGCGCGGGAACGCCCAGGCGGCTGAGGCGCTGGCGAGCTGCGTGCGAATGGGATGGATGGGCATCCTGATCGGGCCGCCCGCGAGCGGCAAGACCACGATGGTGCGCGCGCTGGCGGGCGCGACGGGGAACGTGCTGCGGGAGGTGGCGGTGACGTCGGACACGGACACGACCGACCTGCTGGGGTGTTTCGAGCAGGTCGATCTACAGCGCCGCCGCCGCGCCTTCCTCGCCGCCGTCCGCTCCTCGCTCGCTGCCCTCTCGCGCCGCTTGCTACTCGAGCCTGGAGTGGGTGGGGGCGGGCGCCGCGCGGAAGCGCTGGCCGCGGCAGCAGATCTCAACGCGCGACGCGCGACGCTGGCGCGTCTAGCACTGGGGGAAGGCAGCAGCGGGGAGTCGGCGAGCGGAGGCGGCCCGGACGCGGGGGGGCTGAGCGCCGAGCAGGCGGCGCTGGTGAGCGATCTGCTGTCGGCCGCGCAGCAGGCGATGGAGCAGTTTGGCCTCGACCGCCTGGCGTGGCAGGAGGAGGGCGACGCGGCCGGGGAGCGACACGCGCGCCCGCGGGAGCTGGACGCGGAGCTGCAGGAGCTGCGCGCGCGGAGTGAGCGCGCGGAGGCCTCGGCGGGGCGGTTTGAGTGGGTGGACGGGGTGCTGCTGCAGGCGATGACGCGCGGGGAGTGGGTGCTACTCGACAACGTGAACCTGTGCAACCCGACGGTGCTGGACCGGCTGAACCCGCTGCTCGAGCCGGACGGGGTGCTCATGGTGAACGAGCGCGGCCTGGTGCAGGGGCAGACCGTCACGGTCGCGCCCCACCGCGACTTCCGCCTCTTCCTCGCCATGGACCCCGCCCGCGGCTCCATCTCCCGAGCCATGCGCAACCGCGGCCTCGAAATCGCCCTGCTGGGACACGAGCTCCACCACCCGCCCGTGCTCGTGCCCGTGGCGGTCGAGGGGCAGGAGAGCGCAGTGCCGTGTGACCTGGCCGCGCTGGTGTGCTGCGCGACGCCTGTCAGCTCCCCAGTCCTAGCAAAACTGCTGGCAGACCATCACCGCATGCTCTCGCGCTTGGCGGCGCAGACCCGCGGCGGGCCCGTTGCTGGCGCGCCCATATACCCCGCGGGGGGGGGCTCAATTGCCCTCTCGCCGCGACTGCTGCTCAAGTGGGCAGGGCTGCTGGCGGCGCTGCTGCCGCGCGGGGTGCCGCTGCGTCAGGCCTGGGCGCACGCGACCGAGCTCGTCTACACGTCTGCCGCGGGAGCGGGGGCGGCTGGCGGGGGCGACTGGGCGACTCGGGCGGCCGAGGCCTCAGCCGAGTACCTGGAGCGCGAGGCGCCGCGGCGGCTGCTCTCTGCAGGCTGCTTCGACGCCCGCGGCGCCGTGCAGGCCGCCTCCGAGCGTGGCGGCGCGCCGCGTGCAAACATCCTCGCTGACTGTTCCGCGCTCGCGTCGCTGCTCCGTGCGGCGCTGCGGGCAGGCGCAGTAGGGGCGGCGGAATTCGCGGCGATCGGAGAGCTTCTCGGGGAGCGCCGCGGTGGGCCCGCGCCGGAGCAAGTGGGGCCCGACGGGGCAGGAGAGGAGAGCTGGCGCGGGGCGGACAGCGTGGCCATAGCGGCGATGCTTGTGGCAGAGCGCAGCACCCGGGAGGACTGGAAGAGCAGGTGCGCCCTGCTGGGGAAGTTGGCGGCGCTGCCGCTGCCTCCGGACGAGGTTGCAGCGCTGGAGGCAGTGGCCGGGGCCATGGGCGTGCTGGCGGAGCACCCGCTGATGAGCGCTCTGTGGGACTCCACGCGCGGGCGTGTGGGCGCGGAGGCAGACGGCGCGGCGCCAGACCTGTCGCACTTTCCGTGGGACCTGCGGGGGCACCCTTTGCTCGGAGGAGGGAGCAAGACGCGCGGGCGCAGAGTCTTGATGGCGGCAGCGCATACACTGCTGCGCTCGCTCTGCCGGCGAGCCGCCAACGCCACCGCTATTGGGCCACCAGTCACGACGCGGCGGGGAGCAGCGGGGGCGTCGGCGGGAGGGGCGGTGGGAGGGGCCGGAGGGGGGGTGGAGGAGGCAGTCGGGTGGATGCGGTCGCTAGTGCGCTGCCTGGAACACGCGCTGCCCACGCTGCTCGCCGGAGTGGCGTGCGCGTCGGAGGCGGAGGGCGTGGGGGTGGGGTGGTCGGAGGAGGCGGTGGATTGCGCGGGGCGGCTGGACGAGGCCGCGTGCCTCATGGCCCTGCATCTTGCCGCCCTCGACGCCGCCGCTGCCGCTGCGCCTGCTGCGGGCGCGCAGGCTCTCCGCGGAACGGCGCGCGCCGCGCTGGCGCCCGAGTGGGTAGCGCAGCTGCTGGTGCTATGGCGGCGGTTCTCCAAGACCGCACTGCCTTTCCTCGATCAGGCGGCGCGCGCGCAGCTCGCTCCCAACATGGGAGAGGCGGATAGCGGCGGCTTGACGGCGCTCCCGCGGGAGGTGTGCGGGCTGGTGGGGATGGTGCACGGGGCGCTGCCAGCCGCGAGCCTGGCCGAGAACGCGCTCTGGGTAGAGGGGGGCCACCCCGCGTGCGTGCATCCCGCCAACCTCAGGGTCCCGCGCCTCGCAGAGCTCTCGGCGACGCTGCGACGGGCCGCGGCGCCGCTGGAGGTGGAATGGGGGGCTCTGGGGGCGATGGAGGACGGGAGCGACGCGGAGATGATGTTCCCGCTGGCCGTGCTCTGCACGCACCCAGCCGTGCGCCGCACGCTGGCTGAGGCGATGGCCGCGACGGATGCGCTGGCAGCGGCGCGGGGCGGCGGGGCAGAGGACGCGGAGGCGCTCGGACGCCTGGAGCAGGTGGGGCCATGGGCGGCAGGGGAGGTGCTGCGCGAGCTGCAGGCGGCGCTTGGAGTGCGCCAGGGCGTGATGGTCCACGCGCGCGGCGACGGTCTGGCGGGCGTACCGCTGGGCGTGGTGGGTGCCCCCGCAGCTGCCACGTCCGGGGCGGAGGTGGAGGCGGAGGCGGGGAGCGGGGACGCGGCAACAGTTGCTGCAGCGCTCCTTGTCGGGGGGGGGCCTGAGGCCGGGGGCTTTGCCGGGGCGTGGAAGGCGGCGCTGTGGCCTGGACGGGACCACGCAGCGATGGTGCAGGAGAGGGGGGTGCTTGCGAGAGTGGCGCGGCTACTGGCGCCAGGGGAGGCGGGCGGGGCGGATGAGGTGGGTGCGGTGCGCGCGATGCTGCGCTGCATCACAGACCACTCCTCACGCGCACCGCACGACGCGGTCCCCTACCAGCGCCTCCTCTGGCTCCTGCAGGCGCGCGCCGGCCCCGCAGAGGACGGCGCGCGACCGCCCTCGGACGCAAGAGACGTGCAGGGCGTGGTGCTCGAAATGCTGGTGGCCTGGCATGCGCGCGCCTGGAACGCCTCCTTCGCGGAGCTCGACAAGGTGACCATGGCGCCGGTACTCCCCTACGATTGGCGCCCGTCGAAGCGAGCCAAGGCCCTGGCGGCGCAGCAGAGCAAGCAGCGCTCGCGGCTCGAAGAGCTACAGGCGCGCGGCCTGGGGCCGCTGATGCTGCATATGCCGGTGCAGACGCTGCACGTGCAGCATCTCTGCGCGCGGTGGGCGCGCGTGTCGGTTGGGAACCGGGCAGACGCGGTCCTGCAGATGCGCGCGGCGGCTGCGCTGCTCCTCAACGCGCCGGGGGCGGGGGGCTCTGCGCCGGGGGTGCAGCGGACGTCGGCGTGGCGGGAGGAGTGGGCGCTGCTGCGCGAAATGCTTGCACAGCTCGCGCTCTCTCACGCGCGACTGCTGCCGCACGCGCAGGCTGACGCACTGGCCGCGCGCCTGGCGGCACTCCGCTCCGCGGACGCGGCAGCGAGGGCTGTTTCGCCTAGAGATGAAGTGGGATCAAACCAAGCTGGGAAAGGGGACGAGGCCGCCCTCTTTGCCGGCTGCCGCGACGCGCGGGCGGGCGCGCTGCTGGTGCGACTCGTGGCGCCCGCGCTCGCGCTGGTCACTCGATGGACTGGGGCGGCCGCGAGCGGGGGCGCGGAGGAGGCGCAGGCGTGCGGACAAGCGTGGGGGCTTGTGGGGCTGGCGCGGCTGCAGCTGCTGGTAGGCGAGCACGCCGTGGACCCCGCGGCGAAGTTTGCTGTGAAGCTCGCGGCAGTGGAGGCGGAGACACTCGCGGCGGAGCAGGCGCTACGCGTGCGGCGGCTGCAGGCGGCGCTGCACCCGGGCGGGTGGGGGCGGCCGGAGGAAGCGCGGCTCGAGAAGGAGGCAGTGCGGCTACGGCGGCGGGCCGAGCGGCTGCGGCTCAAAGTGGTGGCGCGTCCCGCGGCGCCGACGTTCGAGGAGCTGCACGCGCAGGCGCGGCTCTTCGCGGAGACTGTCGCGGGAGAGGACAAGGTGCGGCGCCTGCTGGCGCTGCCGGGGGCGGGCGGGGTCAGGGGCGGGGGGGCAGAGCAGGCGATGGAGGAGGAGCAGTTCCAGCAGGTGGCTGGGACCTTCTGCGCGCGGCTCGCACGCGACTTCGCAGGTTACGCGGACGTGGCAGGGCCGCTGGCGCTGGCGGCGCTCGAGCTCCGTCTTGGGCTGCGCCTGGTCGCCTTCCACGCGGCCAGCGAGCCCGCAAGGCCCGACGCTGCCGCCGCCCTTGCGAGCGAGCTGCTGCAGGTCCCGTTCTCGTTCCGCATGGAGGAGAGCGCGCCGCTGCTGTGCGCCGCGCAGGAGGCCGTGGCACGCACCGCTTGGAGCCCTGAGGACCTGCAGACGCTGCGCTGCCTGCTGCAGGCCACCTCAGTCGCTGTCGCCAACGAGGGCTCGTGGCGCGGCGGCGCGGCCGACGCGCTTGACGTCGTTTCTGCAGGTTTTGCGCAGCTTTGGGCTGCCAAGCAGGAGGCGGCGCGCGCGAAGCGCGAGGCGGAGGAGCAGGCGTTTAAGTACCGGGAGCGCGCGATCGAGGTGAAGTCGGAGGACGAGCTGCATGCGGAGGACTACGCGCGGACCTTTGTCGACTTCTCGGCGGACTTTGCCGACCTCGAAGTGGCGCGCGGCGGCGACCCCGAGGAGAACATCGAGCTGCAGCAGGCGCAGGAGTCGGTCGCCCAGCGCCGCGAGGAGGAGGAGGCCGCCGCAGCTGCGCGGCGCGCAGCGGCGGCGGCTGCCGTGACGGAGGAGGACCTGGCTGCACTCTTTTTCGCTGCTGACGCCGCCGCGAGCGCAGTGCGCGACGCGGACCGCGCCCGCCGCGAAGCACAGCGCCGTCGCCAGCAGTTGTCAGGGCCCGGGGCAACGGGCAGCGCAGGGGCAAGGGAAGGGGAGACGGCATGCGCGGTCGCTCGAGAGGAACTTGTTCGGGTGACGCTTGACCGCTACGCGCTGGCGGCGGGAATGGTGGGGGCGCGGGCTGGCGAGCTCTGCGGGGCGGAGCGCACGGCAGGCTGGAGCGCGGCGCATCTGATCGTGGTAGGCGCCGACTTCCTTTCCCTCACGGCCAAGGTCGGAGAGGTGGGAGAGCCAGCCGACCCTGCGACCGTGCCTGCGCCCGTGCCGGCCAAGGGCGGCGCGGGGGCCGCCGGGGCGGTGCCTGAGAGCGCTGCCCACGAGGGCCTCGCCATTAACGCACTCGGCATCGCCGCGGGTGAAGCGCGGGGCGTGCGGTTCGCGGCGGGAACTCGGGGGGGCAGCGGGGGAGGGCGGGGCGAGCCCCGAGATATCTTTTACACTTCGGGGGACGCATCCGAGGCTCGGCTGCTGCTGAAGCCGATCGCGGCGATGGCGGCGCGCCTGGCGGCCCTGCTGCTGGAGTTCCCCGAGCACTCGATCCTTGAGCAGCTGCAGGGCCTTTCTCAGCGCCTCCTCGCCTTCCCCCTCGACTCGCCCCTCGCGAGGCTACTGACCGGCCTCGAGCTGCTGCACCGCAAGGCGCTGGAGTGGGAGTCGTACGCGGCGCGGCACGTTTCGATCCAGGCCGAGCTCGAGGGCGTGGAGCAGCTCATCATGCGCTGGCACCGCCTCCTCGTTCACACCTGGCCGGCCATGCTCGTCGAGCGCGCCCGCCGCTGCACGCGCCCGGTGGCCTCATCCTTCTTGTCTATCGCGAGTGTGCTCCAAGCGCGTGCCGACGAGGGCGGAGGTGGTGAGGAGACGGGGAGCGAGGAGGAGCGGCGGCGTCGCGTGGCAGGTGGCTACACGGCGGAACGCACCAAGACGTGGAAAGAGGAGGTGCACACGACGCTGCGAGGCTTTTTGGAGCAAGGCTCGCTTGGCGACATCGCTGCACGCATGGACCTTCTGCGGGTGCTCCTGCTGACCCTCGATCAACGCGCCCGCGCCGACGCCGACGCCCGTGCTGCCGAGGGGGGAGTTGCTGGTAACGGTGCGGGCGGAAATGTCGCGGGGGATGGCGGGCGGGACGGCCGGCGGCGCACGCTGCGGGACATGCTTGTCAACGTCATGGCGTACTACGCGCAGTTTCTTCCGGCGCTGGCGCAGCAGCTGACGGGACGGGTGGCTCCCATCGAGCGCGAGTACAAGGACCTTGTCAAGATCGTCAAGTGGGAGAACAAGGACTACGCGGCGCTCAAGCAGAACATGGAACGAGCGCAGCGGCAGCTGCACAAGCTATTGCGCAAGTACGAAGAGGCGCTGGGCTACGGGGTGAGGCTGCTGCTCGAACAGCTTCGTGAGGGAGGCATCTCGCGCTTCTGGCAGGTTGACCGCCAGGAGCTGGCGCCGCCTCGCGAGAAGCGCACCGAAAGTAAGCCAGATGAGCTCGCACCGGCCAACGATGATGCAGCTCGCGAAGCGGCCGTAGAGGCGGCGAAGGCGAAGGCGAAGGCGAAGAAGCTGACGAAGCGCGCGCGTATGGTGGCACGGCGACGGGTCAAGGCTGCGGAGCGCCGCGAAGAGCGGATGCGAGCGGCAGCAGCGGAGGAGATGGCAGAGGAGCGCGCGGGGCTCCGCGGCCACGAGGCTGCGCGAGCTTGGGCGGAGAGACTCGGTCAGCGCGCTGCTGCACCAAAGGGCAAGGGCGCGCGGTTAACGTCGGAAGAGACACTCGGCGTCCTGCTGCAGCGCGCAGCCATTGCAGCAGAGACGGGGGCTCGCCTGGGAGTCGGGGCAGAAGAACAGGAGGGCGGCGGAGGAGGGAGCTTCGGGGGCGAGGCCGTAGAGGAGGCCGCCACGGAGGTCTTGCTCGAGGCGGAGGAGCTGCGCGATTCGGAGGCCGCGACCACGCCGGTCAAGAAGCGGGCGCTGGGTGCACTGCTGGCCTATCTCACAGAACTCGGGCTCGAATCGCGGGCCTCGGCGATTCCAGCGCCGCGCCGCCTCCTCGAGTCAATGCTGGAGGGTTGCGCGCCGCCGGCCCGCCTCCCAGACTCTTTCCTTGTCGCCGCGACACACGCGGGTGGCAAGCGAGGCACGGCGTTGGAGGGTGATCGACCCGCTTCAGAGCTGACAGATGCGGCGAAGGCCGAACGCTACTTTATGCGGGCTGCATTCCTGCTCTCAAAGCTTCGTGAGGCGGGACGCGCGCCTCACAAGGATCTCTCGTCGGGGGAACTTTCCAAGGCTACGGGCCTGGCTGAGCACATGCTCTTTCTCACGACCCTGCAGCGGGAATCGCTCGCTGTCTTCACCCGCGGCCTTGCGGACCTCCGGCCGCTTGCCCTCACCCTCGCCCGTCTCTTGTCATCAGCACCGGGCGTCCCTGCCGTCCAAGACGGCCTTGAACCCAAGGCCCAGCTGCCCCTGCCGCGGCAGCGCGCAGCACGGGCATTTGTGGAGGGCGCTTGGAGAATGGCGGAGCGGGCCGGGCTCGCGGGAGCGCAGCTTGAGCTGATGCACGACGCTGCGGCGGCCGCATGCCGCAGCGAGTACGCAGCTGCGCGCGGCAATGCAGCCGCGGTCCAGGCGCTACAGCGAGCCGTTGAGAGTGCGCGCTTGCTACTGGGGCAGGCAGGGGAGGCAGGGCGCCGTGCGGGAGAAGCCGTACTGGTGACGTGGGCGGAGGTGGAGGCAGCAGAGGCGGCTCTCTGCGGGATCGAGGAGCTGATGAATTGGCTAGAGGTCGCGGCGCCAGGCGCTCAGGGGCCAGGGGCCGACACGGTTGCGCTGGCCCTCGCGAACGAGCTGCGAGGGCTTACTGCCGAGGCACGCGATCTGAAAAAGAAATGGAACGCAGCGCGCTCGGGGCATGGAGCCAAGGGAGCGGGAGGAAGTCTGCGAACAGAGATTGAGGCTGCAGTGAGGGCGGTGGCCGAGGGGGCGGCGGGGCTGGCAGAGGAGATGTGTAAGATCCTGGAAGCAGACAAAGACCAGGCGGGCAGCGCAGGAGACTCTGAGGAGACTTCAGAGGTGGATGCAGAGGGGGCAGGGGACGAAGACGAGGTCGGAGTTGAGGCGCCACGGTTCAACCTCGTAGCTCAGGACGCTCGCGTCCGGGCACTGGTGACAGGAGAGCGCGTTGCTGCACTGCAGCAGCACGCCGTGGAGCTCTGCGCGGTCCTTGCGGCCGCGTCTGAGAATGGCGAGACGGCAATGAGCAAGGAGGCCCTCGAGGCTCTGGCTGAGGCGGGTGCACGGGCAGGAGCGGCGTGTGGAGTCGTCTGCGCACTAGGCGAGGAGGTGCTGGTGCGTGCGCGCCGCTTCCACCGCGGCTGCGCGAAGATGGGCCTGGTGCTGGTCGCGCTCTTCACAGAACTCATCACACGAGGGTTCTGCAAGCGACCAGGGGAGACGGAGCAGGAGGAGGGGGAGACAGAGGAGGGTGTCGAGGGCATGGGAATGGGCGAAGGCGAGGGAAGCAAGAACGTGAGCGATGAGATAGAGGATGAGGAGCAGCTGGTGGGAGCAGAGCAAGAGGGCCAGGAAAAGCAGGAGGAGAAGTCCGAGCAGAAGCGAGAAGAGGGAGAGGCCTCTGTGGAGATGGAGCAAGACTTTGAGGGGGAGCTGGACGACGTGGACAAGGAGGACGACAAGGAGGATGAGGACAACGACGATGACAAGGAAGAGGTTGACCGCGAAATGGGCGAGGCGAGCACCCTAGCAATCCCTCAGACGCGTTTTGCGAGCAGTGTCTCGCGTGTACAGCGATTGCTGATTGGCCTGGTCGTGCGGCAGGTCGGGAGTGACGAGGAGCAGGTGCTAGACGAGCGGGCGGGGGACAAGGATCTCGACGACGAGCGGGACAAGGACGATGACAAGTGCAGCCCACCCGAGCCCAAATCTGAGGCGTGCGCAGGTGCAGCAAGCAGTCCTCGGAGACTGAGCGTCCCGGCATGACACAGGTACGAGAAGGACAACCCACTCAAGGGAGACGAGGACAAGATGGATGCAGAGATGCGGGGCAAGGAGGATGAAGGAGAGGGGGAAGATGAGAAGGATGACAAAGAGGATCAGAAGGAAGAGCCGGAGCGGCAGAAGGCAGAGGAGGAAGGTGCAGACGAAGAGGAAATGGGCGATGAGGAGGAGGAGGAGGCATTCGGGGGTGACAAGGAAGAGGAAAGCCACGGGATGGACGCACAGGGGCAGGATATGGCTGGTGAGGCTGAGGAGCTGCCAGAGGACATGAAACTGGAAGGCGAGGAGGAGGGAAAGGAGGAGGAGGAGGGCGAGGGCGAGGGCGAGGGCGAGGGCGAGGAGGGGAAGGAGGAAGAAGTGGAGGGTGGCGGTGCAGAGGATGTTAAAGACGTGGCACCACCCGAGACAGAGGAGGG
>Ga0115567_10002515_pt1 | contig 18137 bp, 18 predicted proteins | sample COGITO_mtgs_1204_2_FD_88679 | JGI IMG/M metagenome (GOLD analysis project Ga0115567, IMG submission 88679) | Pelagic marine microbial communities from North Sea - COGITO_mtgs_120412 | ecosystem: Environmental > Aquatic > Marine > Epipelagic | place: Germany:Helgoland, sampling site Kabeltonne... | reverse complement strand
GGCGTCTTTCTCCACGGTAATTGATAAAGTCATAACTTGTATTAGTGACTCCTTTGGCAAGTTTGCTCGGTAAATCAACCCTAAATAGTTGATTGTCAAATTCGCCATCCCAATCCATTTCGTTATTATCATCAACTTGGATTTTTTTAGTTTGTCGGTCAAAGGTAACCGACAGTTTCTTGTTAGGCCCTGTACCAGTTCGCTTGTAGTCGTAAAACAACGGAACTAGTGTACCTTCATTATCTATAAATCTGGTTTTTTCAAAGCGTTTGTCAGATAGGAAGAATCTTGAAACCTTCGATTCATATGTTAATTCATACTGATTGTTATCGACAGGCACTAATTGTAGATTTGCAGTCCCTACATCGGTTCCTGAACGATAAGCAACATAACTAGCATTGAAGGCTTTTAAGTGCTTATTTGGTAGTGGCTTTTGGTGGGAGCTTGTTTCTGTGGCAATGTTTTCAATCGCATTGTTTTCGGTAGCCGCATCTCCCATTGCAAACGAAGCAGATGTTAAAAAAAATAGACAAGCCGTAAAGACTAAATAATATAAGATTGCGAAACTAGTGAATATCCTCATTACATTGGTTTCCATGAATGTTATGTATCATCATTTCAAAGTCGATTTTGTTTTCTTTTTTATTTTCTCGTTCGAGAGAACTTTCGACTAACTCATTATTAAACCATACTTGTTCTTGTTGCAATCGTAAAGCCCCCTGACAAAACCATTTTATTGCCAATGGGTATATTTGCCACTCAGTTTGTACCACTTTTTCTTGTAAACTTATTTCTGAGTCGCTTATATCAATGTTTACGCTTGATTGCACGACAACTGGCCCGCCGTCAAGTTCAGCCGTCACAAAGTGTACAGATGCACCATGCTTCTTATCTTGATTTTCTATGGCTCTTTTATGCGTATGTAAACCGGGATATTTGGGTAGTAAAGAAGGATGGATATTGATTATTTTTCCAATATACTTAGCGACAAACGAATCGCTAAGTATGCGCATAAATCCTGCAAGCACGATTAAATCGGCTGAAAAACCGTCTACGCATGTGGCAAGCGCATCATCAAACTGCTCTCTACTCCCATACAGTTTATGATCGAGGACCAATTTAGGGATATTGTGCCGATGCGCGCGCTCTAAAGCATAAACGTTAGCAACATTGCTAATGACACCTACCACATCAGCATGAATGTAGCCAGTTTCACAATTATCGATTATAGCCTGTAAGTTACTGCCGGATCCTGATACGAGAACCAAAATTCTCTTTGCGGGTGATGAAGTAGTCATTTTGGCTATTTAATCACAACGGCTTCTTGTTCAGCTTTATCAACTAGTTGACCAATAGCCCACGCATTTTCGCCTTTAGCTACTAAAAAGTTAATGATGTCGTTTGCATCGTGTTTGTCAACCGCTAGCATCAAACCAACGCCGCAATTGAAGGTTCTATACATTTCGTGAGTAGACACATTTCCTTTTTCTTGTAAGAACTTGAATATTTCGGGCCATTGCCATGAAGATGCATCAATTTGTGCAGTAAGATTGTCTGGCAGTACTCTTGGTATATTTTCCCAAAAACCACCACCTGTAATATGCGAAATAGCGTTAACCTTATGCTTTTCAAGCAACGACAATATGTTTTTAACGTAGATCCTTGTAGGTTCGAGTAAATGGTCAATTATGGGTTTGCCATTCACCGAGAGATTTACGTCTATCTCAGCCACATCGATAATCTTTCGAATAAGCGAATAGCCATTCGAATGAGGACCTGAAGACCCTAATGCAATAAGAATATTTCCAGCTTCTACCTTACTGCCGTCAATAACTTCCTCGGCTTCCACCACACCCACGCAAAAGCCAGCAACGTCGTAGTCGCCACCGTGATACATTCCAGGCATTTCGGCAGTTTCACCACCAATTAATGCGCAATTCGAAAGCTTACAGCCTTTACCTATGCTGGCCACTACTGTTGCCGCGGTGTCGACATCAAGTTTACCTGTGGCGAAATAATCTAGAAAAAATAAAGGCTCAGCACCCTGCACAATAAGGTCGTTTACGCACATAGCGACTAGATCTATCCCAATGCCGTCGTGTCGATTGTGATCCATTGCCAAGCGCAGTTTAGTGCCCACACCGTCTGTACCAGAGACGAGTAAAGGATTTTTGTATTTTTGAGGTAATGAGCAAAGTGCACCAAAACCGCCTAGGCCGCCTTTTACTTCTGGTCTGTGGGTAGCTTTAGTCACCGATTTAATGCGCTGTACTAATTCATTTCCAGCGTCTATATCGACACCTGCGTCTTTGTAACTGAGTGAATGGCTTGATTTTGACACTTTTTTCCTTACCTACCTCTAAATTCAAATCACTGATAATGTTAACAGCAAGGCGAATTAAAGGGTATTAAAAACTTAACTAAAAATTCTAATGCAAAACATCCGTAAATGTTCGACAATACTCGTCTCTAGCGTGTTTATTTTTGTCGAGGGAAATTTGCAGATAATAATGGTAGCTAAGCGCAATAATTGCAGAATGCTCATCCGCTTGAGTACCTTCTTATCTTGGTCTCTGCTAGCAGCTACATTGAGCGTCACGTCGTTGTTGAGCGAAGCTAAGAATATCAGTCATGTAAATGTGGGTCGCATTGCGGTGGATAATCAGTCCCAGCAGAGCCAGCAAAGGGCAGGTAGGGAGGCACTAGCGCAAGTATTCGTAAAATTAAGCGGAAACCAGAACGTTTTGCGCGAGCCTGAAATTTCAAGAGCGGTTGACAATTATGAACAGTTTTTAATTTCGAGTAGTTTTTTACAGCAGTCACAAACGCTAGTATTCGAGGCTACTTTTAATCAAGCTAAAGTTGAAAGTCTTTTGTTAGCCAGTGGTTTGAGTGTATGGGCTAGCCTGCGTCCTTCTGGTGTAATATGGCTGGCTATTGATAATGACAAAAACCAGAAAGTAATGCTGTCGCAGTTTAGCGCAGCAAGCCTATCTCAAAAGCTGAACCTAAAAGCCTTCGCTAGAGGTGTAGATATTGCGATGCCGCTGGGAGATTTAGAGGATTCAATGAATTTGTCGGTGTATGACATTTGGAATCAGTATATCTCCAAACTGCAAGCGCACAGCACTCGCTATGGCACTGATTACTTGATTAGCGCTACGGTGCAAAGCTACGATAAAGACCAAGCTTCTTCTGATCGAACTGAGTCTGAATTGTTTTTTGCAAATAACGTCGAGGACTTATCTGAGTCCCCAGACCAAATTATTGACGTAAACTCAGCAGTGGCGCCAATAGAAGATAATCCAAGCAATGATAATGAAGATCTCAGTTCTATATCGCAAAGCCGCCCTTCTCAACAAGATTTGATGATTAATACCTTTGTGCCAGATGGCACAACACATAAGCTTGACTATGTTATTACGCACGTAAACCCTAATATTTCGAAAAAGGTTGAAACGGGCAGAGTATTTGGCGAAAGCGAAGAGGCTGTGATTCTTCAGGTTGTCGATGTTTACGCTAATATGCTAGCAAAAACCTTCGCTTTGAGCTCTCCAGATAGATCTGAAAGTGAAACTATACAAGTTGTTTTTAATGGCATTGATTCATTGCAAGACTATGTAAATATGATGTCGTTAATACGCTCTGTCCCTGCAGTTGAAAATGTGCGGCTAATCAAACAGTCTAGTGTGAAGGCCTTTGTTGAAATTCAGCAAACGATGTCAACAACTCAACTTAAGTCAATCTTGACATTAGACGACCGTATCAGTGCCTTACCTGTTACTAGTGCTGACGCTGAGATATCGTTTCGGTGGTTAGAGCGATAGATGCAATTAGTATTACCAGTCTCGTTTCGTAAGCAAGATAGCTTAAGCACATTTGTGGTTGCCGATAATGAGCATTTACTTTCCTACATTCAAGGTGTCATTGAGCACGGTGGCGAAACCACACAAGCGTCACAGCGAATTTGCGTTATAACAGCGGCCTCAGGCGCTGGGAAATCGCACTTACTGTTAGCCACCTGTGAGCAGGCATCATTGCAGGGGCTATCTCATCAATATCTAGATATGTTGCAAATTGTTCATATGCCTACTGAATTACTTGTGGGATTTATCAATAAAGACGTTGTGTGTATCGATAATTTACAAGCTATAGATGCTCAGGACGACTGGCAAAGAGCTGTGTTTGATACGATTAATCAATTCATCGAATCGAACGGCAGACTATTAGCGATAGCCACAAGCTTACCGTTATCATCAATACAATATACTCTGCCTGATTTAGAAACGAGACTGGTATGGGGAACTAATTTTACGCTTAATTCGCTAAGCGATGACGACAAGCATCAGGCACTAATAAGACACATGGACGCGTTAGGTATTACTTATAGTGATGATGTTGTTGCGTACATTATCAATCGTACTTCTCGTAATATGCACGAGTTAATTAATACCCTAGGCCAGCTAGACAAAGCATCTTTGGAGAAAAAGCGAAAAATAACGATCCCATTTGTTAAGTCAATTCTGAAACTCTAGTTTTCATTCTGATGCGATTTTTCAAACAATAGTTTTTCATCCTCCATCACTTTGCTGAGTTTGGGAAGACCGGTGCCTAACTCTTTTCCTCGCAAACGCGCAAACATGCTACAACCGACGAACATCATAATCACAAAAAACATTTCTATTAGTGCATGAATAATGTAGCTCGGTTCAACGTACATAACGGTGACACTGTGCATTAAATACCAAAGCACTACAAAACATGACCAAGCGTGGGTGTATGGTTTCGCTTTTATAATACCGTATAGTGGCAATAGCAAAGGTAACAAATATACAACGATCACGAAGGTGTTCGAATAGTCGCGGGCATCCGTGAGTAATAAGTACCATATACTCATCCAACCTAATAACCCTAAATGACCGATTAGCGCAAGATACCTGTAGGTCTTGACTTTCGGTGACATTGGTACTTTACTTAAAGGTGCTGATTTTGGCTCATTGTGTTGCGGCATTTATATATCTCTTTGTTGTTGCTCATAAAATAAGATGATCTTATGCGACCTAGCTTAAGACAGGGTGAATTAATAAGATCACCTCAAGCTGTGCGCAAGCTTTCTGGCAGTAAATGCTAAACGTTCACCCATTTTAATACTTAACACTATCTCGTCATGACTAAGCTCATTGTTATCGCCTATTTGTACACTAGACACGCCGTAAGGACTACATCCACTCTGCGTTGTGTGTAATTCTGGCTCAGAATATGGCAAGCCCTGTATACACATACCATGGTGTAGCAGTGGCAACATCATCGACAATAAGGTAGATTCTTGACCACCATGCATGCTGGAACTTGCCGTAAATACGCAAGCAGGCTTGTCTACTAAAGTACCTTTTAACCAAATATCGGTTAAAGAATCGATGAAATGTTTCAAGGGCGACGCCATATTACCAAAATGAGTAGGGCTGCCAAGCGCTAAACCGCTGCATTTGCTTAGGTCAGATTTTGTCACAAATACGTCACCATTTTTGGGGATAGTTGCTTCACTAGTAATATTAGTAACAGTAGTAACATTTGGCACTGTGCGCAGAACAGCTTCGCAACCAGCTTGTTCAATCCCCGAGGCTATTTTTTCAGCCAATTTGCGGGTGCGACCATTTTTGGAGTAATAAAGGACGAGAATACTAATCATTAATTAAGGCTTCTATATTTGCAGTGGGCCGCCCAATCGCTGCTAGCTTATTTTGCATGAAAATAGGTCTCTCTAACAACTTAGGATATTCAGCAACAGCAGCAAATACTTCCTCATCGCTAGAGTTTTCAGATAATCCCGCCAATTTATATTCAGATTCTTTTACTCTGAGCATGCTGTGTGCTTTTATCGTTGAATTTTTTGCAACTAAAGCTTTATACAAGTGGCTCAATTCATCCATATCTAAAGGTTCCTTCAAATACTCTTTAACCGTAAATGAAATATTATGAGTAGATAGCAGTGTCATCGCTTGGCGACTTTTACTACATCTGGGGTTGTGATACAAAACCGGATTAGGCATTATTAGTTTCCTGTATAGATTGCGAAGTTATTATAAATACTAACAACATGATTAAAAATAAAAAAACTCTTTCCTATTTACTATGGATTGTAATGGCAATAGCAGCATTTGCTGCTGGCTTGTTGATTTCCAATCAACTTTCATATGATTTTAAGACGCTTGACGGAGAAAAATACGATCACGCCGATTTGAGGGGAAAAATAGTTGTCGTAAATTATTTCGCCGAATGGTGCGCGCCGTGTCTTCGTGAAATTCCTGAATTAAACAAATTTTATCATCAAGCAGACGACAAAATAAAACTGTTTGCCATTAGTTTTGATAATCTTGGTGAAGAACAGTTAGCGAAAATAAAGAAGCAATATAATATTGAGTTTCCAATCATATCATCTATATCGACCAATTTTGAGTTTGAAAAGCCAGAGTACCTGCCGGCTACCTTTATTATTAAACCTTCAGGGGAAGTCGCTGGTCAATTATTAGGCGAGCAAACGACGAATGGTTTGAATGAAGCAATTTCAGCTTTTTAGTTGTCTTGGGTTCAGATTACCTAAATGCTCAATTTCATAATTGAAGCTTGGGCTTCGCGTAGTTGTGAAATTCTTCCCTTTATTCTTTGTTTCTCTAAAGTGTCGTTGCCCGTTTGGTTATACGCAAACTGAAGCTCATCAATGGCTAAGGGATAGGCCAGTATTAAGGCATAGATTTCGGCTTGCGTCATATGTGCCTCCTTTTTCATTTGGCTGCGATTATAAGCGTCGCTGAGCAGTTGATAAGCTAAAAAATTATCTTTGTTGACCAACAGTAAGTCTCTTAATATTTCAATTGCTGGCGCATAATTCTGCGCGCTAATATAGGCATTAGCCAAATTAAGTGTCAGTACAGTATTTTGCGGTTTTAATTTCCATAAAGGCGAAAGTAAAGATATAGCTCGTCTTGGTTCATTTTGATTTATATAAATGTCGGTCATTAAATCCAAGTAAAATAAATTTTCAGGGGAAATTTTCATTAACTCATCGAGCACCTTTTTGGATTCGTCGTATTTTTCAAGTTCAAAAAGGCTAATCGCTAAACCGTATTTCGCGGCTGTTTTTTCAACTTCATTACCTTGTCCAATTTGACTATCAAAAAGATTGACGTTACGTTCAGGATTGCTCATATAACGAGCCTGTATTCTTGCTTTTGATAAATGGAAGTCTAAGCTTGGTGCTACTTCTCGTATTCCGTATCCACGCGCTCTGGTGATGGTTTGTGCAACGCGGTCTTCTGGGAGTGGGTGAGTTTGCAAAAATGCCAGTTGATTAGAACGACCTCTTGATTGAGCAATAAGTTTATTGAAAAACTCAGGTGCGCCTTGTGGATCAAATCCCGCACGATATAAAATATTAATGCCAATATTATCGGCTTCTTGTTCATTACCGCGAGTAAAGTTGATGCTGGCTTGCTGACCCGCAGCTGAAGTTGCTTGTACAGCAGCCATACCTGCTTCAGGGTCGGCAATAGCGAGTAACAAACTACCGATTAAACTAGCTATTTGCAGCGGTGAATTGCGCTGCTGCATTTGAGCTCTTCTTGCCAAATGCCGCTGGGTCACGTGAGCTACCTCATGCGCCAGCACCGATGCTAGTTCACTTTCAGATGACGCAGTTGCCAGTAAGCCCGTATGAATGCCAATATGACCACCGTAAAATGCAAAAGCATTTAATACCGGATTATTAATCATGAAAAAGGTAAATGGAAACTTTGTGTTGTCGGCATGAATGACTAAGCGATTGCCAATACCTTGGATGTATTCTTGTAATACTGGGTCTTGCACTAAAGGCGCTTGACCTCGTAGTTGACGCATTATGACGTCCCCAATCACTTTTTCTTTATCGATAGTAAGCGCATCAGAGGCCACAACACCGATTTCAGGGAGTTGGTTGCGATTATTTTGTTGTGATTGCGCTGCCTTTAATGACTGCGCCGCTGTTAATGGTTGCGCCGCTGTTAATGGTTGCGCCGCTGTTAATGGTTGCGCCGCCATATGCTCTGTAAACAATGCTAAACTTAACAACATCAGCGTTTGGGTAAATAATAACTTCATCTAAATTAGTTACTTCCATCTTTGACTATATAATTTATACTAAGCCCAATAAGTATCATTGTAGACCGCTCTTAGTTTACATTCTTGATAAAGGGCTGATTATTCTGCGTTTATGTAAGTGCTTATGTACGTATTTATGTAAATAAGGCGCAATTCAATATCTTTAAATATATAGAAAATAGACACTAAACGTACGCCGAAGTTTCAGCTTATTGCAATATAGCGTGAAATTCGCGTCACCACCATATGTAAGCAAATTATTAATATCTTATCGTAGAGGAAAATCGTAAATGTTCGGTGTTTTTGGAAATTGGTACAAGCGCAAATTCTCTGATCCTAATGCGCTAATGCTACTGTTCTTTATTATTTTCAGTGCAGTCATACTGTACCTGTTTGGTGATATTTTAATGCCAGTTTTAGTGGCAATTGTTATTGCTTATCTATTGGATGTGCCGGTTAGTAAAATGGAAAAAATGGGCATTCGTAGATGGTTGGCTACTAGCTTTACTATTGTCATATTTTTCCTCGTTTGCTTTGTTCTAGCGGTGAGTCTTATTCCTATCATCACTAAACAAAGCGTAAGCTTAGTAAAAGAAATTCCGCTTATATGGGCGTCTGCGCAAGCGTGGATAACAAGTTTGCCAGCAAAATACCCTGCGCTTATTGAAGTAGGCTATATTAAATCTGCGACTGAAGGCGTAAACGACCGCTTAGTGTCTTTTGGTGAACAATTGTTGTCTGCATCGTTTAGTTCCATTGGCAATATTGCCGCTCTACTAATATACATAATTTTGGTGCCATTGATGGTCTTCTTTATGCTGAACGATAAGCAGGTATTTATAAGCAGTATATCGGCCATTTTGCCAAAAGAGCGGCGTCTAATTTCTCAGGTCGGAGAGGAAATGAATTTGCAAATAGCAAATTATATTCGCGGTAAAGTGATTGAGATACTTATAGTAGGCGGTATTAGTAGCGTTGCGTTTAGTATCCTAGATTTACGATTCGCAGTTTTACTAGGGGTATTGGTGGGGTTTTCAGTGCTTATTCCGTATATTGGCGCTGCAATGGTAACCATCCCAGTGGCAATTGTAGGGCTATTTCAATTTGGTTTTACTTCTGAGTTTGGCTATTTGATGGTGGTTTATTTTATTATCCAAGCGCTGGATGGTAATCTGCTTGTGCCAATATTATTTTCAGAAGCAGTGAGTTTGCACCCACTCTACATCATAATCGCGGTGTTATTATTTGGCGGGCTGTGGGGTTTTTGGGGCGTGTTTTTTGCGATTCCATTGGCAACCCTGGTTAAAGCATTAATTACGGCTTGGTCTTCGCCAATCGTCGATAGTCAAAAGAATACCCTAATTATTGAGTAGGTTTATAATCACCAATGTCAAGCGCTGAAAGCGTATTTGCATTGGTGATTAGGTACGTTATTTCCTTTGCATTTTCGCCAAGCTTAGTTTTTCAGAACATGACATGGCGTCAAGTTATTTAAGCGACGATAAAACGACTTCGTGGTGGTCTTTAGTTTTGAATTTATCAAAAACGTGGCTGATTTTTCCGCTCTCATCGATAAGAAAACTCAAGCGATGAATTCCATCGTATTCTTTGCCCATAAACTTTTTAAGCCCCCATACGCCAAACTCGTCGGCGACGCTATGATCTTCATCAGACAATAAATCGAAGTTTAATGATTCTTTTTCAAAAAAATTGAGCAACTTATTGACAGGATCGGGACTTATACCCAACACTGTAATATTACCCGCGTCAAGAGCTTTTACGCTATCTCGCAGGCCTTTCGCTTGTACAGTACATCCTGGTGTTGACGCTTTAGGATAGAAATAAACCAGCACCTTACTGCCTTTCAACTTTGCGAGACTTACATCATCTCCCTGTTGGTTTTTAAGTGTGAATGAGGGTGCGTTATCACCAGCTTTTAGTGTATTCATCATTTTCCTTTATTATGTTGTGACTGACTTTCCCGTGTAAACCTAAACCGTCCAATAGAACTTTTATGTGTTCATCAAAACTAGCTAGATTTATAGACTCAGGCGCCATAAGAATCATTTCGCAATCAAGCATGAGTTGACCACTTTGACTGTATGTTTTTTGCCTAACAGTGCTTACCGTTACTTTGTATGTGGTGAGTGCGTGAGTCACCTCGTGCATAAGGCCAGTGGCATCAGCTCCGTAAAATGCTAAATTTATAACTTGTTCTAGACCATGCTTTTGGTGACCTGTGGTACGTTTCATCATACAGAGTAGATCATCAAGCATGCACAGCTTTGACAAGCCTAACTCAAGTTTCGTCACACTATTTTGCGTTCCGCTGACAATCATAGTGAGTGAAAAATCAGTGCCAAACAGTGCATGGCGACTGTCTAAAATATTGCATTTATACTGACTAATGCAAGCGGTGATGTCACTTAATGTAAGTAACGAACTCTTGCCCAAAACATTTATGATGAGTTGTTCTTGCATTATTGATTCCCCGATTATTAATCCTTGAACAGCTAACTCAGTCGCATATAACTATATTATAACAAAACTCTTTGCTTTAAGGTTTCTTTATATAGGTAACTTGAATTCTGGATAAAAAAAACAGCGTTCAGCCGCACTATCGGTGTGAATGACTGAGCTGCAAAAGCAAGCAATAGAGTAGCTATCACATGACTTTTTCGGCTTGCCCCGCACGCCGATAGCACTAATGGTTGTAATAGTCAGAATTTTGTAGTGTTATCAACGCGCGTCACTATTTCGTATCCAGAGTTTAGCTTAGTCAATAATTTGCTAAACATATATTTCGACAGTTTATTCGTATAATAGGCCTGAAAGGGTTGTTTTTAGGGCTTGAGACAACTACTATTGCGCTATTGTAAAAAGAGGAATTAAGATGTTTCAAGGTAGCTATGTCGCGCTAGTAACGCCCATGTTGGATTCAGGCGAAATAGATTATTCTAGTTTGGCAGACCTAGTAGAATTTCACATACGAAATAATACGCATGGCATTGTTGCTGTTGGCACCACAGGTGAGTCTGCAACGCTACCTTTTTCTGAACATATAAAAGTCATTAAATTTATTGTGCAGCACACCGCAAAAAAAATACCTGTAATTGCTGGTAGTGGCGCTAATGCAACATCTGAAGCGGTTTTTTTGACCACCGAAATTGAAAAGTTAGGAGTCGATGGTTTTTTAAGCGTAGTGCCTTATTATAACAAACCTCAACAAGCGGGTTTAGTGGCGCACTTTACGGCTGTAGCGAACGCTTCAAAACTCCCGCTGATGCTTTACAACGTGCCGTCACGGACTGTACTTGATATGCACACATCAACTATTGCTAAGCTCGCAAGCCACCCGAATATAGTGGGCGTTAAAGATGCAACGGGTGATTTGACAAGATTGAGTGAAATGCAATCTATTTTACCACGCGATTTTTTATTATTTAGTGGCGATGACGCGACCGGTTGTGCGTTCATGAATAATGGTGGACATGGTGTTATATCAGTTTCCGCTAACGTTGTGCCCAAGCAAATGTCACAAATGTGTGAGTATGCTATTGCTGGAAAACACAAGCAAGCAACGGTAATAGACAATGACCTACAAGCATTACATCATAAGTTATTTTTAGAACCCAACCCGGTATTACCCAAATGGGCCTTGTACAAAATGAATAAAATTAAATCACCTTTTTTACGATTGCCTATGGTTTTACCTGAACTTAATCAGCAAACGAGTATCGAACAAGAGTTAAAAGAAATAGGAATAATATAATACCCAATGAAAATTAATATCTTCTTCATTATATGCGCAGTAGTAGCCTTAAGCGCATGCTCAAGTCAAGGCTCACGGTCTCGTACGTCTGGTGACTATAAATATATGGAAGCGCAGCAAAAAAGCGCCGATCTTAACGTTCCTGATGAGTTGGAGCGGCCAAAACGTTCAAATCAGTACGATTTACCTAAGTTGCAGAGCGCTGACAAAACACCAATTATGGGCGATGATGTTCACATAAGTTCACCTAGATTAGTATTACCTTTGGTCGCTGGCTCCCATGTTGAAGAGGGTAGTGACAGTGCGACTGTAATTTTTGACCAAGTTAATGACGATCGCGCGCTTGATCAAACGATATGGGATAAAGTACTTTCATATCTTGAGCAAAATAATATTGGTGTCGAAAGTTTTGACAGAGAAAATAATGTATTAATGACTGACTGGGTAATTTCAATAACCGAACTGGAAGGAAGCTGGTATAGTTTTTCGAATGAATATGTAGAACAGGCTAAAAAGTTCAAGCTTAGTTTAGACGTTGCGCCCCACGGCAGAACGGCTGGCTTAACTAGCGAAATAGTAGACTACATTGATGAAAATGGCAATTCTGCTATTGCGGCGATGGACCCATTCATGCAGCGGACGAACGAGGTAGAGTTCCTAAATTACATTATTGAGGAGTATGACTTTGGTATTCGTTTAGCTATGAGTGAGCGAATTGCAAAAATCAGAGATGGTTTTAGTTCTCAACTAGGTTTCAACCCCGACGGTGAGTCGGCCGTTATGGTTGATGCGCCTTACAATGATACGTGGCCAAGACTGTTGCTTGTACTTAGAAAAATGGGATTTGACGTGATTGATTTAGACCAATCTTCTGGCATTATGTTTGTTGTTTATAACGGTCAAGAAAAAGGCTTCTGGAAAGGCTTATTTGCCGATGAGAAGTTAGCCTTGAAGAAAGGGAATTACCGCATCTTCGTTCAACGCTCTGGCGTCCAAACAAGCGTAACGTTTAAAGATGACGAAAGTGTTACTTTCGATCCTAAGCGCACGAGCGATATATTTCCCACATTTAAAGAATATATGGCATCAGATAATTTAGATATTTAGATATTTGATATTGCTGTCAGTCGACATCAATTGTTGTGTCAGTATTGGCTAAATTCAGGCTATTGAATTAAGACGGAGATTTCATGCAAAAAGCGGGTGAATTGTATCGTGGCAAGGCTAAGACGGTCTTTATAACCGACGACCCAGATAAGTTGATTTTAGAATTTAGGGATGACACTTCAGCATTTGATGGAGAAAAAATCGAGCAGCTTCATCGTAAAGGTGAAGTGAATAATAAATTTAATCATTTTATCATGCAGCAACTGGAATCAGCTGGTATTAAAACGCAAGTCGAAGCAATTATTAATGACAACGAAAGCTTAGTAAAAAAGTTAGACATGATTCCTGTTGAATGCGTGATTAGAAACTATGCTGCAGGTTCACTTAGCAGACGTTTAGGAATAGAAGAGGGCATCGCACTTTCGCCTCCCACCTTTGAATTTTTTCTCAAGAACGATGCACTCCACGACCCTATGATAAACGAATCTCATTGTGTTGCCTTTGGTTGGGCGAGCACCGACCAAATTGCTGAAATGAAAGTGTTAACATTTGCGGTAAACCAAGTATTAATGCCATTATTTGATAAAGGTGGTATGTTACTTGTCGATTTCAAACTTGAATTTGGTACCGATCGTCAGGGTAACATAGTGTTAGGCGACGAATTTACACCTGACGGTTGCCGGTTGTGGGATAAAGAAACTAAGAAAAAATTAGACAAAGACCGATTCAGGCAAGGCCTTGGCTCGGTGGTGGAGTCTTATATAGAAGTAGCAGCACGGATAGGTTTAAATATTTAATTGCTAACGCCATCGCTTAACGAAGCACTTTGCAAGTAGGCGCTATTTGGTTAAAGCGCCCGTTAATACTCCATTTTGATTTTTAGATTTGAAGTAGGAATAGTGCAGCAAGTTAATATTTCATCATCGTCAATAAACGCTAATGGCTCAACCCTATATTCTACGGTACCTGCTAAGAGTTTAGTGCGACACACTCCACAATAACCTTCTCTACAATTAAAATGCACGTCTAAATTTGCTTTTTCTAAGGTTTCTAGAACACTATCGCCATCTTTCGATGGCAGTGTAAGGTAGTCAATATCAATGACATTTTGAGATTTAGAGGTGGTAGACGTGGTTTGATTTTTCAAGCGATGGCTATCCCGACCTAATCATGAGTTAAAGAAGACCCCCAATTCTGTGTAAGGAGACCTGCTTCTCTTATTATGCCTTAACTAAAAGTGTTTTAGACTACAGATCAAAATCGCCGAAGTCATCAGCGCTAACCTCAGCATCAATTTGTGACACTAAATAGGAACTCACTTCTACTTCTTGAGGCGCCACTTGCACGTTGTCTGAGCTCAAATAATTGTTCATCCATGGTAGCGGATTACTTTTACTCTCAAATTCGTGCTTTAGGCCGATTGCACCCATACGCTGATTCGCTATATATTCTACGTAATCACACAGTATTGCTTCGTTTAGCCCCAACATTGAACCGTCTTTGAACAAATACTTGGCCCATTCTTTTTCTTGCTGTACCGCCGTAAGAAATATTTCTCTTGCTTGGTCAGCACATTCATGGGCAATTTCGGCCATTTCAGGATCGTCTTTGCCTTTTGCCCACAAGTTTAATATATGCTGCGTACTGGTTAAATGGATGTTTTCATCGCGTGCTATTAAACGAATAATCTTTGAGTTGCCTTCCATTAGTTCACGCTCAGCGAATGCGAATGTACACGCGAATGACACATAAAAACGTATCGCTTCTAATGCGTTAACGGAATTCATGCATAAATAAAGTAATTTTTTTAACTCTCTTAAATTAATAACATGTGTTTCGCCGTCTAGCTCGTATGTACCTTCACCTTGCGATTGATATAACTGAGTCGCAAAAATCAAATCATCGTAATATTTAGATATATCTGTAGCTCGTCGCTTAATTTCTTCATTTACAACTATGTCGTCAAAAACCTCGCTTGGGTTTGAAAACAAATTACGCAAAATATGAGTGTAAGAGCGAGAGTGAATAGTCTCAAAAAATGACCATGTTTCTACCCACGTTTCTAATTCAGGTAATGAGATGATTGGCAAGAACGCTATATTGGGCGAACGACCCTGCACAGAATCGAGTAAAGTTTGATACTTTAAATTCGAAATGAAAATATGCTTCTCGGCTTCAGTTAGTTTACTAAAGTCTACTCTGTCTTTGCTTACATCGACTTCTTCTGGGCGCCAAAAAAATGAGATTTGCTTTTCAATAAGCTTCTCAAAAATTGGGTGCTTTTGCTGGTCGTAACGCGCGACATTAACTGAATTTCCGAAAAACATGGGCTCTACCATGGTGTCGATAGTTTTTTGATTAAATGTTGTATATTTCATAATTATTATAATAATACCTAATGGTAGTTAAACGCGAACATTCCTTGTTATTTGCTATCGCTGTTGTAAAGAGCTATTTACTCTTGCTAAGGTCACTAAAGTCAAACGTGGCTTAAGCGCGTGCTGATAAAAGCTATATTTTACAAGCACCACCTGCACAATCATCGTCCTCTTCAATAATAGCAACCTGCGCTTTAGACATCGACGCGTCGACCGCGTGTTCCGCATCGGACTTGTCAGAAGCGCCGTCGCGAGTGTTATGGTAATACAAGGTTTTTATACCCAATTTGTAAGTCGTTAGTAAGTCTTTAAGTAACAACTTCATGGGGACCTTATTGCCTTCATACTTGCCTGGATCGTAACTAGTATTAGCGGAAATAGTTTGATCAACAAATTTCTGCATAATGGCAACTAATTCTAAATAACCATCGTTTGATGGTAAGTCCCATAATAATTCATACTGATCTTTCAATCTTTTGTACTCGGGAACAACTTGTTTCAACACGCCATCTTTGCTTTGCTTAATACTAATGTGGCCACGTGGTGGCTCAATGCCATTAGTTGCATTAGAAATTTGTGATGACGTTTCAGACGGCATTAGGGCCGACAATGTACTATTACGCAAACCGTATTTTTTAACATCGGCGCGTAAGGTTTCCCAATCGTACTGCAAGGGCTCATTGCACACTTTATCTAAATCTTTCTTATAGGTGTCTATTGGCATTACACCTTGAGAATAAGTAGTTTCGTTGAACAAAGGACAAGGCCCTTTTTCTTTTGCTAGGGTGTTTGAGGCTTTCAATAAATAATATTGTATGGCTTCAAACGTTCTGTGAATAAGCGGGTTGGCGCTTGAATCAGAATACTTAACGCCATTTTTAGCAAGATAGTATGCAAAATTAATTACGCCTATGCCTAGAGTACGGCGGCCCATTGAAGCATTGTAAGCAGCCGGCACTGGATAATCTTGGTAATCCAACAAACTATCGAGAGCACGCACAGAAAGCTCGGCAAGCTCTTCTAAGTCGTCGAGACTTTCTATAGAACCCAAATTAAACGCAGACAAAGTACACAGCGCAATTTCTCCCTCGGGGTCGTTGATATGCTGAAGTGGTTTTGTCGGCAAAGCTATTTCTAAACACAAATTACTTTGCCGAACCGGCGCCACTTTAGGATCGAAGGGGCTGTGGGTATTGCAATGATCGACGTTTTGTAAATAAATTCGACCAGTATTAGCGCGCTCTTGCATAAATTGGCCAAAGAGATCTATTGCTTTTATACGTTTTTTGCGAATACTGTCATCGTTTTCATACTGTACATACAAACGCTCAAATTCATCTTGGTCAGCAAAGAACGCATCATATAATCCGGGAGTATCAGAGGGGCTAAATAAAGTAATGTAATCGCCCTTCAACATGCGGGTGTACATTAGTTTATTGCACTGAACACCGTAATCTAAATGACGAACGCGATTTTCTTCGACGCCGCGATTGTTTTTAAGTACTAGCAGTGATTCAACTTCCAAGTGCCAGATTGGATAAAACAAGGTAGCCGCTCCACCACGTACGCCGCCTTGTGAGCAGCTTTTCACAGCAGTCTGAAAATGCTTGTAAAAGGGGATACAACCAGTGTGAAATGCTTCGCCGCCTCTTATCGGGCTTCCAAGGGCTCGTATTCTACCTGCATTAATACCTATACCAGCGCGCTGACTCACGTACTTAACAATAGCACTAGCGGTCGCATTAATTGAATCAAGGCTGTCGCCTGCTTCAATGAGTACGCATGAGCTAAATTGACGGGTAGGGGTTCTAACGCCGGCCATAATAGGGGTGGGTAAAGAAAGCTTAAAGGTTGATGCCGCGTCATAAAACCGTTTTACATAATCGAGACGGATAGACTTATCATATTTAGCAAACAGGCATGCAGCAACTAACACATATAAAAACTGTGCACTCTCATAAATTTTGCCCGTTACGCGATTTTGCACAAGGTATTTGCCTTCTAACTGCTTAACCGCTGCGTAGCTAAAGCTTAAGTCACGAGTGTGGTCAATAAATTCGTCCATCTCGTTAAACTCTTGCTCGGTATAGTCTTCGAGTAAATGTTTGTCGTATTTACCTTGTTCAACCATATTCGACACTTGTTTAAATAAGTGAGGTGGCTCGTACTGACCATAGGCTTTTTTACGCAAGTGAAAAATAGCTAAACGAGCAGCCAAGTATTGATAGTCAGGGGTTTCAGTTGTGATGAGGTCGGCTGACGACTTGATCATCGTTTCGTGAATTTCAGCAGACTTAATCCCGTTATAAAATTGAATTTGGGCTTTAATTTCTACTTGCGAGACTGATACGTCTTCTAATCCGCTGGCAGCCCACGTGACTACTTTATGGATTTTTTCAAGATCGATGGGTTCTTGCGTCCCATTACGTTTGGTAACCAATAGATTATTATTCATTATGATTGTGCTCTTAATTTGCTTTAATTTTTTACATTTATATGGATAACGAAAGGAGAGGAAACAGTGAATATGCGACCAAGGCGTAATACCTATTATTATTCATGAGTAGGCTATTAGACGTTTATTTTTAGTTTGTATTGAAAATAGCCAGCTCTCTCTAGACACAAGATAGTGTGTTGCAAGGCGCTTTGCAATCACTATATGTAGTGTTTTGAGGTAATTCAGCGTCAAATTTTTGATATGTCAAAAAAGGTTAGTGCAGGCTAACCCAAAAGCGCAAATGCGGCGG
>Ga0115567_10002511_pt1 | contig 18146 bp, 18 predicted proteins | sample COGITO_mtgs_1204_2_FD_88679 | JGI IMG/M metagenome (GOLD analysis project Ga0115567, IMG submission 88679) | Pelagic marine microbial communities from North Sea - COGITO_mtgs_120412 | ecosystem: Environmental > Aquatic > Marine > Epipelagic | place: Germany:Helgoland, sampling site Kabeltonne... | reverse complement strand
GCCAAAACCATCCTTTGGATAACTCTTCTTCACAGGTCTTTAACTGGGTCGCATACCATAAAGAACGTGTTTTAACGGTTTTCGCTACATCTTTTAACCATAATTTTCCATTATGGCTGCCTCGCCTGTAACCACTCCAGCCCTCATGGTAATTAAGATACTGTAATTCAGCATCCCACTTTGATACACCGTTCATTTCATTGGTTTTATTAATAAACCAGCCCATAAAATCCATAGCATCACTGAAGTCTGAGCGCTGAGCCCAAGAGTTGTCTGTTTCGCGCTTGTAATCATCCCAAGTAGGTGTTTTCGCCTGAGAATAACCATAGGCGGTACTGACACGCCCCCACGGGATCAATCCAAAAAAGAAATAGTCTTTGGGTGGTCGAGCTTTCGCTTTAAACGAACTTTCTTGATACATGATCGACATGGGCACATGAATGGGCACCCCCCATTTCTCTTCCATATCCATTGCGGTTTCAAACCAATCCCGTTTTTCAGTAAAAATATCGCAAATATTGCTAATATTTTTCGGCGGTGTGGCGGTGCATGCCGCTAAAAATAAGGTGCTAGCCATAGTGATTAAAATAACTTTAAAAATTTGATATTTTTTTGTGAACTTTTGTTCCATAACCTACTCTTAATTAGCGTGTTCTAGTTATTATGTGTGTTTTCCCTGGTAGTAGCTTTGAAGCCTGATTTATATCAGGCTTTTTTTTGCCCTAAATTAATCGGTTGCTACAACCGAAAAATAGCTACTTAGAAAATCATCGAAAGAAATATTGTCCTGCAGCTCAATGACACGTTGTTTTTCAATGGATAACCTCGCGTGTTCTGCCAAGTCCTCGGCATTCATAAATTTATAATCAGAATCTTTTAATTGTTGTTTGTAGTTTTCTGCCAACATTAATCCTAGAGAGCCATTGTCACATTGCTGGCTAACTAATTGTTGTAAAACTTTCGCTGAAGGAGTCAAGCTAGGATCCAGTATTTTTTGTTTTTCTAGCTCTAACGCCGTTGAATAATGGGTCGTGCCATTCGCTTGGTCGAGAACTAACGCCACGTCCTGCATCTCAGAAAATAGCTGCAATCCCCATGCAGGTAAACTTATAGATTGTTGCTCATTGGTGAGCATTATCTCTGGGTCGCGTCCATGATCCACTACCGCATTTAAATTGACTTCAGTTTCATGATACTGCTGTGCGCTCATCAACTCACTCGGTCTAGTTACACAGTACAACAAAAACACATCAAGAAAATAAAACTGATTTTCCTCAATGCCTATAGCACTAAATGGATTAACGTCTAGGGCCCGTACTTCTATGTAGCTAACACCTCTACTATCTAATGCCTCTGACGGTTTTTCTAAGGACTGAGTGGGTTGTTTGGGCCTAATGGGCGAATACAGTTCATTTTCAATTTGCAAAACGTTGGCATTTAATTGTTGATACTCGCCGTTTTTCTTATCAGCATATTTTTGGTAAACCGCAGAGGGCTTGTTAATAGCAGCTTTTAACGATCCAATGTAACTGTCTAATTGGTTGTAACAAATATTTAAACCAGACTGCGCACTATTGGTATATCCCAAGTCACTCATTCTAAGAGACGTCGCATAGGGCAAGTAATAAGTACCACTACCCAATTTTTTAAAAGGCAACTTGGTTTCTTTTCCTTTGATAAACGAACCGCAAATGGCAGGAGATGCGCCGTACAAAAACGGAATTAGCCAACAAAAACGGCGGTAGTTTCGGATCAAAGCAAAATATTCTGCAGATATTGAATCTTTATTGGACTTTTCTGTAGTTGTTTTATCTATCCACTGTTGCCAGAATTCGTCAGGAAGCGAAAAATTAAAATGCACCCCCGAAATGGCTTGCATCATGCTTCCGTAGCGATTTTTTAAACCTACTCGATACAGGGTTTTCATTTTCCCTACATTAGAAGAACCAAAATTGGCGATAGGTATGGCGTCTTGATCTTCGATAAAACAAGGCATGCTCATAGGCCAAAGACGTTCATCACCAATGTTTGAAACAGCAAATTTATGCACATCATTTAGCTGCCCAATAGTTTTTTGCACGGACACTTCAGGCGGTGTAATAAATTCCAATAAGGATTCAGAAAAATCGGTAGTAATAAACTCATGGGTCAAAGCTGCTCCCAAGGCCTTTTGATGAGGGCTTTGTGCCAAACCGCCGTCTGGATTAATACGCAAGGTTTCACGCTCTATGCCATGACGTATTCCTGTTAAGGTTTGTGCAACTGTTTGGTCTTGTAATACCTTTAAACGCTCTGCATAAGATGTCTGTTTTACTTGCAAAATACCATCCAACTAAAAATTAGAAAACTGCTTATGGGCTCTAGTCTACCTGCAGTTTATAGATAAAGTAACTAGGGTCTGTGTATATCAGAATTTAATTTGGAGTAACAAATACACCAATTTGTTTGCTAGAATATGTAAATCCATCTCTAATAGCCTTTTAAATACCCATTAACATTAAAGGAACGCTATTTTGTCTACCTCTGATCTCAATCTTTTTGATGCCCAATTTGCCTTAAATCAATTTAGTGGTAATCAATCCTTATTGATAAAAATTTTAGAAAAATTCATCCAACAGAATCAACATTTTGACACTTTGCTAACAGAATATGTTCAGCAAAATAATTTTGATTCAGCCAAGCAAGAAGTGCATACCATGAAAGGCGTAAGCGGAAATTTAGGCATGCAGGCCTTGCATCAAGGGTGCAAAAAACTTGAAGAAAATCTGGCTCATCAAACATCCGAACACGCCTTAAATGAATTTTTAGAGATTTTTAAGCAAACCCTATCCCTAATACAAAATTATTCGACAGAAAACGGTGTTGAAGTACACTCTGAAGTTGCTCTTAAAAAAGACGACAAGGCGGCGCTAATCGCAGCTTTAAAGCGCAATGAATTTATTTCTGAGAGTAAAATGCATAACTATGAACAAGCTTTAGATTTATCTTCTGAAAAACTACATGAACTGAAACAGGCAATTGACAATTTAGATTATGTCAGCGCTATTAAGTTGTTGGAGTAACATCTGGTTTTGTTAAATTCGATAGCTGTTTTGTTTGATCATCCAGATTTTGTGGTGGTTAATAAACCCAGCAATATTTCCGTGCAAAATGAGTCTCACCAATCAGGTATTTTGCCAATACTATGTAAACAACTCAACGTTGAACAATTATGGTTAGTGCACAGATTAGACAAAATCACTTCTGGAATTTTAATCCTCGCTAAACACCCACTAGCTGCCGCTGTGTTTGGCCAGTTGTTTGAACAAAAACAAATAGAAAAGTACTACTTGGCTATTTCAGGAAAAAAACCCAAGAAAAAGCAAGGTGCGGTCAAAGGCGGAATGAAAAAAGTCCGAGACGGAAAATGGATGTTAGATAGTAGTAACGCCGCTGTAGCCATCAGCCAATTTTTTAGTTTTTCTATTTCTTCAGGCCTACGATTATTTTTGGTTAAACCTCTTACGGGTAAAACACATCAAATTCGGGTGGCATTAAAAAGTATCGGCAGCCCTATTTTAGGCGATGAATTATATAAAGGAGAAAGCTCAGACCGTACTTACCTTCACGCCTATTGCATTCGTTTTACCTATCAACAACAACCTATTTGTATCATCTGTGCACCAGATAAAGGTGATGTATTTTTATCTAGTGACACCAAGCAACAAGTCGCCAACCTAGCAACACCTTGGACACTTCCATGGCCAAACATCAAACTGACCCAACCCAAACATGCTCAATAAACCTCGACCCAACTTTCCCAAAATAGCGATTGTGGGCAAAGGTGCCATAGGTGGATTAATCGGTTTTAAATGCCACCAGCTTGGTTATGAATATCAGCACCTAATAAAAATACTACAACAGCAATCATGTACGGTAACGGATATACATGGCGTGTCACATAGTTTAACTCCTGAGACGTCTGCCATCACTAAGCCGGATCAATTTGATTTACTGATATTACCTGTCAAAGCTTACCAAGTACTGCCCGCGCTAGAGCAACTACAATCGGTTATTCAGCCAAAGCATATAATAGTACTACTCCATAACGGCATGGGCACGATCGAACAGGTTAGAGAAAGACTACCTAATAACCCGTTAATTGCCGCCACCACCAGTTATGGCGCATTTAAATCCGATGCAAACACACTGATAGAAACAGGCTTGGGTCAAACTCATATGGGCTGGTTAGACAATGTTGATGCAGCGTTAAAACAAGCTATCGAACCGATACTTTCGGCATTACTACCACCGAGTAATTGGCATTTAGATATCAATTTAGCATTGTGGAAAAAGTTAGCTATCAATGCAGTAATTAATCCACTTACAGCCATTCATAACATAAAAAACGGCGAGCTTGCAGATAGTAAATATAAAGCCAGTATCTCTAATATTTGTGATGAAGTTGCAAAAGTGATGAACGCATTAGGATACTCAGTTACCAGCGCTGAACTAGTTGAAAATGTGCAGCAAGTGATAACAGCCACAGCTGATAATTACTCATCTATGCATCAAGATCTGAAGTTTAACCGCCAAACTGAAATAGCCTTTATTAATGGCTATGTTATCTCTAAGGCAGCTGAGTTAAATATCGAGGTGCCACATAACCAACGACTGGTTGAGCAAATAACTCAAGTAGAATAACCACACAAGCTAATCTTTACTTGTGCTCATCTACAATCGTTAAATTTTTACTTTTTATAATGATGACAGATAAATCTGTAGTTGTTGCATTCCCGCTCCCCAACCTTTGTTGTGATCAGCACGAGTTGCTTCAAAGGCGATAATCTCTTCTGCTGTTGGGTTTCTCGGCTCCCATAAAAAAGTAATAGTGGTTTTGCCTTCAGCTTCTGCAAACGACAAAGTAGCTAACATATCTTTAGGCCAGTTTGGAATATGCTGCATCGGCACTATGTCGCTATTTTCGTTGGAAAAATATTGTAAGAACACTAGTTTTTCGGGTGAACTAACCTCTTCATATTGAGTAAAAAGCCACATTTCATGGCCGTTAGGCATAGTCACTTTATGCAGAGACGAACCACCGGTTTTGATATCAGCTTTGACAAACTCACAACTGCAACCTTGCATCGGAAACATCCAATTGTTTAGATGCTCCACATTAGTCCATGCATCAAAAACTAACTGCCTTGGTGCATTAAATTCTCGGACTATTTTTGATGGGGTGACTGAGTTATTACTCATTTGGCTTTCCTTCTTTTTGGATTAAAGGGTCTGTTAACCTTTCATATGTCCCCGAGACTGAGGTCATTTATTTGGATACCAAGGCGTTTGTCTTGAAGTTTAGCCATTCTAAACGAAAGATAAACAACGAAGGTAGGCGAATAAATGGCCCAGCCCGAAGGGTTTTCCTCAAAACGCACTCACTCCGCGTTAAAACCTATTTATTTGGATGGCCAAATTTCACAGGTTTCGCCTTGATTGAGCACATTTTGAGAAAAATCTCGGCGACATATGAAAGGTCAACAGACCCTATTTAAGTAATCGTCTAGCTGATCAAGCGCCCCACCCCAATACTTCTCAAACTGGTGCATCCACTCTTGAATTGGCTTTAATTTATCTGGTTCGACTTTATAAAACCGATAGCGACCCATGCGTCTTTCGGATACTAGGCACACTTCTTTTAATACACCAAGATGTTTAGACACCATAGGCTGCGGCCATTGAAACGTTTGTGACAGTTCATTCACTGTCATTTCCTTGCACGCTAATTGCTCAATAAGCTGTCTTCGCTTGGGTTCGCCAATCGCGCTAAATACGTCGTATGTGGTTTTTAATCTTGGCATACAATTAATATATACCCATATGGGTATATGTAAAGTTTATTAGCATAACTTTGTTCAGCAGATCAAAAAAGGACGCCGAAGCGTCCTTTTATAAAAATATAATATTGTTGTTATTCAGCCGGTACTTCTGGCTTCATATGCGGGAACAAGATCACGTCTTTAATTGTTGGGCTATCAGTAAATAACATCACCAAACGGTCTATACCTATGCCCTCACCTGCTGTTGGCGGTAAACCATACTCTAAAGCACGTATATAATCTTCGTCGAAGTGCATGGCTTCATCATCGCCTGCGTCTTTTTCTTCCACTTGTTTACGGAAGCGTGCTGCTTGGTCTTCAGAGTCATTTAACTCTGAGAAACCATTGGCTAGTTCACGACCACCCACAAAAAACTCAAAACGGTCGGTGACAAAACTGTTGTCATCGTTTCTACGCGCCAAAGGTGATACTTCCCAAGGGTAAGCGGTGATGAAGGTGGGTTGATCAAGCTTTTCTTCGGCAGTCGCTTCGAAAATTTCACACAAATATTTCCCCGCGCCCCAAATTCCATCAACCTCAGGCTCTTTGATGTGTAACTGTTTTGCCATCGCTTTAAGCTCAGCTAAATGGTTTTCAGGATCGTTAATCGCATCAACGTTAGCTTCTGGCCAGTATTTTATGACGGCCTCGTTCATGGTTAAACGAGTAAATGGCTGACCAAAATCGTAGTTTACTTCGCTTACTACATTGCCTTCAGTGTCTTTAGTGGTGTTTTTAATGATGGTGGAACCCATCACGTCTTGTGCCACTTTACGTAACATTTCTTCTGTCAGATTCATCAAGTCATGATAATCAGCATAAGACTGATAAAATTCTAGCATGGTAAATTCAGGGTTGTGCCTGGTAGACAGACCTTCGTTTCTAAAGTTACGGTTAATTTCGAATACTCGTTCAAAGCCACCCACAACTAAACGTTTGAGATAAAGTTCAGGTGCGACACGTAAATACATATCGATATCGAGAGCGTTGTGATGAGTGGTAAAAGGTTTAGCCGTAGCGCCGCCTGGTATCACCTGCAACATCGGAGTTTCCACTTCCATAAAATCACGTTCGATTAAAAAATTACGAATGCCACTGACAATTTTACTACGGATCATAAAAGTATCGCGAGTGTGCTGATTAGTGATCAAATCTACATAACGCTGACGATATTTGGTTTCTTGATCGGCCAAACCATGAAATTTTTCAGGCAGCGGGCGCAATGATTTAGTTAACAGCTGGTATTCGGCCATATTCACATACAAATCGCCTTTACCTGATTTGTGTAATTCACCTTTTACGCCAATTATGTCGCCAATATCCAAACTACCGTAACGTTCCTTGATATCTTTTTGGATATCTTTGGAAGCATAAGACTGAATGCGTCCTGTCATATCTTGTAAAGACAAAAATGGTCCACGCTTAGCTAAGATGCGCCCTGCAATACTGACTACTTTGCCAAGTTCTTCTAAAGCGGGTTTTTCATGATCGCCAAAAGCTTGTTGTAATTCATCACTGTAAAATTCACGCCTAAAGTCATTGGGGAAACCATTTGATGGGCAATTTCTCTGATGTGAGAAAGTTTAGCGCGGCGCTCTGCAATCAACTTATTTTCATCTTGTGTTTGTTCGGTCATCGACTTTCCTGATATTTCTTGGCTTTATTGGGTATTACAGACCAGATTTTAAGCTGGCTTGAATAAATTTGTCTAAATCGCCGTCTAACACGGCTTGTGTATTGTGGGATTCTACCCCGGTGCGTAAATCTTTAATCCGTGAATCATCCAATACATAAGAACGTATTTGGCTGCCCCAACCTATGTCGGACTTGCCGTCTTCCATAATTTGTTTTTCTTCATTCTGTTTGAGCATTTCGTGTTCATACAGCTTGGCCTTTAACTGTTTCATGGCCTGTGCTTTATTTTTATGCTGAGAACGATCGTTTTGACATTGCACCACTATATTAGTGGGTTCGTGAGTGATACGCACCGCCGAATCTGTGCGGTTAACGTGTTGGCCACCCGCACCCGAAGCGCGATAGGTATCAATGCGTAAATCTGAAGGATCGATTTCGATCTCAATATCGTCATCAACTTCTGGGTAAGCAAAAACAGAGGCAAAAGAAGTATGCCTGCGGCTACCTGAATCAAACGGTGATTTTCTAACTAACCTGTGTACGCCCGTCTCTGTGCGGATCCAACCAAAGGCATAATCGCCGCTAAATTTGATCGTGGCACTTTTAATCCCCGCTACATCACCGTCAGAGAGTTCTATTAATTCTGTTTTAAAGCCGTGAGCTTCGCCCCAACGTAAATACATACGTAGTAGCATGTTGGCCCAATCTTGGGCTTCGGTGCCACCAGAGCCTGATTGAATATCGATGTATCCGTGGTTGGCGTCATTGGGGCCAGAAAACATGCGCCTAAATTCGAGTATTTCGAGTTTTTTCATCAACTCGGCTAATTCAGACTCTGCTTCATCAAAGGTATCTTGGTCTTCGGCTTCAACTGCCAATTCAACTAAACCTTCGACGTCTTCAGTACCTTGCGCTAATAATTCAATGGTTTGCACGACCAATTCGAGGGCGACTTTTTCTTTACCTAAGGCTTGCGCACGCTCAGGTTGATTCCACACATCAGGGCTTTCTAATTCGCGATTAACTTCTTCAAGACGTTCTTTCTTTTGATCATAGTCAAAGATACCCCCGAAGCGAATCGGCACGTAGTCTTATATCCGCTAACGCATTATGTACTGGGTTGATTTCAAACATAAATAATACAGGTAAACTCGAAATTAAAGGACGCGGATTTTAACGGATTTTGCAAAAGAATGACAGTATAGGGCGCGTCACTACCCTATAAATTAATTGTATAGCTCATAGCAACTTTAAGCACTAGCCTAATTGCCCTATTAGCTCAACAAGTTTTGGCTTGATTGCTTGTAAAAGCGGATTGTCACTTTGTGCTGATATGGCAAAAATACTATAAATAAAGCTACGGGTATTATGCAATTTAGCTAAACCTTTTTGATCACCGTAAACACTCTGCCAATCAGTAAAAGGAGCCGGACTAGCAACCCTATCGAGGTAATTCAGTAGCTGTTGTTGGGTATGTTCGCCACGTAAAACAATATAAATAAACGCCATAGCTAATCGTTTAGGCTCACCAAACACATAAAAGTGCAGCGACTGTGGAGACACTTGAGACTTAAGGGCATCTAACAATTGGTCGAGTTGCACTTTTGATAGTTTTTTATTTAACGAAAGCTGTAAAAACACATCGGCAGTATGGGCAACAGCATGTCGCCAGCCTTGTGTATCATCAAATCCTCTATAATCGGTGATATTACCCATGTAACTGGTTGTCACGTTTATTGCTTTTTGCAGTTCATCATCAGTAAGGTAAGGATTGATGCGGTCAACGCGAAGCACTTCTGACAACACTAAAGCGGCAAAAGGTTGGGTAAAATTATGCGAATCTTGGCTTGCCTGTAGCAAAATATCCAGAAGAGAATTAAACATTTTTTTAACAGTCGCAGGTGCTAATAAGTTGCCTCGCAACCACTCACTTGTGGCTGCGTAAACAATATCGTCACGTACTTTAGGATCTTGGTGACCAAGACATAACAACAACTTTTCTGCGGTTTGGTTTCTTTGCTCAGACGATTTAATGACAAACTTGTCTTGCTTTAATGTTTGCAAAGCCCCTTGGCTAAAATTATCTGTACATTGACTCGCGTTGACGACAGAAGAAATGGCTAATGACGCAATAAAAGCTATTGTTATTTTTTTCATTTTATTTCCTGCATAATTAGATTTAACTGCACTAGATTGCATATTCATTGGGTATAGTCATTAGTACAGGATCAAATAGCTCAATCAGTCTTGCTTGATCTTGTTTTTTTCTGCATACCAGTAACGCATAAAATCTTTAATTATTGCTTGTTGGATTTCTATTGCACGCTCTGTTGGACAAAATATAGTGATTTCCACAACGTTATCACCTATGTCAGATGTGGACACTTTAATTTGCGGTTCAGGGCCGGCTATCTTCACGTCTAGTCGCCTTTCTAACATCTGGTTATAACGTACCGCTACATCATGAAAATCAGCACAGTACACTTTGGCACTTTTGATCACCTTTTGAATAATGCCATAAGGATTAACACTTTGATCACGGACAATCACAAAATGGTGGGTTGCGTAACGCTTAAGAAAATTTAAGTTTTTAATAGGACTGGTCATCAGTTTGTTGTTTGGAATGAACAGTGTTTTACCGGTGTATTCGTAGGTTTTTATATCCACTTCTAACAAGGTACTTTTAATCCAATCGGTAGCAGATACTTCACCAACAAATTGCTCGACTTCAATCCAGTCACCTATGCGAAATGGTCGAGTTGACACTAAATAGAAAAAACCAATAATACACTGAATAAACTCTCTGGTAGCCAACACAATAGCCACAGAAAAAGCAGCAATTGAAAAGGCAAATTTTTGCATCTCGTCCGCCCAAAGACTAAATAAACACACAATTAATACAAAATTAAGGAAGTTCTTAACGTTGTTAACCAGATCGCGTCTGTCATCACCTTTATTTTTGGCTCGCTTACGCACCAGTTTGACCAGTACGTATTTCATCAGTAGTGCTAAAAACGTGATCGAGAAGGTTAAAATGAGTTTATTTTCAAAAATGTCTTTTATAAATTCCATAATGGTACTTTGGATTGATGAGGGGGCTAAAAACGCAGAGTATACACAACAATGGTTACTAGCTTAATGTGATTCTTATCCTAAAAACAATAACGCTTTGCGTTAAGCAACAGCTGCACGTAATATGCAAAACCTAGAAAATTGGGTGGTGCAGCTATTATCATCAAAAAACTTGACGGTAAACAAAGCATAATGATTCAGCCTGCCGAAAAATGCCAAACCTAATAAAACTAGAGGAAAAGGCTAAATGAAAGATATTGAAATTGGTGGAGTCACCATAAAACGTGGTGAAACAAAACGCATTGAGTTACCAATGCCACCTTTGTACACAGATACCAGAATGTCAATGCCCGTGCACGTGCAGCGTGGTAGACGAGATGGCCCAACCATGTTTGTAAGCGGTGCGGTGCACGGTGATGAATTAAACGGCATAGAAATTGTCAATCGCCTGCTCAAACACAAATCTTTAAAGTATCTAAAAGGCACGCTTATCGCCGTACCTATAGTAAATGGCTATGGTGTATTGAACCAAAGTCGCTATTTACCTGATAGAAGAGATCTTAACCGCAGCTTTCCAGGAAGTTCAAAAGGCTCCATTGCCGGAAGACTTGCCCATTTATTTTTAAATGAAATAGTGGCTAAGTGTGACGTTGGCATTGACTTACATACCGGCGCTATTCACCGCAGTAACCTCCCTCAAATCCGTGCAAACTTGGACGACGCAGAAACATTATCTATGGCAGAATCCTTTGGTTTACCGGTTTTACTGAATGCTGATATCAGACCAGGCACACTCAGGCAGGCGGCGGGTGACTTAGGTGTTAAAGTGCTTCTTTACGAAGCAGGAGAAGCCCTTAGGTATGATGAGTTTTCTATACGAGCCGGAGTTAAAGGCGTGGTTAACGTTATGCGTGAAATTGGCATGTTAAACAAGCGCCAACGCAAAGGTCATAAAATTTCTAAGTTTATTGCACGTCAAAGTGGCTGGGTACGCGCTACAGAAAGTGGCTTTGTTAACCATGCGGCGCAATTAGGCGATCATGTCAATAAAGGTGGCATATTGGCCATCATTGCCGACCCCTATGGAACTGAATTAAGCAAAGTACTGTGCCCTGAAGAAGGTGTGGTTATAGGCAAACAAAATATCCCCTTGACGCAAGAAGGTGAAGCCATGTACCACATTGCTTATTTTAGGAAGCCTGATTCCGTTGCCGAACACCTTGGGCTGTTACAAGACAACCTGCAAGACGACTTGATTTTAGATGATCCTATTATTATTGATTAAAGAGTAATTTAGATGAATGAAAAACATTTAGTTGGAGCACTTGAACTATGTGACTTACCACAACTCAAGCTAAGCGGATTAGAGGCAAGAGTTGACACTGGCGCTACAACATCCTCATTGCATGTGGATAATATCGTCAAGTTTAAAAAAGAAAAGGAAAACTGGGTACGCTTTGATATCCACCCTGATGCACATGACGTAAGCAAATTGATGCAAAGGGAGGCCAGAGTCAAAAGCGTGCGTAAGGTTAAGAGCTCAAACGCTACGCATCAAAAACGCTACGTAATCGAAACCGACATATCAATTGCCGGTATGCAATGGAGTATAGAGCTGACACTTACAGACCGGTCTGAAATGAAATACCTTATGTTGCTTGGCAGGGAAGCCATGTCTGGGCGGCTAATTGTGGATCCAGAACATGAGTTTTTATTGGCCGTATAGGCCAATATTTTTGTACGGGGATAATTAGCCTTAACGGAAACCCTAGCTAAATTTAACCTTTTAATTTAGTTAGGGTATCGACCAACTCTTTTCCAAGAGTCTTTAACGCTTTTTCGGTTTTTTCATCGGTAATGTTGCCTTGTTCATCAAATAGCTTAAATGCACCGCCCAAGGCTTTTTGTGTTGGCAAAACCATAGTACCTATATTTTCCAATAACATTCGCAAGGTCACCAGTACTCGCATACCACCCAAGGCTCCTGGAGACGCTGCCATAATCGCTGCCACCTTACCTCGATATGCTGCCATGGGAGCTTCATCACCGGTTTTTCTGGAGGCCCAATCAATCGCATTTTTTAACAAGCCGCTATAGGAGCTATTATATTCGGGTGATGAAATTAAAAATCCATCATGACTAATTAATAATTCTTTAAAAGCTTGAGCCTCAACGGGCATGCCTTGCTGTGCTTCTAAGTCTTCATTAAAAAGAGGCATATCGAAATCCTCCAAGTTGACGATAGTGACTTCAGCCCCGGCCTCTTGTGCACCTTTAGCTGCAATAGCTACGACCTTTTTGTTGACCGAATCTTTTCTACCACTACCTGCAAACGCTAGAACTTTAACCATGTTGGTTGTCTCACTTTTTGTAAAGATAATTATAAAGCAGATACTAACATATCAGCAATTAGGTCAAACCTATTCTCTCAGTTTATAAAAACGAATAACCCGCCAGATGGCGGGTTATTCGTTTTAGTCTAAACCTCAGCTCTTAGCTCGTAGCTCATATCTAAAAACATTACATTTTATCCATGGTCTCAATACCTAACAAGTCCAAACCAGCCTGCAAGGTTTTGGCGGTCAACTGAGCTAACATCAAACGGCTATTTTTAGTTTGTTCGTCTATACCCTCTTTTAAGATCGGGCACGCTTCGTAAAAACTCATAAATAAACTGGCAAGCTCATATAAATAAACACAAAGTATATGAGGTGTGGCCTCACTTGAAACTTGTTTAATCGCCTCAACATATTGCATTAACTTAACTGCGAGTAGTTGTTCTTGCACTTCTTCAAGCTGGATATTCGCCTGTAAATTTACATCATCTACATGGGCTTTCCTGAAAATACTTTGTACACGGGCATAAGCATATTGCAAATAAGGCGCGGTATTGCCTTCGAAACTGAGCATAGTATCCCAGTTGAAAAGGTAATCAGTGGTGCGGTTTTTACTTAAATCTGCGTATTTCACTGCGCCAATACCCACTTTGTCAGCGATGATTTTGCGCTCTTGTACTGACAAGTCTGATTCACGCTTATTGATCAGTACTTCGGCTCGTTCAATGGCTTCGTCTAATAATGCAGCCAATTTGACGGTACCGCCGGTGCGGGTTTTAAACGGCTTACCATCGCTACCTAACATCATGCCAAATGGGCAATGTTCATAACTTTGTTGTGCTGTGATAAACCCTGCTTTACGGGCAACAATTTCTGTTTGCTTAAAATGCAAAGCTTGGCGCACATCAGTAAAAATCAAGGTGCGGTCGGCGCCTAATACACCATTACGATAACGAATAGCCGCTTGGTCTGTAGTAGCGTATAGATACCCTCCACCCGATTTTTGTACGATATAAGCTGCTGGATTGCCCTCTTTGTCGGCCATTTCTTCTAGAAATGCCACTTGTGCACCTTGGCTTTCCACCACTATGCCAGCCGCTTTTAGCTCTGCTACCGTTGTGGCTAAATCATCGTTGTAAGCACTTTCGCCCATCACATCACTACGCTTAAGACTAACATTAAGTTTGTCGTACACTTCTTCGCTATGGGCGATAGAGACGTCAATAAAATTTTGCCATAGCTGCATACACTGAGCATCGCCGCTTTGTAATTTGACCACAAAATCGCGGGCGCGATCGGCGAACCCTGCTTCATTGTCAAAGCGCACTTTGGCTGCTCGGTAAAAATCTTCTAAATCTGATAATGCAGTTTCAGCCACTTCATTAGCAGCTAATTTGTCGTTTAAATGCGCCAACAACATGCCAAATTGTGTGCCCCAATCACCCATGTGATTTTGGCGTATTACTTTATGTCCTAAAAACTCTAGGGTTTTAGCCACGGCATCACCAATAATGGTGCTACGCAAATGACCAACGTGCATTTCTTTAGCTAAATTAGGCGCTGAATAATCCACCACTACCGTTTGCTGCTGCTCGGCTTCGATACCAAGACGACTATCTGCGTTAGCGGCTTGTAGCTGTTGCGCTAGCCACTGGGGTTTTAGATAAATATTAATAAACCCTGGTCCTGCAACTTCCAGCTTTTCGGCTTGGTCGTCTAACTCGACGACATCCACAATTTTTTGCGCAATTTCTCGTGGGTTTTGCTTAAGCACTTTTGACAATGCCATGGCCCCATTAAACTGATAATGTCCAAAACCCACACGCGTACTGCGACTAAGTGGCGCGGGGGTGCCTTCTGGCGCGCCAATGGCAATAAGCGCGGCTTTAAATTTTTCTAGTAAAAATGTCTGTAAGTTCATGTTGGCTCTTGTCTATAAAATGCTTCAGGCGCCTAAAATAGCGCCTTAGTGCTCTCTGGTGGTATGAAATTCAATATCAGGGTAACGTTCTTTGGCTAAGGCTAAATTCACTCTTGTAGGCGCAATATAAGCTAAATTATCACCACCATCCAAGGACAAATTTGCTTCTGCCTTGCGTCTGAATTCATCGAGTTTTCTGGGATCTTTAGACGTCACCCACTGAGCGGTATAAACATTAATATGTTCATACATTGCATCTACGTTGTATTCACCTTTTAAACGGGCCACCACCACATCAAATTGCAATACACCTACGGCTCCGACTATCAAGTCGTTATTTTGTAACGGTCTGAATACTTGCACGGCGCCTTCTTCGGATAATTGAATCAAACCTTTTTGCAACTGCTTTTGTTTGAGGGGATCTTTTAATCGAATACGCTTAAATAATTCTGGTGCAAAATTAGGAATACCTGCAAAACGGAATTTTTCCCCTGCGGTAAAGGTATCGCCAATCTGCATTGATCCATGATTGTGCAAACCAATAATGTCGCCCGCGTAGGCCACTTCTAACAACTCCCGATCGCTAGCTAAAAAAGTCACAGCATCTGAAATTCGCACTTCTTTACCTGTGCGGCTTTGATGCATTTTCATGCCTTTCTCGTATTTTCCCGATACTATGCGGCAAAACGCGATACGATCGCGATGTTTAGGATCCATATTGGCTTGAATTTTAAATACAAAACCACTGAATTTTTGCTCACTTGATTCGACTTTTCTGTCACTGGTTTCACGCCCTTGGGGTAATGGTGCCCAGTCAACCAAACCATCAAGCATATGATCAACACCAAAATTACCCATAGCAGTACCAAAAAATACAGGGGTTAGTTCTCCCGCTAAAAATTCATCATGATTAAATTCGTGAGAGGCACCTTTCACTAGTTCAAGCATGTCGCGTATTTCTTCAGCATAACTACCAATTGCGTTATCTAATTCAGGATTATGCAGACCTTTAACAACCCGCACTTCTTGGATCGTATGTCCTAAGCCTGATTTATAGAGATAGGTTTCGTCTCTAAGCAGGTGATATACACCTTTAAACTCCTTACCCATACCAATTGGCCAAGTAATAGGTGCACATTTGATATTCAGTACTTTTTCAACTTCATCTAATAAATCAATAGGATCTCGTGTATCCCTGTCGAGTTTATTCATAAAAGTAATAATGGGCGTGTCACGCAAACGTGTGACTTCCATGAGTTTTATAGTACGTGCTTCTACACCTTTGGCTGCGTCTATTACCATCAAGCAAGAATCAACGGCAGTTAAGGTGCGGTAAGTATCTTCAGAGAAATCTTCATGCCCTGGGGTATCCAACAAGTTCACTGTACATTCACGATACGGAAATTGCATAACTGAAGTAGTAACAGATATGCCCCGCTCTTTTTCCATCTCCATCCAATCAGACTTAGCATGTTGGCCTGATTTTTTGCCTTTTACCGTACCGGCTTTTTGTAAGGCATTGCCAAATAACAATACTTTTTCGGTGATAGTGGTTTTACCCGCATCAGGGTGAGAGATAATCGCAAAAGTGCGGCGTTTATCAACTTCTTGTTGGAAAGACATGGAATACTCTTCAGTGAACAGTTACTAAATAATTTGGCCGCGCATTGTATATGACTCCAATAAAAAAGTCGCTGATCTCATAGAATTTTGTAGCTTAGGAGGCCGTTTCATTAGACACCTTACTTTTGACTATAAGAAAGACAGATATTGATGCTATTTGTTATTAACTTTGTGTTTACTCACACTGATGTTTAAATTATATTTGTGCAAGGTAAGTTTTTTGCCGTAGAATAGTAACCAGTAACATTCATAGTTTACCATCAGGAAACGACCTAACATGTCACGAAGAAAAATGTTCAGTGGTGCTCAACTCAGGTCATTACGCAAAGAAGCAGGTTACACCCAAGAAGAGCTTGCTCAACGGGTGGGCATTAGCCGTGAAACTGTCTCTGCCATCGAAAATGACAAACCTGAAACCATGGACAATATCGGAGTCGGCGTTGTGAATAAATGGTGGTCAATCTGTCGCCAAACCGCATCCCAACAAACCCGCGAATCTTTCTTCTCTACTGTAATGGATTATTTTGGCTTTAATTTAAGCTGATCTTGTTTTAATCTAAGCGCATGATATTACGCGCCTATCTTCCAAAATTTCTAACTGCCCTCTTTGGAGGGCTTTTTGTTGCGTTAGGGATTCTGACCTTCGGAAACTCCAACGTTTTTGACTGGTTTTTTCTAAGTGTTCTTATTTTTACGGCAATAGTTTGTCGTAATAACATTAATATCGTTTCTATCGTATTAATATTATTCATTCAGCTAGCTCTAAACCAAGTAGTTTGGTTCGCATTAAGTGAACATTACCTAGTAGTTATATTTTTTCATGTTTTAGCACTCTGGACTATCTATCAATTTAAGTATGATTGGGTGGCAAAAATAATGCTGTTATCAGTCATCATTGTTATAACTTCAGAGGTTTATTGGTTCTTTACTGACTACCCTAGACCTCAAATTTCTTGGTATATTTGGCTCATGACATCCAATTTATTTGTTCGGTATCTTATCTTTATTCGTGTAGGGATAGTCGATAGTTACTTTCCAGAGAAAGGCCGCTCGACACATTTGGATTGGATAATATATAAACTAAGTGCTCTAATTATATTAATACAAGCAGTGTTAATAATGGAGTATTTAGGTCGACATGTACTGAACTTATCTAACGCATTATTAATATATTATTCTTACCCTTACTTATTTCAAGGAATTGCGACCATTTCTATATGGGTAGTTTTTAACGAAAGCTATAAACAATTGCTCCCCCATCTCTTAAAAGCATAAAGCTCCACTTCTTGCTCGAAAACCTACATAATTAGAATGTGGTAAGTTAAGCCACGCCATTCATTAATAATATATTTTTCTATCAAGGAGTTAATATGAACACTTCCAAAAACACATTCTATGCTTTGTTCGTTTGTGCGATTTTTTCGTTGAATACAACTAGTAGTTTATCAAAACAAGAAAGCGTCAAAATACTAGAAAATCACAATATAGACAGTATGTTATATGATTTTAATCCGTTAACGATGTCTCGCACTAGTCAGTCAACCGGTCTAATTGCCAGTGGCAGAATGACACCACCCGCTACACTGATTGCCAGCGGCAGAATGACACCACCCGCTACACTGATTGCCAGTGGCAGAATGACACCACCCGCTACACTGATTGCCAGTGGCAGAATGACACCACCCGCTACACTGATTG
>Ga0115567_10002509_pt1 | contig 18146 bp, 15 predicted proteins | sample COGITO_mtgs_1204_2_FD_88679 | JGI IMG/M metagenome (GOLD analysis project Ga0115567, IMG submission 88679) | Pelagic marine microbial communities from North Sea - COGITO_mtgs_120412 | ecosystem: Environmental > Aquatic > Marine > Epipelagic | place: Germany:Helgoland, sampling site Kabeltonne... | reverse complement strand
GAAAGTCGCGTGTCACATCGGGCTTCGACGAATGATGCAGGCACACCATGGTAAACTAAGCGGGGCCACAGTAAGAAGGATTCTAGACGCTGAAACTCCAGAGCTCTCCGGCTGGGAAAGTAAGGCCAGGACATCTTTTATCCTAGCCCCGCTCGACCGCCGGTGCGACCGTGTCAAGATGTGTATCGAGCTCGCAACTATGCGAGGCATCTGGACCGTCTTGAGCTTGGTGGGCAGACATGACAACCAGTAGACGCCGTGGCAGCGCAAGGGCGTGCATGTAGGTCCATGCAGTGAGCAGCATCATTGCATCGTACAGCTGCAGAACTACTTTATCCCACGGGCACTCCCCAGAACCCGTTGCCATGCGAACGCTTCAGAGCGCTCACAACGCAGCCACATGTGGCAGGCTCGCTCATGCATGTGAAGTCAGCAAGTCACCTCTCACACTGACACTCCAGCGTCCGCGCTCGAGCTGTCCTGAGCACTCTTATTCCTGCATGACCAGGCCACTCGTGAGAATGCAAACACGCCCCAACCGGAAACGAAAAGGTCAGGTTGTGTTGAAGAAGGCATCACTGCGATCAGGGTTTAGCTGGGCTGGGCCATACGATGAAGAAAAGCCCGAAAGCCCCGCGAGCATGCGCTCAGTATCAGCGATCAGATTCCTCACCCGGGCTTCCGCTTCGTCAGGGTCGTAGCGCGTCAGAAGCGCCCCGGACCCCGCACCATCCACTGCTCCCGGCTGTCTTCCTGCACTGGGCGTCTTGGTCATCGTCCCGTTTGGTGTCATCACAGGGTCCTCGCGACTTGCGGGCATCGCACTGGCAAGGGCTGCCCCCGCACGTCCGTAGGCTCCTGCGGGGGCACGCTCCACCGAGCCACCTTCACGCGCAACGCTCCCGGAGCCTGAAGGCCCCGAGCCCAAAGCGAGCGTGGGCTGCGTCTGCTGAAAGCGCGACTGCTCCGCAACACGCGGTGCGCCAGCCAGCGTTGGGTATGAAGGCACTGAGCGGTCCTGGTAGTAGTGCTCTTGTGGTGGCGATGCCCGCACATAGGCGCCCGGTGCCTCAGTGCGCTCGTTGGCTGGAGTTCGCGGCAGCGAGGCAGCAACCATGTTGGTTGGCATCGGATACGACTGCAGCGAACCCCGTGAGGGTGCCATCGGGTAGGCCACGTAGCCGCCAGGCGTAGTAAAACCCGATGAAGCGTAGCCCGACGGTGCATACCGCACGTTGGCTGGTGCCAAACCTTGTCCGGGATAACCCTGGCTCGTATATCCCTGCGCCGGGACTGCTACCTGTCGGTAAACAACGTGCTGCCGCGGCGCGCCACCCGGGTATCCTGACCCATGGGGGTAGCCCCCTCCGTGTTCAACCGCCACCACATGCATTTTCGGGTGCTGCTGGTACCCAGCAGCCTGGAGCTCCATGTCGGGCACCCTCGGCTGCATCCCATGGTGCATCGCCTGCAGCGGCGGAGAGTTGCGAGCAGATGGTGCCAACGAGTTTGCCACACTCGAGATCGCCACATAACGAGGAGCCGTGTGTTGAACCATCACATGGTGCGTGCCAGGTGTCATGTATCCCGACGGCGTCATGGCGCCCGAGCGTGCGTACATGCGCGGCTGCGGCTGCATCGCCGGTAGTTGTGGCTGCTGCTGGCGCATCATGTTCTGCCGCTGCGCCATCATGCGCTGATGTGCCTCGACCGCCCGGTGCTGCTCCACGAGCTGCTGGTGCTCCGAAAGGTACGGCGACGCCTGCTGTGTCTGCTGCACCGGAGCCCGCAACTCGCCTTGGTAGCTGCGCCTGTCATGCGCTACCCACTGAGAGAAAGGCACTGCTCCCCCCCCCGAGTACTGCACCGCGTAGGTCGGTGTGGCTGCGCCCGAGTGCGTCATGCTGCGTGAACCAGCGTAGGGTGCGCGAACGGCACCATATGGCGCTTGAGTGACATGCGATGGCGTCACAAAGCCTGAGCGGGACCCCTGCTGCACATACATCTGATGTGCGACCGCAGGGCGCGCGTAGGGCTGCAGCGGTTGCGGCTGCGGCGGCGCGTATTGCTGCATCGGAACGTGAAGCGGCGGTGCATCTTGAGGTGGCGCCGCGTATGACGTCATGTCAGACTCATGCGCAGTCTCTATGTGCCGGCTCTGCGGTGTTGGTGAGTACACTTCGGCAGGAGCGCCGTAGTAATCTGTCGCAGCGTCATGCTGCAAGTGGATGAGAATGTCAGCCGTTTGAATGTAGGGAGACAAAAGATCCATTTTGATATAAACGCAACCTCAATGTCATATGACCGAACGTGGGCGGCCACTCGGAACACATCAGGCTGGGCACACCTTCCGGACAGAAGGCTCCAGAGTTGGGGGTTGCGGAGGAGGGTAGTCGGACAAGCCAGTCATGCCTGCAGCCTGCACGATGGTGCCCAACTCAGGCTGCCTCCACCACAACGGAGCAGGATCGTGGCGTGAGGGCCGCGTCCAGCACGTACCTGCTCCTGAGAATCCGATGGCTTTTTCCGCTGCCCGCGCGGAGACACATTCCGCGTTGGTGCGTAGGAACCCGATCGAGAGTTTACGTTTGAACCACCACGCGAGGGGTAGAGCGGGATCCTGTCGCGAAAGGATCCGACACAGCGTCAGCGGCGGCCTAGTGGACTCACGAGATTGGCGCTTCAAGCAGCACTTTGGCAAGCTTTCGAGCTGCGCGGTACCTATGATGAGACTTGTTTGCATCCACGAGATGCAAGATTTCGTCGCACTCTTCGCAAGTCTTGCGGCGGCATTCCTGTAAGCGCGATGGTACGCAGATCAGCCTAGTGAAGATCGTGACAGAGGAACCTCGCGACATCGGGGCACAACGCACAGAGGCTGGAAAGCCGGGAAAATACGGGCACGGGCGTGAACCTGGCAATGGATGGTCGCATTTGTGTCGTCACAAACCTCGCAGCGGCTCGCCATCGCGCAGCTCGGTTCCTTCCACGCGATCCCTCCCACTCTCTCTGGGGACCGTCCTTCGTGGCCGGTTGACTGAACAAGATGAAACAGCTTTCGGTGCCACACAGAAAGTCACAAGGGCTCCAAAAGTTATGCAAGCGGGGGCCGTGTGCCAAAATGCGTCCCGCGCCAGGCACGCTGCTGCTGGCGGTCGTTTGCGCCGCAGCTGCGGCACCAGCTACCGGAACATGTTTTGTCGGTACGCCTAGTTTCATGCGATTTGGTTTTCGCGGCGGTGCTAGCTTATGCGCTGTTCGTTCTCCGCTGCGTGGCATCTCGTCCACAAGGTCGAGCGTGTGTCTGCAAGCCAAGTACGGGGATCTAGACGACGGCGAAGACTGGGCCAACGGCGACATTACCAGTCTACTGAGCAATAATGCGCCTGCCCCGGCTACCAGAAAAGGCGCGGCGCCAACAGATACAGACATGCTGCTCGGAACCGGGCTGGCATTTTCCGAGCAGCTGGGCGAGGCGGTGGAGAAAGCGGTCAAGAACGCTGCGAAGGGCGTTGCTCAATCAACTGTTCCAGCGCTAGCGGTTGTCTTCTTTTCTTCTCAATACGCTGACGGTGGCTACGGGCGCGTCTTGCCGGTGCTGCTACGCTCGATGGCCATGCATGGTGGTAAGGCGTGGAAGGATGGCGTGTCGGTCATCGGCTGTACTGTCGAGGGGTTCTTTCCTTTCTCCAGCGCACTTGTTGGAGAGAGCTGATGGAGACTAGCATTTGGTTCCTTGCGATTCGATTTCAACACTTGAAAAGCGGGAGAACATTCCTCATATTTCAGGGGGCACAGGTTCGACGGACACCCCGGTGATGAGCCAGGAGTTAGCGTGACGCTTCTTGGTGCCCATCCCACGTCTCCGGAGGTGGTCGTTTGAAGGAGGAACATATGTACTCAGAAAATCATAGTCAGGCCAATTGTAGTGCGTTGACATGTAGCACATTCATCGTAGTGTGGTCTGCTGAGGGCATGTCTGAATCTCCCCGACTCTGTGCCGTTCCTTGTCGGCAGGTGGAGACAACGTCAGGGCAGTCCCGTTCTGCGCGGGAGATGAGGCAGCTAGTTGGAGCAGCAAAGACTGGGCGTTCAAAGCGGGTCTAAAGGGTTTCGACGATGACGAAGGAACGAACGTGCTCCTCTTTGGCATGCCAGGTGAGCCCGCACCTTCTCGAGCCACCTTTGCGAGCATGCGATGTTCACGACTCTTTTTTGGCTGTTAGAGTCGGCAGGCGCAGCAGATGTTGCGTTGCAAGCCATCGACGACTCTTTCCCATTGACGCGCAAGCTCGGCGGCATCGCCGGTGGCGCTCAGGTTGTCCATCCCTCCTCACGTGCCCCGTTGGTCATGCCACCACTTACTATGCTTCACTTGGATCTTAGCTTTTTGGCACGATACTTGGGCAGGGACGAAGGGACGAACGATGCCTTATCTATCGCAAAGGTTGTGCTGTGGTAAATCGCAAGGGACAGCTCATCCATGGAGAAGACAAGGAGACCGGTCTGCATCCCGCACCCCGCATTGCATGCATCTGTGCTGTGCCAACCATCCCTGACTCTAAGAACCAGCCTGGAGGTTCCAGTATGGATTTCTTCTTGCTTCAATGGGATGTTCCGATGATAATTGAGCTCGTGGATCACAGCGAAATACTCATCGAGCGACGACCTCTTTTTCGACGGGGGCTCGTGGCGCAAATCGGGGCTCGTCGGTGCTGCTCTCATTGGGACTACCTCGGATCTGCTCACTGTTCAGGTACGTTGCAAGCCTCCTCAAATATTTTTGAACTTCAACGCCTCCAGACCTCAAGCAGGCAGTCAGAACGGCTACGTGCACGAGGATGACCGTGCATGGTGCAGGGGGCGCGGTGCACCAGCTCGCTGTTCGAAGTGACGGAGACGGCGGATCGGGGCTCGGTTATCGTCAAGGTGGCGGCGGGGAGTGCGCCAGCAACGGCACTGGAACTAGATGGGGGTGAGGGGGTGGTCGGTTTCTCACTTTTGCCGCACGAAGAGGAGTCAGTTGATCCGCCGTGCTTCAACTTCGTGCACGGGAGGGCGGAAGAAGCGGGGCAGGTGCGTCTCGCCGACAACGTGAGGGTTGAGGTTGGAGACCTTGTTGCAGCGGCAACAAAGTGTGATGGCGGAGAGGAGATCGCCGCGGGGCTTGGGCGCCTCGCGGCGGCCAAGGCTGTCCGCGATGGGGAGGGGCACGCGGTCGTCGGCGCGCTCGCCCTCTGCGACCGCGCAGCGTGGGAAAGGCAAGCTGGCGACAAGGGCGTGAGCAGACGCCTCAAGGAGACCCTTAATGCTCCGATTGCGGGGGCGGTGCTGGACCGGGTCGTGTCGACCCTGCCCAACTTCCCGCTTCTGGACGCGGCGACGGCAGTACTCTCCGACGCGGTAGCGATGCTCACCTTCTATGGCATGCTGCGGAGGGGAACACCGGGGAGCGATCAAGAACTGCGGGACGTGGAGCAAGTCTACGCTGACACGATTGTCAACAGCGAAGGCAAAGTGCTTTCGATTCCTCCGCGGCCAGACGTAGGTGGCAGGGACCGCAGAAAGCGGCGCTGAGATTCAACCCGGTGGCTTGAGCTAAACCAGGCGCTAGAGGACCAGCCCGCGCGTGGGGATGGAGATTTATTTTACTTGGTAGATGAACTTGCTTCAATACCACAGTGCATCACGTGTTGAGACGTGTTCGGCGCGTGTCGCATCGTAGCGACAATCAGACGGCGCGGCGGAGCGCGGCGAGGGTCTGTGGGACCAGGGCCGCGAGGAGTTCAAAGTCACATCGCTCGAGATAGACCTGAGCAGAAAGTCGCATGTAGACCGTGCTGCCCGGCCCATCCAGTCCGAGCACCAGTATGAACATATCATGCTCTTGTGCCAGCCGAGACTGATGACGGGTTTGTGGTGCGAAAGGCTCCAAGCTGGGTGTGACTGCGGAGGGGGGGGGGGGCGGAGCATTTTGCCAGCGGCGCTGGCGGAAAGGGCTAAACCTGCAAGGCTTGAGCCTCAGCAAATTTATCGGTCGGAAGCTGCACTTGGAACATGAATGCTTGCATATGCACCGGCCCGATTACGCGTGCACCCCACGCATTCGCCAGGATTGACCCTGCCCAGCGCGCTAGGCCAGCGACGTACTCCCCGATCCGGCGCTCGCCAAGAGCTGCGCGGTAGCACAGCGTTGAGGACACAGCTGCAAATACGGTGTAGTCTCTGCTGCATGTATAGGCAAATCGACCAAGAAAGTCCTACCGCCCGGAGGCTCTTATCACCGTTGGCTCGGGGAACAGCAGTTCCTGTGACGAGGGTCCGTCGCCCGCTGCATCGCTTCAGTCACTCGCTACGTTGGGCGCCGGTCCGCGGGATGCAACTCCGCTACCGATGAAGCTCCTGAAAAGACGCAGATGACCATCCACGAGAACAAATGGAGGGGCTAGACCTGTCGGTCGCAACGAACGTAGAAAAAAACGGAACCCTTAGGTGCGTTGAGCCATTTCTTCGCACTGGTAACGTAGAAGTCTGGGGCGAGAGCCGTAGGGTTCACATCAACCTGCGTGAGTGAACTTGGAAAAATGTCGCATCTTCTCTGTCGGGCATATCCAGACAGGAGAAAGGGGGTGGTGGCGCATTGGGTGGCAGAAATGCGCTGGTGGGCGGGCGCGCCTGTCCACGAGCACCAGGGGCGGATTAGAATTAGCATTGAATCTCGCATCCACCCCAAGCAGTTTCTGATCCCGGCAGGCTTCCAGAATCTCCTCAATAGGCAAAACCACACTTGGATCGTTGGCGCCGAGTTCCATCAACGCGGCGCCCCAATGCTTGCGCACGCCAAATACACTGCACGCCAAATACACTGCATTAAGCAAGGGCAGTGCAATGGGGCAAGAGCTGCAGGGCAGAAAACACCTTAGTAAGGTACCGTGTGATGTGGCTGAAGATAACCAGCTTTACCTGGCCCGCGTAGCGCTGCAGCGCCGCACGAAGCGGGTCGAGGACTGAACTGTCGCCACTGTCGGGAAAGGACTTCCCGAGTGGTATCTCCTCCACTTGCACTCCTGTGCAAGGCAAGACTTCAAACGCGCGGATTTTTTTGTCAGGGGCAGATTCCATACCTTTCTGCGTGGCTGCAACCCATTTGGCGGTTTCTTTGACCATGTTATACGCCTCGCTGAGAAACAAGATTATCCCGCCGCTGGACCAGTCCATGGAGCGGAGAACAGCATTCATCCTTCTCAACCATCACAACATCGTCTACGCTGGGAGCATTGACATAGCTGGCTATTTAGCTCCGTGCCTCGTCCACGAGTCTGAATTAGGTCTCCCGAAACGGTAGCAAGTTGCGGAAGGGGGTCCCGTCAGGGACCAAAGAAGACACCACGAGATGGGTAAATCTGCCCGCCGGTGGGTCCATTCCCAGCGGTCCGGTCGTGCTTCCATCTCCTTTGTGAACGCACGCTGTTGCTCAATGACGACGCGCGGGACAGCGCCAAAGCTTCCATGGTTAATTAAAGTTGGTGAAGCTGACCAAACACGATGTCAAGAACCAGCGAAACTTTCCGATAAGGAAATCCGTCCGCTTGCAGCACTACCCCTAACCAACCGACATAGCGCATGGAGAGTTGATGAATCCGCCAGTGAGTAAAAATTCTTTCGAAGAGCCCGGCCAAACTGCGATGCGCCGTCTGCACTTGGGCGTCTCCGTCGATGCAGCTGCTAGGTTGAGCGACATCTTGTTCAGGGTCAACTTCTCCTTTAGTGTGCATCGCTAGTGCTGCAACTGGAAACAGCACGAGCACAGCTATCTTTGGATTATGATTGATCGAGGAGCGTGTCATCGACAAAGCTTCACGCTGTGGCGAGTCGCACCGCTATTTGGTTCTCAAAGTCTCTCGTCCAGCCAGAGTCGGGTGGGTGTTTTCCGGGTTTTTGGACCCGACCGGTGTTTTTCCAGACGACCGGTGTTTTCCAGCCAGCTCGGGACTGCCCCGGGACCAGGGGGCCCATGGTGGCTGGGAGCTCCTGAGGCGACAGTCAATTTTGTCGACGATGTACGGTGCAGGGTGGGGAAACGCACCCAGTGGCGTTCCTGTTTCCGAGCTGCCACGGAGATCGTCGAATGGGACGATTCAGCCCACCAGCGAAGGCGCTGTGAGCCGAGCGACTGCGCCGCCCGGCTCCTTGAACAAGGCAGAAGTGCGGGCAGCAATGCGCTTCAATGAGCGCATCCGTAAGGCAGCGCATGAAGCGTTAGCGCCGCCTCCGCTTCATGACTTCATGACCTCTGCGGAGGCGCACGGGAATAGCGTCTGGTCGTGGACAGGTCGGACCCGATCCCAGGCTTCTGCTGCTCCCGCTCCCCGCCTCCCTTGAAATCGCACACAGAGCGTATGATAGTACACTGGACTCTCTGACGATGAAGTTTCAAGCAACGGTTCTGTAGGAGTGCCTGGGAAGCGCCTCCTGCGCCTTGACGTCGACAAGCTGCCCAGCAGACAGCACGCTCAGGAACGGGAACCCTTCGGCGAGGCAGCGCCCTGTTCCCCTCCTGGAATGCCTGGGCGCCCCATGGTACTGCGTCCGGGCGCGTGTGTGTACGAGGCGAGCTTCCAGAACCTACCTGTGGGGACTTCGGAGAGGCTCATCATGCAGCTCGAGGAGTCCGGTGACCCGAGCGCTGAGCTGCGCCCATACTACACTCCAGAGTCAAGTGAGGACGCGACGCTAGTGTTTGAGTCGCGTTTTGAGAGTGGGAACTTGCAGAAAGCGACGCGTGTTGGGGACTGGGAGTACGACCTGGAACTCAGCGCGGATACCAACACCAGAGGGCACACGCAGTGGTTTTACTTCTCTGTCGGCAACACGCGCGCTGGACAGACGTACCGCTTCAATATCGTCAACCTGTATAAATCCGAATCTCTCTCCAACTCGGGACTTCGACCATTACTCTACTCACTCGCTGCTGCCCACCGCCTAGAAGAGCCAGTTGGATGGCGCCGTGCGGGCAACGACATTTCCTATTATCTGAATCGGGTCGCGTCGTCCAAGCGAGGAGTCCAGCACGCGACGCTGACGTTTGCGGTGGAAATGGAGTTCAGTCACGACACTGTCTACTTGGCACACTGCTATCCCTTTACGTAAGATCCTGCACCCTGGGAGATGTGGAGCGGGTGGCTAGCGAGGGCCTCTAGCGGACAGAGAAGCTGGGGTTAGTTATTGGTCCTCTCCAAGCACCCTGTCCTCAGGATCGGCACAAGGTCAGGCACGTGTCAGGCGCTGACTTTGGACTTTAGACTGACTTTTCACTCGCTAATGGGCATGCAAGGTATCGGGAGTTGCAGACTTACCTGCACGGCTTGGAGGCAAGTGCGTCGACAAGAAGACATCTGCGGCGGCGTGTCCTCTGTGAGACTGACGCTGGTAGTGCCCAAGCCCTCGCCCATCTTTCTGTGTTTCATCGTTTATTCTATTTGTACCGAGATACGCTTATGTTTTTGCGCGGCAGAAGACATATTGGTAGCTGATAAATCGGACGCGCTTGTGCAGGCAACGCCTGCGACGTGCTCACCATCACCGCTGGAATCAATCCCGGGCTGCATGGGGTACAGGGCGAGGTTAACGAGGAGGAGGATGACAATTCAGGACCGCTTGTACCGATGGCCGAGCGCAAAGCAGTGGTAGTGTCGGCGCGGGTGCACCCTGGCGAGACCAACGCGTCGCACATGGTGAAGGGGCTGGTTGACTTCCTGCTGAGTGACGAAAGAGAGGCGCGGCAGCTTCGACGCGAATTTGTATTCAAAGTTGTTCCTATGCTGAATCCAGATGGGGTCATCAATGGTAACTACCGTTGTGCTCTTGCGGGGCACGACATGAACCGGCGCTGGATACGACCGTTGCAGCGCGAGCACGCGCCAATATTCCACCTCAAGAATCTGATCCAGGACCTGCAGCGCGATCGCGGCGTTCTTCTCTTCTGCGACCTTCACGGTCACTCGCGCAAGCAGGGGGTCTTTGCCTACGGCTGCGAACCAGCAAAACGTGATCCTCCGCCCGCGGATTCACGTCCTTGGGAAAAGGCACTCGCCCGTTCCCTGTTCTCAAGAACTTGTTGAGCGGCGGCAGCAGCAGGGTGGGCGGGCTCCTGAGAGAAGTGGCATGCACAGCCCTCTCGTGCAGATTTTAGAGTTGAAATGCATGTTGCGCCTGCACCGGGTCATCATGGTCTGCTGCACAGGTGTTTCCATTCCTCGTTTCACAGCGCTGCGAGCAGTTCAGTCTGCATCGCTGCAGTTACAAAGTCCAGCGAGCCAAGATGGGTACAGGTGCGAACCCACTCACGCGTCCTCAGTACATCCATTCGTACATCTATAGAGCGTTTTGCCTCTAGTTTTTTTCAGCCCCAGAGGCGGTGTGTCCTCGCTCAGCAGTTGAACACGGACGCAGGGCGAGTAGTAGCATGCAAGGAGCTCGGGGTTGAAAACTCCTTCACAATGGAAGCTTCTTTTTGCGGAGCAGACCATGGGCCTGCGGCGGGAATACATTTTGATATCGCAGCGCTCGAGAATATGGGTCGTGCAGTGGCCCAAGCAGTTCTGCGGCGGTTTGGACGTTGTACGGGCAAAGCACAGCTGGAGGCCGTGATGCGTCTCATTGAGGAAGGTCAACTTGGCAGTGGAGATGCGGAACTTGTTGGCGACTCTGACGACGGTTCAAATTCGTCGTCGTCATCTTCGGACGAGGCCGATCAAGGAACCCCGACGCTCCTTGAGAGCGGCAAGGGTTTCCCCCCGCAGGCAGAGCAGGGTCTGATTTTGCATGAGGTACCGGACTGTTCCCTGCCAGAATCGAACATCAAGGGAGATTACGCTGAGGCGGAATACGAAGCGGCGGAGGGGTCCACGGAGGTTTTGGAGCTGGAAGAGGTTGTCACAGTCACAGGGCAAGCTGTCGATGATGGCGAGGTGGCTGCGAAAGGGTCACCAAACTCTGGTGCGCAGCCACCTCCTCAGACACCATTGGCAGGGACATGTGGTATTCAATCATCTGATTTTCGCAGGCAATCCCAACCTGACGAATCAGCTTCATTTAGTGAATCGATGTGTGCAGGAGTTGAGACAGCCGTCGAATTTGTCCACCATCAGCCTCAATTGCAGGCCTCTACGTCGATCGTGAGGAGTCCACGTGTGGCTGGAAGTGGGGTTGTTGAAGAGCTCTGGCCCTCGGAAAGCGCTGGAGACGAGGCCCGCGTTGGAGTTTCTTCTCCACATACATCTCCGGCAAAAGTCGGCAGAACGTTCTCCAGCGCTGGTCTCAGGAAATCAGCTTTAGGCTCAATCTTGAGGGCTTCTTCGGGTGCAGACCTTGGCAGAGCCGCTTCAAACACGCCGCGGTCCTCTCCTGCAGACTCTTGTCCAGTCCCGCACTCAACACCGTCTCTTGCCCGCAAGGGATGCGAGAGGAATTCCGTCCTAATTGCGAGTCCTGCGAGAAACGGAGATCATTCGACGAAGCAGCGAAAGTCTAAATTCACGCGAATGGCGAGCGAGGTGGAAGATAGGGTTGGGGGCAGGCATGTTGAGAGCGAGGAAGACTTCGTCGAAATTCCGAAAGGTGCAGTGACAGATGTGGCCACTACCAAAGGACAGAATGTAGTGGGACGTAGTGGAAAAAAGTTGCCCGTACGAAATTTGATGGGCAAGAGGAGTAGGTAGTCCCCGCTTTGGGCCTTCCGGGCTTCTGGTTTTCTTCCTTGTTTCTCATTGTCTCCGCGTGGAGAGTTTGACCTCGTTGCTTCTTGATTGCGAATCAAGGGACCTAATCATCTTTGATGCATTGGCAGGCCTCGAATTGTAGCTGCTGCAGAAATTCAGAGCCCTACAAGAGAAGTCCTTCCAGCAGATGAGCTATCACGGGACCGCGAGCCCTACGCTGAAGCAAATCCTGCTGCGCATCAAGGCAGAAGCATGACTGAAACAGTTTCTGCGTCAAGGAGGTCGGGACAAATCCTAGACGTCGGAACGGAAGGATGTACATCAACAGAGCTTTTGGGAAGACCACAATCAGACGAGAAAGGTGACGATTACGCATGCGAAAAGCTTCGGCGCAGTTCGAGCGTGGGCAATGGCGACTTATCGACCGTGATGGCTGCGGCACTGGGCGGTACGAGGGAACGCGAGGAGGATCAACATCAGGATGGGGCAACATCCGACCAGACCACGTCCAGGGATCAAGCAGGTGCATTGGACATTGGGGATGGCGAAGGAAGCAACAGAAAGGGACTGCGGCACAAGAAGCTGGCGCTTTCTCGATCACAATCGATGGGCACGCGTGGGAGACGACTTTCTGCCGCCACGTTGACAGCGCGAGAGACTGCTTCCGCTGCCGCGGTAGCGCAGCGTGCGAATACTCTCCTTCTGGCGCCTGCGCCGCTCCCTCCTCCGACCGATGGCCCGCTCTTCGAAAGCCGGCGAAGATGTCTTGCTCCGAATGTCGCCGGCGGTGACCAGAGATCTGCTGCTCCGAACATGGCCTCTGGTGATCCGTTCAAAATTCGCGGCAGACGTGGCGCAGGGCTACCACCTTTGCATGACAGCTTGGACAGATGTGTCAATCTCCACAGTGGCGGGGAAAGTAAAGCAGATACGACGCAGACAAGTAAGTCTCGCGGTGCCAGGCTGTCAGGCCATGAGAGTTTTGGTGAGCCATTATCTCGTGCTCCGCAAAGAGACAAATGTGCCTTGGCTGGAATGCCGTGGAGTGACAGCTCATCAGCACAAGGGGCGCTGCTTGATCAGGATGAGCATGACGTCTGTGGTGACCAGTCTATTGTTTTGGCCGCGAGTGATGCTTCGTTGCAGCCTAGCCTCGGCATCAATGGGACAGTTACTGGCTCATACCAGAGCCCTGAACGGAGGCAGGAGGAAGTTTTGGCCACTGCTGCGCGTGTGCGTAGTTCAGGAGCCAGCAACGTAGCAGGAAGCGAATCGGAAAGACTGGGTTGGTCAGGGAGCAGACTCGGGTTGCAAGGCAGTCTTGGGGCGCACGCACTTGAGCTGCTGGAGGGTGCAGCTGATGGGCGCGGGGGAGCTAGTCGGCTGCAAAGGAGTTCGAGCGATGACGCGGGGGGAAGGACATGGGGGATAGAACCGGGACGGGTCTCTTTCGGGAGCTGGGTGACGCGAGGAATTGGGTCGCCTGACATTCGGAGGATTCCAGAGAGGACCCCAGCACTTGGCGTGCGTGCTTCGTGGGGGATTGAATCTGGGACGGGGAGCTTGCGACAGTCTGGAAGCTTCCAGCAAAACGTGACAGCGCGGAGGGAAGGTATCATGCCAGACGGCAGCGCCAGTGGACAAGCGCTGCTGTGGGCAGGGCAGGCGGTATCTGGTGGCGGTGTGCCGCGAGATACGATCCGGCCAACCTCGTCTGTCGCTAGGAGTCAAGAGGCCACTTTCCGAAGCAGTGGTGAGGTGTGTCTTTTTCCCGAGCCACTTGACCCGATGTCTACTGCCATGACCGATTCCAGAGCAATACAGGATGTATCTGGCTGCTTTCTCGCCCCAAGATCTTGGACATGCCCCGTGCCGTATTGCGGTAGATTTGTCAACAGTGCAATTGAGGCTTGAGTCGCTCGCAGAGGTGGTCACGGGGCGTACAAGGCCCGAATGTTCTCCAGCGGGCGATGGCCGAGCTGCAGCACTGGAGAAACGATGCGCAGCCGTCCGTGCGGACGCTCGACAAGCCGGGAACCGAGGCCTGAGGGTCAGTGCAAGGTTTTTCCGGTGATTTTTTGCTTGAACCAGGCTCTGGATCGTGCCGACTGGAGGGCAAGAGGTTTTGCCGCTGGTGCTGAAGAGCTCAGTTTAAAAATTTGTAATATTATTCTCACGGTTCAATACCAATTCGATTGTAGAACTGGAGAGCCGAATTTTCGACCAGGTTTCATTGTGCAGCCCGGCGAGTGTCATCTCGCGGCTTGATCTGTGGGTCCATCCTGATTGTCTTGCTCATCCTACGCCACTTCTCACGATCTTGCCTAGGCCTGACAAATGTGCCACTTTGTCGACCAATCGTTTCGACACGTTGCACCCGCTGCGTCAACCCGCTCCTGTCGCGCACTACGGTCACCGTATGCCGATTCACAACACTGCTCTCGTCCCAATTCTCCGGTCCTGACGAGCCGGATGGAACTCCCCGCCTGATCACACCGGAGGCTGCAAGAGATGATCCTTCTCCCCCGAGCCGCTTCCCTTTCACTGGCCACTTCGGCGCCAGTGTCTCTGCGGTAGTGGGGCCTGAAGGGTCTTCGAGACGCTTTCCGCGTGCCGGAGTTTTGTCGACACCCAAGCCCCTGCCTGACGCACCTGCCTGTGCAGAAACCAGCCGAGTCCCTGATGCTGGCCGCTTTCCAACTCCGGGAGACGAATTCCCAAGCCGCTTGCCAGGAGGCAGCGAAACCGATCGCGTACCGCTGACTCGAGGCGACACTCCACCCATCAATCGCCGCACGGTGATGGAACCTGGCGGCGTGGGCAGCGGCGAACTTCGCGTCAACGATATCCCCGCGCTAACCCCGGCCGGCGTTCCACTTCCAGCTGGTGTCTGGGGGCGAGGTGATGCTGACGGGGCGCCTTCCCGATTGCCAGAAACGAGGTGACCGGCGGTTGAGCCTCTACCCTCAGTAGTAGAGGCTGTTAGCTTTATAGCTTTCTGCTCGGTTGCCCGTGCTGCCGACGGTCGTGTTGGTCCTCGGAGTAGGGCCGCACCGTCGCGGCGAACAAGCGGCTGAGAGGGAGTTGCAGCGACCGGTCGATCCTCAGAAGGTTGTGAAGGTGCGGGGCTTTGGAGCGACTCCAGCCTTTTTGCTGCGATAGCCTTTTCTTTTGCAGCGATTTCTTCTCGTTTCCGCTTCGATGCCTCAGCCGCCGCACGCGCTGCAGCAACCTCCGTAGATGGCTGAGCACCCTTTCCGCGAGTGCTGGGGCTTTTTGAATTGCTGAGTGGAGCAGGGGCAATCGTCTCAATAAAGAGGCGGGCAAGATTATTCGGATCTCGTTGCCCAGCGACAGTTGTGCGTGGTATTTCGGTGACACGAATCGTCGCAGAGAGCTTGCGCCAGCGATCCGGGACCCGCGGAACAACAGTTCGGGTGCTGTTGGAGTTTTTGAAATTCAGTTTAGCATCCAGCGATGCTGTCGGTGCAGTTACTCCCTGGCGTGATAGCCTCTTCGAAACTGAGCGTTTCTTGACGGCCTCTGGCGACTGCGTGATCTTTGGCACGTTGGGCATCAGTCTTGCTGTCTTGGACAGCTTCTTCCATCGCTCTGTTGGATTGATTGGACCGGCTGCGGAACCAGCTGCTGGATTCTGCGATTGCAGTGCCGCAGAAGAAGCAGGCACCTCTTCCTCCCTTGGCGGGGCAGGGCGCTGGCGCAAGCCCCTTTCCGTCTCAAACTGTGTCTGGCGTGCCAAAAGCACATCTTTCTCTGCTTTCCGCCGTGCAGCTTCCTTTGCCATCTTTTTCGAATCCTCAGCTTCTGCACGGGCGGCCTGAGGCGCATGTGTTGCCTGTTAGATGGCTGGACGGCAACATGGATTGCATCAATGTGTCCCCAAAATCGGCCTTTTCTCGACAATATCTTTCGGGAACAGCAACACCATGAACTGCATGTACAGAGAGAAATAATGGAAACAAAGGGACAGGGTTGGGACGGGTCGATGAGGCTCGCACCTGCTCAAGAATCGCCCTTTGTTCAGCCCGCTCCTTTGCTCTTTGCGCCTTCTCAACTGCCACACTTTTTGAAAACTTTTCAGCTGCCCGTTTTCGTAAGAATATCATCATTGCCTGCTTCTCTGCAGCTGCACGAACCGACTGCTGCCTGGCCGGTTCCTGCGAGGCTGCTTGCTTGGCAGCCAGTTCCCGCTCGAATTGTTCACGCAGCCCTGCCTCTTCGATTTCCTTGATTGCAGAGTCCCGCTCCTGGCCTGACAGTGCCGCTGTATTCGCATTCTGTGCCATTTCTTTCTCGAATTCGCGGCGCTGCTTCTCCTCCATCCGTTCGCGCACCTCCGCCTCGGTTGCGGAATCTCTGGCAGCACCGCCCACCTTCCGTAGAGAAGCATTTGAAGGCCCTTCAATTTCTCGGGTCCCAAGCTTTTTGACCGACTGAAGGAATTTTGACAGCGCGGATACAACTGAGCCAACCTTTTCACTCCGCGCAAAGTCAGAGCGTGCCGAAGTGACTCCCGTTCCCGATTTCACCGAAGCCTCCCGGGCCAAGGGCTGCCTCAAGGTGGAGAGAAGGTCCGGCAATTGAATGGATGGCACCTCAGCAGATGTGGCCGGCAGGGGGACATCAACTTCAGCATCATCCCATTGCGCATAGTCACTCATTTCCGGCGCCTTGCGCCTCGGAGCGCTGCCACCCTTACCCTCAAGCATTAGGACCGAAAGCTTTGCCAGGACGCCAGGTTGCAACAGTCTTCGTCCCGACGTAGCTCCTCCCGTGACATCAAGAGGAGCTACCACCTCCTTCTCCAGAAACTCGCTCTCAGCTGCGTCCGGCACAATCTGCTTCCTGGTAGCATCTTCCATCTCGCTTGCGACCTTTCGCTGCGCAAGTTCTCTTTCAAGTCGCTTGGCAGCTTGCTTCTGCAAGAAGCCCTTCATCAAGTCAGCTTCGGCCTGCGCGAAGGATTCCGCCTTCTTGGCAGCTTTTTCCTCGGCAGCTGCTTCCTTTGCAGCCATGTCTAACTCAAACAGACTTCGAAGCCGTTCTTCGTCTATTTCTTTTAACGCAGGGTTCTTCTCTGCTGCAAATTTTATCACAGCTGCCTTGCGCAACAACTCTTCCTCAAACTTGGCCCGGAGCAGGTCCGCAATTTTCTTGCGCTCTTCGGCGTCCTTTTCGGCCTTCAACTTCGCAGCTTTTGCGCGGGCGGCTGCTTCCTCCTCAAACATCCTGCGCCTCGACAATTCTTTGGCCTCTTGCGCATCCTTCTCGCGGGCGGCCCGCAGATCCTCCCGTCTGGCCGCATCCGCCCTCTCCTTTTCTATTTTTGCAAGCGCCTGTGTCTTGGAAAACTCCTGGGCTGACAGATCTTGCAGGAACTTCTTCGCCTCCGATTCCTGAGCTGCTGCCCTCTCAGCGGCAATTTTGTTGGTGCCAGACTTTGCTGATTGTGACATGATTTGGTCTTGAACGGACGTTGCATTTTTCCTGGCAAGTTCCGCGGCTGCTTTCTCCTCTGCCTCCTTCTCGCGGGCGATCCGCAGCTCCTCCCTTCTCGCCGCATCTGCCCTCTCCTTTTCTACCTTTAAAAGCGCTTGTGTCTTGGAAAATTCCTTCGCTGACTGAACTTTCAGAAATGTTTCCGTCAATTCAGCATCAGAATCCATTCTTTTTGCCGATGCCCGCTCAGCAGCTTCCTTTTCGGCGGCGAACTTCGCAGCGCTCTTCTCTTCAAAGGCTGTCTGCATCGTAAGATCAGCGGAAAATCTGTCATCGCTTCCGATTGTCTCATTACTACGCCAAGCAAATTCCCGGGCTGCAGCTTGTCCTGCCAAACCTCCTGCAATGCCTCCTCCTGCCGCACGCACTCCACTCTCCTTCTCTGGCGCCATTCCTGTAACGAAGCGTTTCATCGTAGAAAGGAAATTCGCCATTGCCGACACCGTATCACGCAAATCCTCATCCCGTGGCATTGCTTCCACTCTAGGTGTAAACTTCGCTTCCCGGCGTTTTCGAGCTTCCTGAAGTTTAGCGACCAAAGAATATGCCCCAGTGATAGCTGTTGGTAGCGCCTTCGACATATTCACGGTTTCGAACGAAGTGACGTTCGTCGATCCATCCGCACTGCGGACTTGGTGCCGGTACTTCCGTGCCTTCTGGAGCTTCGCAAGCGCAGCCATCGCTCCTGACATCGCAGTGGGAAGCACCTTGTCTGGAGAGAAATCCAATTGACGAGATCTTCCGATCTTCATAATGTCTTCCGCCGCCGAACTCTTGGCAGTCGCTGCGATCTCCGCCGCCGCTCGGTCGGCTGCATCCTTCGCAGCTGCAGCCTTCTCAGTCGCCTCCCTCTCTGCAGCAGCCCTGTCCCCTGCGGCCCTCGCTGCCTCCGCAATGTCTGCTGCT
>Ga0115567_10002508_pt1 | contig 18147 bp, 25 predicted proteins | sample COGITO_mtgs_1204_2_FD_88679 | JGI IMG/M metagenome (GOLD analysis project Ga0115567, IMG submission 88679) | Pelagic marine microbial communities from North Sea - COGITO_mtgs_120412 | ecosystem: Environmental > Aquatic > Marine > Epipelagic | place: Germany:Helgoland, sampling site Kabeltonne... | reverse complement strand
CTGTGTTGCATCATGCGGGACGAGGGAATCTACCTGCAGGAGTGGATCGAACACTCGATGCTTGTTGGTAAGCGTCTCATTCGAATTATCCTTGATCCCTCTCCCAAAATGGCGAACATTTGCTCGAGTAAATAGGAGATGTCTGACATTTGCCGATTTCAGGTGTAGAGCGGTTCTACCTCTACGATCACAATTCTACAGACAACACTGCAGATGTGCTGGCCCCTTATGTTGCCAGAGGAATTGTTCGTCTGCACGATTGGTATTACCAAACACCACTTACCTGAATCGCTTCATAAACTTACCATCAAGGGACTTGTTCCATGATTTTGAGTCCAGCCTTGAAAGAGTGTGCCACAGATCTCCTGACTTTTGCTTCTGTTTTGATCGCGCAGGTCATTCGAGGGTTATCCACAGAAGGAAGTGCACACACACTGCACGCACAGGTTAAATCAAACCATTCTCGTCGTATGTGGTAATAGCGCCTTGAAAAAGGGGTGTTCTTTCCGTGGTATGAAATTTCTCAGTGTAAAGAACGTCTGCAGATATGCGCACGAGACTGAGTGGCTTGGGCTGATGGATGTTGACGAATTTTTGATTCCTGTGAGGACAACGACTGTGACGCAGATTCTTTCCCAGGAAAGCATGCTGCCACACTCTTGGGTTCATTTTGTGGTGGCAAATTCAGTGGGGTTGAATCATTCACTTCAACAACCACTTTTTGTGCAAGTGCGTGAAATACGATTCATGCAGGTTTCGTATCTTGGTCACGAAAATGTGATCCTGCGGTACGAACCGAATGTGATTTGGTGTAGGAAACAGTCTTTTTCCCCGACTCTTGGATTGATTGCCGACGACTTGCTCCCCAAAACCATTCCGGCTAAGACATATTTATGCTACGATGTTCAGGCTCTCAGCTGCAATGTTTGGAAGTAGTGGATTGCAAGAGAGGCCGCGTGGTCTTGTCCTCGACAACTATCTCGATCGAAATTTTTCCCGCAACACAGACCAGAAAAAAGTCATCTTCAGGGCTGCCGACACGTACGTGACGCTGCCGGGGATCCACGAAGTATTGAGCGGTCAAAAACAGGCTGTTCAAGTGGATATTCACCCACATGACCTGTATTATAACCATTATCGATGCAAATCTTTCCAGGACCACAGTGTCGATCCGTTGAGGTTATCTCCCTTTTTGTGTGAAAATCATTGCATCGGCACCATTCATTGGTTTTAGACACCTCATCCCCAAATGACGTCATTTGGGCACGTCCAGTTTGAGTACCTGATCTGCAGTTGCCACATTGTACTCGTAGGAGTAACATGACTATCACGGAGGCTGATGAATATCGGGATTTATATGCTCGCGATCGCTTTGCAGCAGTGGTGCGATCAAAACTCCAGAGTACCTGCTTCTTTTCACTGTCTTTGATGTTGCTGCGATCAAGATCTTTCAGGCCAAGTCTGAAAGCAGAACACAATATATTTTGATTTATAGCTGAATATATCAGGTGAAGGAACGGATCGAGAATTCAAATAGGCTACATGGTTCATCGGAAAGCGAACCGAAAGGGCTGAGGAAGGGTAATCTTCACGATGCGGATGGGTTGGACAGCCAGGCACTTGGGGCAAGTGCCTTTGGTTCGACATTGCTGCGGGCTCAATTTCGATTCGAGGAGCAGTGCCCTCGCCTCGCACATTCGCTATCAAAGCTGTTCAAGGAATGGGATGGCCCGGTCGTCGACCTTGGTACAGGTTCGACCACCAGAATCCAGTTTCTTAGGGCGACGCCCAAACAATGATATGAATTGGCTCCTGTAAACAGGCTCAGCATATCTCGCGACGGAGCTGCGAAATATGGGGTCCTTTCTCCACCATTTTCACTGAAGTCGACCTGCACGACAGCGTGCAGCGTAGGATTCTTCAAACACTGAAATTCACTTAATTGGCCAATTCGCTACCCTAATCAACTATAACGCTGCGGCAGAATTCATGTCACAGCATTGGATCTTGACGATGCCTCTGTCTCGTCTCTAATCCCTCATCCGCACTCCCGGGCATTTGCACTTGACCAAGATGAGGGTTGGGATGGTTTTGACCTATCCCACAAGCTCGGTATCATGAAATCACAAGACATTTTTGCACAATCTCTGGTGCCCTCTTAGTGTCTCTCGAGCTGAAGAATGTGACGGGCAGATGTCGACATCCCTGAAGAGGTGCTTCCGCAAGGAGGCTCAGTGAACGTGCTGAGTTTTTGGGGGGCACTCGGCGACAATCCCCCTACGGAGCCACATCGAAGCCGCTTCCTTGCTGCGACATCAGCGCTCTCACGTCTCGGAGGGCAGCAAGGGCGTGTCGTATTTGCCTGGAGCCGGGAACCATGCCAGGGTCGCGGTTACGAACAGGAGATCTTTTGCATCAAGAAAAGGTCGTGACTTGTGTTCTTCAGCAGCATGTTGGCGAATGAGAAATGGAATCACATGAGACCACCCAAATAGGAATTTCTTTTTGACGTTTTGCTTGAATGAAGCTAGCAGTCGCAATACTCGTTTGATCCGTTATTTTCTCTGAACTCTGTTGTCGGGCGCAGAGAGAATGGAATGATTCATTGGATCAGCGCAGACAGTTCCTGGGTAGGTGATTCATGGGTCATCGCGCGCATGTTCGAGTCAGGTAATCTCGCCGCTCAGCACAATACTTTATTCATGTTGCCTAAATGAAGTATACCGTTTCATCCGTGTGATCCGCCTGAAACCTGAAGTCTGTCTTGTGGCGCAGGTTTCTTCCTAGATGAGGCCGCGACTCTTGCAATATGGCATGATCTCTCGGCAGAGCGGCGTGAGGCTCGGCCGAGACATCGCGTTCGGACAAACGAGCTCGAAGAGAAGAGAGCGCACCCTTCCGTTCAGTGGTGCGACGGCACAAGTACTGTGATGGTATTTGCGCCCTTCGACGTCAATTTCCTGTTTCACGACACGCGAACAGGAGTCAACAAGTCGTCAGGTGGACCTGGTGCCAAAATAATATCCCCTCCGCTCGGAGGATTTGTTGTCGCTCCTGGAGGTGTCAAAGAGGCAACTTTCCTGATCTCATTGGAAATTCTGCTGCCAAATTCAACGGTACAACCCCTTTGGGTAGAGAAACATGAAGTTCTCCAGCGAAGTTTTGCACGTATTCCTCTTCAATGCCATGATCCCTATGCTGGTTCAATGCAGGGCGAAATCTGTGCCGGACTCGACTTGAAGTCAGGAGAATTAAGTCGGGAGAATCAAGGCTTCGGAGAAACAACCAATATCAATTCCTCTGTGGCCATTCGTCAGTTTTTGATTACTTGTCAAGGATCTGTGGAGGTTTCTTTTCTGTCAGATCCACGCGACTATGCTTGACCGGCTCACTCCGTCAGCAATCCGAATGACTAAAGAATACCTTGATCAGGTCACGGTTCCCCTGGGTCCCTTGCGCATCGAAGTAGCAGCCTTATCGATTCACAACAAGTCTGTGGTCGGAACATGGACCGCTCATAGGTGATGTTTATTTTAAAACTGAAAGGAATTTGTTTGAACCACATCGTACGAACATTAGATACACCTTTAAAACACGATGATGATTCACATGAATACATTTGCGTTGAATGGTCCGTCTTCATCGAGTAAATATTTTTTGTGAAGCAGATTTACAGTGATCAACAGCTCCTCAGTCATCCATGCAAAGGATTTCATACCGGAAGGATTTACTTCGCAAGACTCCTGCGGGTCACCTCTACCTGCAAAACACCTATCTGGACCGGTGGATGATACTACCGACATACAAGTCACAAAAAAGATGGGAGAGTCTGAACTAGAAACAGCGTCTAACGGAAACGAGGATCCAGACCCCGAGTCAATCTCGCAGGACGAAGGAGGCCATTCATGCCAATTTGAATATGTTGCAGACGGGAGGTGGTGCTACGGGCTGGAACGGGCATTTACATTGCTCAACGAGGCGGGCTTGGCGACAGTGGATGCCACGGATTGTCGAAATGCATGCTGCGACTTGTAAGCCCTACCTGTCCTGTGCAAGGACCATGATCGTTTCTTTTTGCAGCTCGACTGTGCTCGAAGATATTTGATGAAATCGTTCTGATTCGAGGATGTACCAGGGAATCGTGCGAGGGCTGGATGTTCTCGCAGTCTGAGGGTTGCTGGCATGCGCTGATCCGTCCTGTCAAGTGCAACCTTCGAGAGGTTGACATACCCCATGAACTGCGTTGAGTGACCTTTCTTACAACTGATTGGAGTTCCTACCACAGGCCATCAGTGCGCACTGGGTCGGAGAGCGTGGCCGCGTGCGCGCACGGGACGGTACGTGCAGGAGTGCTGGTTTGCTCGGCAGATTGGAAGAGCTGCTAGGCCTTGGCGTGGAGCAAGTTCGTTCCCAATGCCCCGCGATAGTGTTCAGAATCAACCACTCAGTCAACTTGCTGTTGGCACACCTACAATATGCTTGTGGAAATGGAAGTCTGCTGATCACAAGATGAATTGGAATGCGAAGGCCTCATTATGGCACGAATCTTGTCAGGTTAGTGCCATTGTATCAGAAATCGAAGGTGGATCTCTGCTCGCGAAAATCGCTGGAGAGCATTTCACTAAGTTGAAGGAGATTCATGCCCGCGAGATTGTCCAGGAGCTTTTTGTCCGACTTCACAGGTGCTTTCCGCTTGGCATCTAGAAAGCGCAGCACCCACGTGATTCCTTCATGTTTTCGTCCGACGTATTCGATACTTTTTGACGCACGTCAGAAAAACAATCTCTCACATGCCCATATCATGGATAGGTGGCTACATCTTGATGGTCTACTTCCTCTCGGAGGAGACGACGTCTGGGGACGCGAGCGTGGTTACCTCCCCGCAGCACATAGACTCTCATGAGTCTGCATGAACGTTTCATTGTAATTGATTGGTAATCAGTGTGAAAAATACGTGTTGAAGCAAAGCCAGAATCTGTTAAAAATGGCTGCCAGTGCATTGGACAAAGTATTCCCTGTCTGAAATGGCTGGATTGAATCATGGATTGTCTTGGGCAGGTGGTGGAGTCCTCGCAGAGAGGGCTATTGATATTCTTCTTGCCCGCGAGTCTGAGAACATCCACAAGACCTCGACTGTGCTCCCGAAGTTTGCACCCAGATTCTGACACACTTCTTTTGGACGATGATGGCCAACCTCGTGTCTCATTTCGATCGTCTTTCTCAAGGTGTCATTGCGTGCATGATTGATTGATGTGAAATTCTTCACACAGGTGTCTGCTCTGGGGTAGTTACCTTCCTTCCATTCGCACATTGCCGTGTTCTACCGTAAGACTACCTCCCTTTGGATTTCCGTAGTTTCCGTGACAAAGGGTTTTCATCTTTTGATCTGGACCCTGCTGCCACTGTATGATCGCTTCATGATCCAGACTGCCCCTGTCGATCCTAACGTTTTGATCGCAATACTGTCAACTAGATAATAATCCGTGAGGACCCTGCCTCTTCCAAATGTCAAGGACGAAACGGGCAGCTCTTCCAAAATGGTTTTCCCTCACTCACGGAACCCCTTTCGCCTCTTTTTACAATTTTTTTCAGCTGTAACTAAGTGAGAAGGTGACACAACAGGCGCTGGCGACTCTTTAATCCTCTGCGCTGGTGACGGAAATCTCGTTGCTAGTAGTCAGGAAAACTCCAACCTCGCTGCAATTATGCGCCTTGACCGCATCATCGCCATTCCTAGAGATCCACCGAGTCCCACCAAGTTTGCATGGCGTTGAGGTTATTCTATCACAATGTTCCAGGTTTTGGGTCCGGTCGATCTTGTCATCAGCACCCAGGTCTGTCCGAAAATGATGCTGTTTTGTTGCATTCATCACATTCTGCGGATCTGGGCGATCTTGCTTGCAAAAACGTCAAACGTTCTCCAAGGAATTTGAGCCTAGCCTTGTGCCCAGGTGTTGGCGCGATCCACGTCTCCAGAGCAGGAACTTTCAGACATTGCATCGGTATGAGGCGATCTTGAGCGTGATCTAGCATTTCACACGGAAAGCTACTTTACCGGATCCATATGAATGGCTCCAATCCTGATAAAGTATGCGCGCTCAGATCCTATCGCCGAACGGAATGTTGATTGCGACATTCCCAGCATTAGAGCGCGGACTCAATGGCGCCGGATCGCATCCAGAATACCGTTTCACTAAGGCTTGGGTGGAAATGATGTTAGCAAAAACAGGCTTCTGCAACTTCGACGTCAAAACAGTGGTACGGAAAATCCTTGTTCCTTCCTTTATGAACGCTGCCGGTCGAAGCGATATTAGCCTCGCGCCTATCCAGACCGTACGGGAAAAAAATTCACGTCGTGATTTCGTTCTCACACGATCGCTCTGTGCTATGTAGGGCAATTCACTTTCAACGTCTGGATATCTTCTCGGCATGGGCGTGCTTGACATCTCACCGGAAGAGGAGCAGGCAAGGCGATCTATTGGCCAGCGATGGCTGTGCACCGGCGAACAGAGAGGGCTTTGTGTGGGTTGATTGTCAGCATCGCTGCTCTTCTTTTTCAATCATCCCGTGTTCCTGTTAGCTCTTCATTTATTGTTTCGATTCTTTGCAGGAACAACACGGATCGGGGCCTTCGCGACGATACTACGCTGTTCACGCTAGTGCGAGAGCTCCACCGTGCGCGTAGACTAGGTGGCTCGCGCTGTGCACAGGCCCATAGGGAGGACCCGCCAAGCATATTGGCCAAGGGACGCCGCCACAAAAGCGGATTTATCTTCGTCGCTGGGGTCAAGGCGAATCTGCCAGAAGCCCGAAGCGAGAACAAGCAGTTAATGCATATCGAGATTCACTCGTGTACTGTCACGTTCTTCTCTCTGCAAGGACTTCCTCAAAATTTAAAATCCACTGGCGGGTTCCAATATTTTCATCATGTTGGCTGTCGAGTGAAATAAGCTTGCCACCAGGTGCAAATCTAGGATGTAAATCAATAAATAGCGGCTCCGGACGTGACGTGTTGGTCTTAAAAAGTGCGAACACCCAAAGTTCACGCGTCGCAACATTCAGGACGCCAAGGTGACGGCCAATTGCTCCCCCTTTGCAAAAGCCATCTCGTTGTACACACGGAACAACACACGCGGTGCAGCTGGTATCTGTGATTATCAGTGCTGGCTGGTCTCGACTGAGACTGCAATGCCCAGCATAACGGTCTGGGCGACCAGGATCAATGCCAGAGGCCGATGATTCTGAAACGTACATGACACCCCCTCCAAGCTGGTCTGACGTCAGGAGTATGCCTTCATTGCCACACAGCAAGAGCTGGTTTTTGCCCGGTCCCATAAAATCGAAATGGCTGACCGGTGCTCCAGCTGCGTACCACAAATCAGTGCCATCCCAACCTATTGTAAATACACCGATATTGATGTATGGTATATCCTGAATTTCAATCACGCTTGTTGGCGATGACGTCGGGCACTTGGCACGTGCCAGAAACACGATTCTCACCCCGGTGTCATCCAGTCGGGGTTGTTCCAGCCAAACATAGCAATCTTCCAACCATGAAGCTGCGATCCTTGATTTCGTATAGATCTTGTACCCGGTAGACACCATGTAATCAACTACAACGCGAGGAGTCACGACAAGCCGACCATTCGGCAATATCGTCTTCGAAAGAAGTGTCTGCGTAAGATCAATCGCCCATATTCCGTCATCATCTGGGATGGGCTTGGTCCCAAACAGTATTTGCGTGGAAACGTTGTCGGAGACTTGATAACCATATGTTCCTTCTTTAGAAAAGACAAAGACGCGAGCAAAGTTGATAGATGTTGCCCTTTGCCCAGAAGAATCAAGGCTGAAGATCGCTCTGTCCATTTCAGCGTACGTAGTCCCGGACTCGAAATCAACGATGCGAGAACCGAAAAGATTCCCATGCATCCGTCTGAAATTGTATACGACGTATTTCGTGGTCCCCACGAACTGAAGTCGACTTCCCATAGGCATATTGAATGCAGTCGTGCGACCCAGAACGAGTTTTCTTCTAAACGTTGAAGTGTTGTACATTACCATTTCAGCAGATTCATTGATCATGGGAGGTCTGGACGAGCGATTTCGTACCATGGTCAAGTAAGTTCGAGCGTCAGCGCTGAAAGGGGATGGGTAGTAAAATCCAAACCATGATTCTTGTTCCACGCCGAGATCTGGTGTAGCATCTCGCAAGTGTTTTGGATTCATCAGCTGTACAGAAACTTTGTACGAAATCTGCTTGAATTCGGTCGATTTGATCGAACAGTCTTTCCAAGCAATTACAGGGGAGAAAATGGCATGTTGCCCTAAAGACAGATTTCCAGGCCGGATGCACCGTGCGTCGACAACTGGCAAATCATCTACACCCACTGCCATCCTTTTCAAGCCGTGATGTTCCCAGATAGATTTCAGAAGTGCCTCAGAATTATTTGGTGGATTTTTCTGCAAGTATGCTTCTGCGTTCAACAAATCCTCGATTCCGACGATCATGCTCTGGTACAAAGCTTGTCGAGGTACAACCCAGAATTTGTCTGAGAATCCACCCCACGACGCGCATCTTTTGCTTACAACACAAACCTCATTGCGCAGACATGAGGAATATTTGTCAACCAGAATTGAGATGTCCAAAGGCTGCTGAAACAGCGCGCAGTCCCTCACACGGAGCATGATGTCAAACCTCTTTCCTGTTGTATTTTCGAATGAAATTGCGTTCTGGGCACATTCCATGTCGTGTGTGTAGACCCGCAGATGATTCTGAACCCGTTGGATACGCTTTTCTGGTTCGCGGTATTGAACTGTCCACCTCGACATTGCCCTTGTCACCTCGAAGGAACGTGGTGTACCAACTTCAACTTCTACATGAATTGCCCCTTCCGCCAGAAACATTGTCACAAATTTTTCTGCGAACGCTCGATCTTCAATCGAAGCGTAGCAATTTTCTAAAGTTTGACTCTGTATGTTGTTGGTGAAAATCGCACTTCCACTGTCCAGGACACCAAAGACAACCATTGAATGTTTGCCAACATTTGCACGCACCAAATTTTGTGCCTTTGACAAGAGCTCAAGACGTTGCACCTGTCCAACGATGCAAACAGCAATGTGCAGGGAATCGCTGTCTTGTCGTATGGCCTTGATGTTCTGACCCATCGAGCTGGCATACAACGTTGCAGGTCGATCCTTTGTACGAAAGTTGAAATGAACGTGATTCACATCTGGTGCACTCCGCCCCGACTCGGACAAAAGTTCGGTTTTACCAGGCTTCGTTCGTGCATGAGCCAAAATTGCGAATTGGAGCAGCGTGAGGAAGAATCCTATGGAAACCACGAGGAAACATATGTTCCCGCGCAGCGGCTTACTGTGCCGACTCAAATTCAAATCGAGTGCCGCCGAGTGGACAGCAGGCCAATGTTGGAACTGGTGCTTGGTGGCCAGCGCTGTGCGGGGCGTGTCTCCTGGGTCGTTTGCGAGCTTTGGGCCGGGTTCGAAGTCTGGGGCTGCTTTTCGCTTGCTGGCGGCATTGCGGTCGTTTTGCTGCATGAGAGGCATACTGGTGGGCGGTTTGATTCTTTTGGCGATGGTGCCGGTGACATTTCGGCCAGATCTGTACCGGCCAGATCTATTCGCAACAAGACCTGCCGTAGAAGAAAAAGATGCGCACAAATTGCAAGGAGGCTCGCAACCTCACGAATTTCCAGCACATGGGGCACAGTCTCCCTTAGAACTCCTCGCGCGAGGGCTCACCCAGACCCCGGTGAGCCCAAGGAGGAAGAGTGATGTCTCACCGTGGTGCAATGATTTTTACCACGAGAAGAATCCACGAGGCCCTCGTCCTGTTGTTGCTCGTCCTGGCTGCGCCCGGTCGCATCGCCGCGATGTCTGTTCAGGCTCACACGCCAGGGCTCAGCGAGCTTCGTGGCCCTGCGGCGGTCGGGAGCTCAGCCCGTGCAGGCGCTCCTGGTGGACCTTCGACGGAAGAGAGCTCCGCCATGAGTTTGCACCGCCTGCGTGGTGGCGGGCAGTCCCATGGTAGCCTCGTGGTGCGGCCCCCAACCTCCCCTCCCAAATTACTGCTCGAGTTCGCAGCAGGATCCCAGCACGACGTGCGAGACCCCAGCGTGGCCCTGCAGGGAAAAGGCCTGCATTAGGCGAATGGCAGTGTGCGCTGAGAATGGCATTGTACTCCTTAGCGCACACTGCACCACCTGTATCCTACACTGCGAGTGCAGCACTGCTCGCCTCCAAAGATTCACGCTTGCCTGCAACGATACCCGACCCTTCAACGTCTTCTCTCACCTTTCACTCTGCCATTTCCGTCTCCCCGCCGTGACCTCTTGCTCTGTTCCCAGCATTTCTGAGCCCCCTACCATAGGAACTGGTTCATAGATGCCTTGGCCACATTGCTGATCCGCAGCCTTCTCTGCCGCTGCAGCTCAACGGACTTTGGACGGGCCCGGATGACGGAGATGATGCCAAGAAGAGCGATCAAACGCAGGAGGTCGGTGTCCGATGAAGAGTGGCCCGTCGATGGGCAGAAGAACGAGACAGTGTCGCAAGGCACGGGACGAAATGCTGCGGACCAGGCGCAAGTTTGCCCGACCGACCTGCCAATCCTGAACCCGCACCTATCGGATCCACCGCAGGTGCAAGTGCAGCCCATGATTGTTGACCACATCTCGGACTGGCTGCCTCAGCCCAAAATGTACGAGAGTCCGCTGAATTGGAAGGTGTGCAAGCTTACCATGCGCACTCTGCCTGCCGGCGAGGACGGAGGGCGCCGCCTGTTGCAGTGCTGCTTCCAGCGCTTGCCAAAAGTGTGTGTGTGTATGTGTGTGTTTGGTGTGTGTGTGTGTTTGGGGTGTGTGTGTGTGTGTGTACTCAAGCTGGTAGTGTCGCGCACAGGGAGCATGGGTCCACACCGACGAGTCCCAAGTGGACGTGGTTTATGTCAACTCAGAGCGTGCGGTTTCCAAGGGACTCAGGTACGCTTCCTCTCCTATGCACCCCTGCAATTATGAGCGGGGGTGGGACCCCTGCAATTATGAGCGGGGGTGGGCATCGATGGGTTCCGGCAAACTTTGTGTCACCATCTATGCTGACATCACCCGCCATTTTTCACTGCGCCGCAGGTACCGCCAGTGGGTCCGAGCCGGACCCCGAAAGGAGCTCTACTTCAACCCCACAGAGGTCTGCTCTCGACCACCAACGATTAGGGAGCAAGTGTGGCTGCAACCACCTCTGATTACGGAGCAAGTACGGCTGCGGCGCAGCGTGCTGGTGCGACTTGGTCGAAAGTGTCCCAATCACGGAGTGGGGTCGCGCAGGTCGTTGCTGCAATTGTCACTTGCGGTGGCCTGTGTCCGGGGCTCAACAACGTATGCCCCCCCCTCAACCCCCGATGCATTCGTCCCGGCTCCATGGCAGCATGCGCACCTCCTTTGACCATCGTGCTTCGCCGAGCAGGTTGTCGCAGCTATCACTGACACTCTGCATAAGAGCTACAAGTGAGCCCCCGGCCTCGTTTGGGGCCTCGGTCACCTTCGCAAAATGAGTGACCTGCCGCGGACCCTTCGTCGAACCCCCCTCTGCTGGGAGCGCACCGGACCCTGACGAAGCCTCTGTGCCGCGGCGCAGAGTGAAGAAGGTCTGGGGCATCATGAACGGCTACAAGGGCTTCTACATGCAGGATTGGAAGGAGATGACCCTCGAGAGCGTGCGCAACGTGCGGCCCCGCCGCGCGTCCTCGCGCGCCCGAGCAGCGGCGCCTCCACCGAGACGCCGTGTCGCCTCTCGGTTAGAGTGGCGACGGGATGCGTGCGGTGCGATGCTGGCTGGGGATGTCACCCGCCCTTGGCACGTGCGAGTGGAGTGCAGGCTCTTTTCAGTTTCGTGCCACCAAGCACCCTCGGTCTGACAGTCATGCGGGGTGCACTCGTCAGATTCACAGGCGCGGCGGCACGATTTTGGGCTCGTCCCGTGGCGGCCACGACCTTGATAAGATCATGGAGAAGCTGATTGAAAAGGGCGTCAACCAAGTGTATGTGATTGGCGGGGACGGAACCCACAAGGGGGCCAATCTCATCTCAAAGGAGGCGGCACGGCGTAAGATCCCGATGTCGGTGTGTGGCGTGCCCAAGACAATTGACAATGACGTCCCCTTCATCGACAAGTCGTTTGGCTTTGACACAGCCGTGCAGGAGGCGGTCCGCGTCATCCAGTGCGCAGTGATCGAGGCCGAGGACTCGATGCAGGGGATGGCGATTGTCAAGCTGATGGGCCGCGAGTGCGGCTTCGTCGCCATGTACGCCACCCTCGCAACCAACGACGTCGACATCTGCCTCATCCCGGAGGCCAAGTTCGACCTGGACATCCTGTTTGAGTACTGCCACAAGGTCATCGCCGAGAAGGGCCACTGCGTGCTGGTCGTCGCGGAGGGCGCCGGGCAGGACCACTTCCAGGGCATCGACCTCGGGACCGATCCGTCGGGGAACAAGCGCCTGCCCGACATCGGCGTCTTTCTCAAGGAGCAGGCCAAGCTGTGGATGCAGACACACGACAAGCCGCACGTCGAGGTCCGCTACATCGACCCGTCGTACCAGGTGAGACCCGCCGCTCCGCCGCGCCGCCGGCGACACCGCGCCCGCGCGCTTTGCTCGTCTTCGAGCGCATCTCTGCAAGGCCTCGTGCGCGGCCCCTCACCGGCGCGTGGTGCCCCTGCAGGTGCGGTCGATCCCCGCAACGGCGGCGGACAGCGTGTACTGCATGATCCTCGGCGTCGCCATTGTGCATGGCGCCATGGCAGGCATGACCGGCATGTCCGTCGGCCAAGTCTGCGGGCGCTACGTGCTACCCCACCCCCCGTCCCGCCGCGCGCGGTTCTCTGGGAGAAAAGCCGCAGCGCCGCGGCCCGTCCCCCGGCGCCGGCGCCCTCTGAGACGCCGCGGGCCCGCGGCAGGTATACATTCCGATCGATGAGATGTGCGATCCTAAGCGTAAGGTCGGCCTGCGCCCGCGCGCCGGCCCAGCGCACCTCCCGCGGCCGCCGCCGCGAAGCGCAGCGGCACGCGGCGCCTGCCGGTGGCTGCTCGCACGGAGCTGCTCGACTTGGGCTTGCTTACGAAGCTCACACGCGGCGGTGCGCGAGGACAGGTGCACGTGGACACGACGAGCCGCGTATACAACCGCATGCTCCGGCACACCGACCAGCCGGACCTGGTCCCGGAGAACGCGGAGTAGGCGGCGCGCGGGCGGGGAGTGTCGTGCGCTGCGAGGGGCTTGCGGGGCCGTGCCGTGGACGTTGGCGGAAAGGGCCGGTGTTGTGGGAGCCTTTTTGCTGGAGCAGAGCGCGTTTGAATTGAGACACGCTTCGGACCTTGAGACACGCGTTCGGCCAATTCACTCGGGTGCTGCCTCCCGTGCCTACCGCTCCCCGGCTTCGTAGTTGGAGACATCGAGGTCCCGGACTGCCTCTCTCACCGCGGGGCCGCAAGCCCCCCGGCGCCCGCGCGACAGCACGCTCGCGGCCGACTGCACGCCAAGCAGCAGCAAATCATGAGCCCTCGACCCTGCGCGCGTACGTCTGCTGCTGCCATGTGCACCGTGGCATGATCACAATGCGCAGCTTGGGACCTGCAAGGGCGCCCGCGCTTAGAGAAGCGACATTGCGCGGGATGAAGACAACCCAGCAGCCGCGCGCCGCCGGCCGTCGTGTCGGGCGGTGAAGAGGCCACTCGCCTGCCCCGGACTCCGCCACGCTCGCTGGGACAGGCGGGGCGTAGGGAAACGAGTTCTCCATCCGCCCGCCTCCGACAAGCGACGGCGGGTCGGCGGTGGTCAGCGGCGGCGCTGCAGGCAGCGCTGGGAGGCCGCTGTAGCAGTCCTGAGGCCCGGCGCCCGCGGTCGAGCCAGGACCCTGCGGGAAAGCCGGAGGGTAACGTGACCTGGCAACGCCGTGACGCACAGCAGGCGCGGGGGGTCCGGGAGGGGCGCAACATGCGTCGGCCACGGCGGGGCGCACGACTTGCAGACGTAGCTCTGCAACCCCGCGACGGTCTGGACTCACTCGCTTGCATGTGGGGAGTGCACGCATCGGCGCGCCGACTGCACCACACAGGCACGGAAGGGACTTGCCAACACGCATGAGATGGGGGGATTGAATTCCTGATCCGGATCGGTCGGGTTGCAGGGCTGCTTGTACGCAGAAACGAACCTGCGCCGCAAGGACGGCGCGCGCATGAGGCCCAGGTGCAGCCGACCCTCGAGGATTCGTGCGCTCGAGGTCCTAGTACAAAGCACGTAGCGGCGGGCATGCACCACAAGGTCAACTGGCCCGGCTCGCAGTCGGCGTGTCCGTCGAGGACGGTGTTGCGCAATGTCTCCCCGATGCATGACCCGCCGGGGCGGTCGCATGGCCGGGGCGGGGGCATCGTCAGCATCCCGAGCTTGCTGGGCACCGAGCCGTGGAAGCTGTCCGGGCCCGGAGTGAGTGAGTGAGTGAGTGCACAGTAGGGACACGGGTAGGGGCAACAGTAGGGAGGGGGGGGGGGGACGCGCGCGTCAGGCCGAGAGCACGCGTCAGAACATGACCCCGGCCCGACCAGGACCGCCTCAGACGGGCTGTGCCGCACGGCTCCGTTTCGACGCGGACGAACCCAAGGGCCTGACACTGGCCGCAGGCTTGGCAGCAGATCTTGCGGAGCAACCGGGGCTCGCAACCTGTTGAGAGAGAGGTCGAGCTGCTCGAGCCGCGCGAGGTTGGCGAGCTGCGCGGGGATCTCGCCTGCAAGCCGCGACAGTTGAGAACTGGCGCGCACATCGACAAGTTGGAACAATAGGACGCGGATGTGCTGCGAATCTATCTCGCATAGAGGCACACGACAACGCACGCCGCGCACTGGCACAAAACGCTGCTGCCTGACGCGGGGGCCCAGGGTGTTCATGTCCCAGTCGGTGGCGGGACCTGTCAGGCGGTTGAGAGAGAGGTTGAGGAAGCGAAGCTTTGTGAGCAGTCCGATCTGCTGCGGAATAGGTCCTGCAAGGGCACAAAGCGGGAGTGTTCAGCCGGCGCGCACTTCCAGCAACGTGCACGGGTGGCGCCCGAGCGCACCTGTGAGTGAGTTGTAGAAGAGCGAGAGCTGCGTCAGCTCCCGCAGCGCGCCGATCGTCTGCAAGAGGGGCGCACAACCCAGTCACCGGACGAGCGGTCTCCGCGCGGCGCCCGCGCCCGACTGGCGAGGTCCGCGCGGGAGAATAAGGACGTCAGCGAGGCGAGGGGAGCCACGCCCGAGGGGCGCGCGGACTGTGCCTGCGGAATTTGCTCTTCCAGCTTGTTCATGCCCAGGTCCAGGTGCTGCAGTGTGCGCCACATCGCTGCGGCGGGGCAAGAGCGGTCAAAAAGCCAGACCACTTATGCCCGCGGTCTACAAGGCTGCGACGTGCTCGCGCGACCGCGGCACGCGACCGCGGCCACTCGCGTTGCGCCCGGTGCATCGGGCGGCGGAGCTCAGCAGCTGCGACCAGCGGTCAGTCGCAGCGCCTGCGCTGGCGCGGGCGCGCCTGAGATGGACACTGGGATGCGCCCCCAAAGCTGGTTGTTGGACAGGTCGAGCCGGCGCAGGCCGCCAAACAGCCTGCAGATGCCTCCGCCGCCGCACCTAGTGTCGCAGACGTCGCGCATCTGTCTCAGTTCAGGCGCACGATTGCGAGAGCTGCCCGGCGCCACGGCGCACCCTCGCCCCTGCACGGCAGGCTCCTGAGCCAGACTGAACAACTGCGATGTGGGATAGTGCTTGGGGCATCACATAGCGTTGTCTGTGCATGGCTTGAACAGCATCGAGTCAGTTGCCAGCTGACCGCCCCCGCGGTCGTCGCAGCGGTACTCTCCGCGCAGGAATAGCGGGAGGTTCTCAGAAATGGGGCCACGGAATCGATTCTCGCTCAGGTCTAGAAGTTCCAGGCTAGATAGACCCTGCAGCGCTCCGAATGTCGCCGAGCTGCGTCAGCACAGCGGAGGCATTGTTCGCCGCTGCCTGCTGAGCTGAACGCCGAGGCCGGCAGCTCATGGGCTACTCGCCGCGGTGGCTACAGCGTCAGGCGGGTCGGACCTGTAGATCCATTGGAAGTTCGCCCGAGACGCCATTACCATGAAGCTCAAGCTTCACGACACGGGGCCGCGCCGCGCCCGCAGCACGAGCTGGGTATGCGCATTCCACTCCGAACCAAGTGCAGCAGTCTGGATGACTTGTAGGATCGTTCCACCCCGATGAGTTGTGCCACGGCCCTCTGCAAGCAGCGTAAGTTTACGAGAGGAGCCATGTTGAGGAACTCTCGATGGGGGCGTTAAGGATGGTTACGGCCGGGAGCTGGGGGCGAACCTCAGTTGCGTTTTCTGGTGAAAACTCTCTAGGAAAGCACACTCAGGGATAGGATCTGCACTGCTTGTGCCCCTCAGCAGGAGCAAAGTAACATAAGCAAGCGCCCATCGCGCAAAAGCGCGGTGCCGCATGTTGTATGCTCGCCGGGATGCGCCCTTATCTCATGACAACGCCATATCGCAGTTCCCTCAACCAAACAAGTCCTTCAACTTTTGGGGTTTATAAAGTGGCTCACCCAGGGCCTACGCTCGCGTTGGAGCACGGGAAGGCTGCGGTACCACACGGGAGAATGGAAAGAGGCTAGTGAGATGGAACGATCCCCACAGGTCACGAAGGCTTCGTCGCCAGGAGGTGCACAGTTGCCCTGCCATTATTGACCGCTCCAACTTCCTGCCCGCGCTCGGTAGCACACGAAGGCTGAGGAAGTGTTGACATCGTACCCGGAACAGGCCGACACATGCGGAAGCTAACGAAATCTGGGAGCTTCTCAATGTCGGCGGAGAATATGGAGGAGGACACTGTGCCAGACGCGATCCAGTTCCTGCTCGACCGCTTCCCAGCTGAGGTCGTTTTCGTTACGAAGGATCTAACACTCTCCTCCGAGCGTCTCACTACGTTCCCAAAGATTCTAACACAGGTTGGTGCCCTGTTCCGGCTTCATGATCAAGTACTGGACAAAACTTCTGCTCATCCAGCTTCATTGCGCCTCGACTCACGAACGTCACCGACACTGCATTGCAACTCGAGTCGCAGTAGTCGCCTTGCTTGACGTCCGCCTTGCCACTTCCCCTTGTTGCAGTTCTCCGCGCTAGAGCGCCTTGATCTCTCGCGGAACTTCCTAAGGCTGATACCAGCCCGCGCGGTCAAAGCTCATTTGTCGAACCTCACCGCGGTGCGCCCCCTCTTCATCGTACCAGCAGCACAGAACGCCAAGAACCGTTGCGCACGCTCTCTTGCTGCGTGCGTCGCCCGACGACCTGTGCATGATCCACGGCCGTTTGCACGCGCGCAGCTCGACGTTTCCTACAACCGCCTCGGTTTGTGGGACAGTCTGCAGGCAAGCAAACGCACGCGGCGCGCGGCGCGGCGCGCGCAGCACACGTGCGGCCAGCCGCACCGCGCTGCCTCCGCCTGCAACTGAGTGCATCCCGCACGCCGCGCCCAGTGCCTCGGCGCTCTCCCGCGCCTGGCCGAGCTCGTTGTGGAGGGCAACCCCGCCGCGGCCGCCGGGCAGCGCGATGGGCTGATCGCCGCGCTGCTCTTCCCGAGCGGCCGCCCGCCGCACTACACTCTCCAGGCCCGCCTGTCGCCCCCGTGCGCCGCGCGCCGTGCGGCATGCCCACCTGCTGCTTGGAATGGTGGCTCGCGCGTTTGCTCACGGACCCGGGGAGCCTCCGCAGGCTCTGCTGGGCGTCGGCGACGACGGGTCTGGGCCGCGAGCTCGAGCGGGAGCGCCCCAGAGCGGGCCGGTCACCAGCATCATATCCAACCTTTCGACGTCGCAGGTGCCAGTCCAGCTCCGCGCGCAGCCGGACCTGGACACGTGCGAACGAACACGTCGCAGCGAGAGGCGGGATCTTGCGCGGAGAACGACATGCTGTCATTCTGAGAGCGTAAAAGGGAGTGTGCCGGAAGGCGTGAGCGTGCGGCGCACAGCGCGTGACAGCGCGCGGTGGCGTCCGATTAGTACGGGGTGAGGGACGCGGCGTGTCCGATTAGTACGGGGTGAGGGACGCGGCGTGTCCACTTACTACGAGGG
>Ga0115567_10002505_pt1 | contig 18152 bp, 19 predicted proteins | sample COGITO_mtgs_1204_2_FD_88679 | JGI IMG/M metagenome (GOLD analysis project Ga0115567, IMG submission 88679) | Pelagic marine microbial communities from North Sea - COGITO_mtgs_120412 | ecosystem: Environmental > Aquatic > Marine > Epipelagic | place: Germany:Helgoland, sampling site Kabeltonne... | reverse complement strand
TGGGCGCGGTGCTGGCTCCTCCGTCTTCGGTTGCGTTCGCGGCCCCGGTGGTGCAGGCGGTGGCGGTCTCGGCGGGCGGTGGGTCGTGTGCGGGCGTGCTGGGCGGCGCAGTGTGAGGAGGCTCCCGGCCATTGTTTTTTCGCGGTCTGGGTTGTGGTTTTTCCCCTTTTGGGGTTTTTGCGTGCCTATCGGTTTGGTTGGGTTGTATGATACCCGGTCTGTACGAGGTTATTCAATACACACTCTCTCTCTCTCTGGTGGTCGTTGAACCACTGCCGTACAGGATGTATTCGATGAGTTCAGCTTAAGTCTCACGCCCAAACTCTCACACGTGTTCGACGAGGTCGGCAAACTCCTGTTCAACTCGTGCGTTGTTGTGCGTCAAACCTTCGACGAGGTCAGCGAACTTCTGCTCAACTCGTGCGTTGTTGTCCTCAATAGTCTCCTGGATCTGTTCCATCTTGTCATCTCAGCGCGGAGATCGTCTTTGTCGGCTTCGGCGCTTGAAATCTTCGTGCGGAGATCGTCTTTGTCGGCTTCGGCGCTTGAAAGTGCACTCGCGGGCGCCTTGCTTTTAGCAGGCATTGGCGCGCGAGCGTGCGCAGTAATCCCTGTGCGATCTTTCCGTCAGCATTGTTGCGCGCTCAACGAGTTGTCAGAATTACTTTGAACAGTTTAAAATGTCAGTCCTGTTCGCGGTCACAATAACCATTAAAGACACCAGGATTTAAAATTGTTGCTTGACTGAAGCTGCTGCGATTTTGCCGGGGGAGATCTGCAGTGCCGAACGATTACTTGCAAGGCACACCAAAGACGCATGGTCACATAGGTAAAAAAAAAAAGCCTCAAAGACTGAAATTTCACGAGCATCCGCCGCGTTTGCCGCCCGCATCGGTTCGGTCCCTCCGACACACAACGACGCCAACGAGGCCCGAAGGCCACATTCTAGAAGACCCCAGGCCAGCCCAGACTAGCGAAAAGCAGGCCCGTGGGCGGCAGGGGCAGACGCCCCACGCCAGGTCCGCGCCCGAGGTCCCGCGCACACAAGTCCTGAGAGAAAAAGATATGTTTAATGACAACGAGCTGGAAAAACGGGAATGACAGTACTTAGAGGGCGGGCAAGGAGAGAAGCACGCAAGGAGGGCGTGAGCAAGGAGAGGTCACCAGCCAAGCAGACTAACAGTTGCCGAGCGCGTGGGCCGTGCGGGCTTGGATTCCGCTGCGGGCCCGCGCCCGTGAGGCTGCCAGCTGCGAGGAAGTAAAGGGCGTGGCCCAGTACTTCCCGATGAGCCGAGTGCCTGGGGCACGAAGGGTAATCAGCGTTAGTTCCATCCGGAGCTGAGCGAAGAGCGCGCCGCGCTGTTGCTCGGGCGTCTGGGCAATGGACCGTCCTGCGCACAAAAGCAGGTGCAGGGGAACTTCGACTCAAAATATGACGAGAGTAGGCGAAAACATGCATGTGGGGTTAACGATCTGTGCAGCGGTGGGCAGCCTATTCCTGGCCACTCCGACCGCTAGCTGGGACATCAGTGCATTTCAGGCATGGCTACAGCCTGGCCCCCAACCGCCGCCGTGCTGTTCTTCCCTGGCATTCCGCCCCAGTGCCCTCCTGGGCTCCTCCGTGGCGAAGTTCCGGGTGGGCGCGCCTTCGCGTTTGCAGATGTCGGCTAGCAGAGCCGAGCACAACCCGGCACTGGATGAAGATACGCCTAGCTTCAAGAGCGACTTAGTTGGGTCACTGCGGCGGCTGCGCAACTCAATCGACGCCGCGGGAGAGGGAAGTGGAGATCCTGACAGACCTGGGAAAGTTGGCGAGGAGCTTCAATTTGAGCCATCGCTCAGCGCACGCGAGCGTGCGCTGCTGCACGAAGCGTGCGAGCGTCTCGGACTGGGCCACATGTCGGACGGCAAGGGGGAGAGTCGAGCTCTGCGGGCCTGGGCGCTTGCGCCAGGCGCCCGCATGAAGGAGCTAGAACGTGCCCTGAGGGTGGAGGCGAAAGCGGCGCAGGAGCGTTGGGAAGAGCGCCTTCGCGATGCAACACCTGCAGAGATGGAAGCAGGCGGGCTGCTTCTGCGCGATGCGATTCTCGAAAGCACTGGGGTGACCAACTTTGGGCGCACGCGCTGGGTGCTAGAACAGGACCCCTCACGCCCAGGACACATGGGCGCTTTCTCGGCACGGCCAGGTGCACCTGTCGCGCTTGCGCAGCGTGACAAGGCAGGCGCATATACTGCACTGAAAGGTGCGCCTATCGGCTACGTGGCCGAGGCCCGCCGCGAGCGTATTGTTGTGGTAAACCTCCCACCCGCCCTGCCGCGCTCCCGCGCGTCGCTGGGTTAAGAGCGAGCGGCGCAGGTGTTTCCAGGATCAGACGCGCTGGACGAGGCAGGGGCCGAGGGGCAGTCTGCATCACTTGTGGCCTGCCCGGACGCCGTCACAACCGAGCGGCGAGCTCCCTACCTCCCCTGTCTTTGCACCTCTCTCGCACCGCCGGACGAAATCCCACCTTTCAGCCCGAGAGGGGTCCTGACGAGCAGGGCTGGCGTTATCCGGCAGGTTGCTTCTTGGGCTGCGCGCGTGCCGGGCGTTGCTGGAGGCCGAGAGCTCGCCTCTCTCATTTCTTCTCGGGCCCTCGGCACTCCCGCCCACTGCAGACAGGGCCCCGGCTCCGCCGCAAGCCGGGGCCCTGTTCAACCCGTCGCTCAACGATCGTCAGCGCGAGGCCGTGGCGCTGTGCTGCGCGGAGGGTGGCGCAGATGTAGCCCTGGTGCACGGCCCGTTCGGGACCGGCAAGACCACGACGCTGGTCGAAGTGGTGCGCCAGAGGGTGCGCCTTGGCCAGCGCGTGCTCGTCTGTGCGCCGTCCAACGCGGCAGTTGACAACCTTGCCGCCGCGTTGCTGGCATCAGACCCGGGGCTCGCACTTGCGCGTGCAGGAATCCCAGAGCGCGTTGACGCACGGGTTCAGGACGCCACTCTTGAGGCGCTGCAGCGCCGGCAGCCGGGAGCAGAACTCGTGAAACGACTGTACAAGGAGGCGAGTGAGGCCCTGCGCAAGGGCGACAAGTGGCGGCGCGCGGCGGACGGCGGGGCGGTGCGGCGGGAGGCCAAGCGCGAAGGGCGGGCGCTGCTCAAGGATGCTCGGGCGATGGAAGCGCAGACGGCGCAAGCGGCACTGCGAAAGGCGTCTGTCTTGTGCGGCACCCTCACAGGGTTTGCGTCAGCGCTTCGCGACGCAGGGGACGATGCCGAAGCCTCACAGTTCGACGTGGTGGTGATTGACGAGGCGAGCCAGGCCACCACGCCCGCCGTGCTGCTCACGCTCCCGCACATCCGTGCGAGCGCTTCCAGGAGGCCGTGCGTCATACTGGCCGGGGACCACCGTCAGCTGCCCCCGACAGTGCTGACGACGGACCGTGTAGCGTCCGCTGCCCTCCAGGCCACGCTCTTTGAGGAGCTCATGGAACGCGACGGTGGCGGCGTCGGCGGCTGCGGCCCGCTGGACAGCAAGAAGATGCCGGATATTCCTGCGGCTGCGGCTGCCGTGCTTGCTGGCACGGCGACTGCAGGAAGCGCGGCTGCTGCTGGCGGCCGCATCAGTGTTGCGCTCACAGACCAGTATCGGATGCCGCCACCGCTCATGGCGTTCCCGGCTGCCGCCTTCTACGGAAGTGCGCTTGCTGCGCGGGGGGAACCACAATTGTCCGGGGACAGCGCTGTGCCGCGCAGCGATGAGGCCGAGCTGCTGTTGCGAGGCGAGTGTCTATTCGAGTTAATCGACACTGCAGGAGCAGGCTTCGAGGAGGAAGTTGGAGGTTCGCAGCGCGGCGGCGAGGGGGATCGGGGATCGAGGCTGCTGCAGGAGTACTCGACGCTGAATCGGCAGCAGGCGAAGCTGACGGCGCGGGTTGCGGCCGAACTAGTCGAAACGTGGGGGGTGCATCCGGGGGATGTTGGCGTTGTGACGCCCTACAACGCTCACGCGGCGCTGCTGCGGGATGAGCTGCGGGCTATCGCAGCGGCAGGCGGGGCAGCATGGGCCGAAGAGGTGGAGGTGGCCACGGTCGACGGCTTCCAGGGGCGCGAGAAAACCGCCATCGTCCTCGACGCTGTCCGCTCAAACGCCGACGCAGAGGCCCGTGTTCCCGCCCCCCCCCCCCCCGACCGGCCCTCACGCGGGGTGCTGAGCGCGCCTCGCTTGCTGTCTTGGCAGGTCGGATTTTTAGCGGACTACCGGCGGCTGAACGTGGGCCTGACGCGCGCGCGGAGCAAGCTGGTGGTGGTGGCGGACTCCGCAACGCTCGGGGCGGACCCGCTCTGGGACGCGCTCTTCACCTTCGCGGCCGCCCAAGGCTCCGGAGGGGACGCCCCCCGCGAGACAGCTGCCGGACGCAGTGTCTATCTGCTTCCGGTGACAGACCTGTTCGGGTAAGCGCCTCTCGCCCAGGCAGGGGGCGGACGTAGCGGCCAACTGGCACCGCGGCCCTCGTGGCCCTGAGTGCAGGCGTGGCGGGGCTGAGAGGCGGGTCATGATTGGGCCGTGGAGTGGACGACCAAGCGAGACCCTCGTCGCGCGCGCGGAGTGGGCGACCAAGCGAGACCCTCGTCGCGCGCGCGGGGGGCGTACACGCGGGGCGAGTAGAGATAGCGAGTTTCAGAGGAGTTTCAGAGGAGCCAGGCGTGCCAGCCGAGCGCCCACACGTCCTCTGCCCGCACCGCCAACCAGACGAGAGGCCCCCACATCCCCAGCAGCGCCGTCAGCAGCACCGCTGCCACGCCCCCGGGGTAACTCCAGCACAGCTCGAGTACCTCGCCCTTCACCGCACTCGGTGGCTCAGGCTCCAGCGCGCGGAGAGCGTTGAGCCCCCCCCCCCTGCCCCCCCACGAGACCACCACGAATCGCACGAAGCGCACCTGCGCCCGCGCCCGTGAGCTCCCGAGCACGCGGCGCGAGGCGGCGGCGTGGCGGTCGCGCGGGAGCCGCACCCGTGCGTCGAGGCAGAGCACTTGCGGAAGGGGCGGCGGCTGCGCAGCGGCAAAGCCGGCTGACGGGGAGTCGTCGCCGCGCGGGTCTCGCAGCTCCCCGCGCGCCCGGGTGCGCCACGCGCGCCCGTCGAGCGATACCTCCACGCGAAAGCCGCGCGTCCCGCGGTCCCCCGCCCGCCCGCCGCGCGTGTTGGTCACGGCGAGCCACTTCACGTTGCGCAGCGCGCCGAGGTCGAGGGTGCAGTCCCCTCCCTGGCCATCCGGCAGCAGCCACGCGTCGCTCGCACCGTCCGCCCCAGACTCCTCAACCAGGTTCGTCACCGCTGCGCGCCGCTCAGGCTGCCGCGCCTCGGGCGGCGCCGTGCGCCTATTATAGCCTCTGCCTGCCGCGATCCACAGCATCTCGGCTGCGGCCGCGCCTGGACGTGCGAGCAAACCCGCTCTCTCCCCGGCACCTCCATGCGCAGCGCCCAGCCGCGTCGGCCCGCTTGCTGTGATGAAGGAAACCTCGCACGCCTTTGCGCGCGGCAGCACACCAGGGGGAAGAGGCACGCCCCGGTGGGTCTCATCTGCCGCCAGCTGCTCCTCCCGCGCTGCCAAGTACCGTCGCGACACCGAGTGGAGCGCGCGGACCAGTGAGAGGAAGCTCCGCCGGAAGATGTCGAGCATCCAGCCACGCATTCCCAGCAGTCTCGGGGCCGACGGCTGGAACACAAGGTGCGGTGGGAGTGGTTTCGATATCGGCCAGCCCGTACGGCTGACACCTATCGCTGCCAGAGACGCTGGGACGCTCTCTCCGCGGGTCCCCTCACTGCCAGCCAGGTGGGATGGATCATGTCAGACAGGCGCCGGGGCCTCATAAATGTCCACGACGGAATCATTAATGTTGTACCATGCATAGGTGCATGTTTGTCAGGAATCTTGATACCTTATGGCCACACATCCCTCTCAGGCCTGGGGCCTCACCAAGAATACATGCTGCTACCCAGAAATGATTCACTGTTGCGCTCCGCCTCAGCTGCATCCGTGAGGTAGCGTTCCAGCAGCGCACGTCCCATCCCTTCCTTACCGTTCACTTCCTGTCTTGCTGCCCCGCCACCAGCACCCGCATTCTTGTCTTGTCCGCCACGGCAGCGCAGCGAGCACGCGCACGACCTGGCCAGGACTCTGGTCGAGCGCCCTTCGGGGCTGTTCGAGAGAGTAGCCAGGGTCGAGAGCGAGCACGGCTGCATAATGAGAAGCACGAGAGGGAGGACTCGCATCACAAGAGCGGACATGCACTCACGCACCTGCCTGGGAATCCCAAACCCTCTATCCCATTTTTCAAAATGCGCCATGCAGTTTTCAAAATGCGTCCTTTTCAGCAACAGGCAGTAGATGACGACACCGCAGAATGCAAGAAGAATATGTGGGGTCAAACAATAAGGAAGAAAAACTGGCGAAACCGCCGGCCGGGGTGTCACCATTTCTAGTAATTTCTGACCAAGAGGAGAGTTTTGTGTGTGCGCAAGGAAGATCTCGTCCACGGAAGCAAGGCGCATCGCCTGAAAAACTAAACCCGCTCTCTTCAAAGTACCGGCCTGGCCAGCACCGGGACAGGCGAGCTGATGGAGGCCAACACTCGGTCGCAGTGGGAAATCAGGGGCTACACCTCGCCCTCACGCGCAGCGCAGCGGCGAGACTCTGCGGTGGACTCTGTTTCTCTGTCCTCTTCTTCGAGCCACGGCAAGGGTGACGGTATCCTCTCGCACTTCACGTCTTCCGTAGCGTCGTTCTTGAAGCGGAAGGCGCCCAAGTCAAGGCTTAAGCAGGTCCAGGCTTTCTGGTCTTCCTTGAGTGACCATGATCGCTTGCCAGCACATTCTGCATGGGCTCTTGCGGGCATTGACCTGAGCGCCCAGCAGCCAGAAAGCGCTGGCGTGCTGAGCCTGGCTGCGCTGGCAGGCTGCAAGCTTTCTCCGCTCGGCGCTACAGAGCGGGATTCATAAGGCGAGTCCCGTACAGCCCAGGACCACTGAGAGTCGACTCCAGCCTGCTGCACAGACCCGCATGTCGCAGCGCGCTGCATGTAATGACGATGGGCCGGAGGCAGGACTACGACTTGACGCGGGTGGAGCTCGGGCGCGGGCACTACGGTGTGGTGCGTGTCGGGGTGCACCGCCAGACTGGACGGCAGGCCGCCGTGAAGATAGTCCCCCGGGTACTATTTGGTCCCGCCTCCCGACCTTCATTGCGAGGGGTGCCCTGCGCAGCTGGCCCCGGCACTGCTGGCACGAGATGCCCCAGTCGAACGCCTTGACGGAGAGGAGCGTGGCGAGCAGGTTTCGCGAGATGGCAGGAACGAGGTCAAGTACGTGACTCGAGAGATCCAGATCATGAAAGAAATCGACCACCCTAATTGCGTGCTCCTTTACGATGTCTACGGTTTTGACCCCCCACAAGCTCGTCCGTCCAGACATGCTTTTTCACCTGCCTATTGTTCTCTCCACCTCGGCGTATTGATCGATTTTGTTGACATGCAGAGTCGCGGAGTGAGTTTTTCCTGTGCATGGAGCCAGTCACTGGGGGACAGCTACTGGAGCGTATCATCGCGAAGGACCACTACTCTGAGCATGAAGCAGCGTCATGCTTTGTGCAGATCATGTCAGCCGTGCATTATCTTCATTCTATCGGCATCATCCCTCGCGATCTCAAGCCCGGGGCGCCCAGCCAGACTGATCTTGCCCCCCCCCCCCGACGATTTCATGCGTCCACGGTGTGTTTTCTGACGGGTCTGGTGCTGGCAGAGAACGTCCTGTACGCGTCGGAGGCAGAGGATGCCCCGATAAAGCTTTGCGACTTCGGGCTCGGGCGGGTGATGGTGGAGGCGGACCAGAACGCGCAGGGGCGAGAACGCTTCTATTCGCGCTGCGGGTCCCCAGACTACGTGGCGCCAGAGGTGCTCACGCGCGTCGGCTACGGGCGTGAGTGCGACGTCTGGAGCTGCGGATGCATTCTGTACGTCTTGCTCTGCGGCTTCGCGCCCTTCACGGAGACGGAGAATGTTCGCAAGTTCAAGCAGATCGAGCAAGGGCAGTTCGACTTCCCCAAGCCGTTTTGGTTGCACGTTTCAGAGGACGCAAAGGACCTGATCTCGCAGATGCTGCGCGTCGACCCTGAGCAGCGCGCGTCGGCCGAGGAGGTGCTCAGCCACCACTGGGTCACCGCATTCCGCGCGGGAACCTCCGACACAACGGCGATGCCGGGCCTGCAAGAGCGCCTCGCGAGCTTCGCCGCCGCGCGCAACGTGCACCGCGCCATCAACGTCTGCTCGGCCCTCGCGCGCATGTCGTCGGAGAACCGCGCGCGCTTCGCCCCGGCGGACTGCGCCGGCGCGCTCGCGCGAGTGGCGGCCGAGCCGGAGCTGGAGCAGGCGCTGCGCGACATCTTCCGAGTGCTTGACCGCTCGGGCGCAGGCGCTGTCACGGAGGCGGACCTCGACCATGCGCTCGACGCCGTCGGGCGGCCCGCCTGCCTCGCCTCCGCCGCCGAGATGCTCCGCCACCTCGACGTCTGCGACCGCGGGGCCTTCGGCTTCTCCGAGTTCTGCGTCCTCATGACCTCCCCTGCCGTCACCACCAACGGCTCCCCGTTGGTGCCCGCCTCGCCTGCGGAAACCCCAGAGTTGAAGCCAGCAATGTGGGGCGTGGCGGAGGAACGCAGCATGCCATGCGCGGAGTGGCGGGCGGGCACGGGGATGGGCATCTCAGGCATGCTCTCCAACGAGGAGATCCGCGAGGCGTACGAGGCGCTGGACGTGACGCACGCGGGGGTGATCACTGCCGAGGATATGCGTGAGGTACTACGCCGCTTCGGGTTCGAGGTGACGGAGGAGGAATCTGAGGAGATGGTGCGGTGCGCCGACGCCAAGCAGCGAGGACACATTGACCTCGAAGATTTTGTCTCTTTCTGCCGCGCGCCATCCACGCCGATCCTGCGCTCCCCGCTCGCAGCCAACGAAAAGCCTCCGCCCCTCGTTCCACGGCTTGGCCCCAGCAGCCGTGCAGTGCCGACTCTAGACGCTGACGTCACTACCGGCGCGGTGCTCGCTGCAGACTGGCGGGACGATTCCTTGCTCGCACACGCAGGCAGCACAGGCAAGGATGCTGCGGGAGCCGCGCAGCCGGCGGGGTCGCAGCCGTCATGGCAGGAAATTCCGGAGGAGCCGTGCTCTGGCGGACTGTCCCCACGCGTTGGCGCAGGGCAGGCTGGCACCGGCGGGCAGCAGTGCCATTTCTCGTTGCCTGGTGAGAAACCTGGAGACGGGCCACACAGCGAAGTGCCGTTGGCTAGCCTCGGGGCCAGGAACCTCGGGGCAGACCTCGCCCCGCGGGCCGTTGCTAATGTCTTGGGATGAAACTGATCACATTGGTTTATTGTTGTTCTTAAAGTACATAGATCTACGCTTCAGCTGCTTCGCAGTAAGCCCCGAACCTCAGGGGTATTCCACAACGCCCAGCGGCAAGCCGTTATCGCGCAAATGCCTTCGTATTCCTCTGTCCTCAATAGACGCCAGGAAGGGCTTTTGGATTGGCTCCGAGCACGCTGCGAAGAGCGTTTTGGTACTCGACTTGCTCGTGGTCCGTCGGATTGTTGTCTATCCACGACCTCGGACGATATTGCGGCCGGTTCGTTCCGTGCGTCCGGATCGTCGCGTCCAGCTTGGCGAGTTTCCCCTCAAACGCCTTATCCTGAGGAGGAGCAACATGTCACGACGAAACTCTCACACGCACACAGGCAGCCACATGCACACAGGCACAGACACAAATAACTGTCTTACGGAACTTATCCGCATTCCTGACCGTGCTACACTTCGTTCAAGTTCACGGAGACGCACCCAGGCGTCGTCGCTCGGCGCGACCCTTGGTTTGGCTGGCCCCGTCGCAGCGTGTGAGTGCTCCCCGCTTGCCTGGTCGAGCTTGTGTTCCAGTGACCCCATGATCCGCTCGATCTTGTGCGACACATGACCCCCTATAGCTCGGAGGCGTAGCAGCGCCCCGGGATCCTTGCGCTCCTCTTCCGCCGTAGAGCGCTCTGCTCTCGTTAGCTGGATAGTCTTTGCGTCACCTCCGAGTGAGCCGACCCTGCTCGACAACAAGCTCTGTCAAGGAGGAAGCACCACAAAAATAGGGCAAACAATTCCCTACACACGAGCGACTTGCGGGTCGAGACTGGCACGGACCCCGCCGCGTGTACCCCTGATGACGTGACTGAGAAGTGCTGCACTGGTAGGTCGATCCGCGTCTCTTCGCCTCCTCGCAGCCCCTTCTGGTAAAACGTTTCAAAGCGTTCCTCCATAGCCTTTACCCCTGGGGCAGGAGACCGCCCTCGTTTTCCGTGCGCACCGTAGAGGTACCTCTCTTCTAGCAGAACTCCGGCAGGTTCACCGCGATCGACATTCCCCACCGTCACCAGAAATATCAAAAAAATCGCCGCAGAAGCACCTACGGCAGCCTTCAGCGCGCTCTGCGGCAGCATCGCAGCAGATCTGACCATTAGGCTCAACGTGCACTCCCCAGACCTGAGCCGGGTTACTGCCAGACACGCAGCAAACCCGCCCCGCTGGCCCAACCCTTCGGTGTAAGATAATAATTTGATAAAAGTTGACAAGGATCACTCAACAACCTCGTCGCCTACTCTGACAGCTGCGCGGCATGTCTACCGAAGACATCCGTGAAACTCTGAGGAAGGCACGCGAGGCCCTTTCTAAGGCCGATAGTGGCGCATCTTCACAGTTTTCCGGCTCAGCGTCCGTCATCAAGACTGATGACCCGAATGGTGAGGCCAAACGACCCCTCGTACCCCGCGAACTCCATCCCGGTTGTTATCCTCGGTGACCCGGGAGCCTGCCCAGAACCAATTTCTCTGGCGCCTGAGACAAGTCTCGCCTTTGCAGGGGTTGCTACCGGAGCCAACACTGTCCCTGAGAGGACAAATGGTGGTGGGGGTCTTGCTGGAAGTGGTGACGCGGGACGGAGTAGTTTCTCATCGGCGCAGCCAGACCCTTCTTCTGCAGCAACATACGGTGGTTTCGTTGACAACAGATTGCCGCCGACCGCCGATCGAAGCTTGTACGAGCAGCTTCGCCCATATGATATTCCATTGAGTGCGTCGACAGGCAGCGTGCCCGGGGGAGGCAACTACCTCTCTCAGCCGGGACGGGCATCGTACAGTGACTTGGGTATTGGGGTGGACTCCCGCTTCCTGTCGCCGAGGGGTCTTGAGGCTATGCAACAGCGCGGTGGTCTGGATGCATACGCCTCAGCGGGCGGCTTTGCGCAAGGCTCTCTTCACAGCGGGGCACCATCGACAGCCCTCTACGGCTCAACCCCGGGTGCCACGGGTCTGTACAATTCAACCCCGGCTTCGTACATGGCCAATGATCCAATCACGCGCTCCGCATCTGGGCAGAGTGGGGCTTCGAGCTACGCGCAAGCGAGCGCCAACTTTTCTGCGGCGAGTGCCAATTACGCGCAGGCGTCCGCTGCGGGGTTCCCCCTCGGGCCCGGCGGCTCGCTTCTGAACAGCCTATATGGTAGCAGCGAGAGCCGGCAGCGAGCAGTGGAGACGCTGGTCGATCGAGGAATACGTCCGGCAGCTGTGACGGCGGGAGGCGGTGGTGGGGCGTCGGGTGGATACTCAACAGAGTACGTGAGGCGGCTCGAAGATGAAATGCAGTCGCTGCGGCGGCGGATGGATGCTGACCTGCAGCAGCGGGACGAGACTGCAACGCAGTTTCGATTGACCTCGCAACGGCTCTCAGAGCTTTCGGAGGTCAACGCGCGGCTAGAGCAGGCACTGGCGGCCACCTATGCCAATCCAGAGAACCTGATGAACCTCAAGGCGGCGCTTGCGGAGGAGCGCTCAGCGCGCGAGGAGGGAGCGAAGGATCGGGACCGATTGCAGGCACAGGTCGGGGAGCTGGAAGTGATGGTGCAAGCGGGGTTGGCAGAGATCGTGCGGCAACAGGAGGTGCTCGAGGCGCAGAATGTGCAGGCGCAAGAGCAGCAGCAGCAACTTGAACAGCAGCAAGCTGAGGCTGCCGCGCTGCAAGACCAGTGCGCTCGGTTGCAGGGCGCCATTGATACTGCGAGCGAGCGTGCGGCCACAGAACGTGAATGGGAAAAGGAGCGGCGGCGGGAAGACGTGGAAGCGGCGGAGGCTCGAAGCGCGAAAGCGCTGGAGGCGGCGCAGGCAGCACGGGACGCGGAGGTGCAGCGGCTGCGCGATGAGCTGCTGGCGGTGTCAGACGGTGCCAAGAAAAAGAGCGAGGAGACAGCGGCGGAGCGCGAGCGCATGCGCCGCGACACGGACGAGGAACTTCGCGCTGCGCGCGCCGAGAGCGAGCAGCTTGTGCGCGGGGCGCGCGAGGAGGCCCGGCTTGACGCGCAGCGCGATTGGAGCGACAAGGTGTCTCGCCTCGAAGAGCGCGCAGAGGCACTGCAGGATAAGTTGCAGGCCAAAGTTGACGCGTCCGCCGCCGAAAGAAACCACCTCATGGACGAGGTCGCTTCTGCGCAGCGCAAGGCGGAAGAGACCTGGGAACACTGCCAGGAGTTGCGACAGCAGCTACAGACGGTGATGCGGGACCTAGCCGATGCGGGCAAGAAGCTGGGAGAATTCGAGCGCACCAAACGCCGTTCTACAGAAGTGATGGAAGAGCTGAAGCGGGCGCTGGCGGAGAGCACCGACCTGAACGAGGCCGCAAAAGAGGAGCTTGAATACCTCCGCGGCCGCGTCGCGGAGCTGCAAGCTGGCACGGGCGCGCGTGGCGGCGCGGGTCTACGAGTGCCGACTCCGGACAGCCTGGCGTCGGGGCACATGGACTTCTCGCTGGGCGAGGCCCAGATGCCCGAGCTTAGCCTGAGCCAGGCTAGGGACCATCGGCACGAGGTGCAGATGTAACTCGGCCAGTGCCCTAAAGATCGAGCGCCCAAACGCGCACCCGGGTCCGGTGCAGGCTGCGAGCCGTGCGTGGTGGTTGCCTGTAAGTGCAGAAGAAAGAGAGACAGTGCTCTTGCGGCGTGCGGTGTGCCACACGTAGGCATGAAGCGCGGACTGGTCACGCGCATGCCAGGCATCGGAGCCAGTCCCCACACTTCATACTCTACTGCCCCCACCCCCGCCGACACCCAGAACTCTCGTCCCATCGTCACTAGCACGTTGGTCCACCCACCGAGCAGTCGTGGATGACGTTGTACATTGCGTCATCGAAGGGGTCGGTGCCCCCACCATCTTGAACTTCCGCGGACCCGCCCGAAGCCATCGCGATCGACGCAGGCGCCGAAAGCATGGACCCCGAGGTTGCGTCGCTGCCCTGTGAGCTGAGGTACTGCGACGCCTTGCTCTGGCTGGTGAGCAGATCGAAGAGATGGTCGTTGACTCCCTCTGTGCTCTGCGAGCCCCCCGCCCCGCGCCCCGCGCGCCCCTTCTTCACGAGCGCGCTGGTTCGCAAGGCGGTGCTCATAGCGGCACGAGCGCTCGCGCCGACCGCGGGTATACCCGGGAAGTTGATGACATCTGTCCCAGCCGGCTCCTGAGCTGGAATTGACTCCTGGGTCGGAAGAGACTCCTGAGTCGCATGAGTCGGAAGCGCAGGTGCCGCTGCCGGTGAGGACGGCGAGGGCGACCACGGCAGCGACGGCAGCGACGCGGAAGTTGCTGCACCAGATGCTGCGTCAGCTGCTGCGCCAACGAGCTCGGGCGATTGGCCCGCATAGGCTCGTAGGGCACTATTCTGTGCCTCAAGCTTCAGGATCTGGTGTTGCAACGCCCGTTCCACCTGCGTGGTACCTGTGCCGCCCGCTGCCTTCTCCATAACTTTTTGGAGCACCCCACGAGCGTGCGGCGGCTGAAAGCCCGCCACGAAATTCTTCGCCAAGAAATTCTTCACGTCGTTCTCGACTGAGTGTTTCTCCCGGGGTCTGCTCTCAAGAGTATGCTCGCGCTCGTGCTTAGCGGCAAGTCGTCGCCGCGAATCCTCAATCTTCGCAAGCTCAAGCTTCCGAGGGCTCGATCGCTTGAGCTTTGTTGCCTCAACCGCAGCCTGACGTACGGAGGCTGGCTTCGTTGCCTCAACCGCACGCGGAGGCACGGAAGCTGGCTCTGTTGCCTCAACCGCAGCCGGAAGCACGAAGGGTGGCACAGCCGCTCCAGATTCAGAACTACTGTCAGATGACTCCGACTGTTGATCGTACTGCGCGAGCATACGCTTCTTCATCATCGCGCGCTCCGCGGCGTAATCCTGCTTCATGCTTGGCAGCGCGCGCCCCCCCGCTGCAGCCGCGCCCGTCGATTTAGCACCGCTGTCGCGCGAGTGCCATCGTGCACGCCCCACTTCTTCATCAACGTTGGGATCCGCTAGACTATCGTCGGACACTCCTAGCTGATCCGCTACGCCGCCGTCAATGCCGCCGTCGATTCGGACGCTGTCGCCATCGTCGAAGTCCCCAAGCCTGGAGACGAGGAGCTCCTGCCGCGATTGCCCCCCCTCGAACCCACCCAATGCAACAAAGAGTGCACCAGAAACAATACTTGCAACAAGAAGTGCCCCTGGTCCACGCGATGTGCGCCGTTGCGCCGACGCCATCTGGTCGCCCAGCGGCTTGCAGCAAGTTGTGTTCTCCAAAACGGGCTCTGCGTTCACTTTTGGAAAGCCCAAAGTGGAGCCTTTTGCAGGAAAAACGGCTCAAGTTACGACAACTTTTTGTTGCGGCAACTTCGCTCGGGGCGTTGCACGAAACCGTTGCCTCGCACCGCGTTCCTTTCGCTCAGGGGCGGCGGCACTGCTCCCACCACGAGAGGGCCACACCAGCGTGGATAATCCATTTAACGCTCGAGACAGGAGGTTAGTTGGTGTGGCAGCGCTGGCTGCGCTCAAATCCGCTTGGTGAGGCCCGAATCTGTCGGCGAAATGGCGTTCACAACACGCTCGGCGCGCGACACCGTCGGCCGTGCACCGGGTTCTACGCCACCTACTGTCGGACCGGGTTCATATGGTTCCTATTTCAATCAGGTGTGGCGCCTTTCCCCCGTCCTTCTGCGCAAAGGCTTCGCCAGTCAGTCTGCACTTCGTGATCCTGCTGCGCCCCGAGTGTCCCCGCACACGTAGCACCATTCGAGGGGTGACCATGCAGCGTGGCGGAGCAGGAAGTTGAGCATGCCTACGCGCCTTTTTCGAGCACAGCGGACCGCAGTGCCGGCGGTGCTACTGCTGCAGCCTTCAGCACCCCAGGCCCGGGAACCTATGACGTGACAGGGAAGCGCTACTGGGGTGGTCCGAGGTTCAACACAGCTTCGAGCGACGTGGGCTTCCTCTCAAAGGCCGCGCGCGCTTCTGCCGTGGAGACGGAAGCCCTTCTGAAGCCAGGTCCTGGCCAATACACGCTGCCATCGGAGTTCGACGTGCGGCGCAGCATGCGAGGGCGGTCAGCGCCCGGCGGCAGGGGAGGCTCGAGTTCACCGCAGAAAAACGTGCTGTGGTTCCGTGCGCCGACCGCTCCCTCCATACCGAAGCAAGACGAGGCCTTCGGTTACGAGGAGGGGCCGAATGGGCAGCTGGTCAAGCAGCAGGCACCATTCAAGCGATACGCAGGCGTTGGGGCCGACGCGATTGGTCCTGGAAACTACGATCCGAGCATCAAGGGCGTGTTGCCCAACCCCAAGGGCGTGCCGTGGGGGCGATCCAAAACTGTCCGCGTCTCCTTTGGCGCGCCTGGGCCTGGAGGAGATTCGACGCCCGGCCCAGGCACGTACGACGTAGCGTCGGCAGTTTCAGCGGCGGCGCAGGCGCCGTCACAGAGGCGCACCGCGCCATCGGCGGCGTTCAACAGCCGGGTGCTCCGGCCACACCAGCATGAGGTGAAAGAGGAGCTCGCCGCGCCCAAGCTTCATCCGGGACCTGGTGCCTATAACATTCCGGATTCGTTTTCAAAGGCTCGCGCAAGTGTGCCTGAAGCACTCCAGTGCTTTGGCTCCACATCCAAGCGCGCATCGTTCGATGCCCGCGCCGCGAACGCCCCCGGGCCGGGCTCCTATGACGTCGGAAGCTTTGGCGAAGGCTCACGGGGAGCGGCTGTGCGGATGCAGCGGCGAGCGGCGCCGTTCCTGTCGACTGGGGGGCGCTTCGATGACGTTGATAGGCGGCGAGCGGAGTTGCCAGGCCCGGGGCAGTACGACCAGGCGAATCGAAACACGTTCGTTGCCGAGCTAGCGCGCAAGCGCTTTTCGCGCGGCGGGCACTTTGGATCGACAGTTCAGCGCTTCTCGTTCAAGCGAGAAGAAGACAAGGCTCCAGCGCCCGGGCCGGCCGACTACGAGCCCAAGGCGCCCAAATTCGTGCATGGGCAGGTCAAGAAAGGCCCAATGTCGGTCTTCCTCTCCGACTCGTCCCGCTTCAAAAAGGCGCAGGCCCTCAACCGAGAGGGGCCCGCGCCAGGCCAGTACTACAAATCGGCCGAGTGGGGCACTGGTTACAAGCGGCCCGAGAACGCGCCGGGGAAGCGCGCCTTCATCTCGACGGGCCAGCGGTTCCAGGACCCTGCAATGAAGAAGGACGCGCCAGGGCCTGGGCAGTACTCTTCCGACGTGGGCACTGTGGGCGGCGAGGTGAACAAGCTGCTCAAGCGCCGCATGCTGTCGGGCGATGAGGCCGCCCCAGGCATCTTCGGCGGCGCCCAGCGCTTCGCCAACCTCGGCAAGTCTGCCGGGCCTGGGCCAGGCGCGTACAACGCCATCGATCCCTACGCGCAGCTGATCAAGCGCTCCTTCAACATCACTGTCGAGGGTTCGATTTAGGGTATCCCACAGACACGCAAGGGCCCCACTCGCCCGATGCGCCGAGGCTGAAAATACACGAGATGTGAGCTTTTTACTCTTCTATTGCACTCTCGGTGCCGATCGTCAACTATTGGACGGTCAGTGCACTGGGGCAACAGTTTGCGCGCTCCCTGCTGTAGCCGGCAGCGTGTCTGCGACGGGCATATGCGCAGCAACCCCCATTCCCCCCTTCTCAAGCTGGCGATGCGCAGCGTGACGCCGCATAGCGCGCTTGCTCCGTCCTACAGAAGAGGACACAGCATGGGCGTGCTGAGCCCCCCGACCCCCCCCAAACTGCCGTTCCCACTTGACGATGATGTCCTCTTCATCCGGTTTCACTGCAGTCTTCTGAGTTGACTTGGTCAGGCTGCGCCCCTGCCCTGGGCCATCTTCCGCGGTAGCATCGTCGCCCGCAGCACCTTCATCCTCATTCTCATCCTTCTCCAAGTAGAACCCGGCCTTCTGATCGAAATCTGACCACAGAACCCCGAGATGCTCAGTCACGCAGCTCTGAACATCACGATCACGTTCTCACAGAAACGTAAACGTTTGAATCGGTCGGTTAGTGTGACTCGGGTCAGGGCAGGTCGGTCAGATTGTTACATGGATTCCCCTTCTCGTAGGCTTGGAACTTGTCGGCGACTGTCCCAGCCAAGTTCTTCCAGCCAGACTTCATTGCATCTGCGAGGCTGCGCTGCGCAGCACGTCCCCCTTGCTCGGGCACAACACTTTGCTCTAGCACGGTGCCCCCCCGCACGTCATAGACTGCAAGAACAACAAAAATCATCCAGAATCCCACGGCGAAGATCGAGGCAGCCGCTACCTGTGGCCAAAATGGTCAGGGGGCAGCGAGGCACTGTGAGAACGTCTCTGACCATCGGGCTGGAAATCAGGCTTCGCCTTCTCGGGCCCAGCATAGTCCTACAGTCCCACTGTGGCAAGCACAGAAGATCGTTCAACGAATGCGATGATCGGAGTCTAGACCTGGCCCCTTCTGGACAACATTTCGCCCAACAACCGCAGAGAGCCAGCAAGGTTGCAGCGCCTGGAGGCCTCCAAGCAGTTCGTGCCCTTTCAAAGGGATTGTCTTTCGCCCCATAAGTTGAGGTGGATTTTATTGGCTTTTCGCACCGCACCGCAACCAGGATGGTACGTCACCGATCTGCCTGCGCGCCATTCTGGAAGAGCACGCAGGCGGAACTTATCGACCCTTGTGCTCACCATATGTTTCTTATATAGCTCCATGCTAGGGTCGACTAGTTGCATAACGATGCGTTCTCTTCAGCCTGAATCCTACCTGGGCACCCTA
>Ga0115567_10002500_pt1 | contig 18173 bp, 15 predicted proteins | sample COGITO_mtgs_1204_2_FD_88679 | JGI IMG/M metagenome (GOLD analysis project Ga0115567, IMG submission 88679) | Pelagic marine microbial communities from North Sea - COGITO_mtgs_120412 | ecosystem: Environmental > Aquatic > Marine > Epipelagic | place: Germany:Helgoland, sampling site Kabeltonne... | reverse complement strand
TTATTTCAATGTTTTTGGTCGGAGGCAAGACCCTAATGGAGCGTATGCTGCTGTTATTCCTAAGTTTGTCATTCAATTAATGAATCATGAAAGTCCCACGATTAATGGAGACGGAACTTTTTCCCGTGATTTTACCTATATTGATAATGTAGTTCAAATGAACTTATTGGCTATTACCAGTGACAATCAAAATGCATTAAATGAAGTCTATAATACAGCTGTAGGAGATAGAACAACTATTAAATCAATGACTGAAGATTTGCGTACCTATTTATCCGTTTATGATTCTAAAATAGCTACTGTTGAAATAAAACACGGACCTAATAGAAAAGGAGATATTCCGCATTCGTTAGCATCTATAGAAAAAGCAAAACAAAACTTAAACTATCAACCAACCCATATATTCAAAGAAGGCTTACAAGAAGCTGTGGATTGGTATTGGAATAATTTACAATAATACAAATGGAAAAAATAGCAATTATTGGGTTAGGCTATGTTGGTCTGCCATTAGCACGACTTTTTGCAACAAAATATGCTGTTGTAGGGTTTGATATTAATCAAAAAAGAGTAGATGACTTAATGACAGGTCATGATAGCACCTTGGAAGTTGAAGACGCTATCTTACAAAAAACACTAACTAAAGAAAACCCTTCTTTAATTAAAAGAGAACAGGCTGGGCTCTATTGTTCTACTTCTATAGAAGACCTTAAATCATGTACGTATTTCATTATTACCGTACCTACACCGGTAGATAAAAACAACCGTCCTGTATTAACACCTTTAGTAAAGGCTAGTGAAACAGTGGGGAAAGTATTAAAAAAGGGAGATGTTGTTATATATGAATCTACCGTTTATCCCGGTGCAACCGAAGAAGAATGTATTCCTGTTTTGGAAAAAGCTTCTGGTTTTACGTTCAACAAAGATTTTTACGCAGGGTATTCTCCAGAACGTATCAACCCAGGTGATAAAGAACACACAGTTGATAAAATTTTAAAAGTTACATCTGGCTCCACGCCTGAAATTGGCAAACAAATAGATGGATTGTATGCCTCGGTAATCACTGCCGGAACCCACCTCGCCCCTACTATTAAAGTAGCTGAAGCTGCCAAGGTGATTGAAAATTCGCAACGGGACATCAATATTGCTTTTGTTAATGAATTAGCAAAGATTTTTAATATGATGAACATAGATACGCATGCCGTATTAGAAGCCGCCGGAACCAAATGGAATTTTTTACCGTTTAAACCTGGTTTGGTTGGTGGACATTGTATTGGTGTTGACCCTTATTATTTAGCTCAAAAAGCACAAGAATTAGGCTACCATCCTGAAATTATTTTAGCTGGACGCCGAATGAATGACAGTATGGGACAATATGTTGCCAGTGAAGTTATAAAATTGATGCTGCGTAACGATCTAAAGATAAAAAATGCCAATATCCTAGTATTAGGAATCACATTTAAGGAAAATTGCCCCGATGTGCGTAACACTAAGGTAGTTGATGTTATCAAACAACTTAAGGAATATGAAACAAACGTAACCATTTACGATCCGTGGGCTAACCCAGATGAAGTAAAACACGAGTATGGTTTGCCAGTACTAAAAGAATGTCCTTCAAAAAAATACGACTCAATCATTTTAGCTGTTGCTCATAATCAATTTTTACAATTGGATTTAGAACGGTTGAAAAATGAAAAATCGGTGGTTTATGATGTTAAGGGGGTATTAAAGGATAAGGCTCAGTCAAAATTATAATATTTTTAATTACATAAACAATAGGCTTTCTATTTTCAAAGGTTTTACCTTTTCCAAATACTTTAAAATTTTCATTAAAAAAATTAAAAGCTAATATGTTAAGATTTCTTCGCACTAATAATGAAAGGAGTAAAAAGTATAAAAATAATGCTATCCTTATAATTATACTGCAAGGAATAAACACCATTGCCAATTTTCTTTTGGTTTCAGCAACTTTAAATTATTTGGGAGTAGAAGAATATGGTGTTTGGATAACACTAACTTCAACGATAACTTGGTTTAATTTTTTGGATATTGGTCTGGCTCACGGACTTCGAAATAAATATGCAGAAGCAAAAGCAGATAATGATCATGAAAAAGTTAAGGGGTTAGTAAGTACTGCATTTTTCTCATTACTAACCATCAGTTCAGTAGCTTTTCTTATTTTAATTAGTATTGGTCTTTTTATGGATTGGTCAGTAATATTAAATGCTCCCTCTGAATTAAGAGATCAACTAAAGACTATTGGCTTGGTCATGATTTCAACGTTTTGTATTAAATTAATCATCAATATAGTGACTGTTTTAAAAACAGCAGACCAACACCCTGCACTTTCTAACTTCCTAATAACTTCAGGTAATGTACTAGCACTTTTTGCTATCTACTGCTTGGTGGGTTTAGACCTTTTTTCTTTTCTTAACTTAGGATTAGTTATTGTTATTGCCCAAATACTTCCATTAACTATTGCTTTTATATATTTATTTTCAAGTACATACCAACCTATCTTTCCAAAGTGGAAGTATTTTTCGGTTCAACATATTAAATCTATTTTTAATATTGGTTTTAAATTTTTTGGAATACAGCTCACTGGATTGTTTATCTTACAGTCTAACGTTCTTATAATTGCCCATGTATGTGGGCAAGAAAAAGTTACGGACTTTAACATCGCTTTTAAGTATTTATGGATAATAATAATTTTGTTTACTGCGATAATGACACCCATGTGGTCTGCCACTACTGAAGCGTATATGAAAAATGATATCAGTTGGCTTAAAAATTCCATGAAAAATGTAAAAAAAGCTTGGGTTTTACTTGTTTTAATGGGTGTAATTATGGTCTTACTCTCCCCATTTGTTTATAAAATATGGTTAGACGGAAAAATTGATGTCGATTTTAAATTAATTATTCTAATGCTTTTATACTTTGTTTTCACTATGAGACACTCGATGTATAGAACATTTATGAATGGCGTAAGCAAAGTAAAGCTCCAATTTTTTGTTTCGCTCATACAAGCATTACTACATATACCCTTAGCAATATTGAGTGCAAAATTTTTTGGGGTCTATGGCGTTTTGTTAGTAATGATTTTATGGGTGATGCTAAATTCCGTATGGGAACCTATACAATACAATAAGATTATTGAAAAAAAAGCAAAAGGAATTTGGTATCAATAAAATTTAATGAATGGCAATTCTTATACTAATTTTAATACTTTTTATCTCTTTCATTTTTATTTATAAATATGGGTTTGCTGGGATTGCTGCCGCTTTTATGTTATGTGGCTCTGTAACGGATTCAGCTGGCATTCTATATGGAATAGATTCAATCTTTCCATACTACAAATTGCTAGTGTGGATTATGGCATTTATATGTTTTTTTACAGCATTAGTGGTTTTACGAAAAGAAGGGAATAAAAAATTCATTACTTGGTATTATATCCCTTTTGTCCTTTCCATTTTATTTATTTTTATATCTGTAACCTACCAAAGTTTAGATTCGGCTTACTTTTCCTCCACTATTCTTTTCAGTGGAGTTCCTTTTTTTTGTATGTGGATTGTGGGAAGAAGAAAGGAAGGTAGAGAAAACGCCCTATTTTATCTTTTATTGGTCCATGGGATAATTTCCTTAATTGTTATATTAGGCAAAAACCATCTTAACTTGATTAATGGATTTTCTTATGTCTACAGGATAGATGCAAATGCGGTTTTTAATGATTATAGCCCTCTAATTAACAACGACCTATCCTTATTTAGTTTTGACAAATATAAAGTACAAAAAACGGCTCAATTTCAAAATAGCAACGCTTTGGGTTTTTTTGCCTCTGTTTTAATTGGTTCGGGTTTTGCTTTATATTTTAAATATATAAAGCTTACAAATACTAACTCTTCGAAAAGTTTAGGAATAGTATTATTAATTATAGGTCTTCTTTTATGGTTAAATTCACTTACGCGTGGCCCTATCATTTTCATGTTTTTAGTTTTTGTGTATATCTATACACGTGGTTGGAAAATTTCCAAAAACTTTTTAATGTACTTCATATTGCTTCTTATAGTTGTTGCTTTTACATTTTCATATAACTTTACTTTTTTCGATTTTTTAATTCCTTCAAGTGATAATGTTTCTGTTACTTCCCGCTTTTTAGGATATTTAGAAGGTTATAACGCTTTAAAGAATAATCTTTTGTTAGGATTACATTACGAGGGCTTCCCTCCCCATATTTATTTTTTTAAAATAATGGCCTATCACGGATTACCGGCTGGTTTATTGATAGCAATCCCTGTTTTTCATTTGGCAATACACTCTTTTAAAAAATTTAGAAAGGATCTTAAACAAAAAATGATTGGTGAAACTACGTTTGCCATTCTCCTTGTGGCCACCCTTTTAGGGGTGTATTTAACCAATGGGACTGTTAGTTATGTATTGTTTGGAATAATATTGGCAGAAGCATGTATTAGAAGCAATATATTTGTAGCAAAAAATAATAAGATTAAATGAAAATAATAGCAGAATGTATTCAATTAATTTATAGAACTTATGATGAATTCTGATGGTAATTTTAAGGAGTCTATTTTTAGAGTGTGGTTCGAAGAATGTGATTATAGAAAAGAACTGCCAAATTTTAGAAGATCATGAGTCAACATCTGAAAGAAAATAAATAAGCTATTTTTTTATTCTAAAAAACTTACGATCGACAAACAAAATAACTTGCTTAAAGATAAAGTAGTAATGTACTTTTTAACTTTCAACTCTTGATTTAATAAATATGAATATTATCAAAATTAATGTTATAACAAATTTCAAAAATGAATTTTACTCATCAATTGCATTGCAAAGTAAAAAAATACTTAGCATGGACCTTACCTCAATAGAAAAGTATGGTAAAGAAATGCAAATTGAATTTAAATTTATAAACTATGTTGATATTGACTTTAGCAGTGATTCTTACAAAGATCAACTTTTCCTATATACTTCTTCTGAAGATCCTGGCTTATTATATAAAAGTTACATTGAAGACATTTTACTAGGCCTAGAGTCACAGGGAGCAATTCTCATTCCAGGCTTTAATTTTTTTAGGGCTCATCACAATAAAGTGTATATGGAAATATTAAGAAATATCTTACTGAAAGATATTGATACCGGGATTTCTTCTAAAAGTTTTGGAACTCTTGAAGACTTTTTAAAAAGGAAAAATGATTTTGAAGCCCCTGCTGTAATTAAAAATGCTGAAGGTGCTGGAAGTAAAGGAGTCGCTTTAATAAAGGACTCGAGTGCTTTGGTTAACTTACCGTCTAAAATTTCTAACAGCTTTAATTTCAAACTATTTGTTAAGCAATTAATTGGTCGATGGCAACCATTTTCTATGAATCGAAAAAAATTTGTAATCCAAAACTTTATTCCTAATCTTAATTGTGATTATAAAGTTTTAGTTTTTGGAAGTAAATACTATATACTTAAACGGTCAATAAAAAAGAATGACTTTCGTGCTAGTGGGTCTGGTAGTTTTGATTTAGAACCTAAAACCCCCAATGGACTCTTTGACTTTTCAGAAATTATTTTTCAAAAATTAAAGGTTCCAATTTTATCGCTAGATATTGCTTATGATGGCTTGAAATTCTATTTAATAGAATTTCAAGCCATTAACTTTGGCACAGTAACATTAGAAGAATCATCTCGCTACTTTTATAAAAAAAATAATGAATGGCATATAGCTGAAGAAAAATCTATTTTAGAACAAGAATTTGTTAGGTCAGTCTCAGAATTTTTACAAAAGCATTAATCATGATTTCGAAGAAAATTTATTTTGTTGCATTAAAATATACTCCAGGTGAAGCAATTACAAATAGGTTATTATCATTTGCAAAAGGGCTGGGAGAATTAGATGTAAAAGTTACTGTTTTTTTTTTAACGGCAAATCATTCAAATGATATTGTAAATAATATCCCAAAGAATGTCACTTTTAGATATTTGCGTTATGAATTACCCGACTGGTTATCAAAAAATAAATATATTTCAGTTGTAATAACCTCACTCTTACTTTTAAGATTACTTCACAAAAGGGATAAAGTTTTTTTAGCAAATTATTTCTTACCCTTATTCACTCTTTTGAGTTATAAAAACATTGATTTGTATTTTGAAAGGAGTGAAAATCCGGATTTGTTTTTTAATAACTCTATATTTAGCCAACTTATTAAAAAATTCTATATTTACAGATGTAAACAAGTAAAGGGATTATTTGTGATTTCTAATCACATTAAAAACTTTTTTGTATCAAATAAAATACCTCTTGATAAAATTTCAATTTTAAACATGACTGTTGACCATAGTCGTTTTGATGGAATATCCAAAAAAGAAAATGTGGATGAGTATATTGCATATTGTGGATCAGCTACAAATTACAAGGATGGTGTAGATATTTTGATCAAAGCATTTCATAAGGTAGTGCAACACTTTCCTAACCTTAAGTTATATATTATAGGAAATGAGGCTAACAAAAAAGATAGAGATAATAACCGAAACTTAATACAAAAGTTAAGTTTAACAAACCAAGTGTTGTTCACAGGTAAAGTTCCTGCTGAACAAATTCCTGAATATTTATGTAATGCAAAAATTCTAGCATTGTCTAGACCAGATAATATTCAGTCTGCGGCTGGTTTCCCAACAAAGTTAGGTGAGTATTTGATAGCTGAAAAACCTATTCTTGCTACTAAAGTAGGAGAAATTGAGTTTTTCTTAAAGGACAATGTGAATTGCTTCCTTGCAGAACCTGACAATGTAGATGAATTTGCCAATAAATTAAAATGGATTCTAAATAATTATCAAGTAGCATTAAAAGTTGCTATAGAAGGTAAAAAAATTGCACTTTCAGAATTCAACTATAAGACTCAATCAAAAAAAATGTATGATGCAATCTTTTGTTAATGTTTCATTTTTAGGTGATATTTCCTTAAATAATCAATATGAAAAAATGGGAAATACGTCAGAAAATCCATTTACTGATATTTCTGAACAACTATTTAAATCTGAATTAGTTATAGGCAACTTAGAATGTTTGCTTTATGGTAATGGAGTAAATGAAAAGAAAATTCCTCGTATTGGAACAACTGACAAAGCTTTATCATTATTGAAATTTTTAAATTTAAAAATGGTTACGTTAGCACATAATCATATATATGATAATTTATTAGATGGTTTTAACAAAACTACCTCCTTTTTAAAAAAGAACAATATCGACTTTTTGGGTGCCTCTGCAAACACTCATAAATATGATGATCCTCTATTTATGAAAATACGTGGCATAAATTTTTGTTTCTTAAACTATGTTACAGAAGATACTAATCCTAAAATACCAAACAATGCACCAGTGTTTCTGAATTTTTATAATCGTGAAAAAATATTAAACGATATTAAAAACAATAAAAGTAAATGTGACCAGTTAATCTTATTATTCCATTGGGGTGGTAGGACTGAGGGGTATTTGCAACCAGATTGGTATCAAAGGCAAGATTCGCATAGTTTCATTGATGCAGGAGCTGATTTGATTATTGGGGGACATTCTCATACACTACAACCTTTTGAAGTTTACAAAAATAAATATATATTCTATAGTCTTGGTAATTTTTGCTTTGGTGATGTACTCTATGACGGTAATCATTTTAAATGGGGAAAAGAATCATTAAATAGCGTAATAGTCTCAGCGAACTTTAGTAAATCAACATATACTATCGATTTAATTCCTATTTCAAATTCAGAAAACCATGTAGTTAATGATAAATCTTCATCTAGGATATTATATAAACGAAATAGAATGTTTAAAATTATTTTTTATAGTATTTACATTTGGAAAGTTTATTTTTTTTATGAAAGATTCCCCAAAAAAGCATTTTTAAGAGTTAAGTCAAAAATATTAGCTAAATTTTAATTGATTTTTGAATACTTATTTTGCACTTTTATCCTTGAACATTTCTAAATCATATGACAGGTTCAATCTGCAATTATTAGTGATACTCACAAATATATATTGGTTTGAATTCATACAAGAATATTACTTAGAGCTATAATTGGTATTAGATCTATTATTGGGGATTGCTCCTTGGTAAAAAGAAAGTTTTTCGATAATTCAGTTATTGCTAGAGTTCCAGCAAGAGGCATAAAAAGTGTAGATGAGTATTTAGAACAAATTAAAGAAAACTCATTACACTTCGGGCATCTTAGTAGTAAAGAAAAAAAATTGCTTTAAAAAAACATTTCAATGTTAACTAAAAAAAAGAAAGTACTTTTTATAGGCTCCTTTTTAGCTACAGCTAAAGATGGTGGGGTTGGCGGACAGATGTTTGCAAGTAAAACCATTGTAAATAGCTCTTTAAACAAAACTATTAGCTGGACATTGTTAGATACAACTGCAAGAAGTAATATTTTATCAAGTAATTTTGTGCGTATATATAAAGCCTTTATAAGGCTTGTAAAGTTTTTATATTATATATTATTCTTTAAGTTTGATTATATTCTAATCTTCGTGGGGGATGGATGGAGTTTCTGGGAAAAAGGACTCATGAGTATTTTTGGAAAATATTTGTCAAGAGCAAAAATCATACTTGCACCCCGCTCTGGTTTTCTTGTAAATAATATAAATAATACGGGCAAATTAAGAAAGTTCATAAAATTTGTTTTTAATAAAGTGGACATTATTATTTGTCAAAGCCAGTACTGGAAACGTCTATTTGAAAAATTAGCGTATAATCAATCTAAGTCAAAATTTGTCGTTATTGAAAATATGATAAATTTTGAAGATTATAAGGGTATAAAAATTAGGGAAGCCTCAAAAAATATTTCAGCCACCATATTATTTATGGCCTGGGTAACCCGTGCTAAGGGAATCTATGAGCTTATAGAAGCTATAAAAATGTTAGCACAGGAAGGTTTAAAATTTAAAGTTATAATTGCTGGACACGGAGATGAATATGAAACAATAAGAAAAAGTATAGACAAGTCTAATTTACATAACTTTGTTGAAATGAAGGGATGGGTCTTAGGAGATGAAAAACATAAAATATTGGCCGAATCAGATATTTTTGTGCTGCCAACCTATTTTGAAGGATACCCCAACTCCTTAGTTGAAGCAATGGCAGCTGGCAAAGCATGTATTGCAACAAAAGTTGGTTCTATACCCGATATGATAGATCATAAAAAAACAGGACTTTTAATTGAAAAAGAAAGCTCAAAACAGTTATATGAAAGCCTTAGTTTACTTATAAATAATGAAAATTTAAGAAAGACCATTTCAATAAACGCCAGAAACAAGATTCAAAATACCAATACTGTCGAATCGGGGATTTCCAAGTTTAAAGAAATATTTAATTAACAAAAAATGCTTAAAAACAAGACACTTTTAATTACCGGTGGGACGGGCTCATTTGGAAACGCAGTATTACAGCGTTTTTTAAACACAGACCACTTTAGCGAAATTCGTATTTTTTCCCGCGATGAGAAAAAGCAGGACGATATGCGTACTACCCTTAAAAACGATAAACTCCGCTTTTACATTGGTGATGTACGCAATTATGACAGTGTAGAACGCGCTACCCGTAACGTAGATTACGTGTTTCATGCCGCTGCGCTAAAACAAGTCCCTTCATGTGAATTTTTCCCGTTGGAGGCCACCCGTACGAATGTATTGGGAACTCAAAACGTAATTGATGCGGCAGCGTACAATAAAGTTAAAAAAGTAATTTGTCTAAGCACAGATAAAGCAGCCTACCCAATTAACGCTATGGGGATTTCCAAGGCCTTAATGGAGAAAGTGGCAGTGGCAGCTTCCCGTAATAATCCAGATACCACCGTCTGCCTAACGAGATACGGGAATGTAATGGCATCAAGAGGCTCTGTAATCCCTTTATTTTTAAAACAAATACAAGACAAACAGGCTATAACAATCACAGACCCTAAAATGACCCGTTTTTTAATGTCATTGGAAGAAGCCGTGGAATTGGTATTGTTTGCTTTTGAAAATGGAAATGCAGGCGATCTTTTTGTAAATAAAGCACCTGCAGGTACTATTGGTGATTTGGCGCAAGCGCTTAAAGAGTTGGCCAGTTCAGATACTAAAATAAAAATTATAGGAACCCGCCATGGTGAAAAGCTCTTTGAAACCCTATGTACCCGTGAAGAAATGATAAAAGCTGAAGACATGGGGGAGTTTTACCGTATTCCGGCTGATAACAGGGATTTAAATTACGCACAATATTATTCAGAAGGAGAAGAAGCTATTTCAAAAATAGAAGATTATAATTCCCATAACACTGAACAACTTGGTGTAAAAGGAATGAAGGAATTACTAAAAAAATTACCCTTAATCCGTAAAGAAATTTTCGGTGAGGATATTACGCAATATCCTAATTAAATTTTATGGCAACATTGAAACCTACAATAATTTCTGGTGGAGACCATCGCGATGAAAGAGGTACGCTGTCTTTTAATAATAACTTTGATGCTTCAGAAGTAAAACGCATCTACTCTATTTCCAATGCCAGCAAAGCCAATATAAGAGCTTGGCAGGGACATAAAGTGGAACAACGCTGGTTTACAGCCGTTGTCGGTATTTTTGAAATTAAATTAGTTAAAATAGATGATTGGGAGCAGCCTTCAAAAGATCTTGAACAACATCAGTTTACTTTAACTTCAGAAAGCATGGACATTCTACATATACCGGCGGGATATGTAAGCAGTATCCGGGATGTAGTAGGAAATTCTAAACTATTGGTGATGGCGGATTATGAAATGGGTGAACTAAAGGATGAGTTTCGCTTTGATACTGCATATTTTAATCAAAAATAAAACTATACATAAGAAAATCAATAATGTTGAAAATAGGAATTAATGGACAACAAGGATTTGTAGGAACACATTTGTACAATACTTTGGGACTTCAACCCGACACATTTGAGAGGATTAAGTTTAATAGAAGCTTTTTTGAAGACAGTAATGCCTTAGATTCATTTGTATCCTCTTGTGATGTTATCGTACATTTGGCGGCCCTGAACAGGCATAACGATCCTGAAGTGATTTTTGAAACCAATATCGAGTTGGTTAAAAAATTAATTGATTCAATGGAACGTACACAAAGCAAGCCTCACGTTTTATTTTCTTCTTCTTCCCAAGAAGAACGGGACAACCTGTACGGAAAATCAAAAAAGGAAGGCAGAAAGCTTTTTGAAAACTGGGCCAATAAAAATGGCGCAACATTTACCGGCATGGTAATCCCCAATGTATTTGGCCCCTTTGGACATCCTTACTACAATTCGGTAGTAGCCACTTTTGCACATCAAATTGCAAATAACGAAACACCAAAAATTGATGTTGATGGAAATTTAAAGTTAATCTACGTAGGTGAGTTGGTTACCCAAATTATTGAAAAAATAAAAACGAAAACAACCGAACCTTTATGTGTAATTGCACATACGGCAGAAGCAAAAGTTTCAGAATTATTAGAGTTGTTAAAGTCCTATAAAAAAACATACCAAGAAAAAGGGGAAATCCCTTCACTAACAACAACCTTTGAATTGAACCTTTTTAATACGTTTCGTTGTTATATGGACATAGAAAATCACTTTCCTGTTCCTTTTTCACAACATACAGATCCACGGGGAAGTTTTGTAGAAATAGTACGTCTGGGTGTAGGCGGGCAAGTTTCCTTTTCCACAACCGTTCCGGGAATAACACGTGGTAATCATTACCATACTCGCAAAATAGAACGTTTTGCCGTCATTAAAGGGAAGGCGCTAATTCAATTACGTAAAATAGGAACAGACGAGGTTTTGGATTTTTATTTGGATGGCGAAACACCTGCTTATGTAGATATGCCCATTTGGTACACGCATAACATTAAAAATATTGGTGATGATATTCTATATACCAACTTTTGGATTAACGAACCCTATAATCCAGATGACGCTGATACCTATTTTGAAGAAGTTTAAAAGATATTAAAATAACAAACATGAAGAAATTAAAAGTAATGACAGTGGTAGGTACACGCCCAGAAATCATACGGTTATCTCGTGTGCTAACAGCACTAGATACATCAGAGGCGATTGATCACGTGTTAGTTCATACCGGGCAAAACTATGATTACGAATTAAACCAGATATTCTTTGATGATCTTGACATTAGAAAACCAGATCACTTTTTAGAAGCTGCGGGCAAAACTGCTGCCGAAACTATAGGGAATATAATAATAAAAGTAGACCCATTATTAGAAGAAATACAACCAGATGCTTTTTTGGTATTGGGTGATACAAACAGCTGTCTCTGTGCAATTCCTGCGAAAAAAAGACATATTCCAGTTTTTCATATGGAAGCAGGTAACCGATGTTTCGATCAACGCGTGCCAGAAGAGACCAACCGGAAAATAGTGGACCATACTGCAGACATAAACCTTACGTATAGTGATATTGCCCGTGAATATTTATTGCGCGAAGGATTACCGGCAGACCGCATTATTAAAACAGGTTCGCCCATGTTTGAGGTATTGAACCACTATCTCCCTAAAATTGAAACCAGCAACGTTTTAGAGAAGCTATCGCTAAAAAAACATAATTATTTTGTAGTCTCTGCACACCGAGAAGAAAATATTAGCAATGAAAAAAACTTTACCAATTTAATGGAAAGTTTAAACCAAATTGCCGAAACGTATAAACTACCAATTATTGTTAGTACCCATCCCCGCACCCGTAATATGATTGAAAAGAAAAAAATTGAAATGCGTCCTGAAATTCAATTTTTAAAACCCTTAGGATTTAATGATTACAACGCCTTGCAAATGCAATCATACACAGTATTAAGTGACTCGGGTACAATTTCAGAAGAATCTTCAATATTAAATTTTAGAGCATTAAATCTTCGCGAAGCACACGAAAGGCCTGAAGCTATGGAGGAAGCTTCGGTTATGATGGTAGGTTTAAGTCCAATTCGAATCTTGCAGGGCTTAACACAACTTTTATCTCAAGAAATTGAAAATAAAAGAAACTTTCGGCAGGTAAATGACTATTCTATGCCAAATGTTTCCGGAAAAATGGTTCGAATTATCTTGTCGTATACAGACTATGTAAATAGAGTAGTTTGGAGTGAATAATTTATGATATGAATGTAATTTTAATAACACAGTATTTCTATCCAGAAAACTTTAAAAGTAATGATATTGCTTTTGAGTTAAAAAAAAGAGGGCATACCGTAACGGTATTAACTGGTTTACCGAATTATCCAGATGGAAAACTTTATAAAGGTTATGGTTTTTTTAAAAAACGTTCAGAAGTCATAAACGGTGTGAAGGTTCATAGAACATTATTGACCCTAAGAGGCAAAGGAGGGGGAGGAAGATTGTTTTTAAATTATTTTTCTTGGGCATTCTTTGCTTCTATAAAGGCAATTTCACTTTCTTTTTTCAATAAATTTGATGCAATTATAGTACATGAACCCTCTCCTATTACACAAGGAATACCTGCGGTAATCTTGAAAAAAATAATAAAAGCTCCAATTTATTTTTGGGTACTCGATTTATGGCCAGAAAGTTTGAAATCTGCGGGAAATATAAATAACCGTTTTATATTAAAAATATTTGAAAAATTAACTTCATATATTTATAGTAAATCCGACAAAATTTTAATAAGCTCTAAGGGTTTTCGTGAATCTATTATTCAAAAAGGGGATTTCAGTGAAAAACTAATTTATTTCCCAAATTGGGCAGAAGATAGTATTAGTAAAGGAGACAAATTCAAAGAAATTCCTCACCTCCCAGATGGGTTTAAAGTTTTATTCGCAGGAAATATTGGAGCTTCCCAAGATATGAAAGCAATTTTATCAGGAGCCAATAAGCTTAAAAAATATAAAAATATAAAAATAATTATTGTTGGTGATGGGCGTAAGAAAAAATGGGTTGAAGAATATATAGTAAATAAAAACCTAGAAGAGACTGTTTTTTTAATGGGACGTTATCCAATTGAATATATGACAGCTTTTTTTTATAAAGCGGATGCTTTATTAGTGACTTTAAAAGATGAATTTATTTTTAATTTAACTGTACCTGCAAAAATGCAGGCATATATGTCTGTAGGCAAGCCAGTGTTGACAATGCTTAATGGTGAAGGAAATAATATCTTAAATGAAGCAAATGCGGGTTATGCAGCAAATGCTGGTGATTATAATCAGTTATCATTAAATATTAAAAAGATGAGTATTTTATCTTTTGACGAAAGAAAGAAGCTTGGAGAAAATGCTTTAAATTATTATCGTGAAAATTTTACATTAAACAAATGTATCACTCATTTAGAAGAAATAATTAATAATTAAATGAATATACAAATAACAGGCGCTACTGGTTTTATTGGAAGAAACCTTCAATCCTTTCTCGAAAGTAAGAATTATCAAACACACTCTTTATCTTTACGAAATCAGGGGTGGGTTGAAAATTTTGACCAACATAGTGATGCCTTAATTCATCTTGCTGGTAAAGCTCATGACACTTCAAACACTTCTTTACCTGAGGATTATTTTAAAGTTAATGTAGAGTTAACCAAAAAAGTTTTTGAAAAATTTTTAGACTCTGAAATTATATATTTTTTCTTTTTTAGCTCCGTAAAAGCAGTTGCAGATACGGTAGATACAGTACTTGAAGAAGATATTGTAGGTAACCCTTTTACACCGTACGGCAAATCAAAACTTAAGGCAGAAGAATATCTCTTAAGACAAAAATTACCAAGTGACAAACGACTGTTTATAATTAGACCATGTATGGTTCATGGTCCCGGCAACAAAGGGAATTTAAATTTGCTGTTTAAAGTCATCAATAAAGGGATTCCTTGGCCTTTGGCAGCCTACCAAAACAAACGTTCGTTTTTGAGTATCTATAATTTAAACTTCTTAATTGATAGGATGCTCCATCAAGAATTGGAAAGTGGAGTATATAATTTTTCAGACGATGAGCCTCTGTCTACAAATCAATTGATTAAAATTATTGCAGAAACAACTGGCAAAAAGCCAAAATACTGGAAACTAAATCCTAAATATATAGAAAAAGCTGCAAGTATAGGAGATAATTTAAAACTACCATTAAATACAGAACGCTTAAAAAAGCTAACTGAAAATTATGTGGTCTCCAATAATAAAATAAAAAAGGCTTTAATGGTTTCATCTTTGCCTGTATCAGCCAAAGAAGGAATGATAAAAACCATTAAAAACTTTTAAGAAAACTAAACAGTGATGGAATATATAATATTAGCAATAGGTTTATTTTTATTGGAGTTGACTTATTTTAAAGTAGCTAATCGATTTAATATTATAGACAAACCCAATAAACGTAGCTCTCACACAGAAGTAACTATTAGAGGAGGTGGTATCATCTTTATTTTTGGAATTTTAGTGTGGTTCGTGATCTATCATTTTCAATACCCATATCTGGTTTTAGGTATATTCTTGATCAGTATTATCAGTTTTCTGGATGATATTTTTGAGCTTTCAAGTAAACTCAGGTTATTTGTGCAATTTCTGGCAGTTGCGCTATTATTATACCAAACGGGTATAGCCGATTCCGAAGGAATAATTTATACTGTAATAGCGCTTATTATAATTGTGGGGTTTAACAATGCAGTGAATTTTATGGATGGTATCAATGGTATTACTGGTCTCTATGCCCTAGCAACACTTTCAACTTTGTGTTACTTGAATCAAGGATTTTTATTTGTAATTCCGTCTATTATAACTTATTCAATAATTGGAGTTTTTGTTTTTTTATTTTTTAATCTTCGAAAAAATGCGATTTGCTTTGCAGGAGATGTGGGAAGTGTAAGTTTAGCTTTTTTATTGGCATTTCTTGTTTTATCTTTAATATTACATACACAAAACCTTGCTTATTTACTTTTGTTTTCTGTTTATGGCGTGGATGCCGTACTGACGATACTACATCGATTATTGAAGAAAGAGAATATCTTTAAGCCCCATCGTTCTCATTTATATCAGTATCTTGCAAATGAAATGGCATATAGTCATGTGTATGTTTCATTAAGTTATTTTGCTGCGCAGCTAATAGTAAATATAATTTTTATTTATTTGTTAACTCATTTTGAGGTTGGGCAATGGACTTTACTAATAAGTATCTTATTTTTTCTGAGTATAATTTATATTGGATTAAAAATACAAGTTTTGAGAAAAAATTCAGTTTAGTCAAAAACTATGTAAGTTTTAATGTAGTTAGAAAAAAGTGTTTGACATTCAAACAGTCAAAATAAGGGCTTTGGCAGGTTCTTAAAAAAACAGAGGGTTTAAGACTGTTGGAAGGTCCACGTTACTTGTGTTGGTTAAACTAGTTAATTGGAAGATCTTTTCTTTCAACTTAAAAACATAAGAGTAAATTTTTAAGATTTATAAGGCCTTTTTGTATTTTATCAAACGTGGTTCTCGCTAAAAACTTCAAAGTAAAAAAAAGGAACCCAAGCTAAAATGAATAACTTTTAACTTCCAGTTTAATAGAGTAAATTACTAATAGCTATAAACTTGTTTCGCTTAAAATCTATACCTTTTGGAAAGCAAGCATTTAATCATAATCGTTTTCATTGACTAGGCAAGAGCGTTTTTTTAAGAGAAGTTTCGATATCATTATCGCCCTTATGGCTTTTACAATTTTCCTGCCATTGATGGTAGTCGGTTTTTTGATAGCTATGGGAAGTACTAAAACATCTGGCATATATGCATCCTATCGTATAGGGCAGTACGGAATTCCCTTTAAAATCTATAAAATCCGAACGATGCAAGTTGATACAAATGATCTTAATACAGTAACGGCTATAGATAATCCCCGTATTACAAGCGCAGGACGTTGGCTAAGGAGGTATAAAATGGATGAACTTCCACAGCTCTGGAATATATTAAAGGGGGATATGAGCTTAGTTGGACCACGGCCGGATGTTCCCGGATTTGCCGATAAATTAACGGGAGAGGATCGTATTATACTGAGTATACGTCCTGGAATTACAGGTCTTGCAACATTAGCATTTAGAAATGAAGACATGCTTTTGGCCAATCAAAAGCATCCAGAAACATATAATAAAGAGGTGATTTGGCCAGAAAAAATTCGGTTAAATATATATTATATTAAAAATTATAGTTTTATACTAGATATTAAAATAATTATTAGAACTCTAATTGAAGGTAATATTTCTACCTAAAATTGATAAGTATAGGCAGCACCCAACCCGTATTTTTCCCTATTAATATTACTATAGTCAAAGCCTAGTAATAACGATACTGCATGATGCTCACTAAAATTATAATTGATTTCTAGAATACTGACTATCTTTTTCTCTGTCTTTGGTAGCGGTACTGCATACGTTCCCAAGCTCTCTATATAGGTTATTTTTGTTTTAAAACCTATCTTTTTAGTAGCAGTAAATATGCCAAGGTGAATACCTCTATACCTATTGTTTAAAAAATACTCAGCATTTTGTCTTCTTTCAAAAAAAGGGAACCCTATCACATTATCTTCATATCTCCACCCAGATCTAAAAATACTGTTATTAAAATAATTATCTCCTCCTCGTTCCTTATCAGTTCCTCCCTGATAAACTGTCGTTATATATTCTACTAATAAACCTTTTAAAAAACTTGTATAGTTTTCTTTATTTGCTTTATAGTATATTCCCCATATTCCATCAGGAAAATTATTCAATGCAGTTCCTGAACCATCTTCAAAGGGATGCTGGTGATATAATTTTAATTCGCCTGTTGAAATTTCACGAGTATATTCTAAATTATAAATCCCTAAATGATTCCCTAAAGCGTTGAGTTGATCTCCGACATTGGCAGTTTCATCATTAGACTCTTTTGCCAAAAAAACATCTATAAAAGCTTTAAAGTTTGAAGGCTGTTTACCAAAGTCTGGAGATGTCCCGCCCCAAACAGCATAGTGTTCTAACCCAAAACTAAGTTTACTTTTATTGTTAATTTTCCAGTTTGCGTACAGTTTTTTATAATGAATCATTGCGTCTCTTACATAACGGTCATCATTCAGCTCATAATGACCAATAGCCCCTTCAATTTCAATGTTCTCAAACACCTCAATAGGTTTTGCCGTTTCCAATACCACTCCAGGAATCGCCCTTGCATTTCCGGACAATAAG
>Ga0115567_10002496_pt1 | contig 18181 bp, 18 predicted proteins | sample COGITO_mtgs_1204_2_FD_88679 | JGI IMG/M metagenome (GOLD analysis project Ga0115567, IMG submission 88679) | Pelagic marine microbial communities from North Sea - COGITO_mtgs_120412 | ecosystem: Environmental > Aquatic > Marine > Epipelagic | place: Germany:Helgoland, sampling site Kabeltonne... | reverse complement strand
CCAGCAATGGAATATTCTGAGTGGCTTAAATCAGAATAGAAGCAATAATTAACAATAGACTTATTAATTAATCGTTAATAAGAGGAAAAGGTAAATATGCATATTACTTAATCCATTATTGCTTCAGTTCTGAATAAAATTAGTCACATTACAGGTTCCGAAAGGAATATTGAGTGACTTAAATCAGAATAGAGGTAGTATGTAAGGTCCTAAGTAGCTATTAATCATACTAAAAGCATAGGTGTATGACTTACAGATTACCTCAGTTCTGAATAAGATTATGGTGTTTGTATTACTGAATATTTTCCGATATAAAAGTAAACTAACATATTGTTAGTACGATACAAGCACCATAATAAATAATAATAAAAATAAGGAGAGTATAAAATGGGAAGATACTATAGTGGAGATATAGAAGGTAAGTTTTGGTTTGGAATACAAGCATCAGATGATAGTGAGTTCTTTGGTATGGAACCAAGTCACAGTTTTATAGACTATTATATAGATGAATCTGATATGGATTTAATCGAAAATGGAATAAAACAATGTAAAACACAATTAAGTGGTCATTTAACTAAAATCAATAAGTTCTTTAGTGGTAAACATACATATAATGAAAAACATTTGTCAGAAGTTTTAAATGTAAATGAAGAAGCTACACACGACTTGTTAGTATGGTATGCAAGATTAGAGCTTGGTAAGAAAATACATAAACAAGTATTGAAAGATGGTTCTTGTTATATGAGTGCGGAGTTGTAATGGAAAAAGGATACGATAAGCATTTTAATCCTACATTAGAAAGCACTAGCTTTGAAGAAAGACTAAAAAACTTTAAAGAAGTTGGTGCTTATACTAAAAAAGGAATACAAGAACGTGAAGACTTTTACAAGATATATGGTAGAGGTTGGTGGTGGTTTAACGATGTTAGTTTTGCACCTAGATACAAAAATAGCTGGATAGAACAATTCAGAATTAATAGTAAGGAGAAAGATAATGAATGAAGATAAAGTATGGAGTATAGAACACGAAGGTCCATTAAATAAAAATAATATTGTCTTTAAAACAGGATTAGTAAACAAGCCTAAGGATATGGATGATATGTGGGTATGTGACTATTGTGGTTCGGAAGAAGTAGAAGAACAGGTATGGAGAAATATGAATACCAAGGAAGCAACAATAGGCAATGATTATCATCAATGTGTAAATTGTGAAGAAATGTGTGTGCCAATGACATACTTTGACTGGAAAGAAAAGATTGCTGAAGAATGTATGGGCAATAAAGATGAATATGATAAAATAATGGATGGGAGTAGAGCATGAATAACAAACAAGAAGCATTGAGACCAGGAAGTGGTAAAGTGCATTGCAGAGGATTATCTAGAAAAGATTATGCTGTTGCAACAAGAATGATGAAAAGAGGAATAATAACAGAAGCTGAACTAATAGAAGCAGGTAAAATACTACCTAAAGGTATACAAGGACCTAAAACTAGTGAAGCTTATGCATGGTTTATGGAAGCTAAGGTATGATTACAAACAATTATAGAATCTTAGAAAACATAAAATCAAATCTAATGATGGTAAGAGAAGCACTAGATTCTGAAAATAGAGTCAAAGATAGACACTTTATAACAGATAGACTAGTTGGTGACATTGCTAGCAGATTAGATGTTGGTGCTAAACGCTATGGTGAAGAAGTACCAATAGAAGAAGATGATGGTAGAGATATGGGATTAGAAGCATACGAAGAACTATGTGATGCTGCAGTATATCTATCTTCATTAACTTTAAAATTAAAGCAATACAACGGAGATGATGAGACGTTGAAGAAAGAAATAGTTGCTATAAATGGTGTATTTTTCTATACATTATATCACACAGTTCTTTTCTTAAACGCTTACGAACCTAAAAGATAAACTAATTATTGGATTAGTGAGTTACTATGCGTAACTTACTAGTCTAATAATAATTATAATAATAATGATAATAATAATAATAAAGGAGAACTTATATGAAGTTCAAAGGTAAAGAATATACCGAAGTAAAAGACAGACTTATCGCATTCGCAGATGAGTTTCCACAAGCCTCAATACAAACAGAAATTCTTAGTGTTAATCAAATTATTGATACACCTACAGGAGAAACGTGTAATGAGTATGTTGTAAAAGCAACAGTAATACCAAATCCAATACAAGAACCAGAATGGTTTTATGTAGGTCATGCAGCTGAACGTGACAATACAGGATTTGTAAACAAAACATCAGCACTAGAAAATGGAGAAACATCAGCAGTAGGTCGTGCATTAGCATTTGCAGGCTTTGGTGGTGACTTTTCTATTGCCAGTAAAGAAGAAGTAGATAATGCTAAAGCAAAACAAAAAGTCATTAACCCTACTATTAAATCATTAGAAGCTATGGACAAGCTAGCTAATTCAGGAGTACTATCAGATGAAGATGTATTACGTTACAAACAAAAACGTGGTGCAGGATTCTTTGATACCAAACTAAAAGTCCAACAAAGTACAGAATACTTTGAATCATTAACTAAAAATAAAGGAGCTAAATAATGGCTATAACAGGAACTAAAGCAGAACAAAGTGGTGGAACAATGAAAAACTACTTTATTAATAAATGTGTAATACAAGAGATTGAACAAATTGATTCACAATACAATGATTGTTCAGTTAGAATTAAACTAGAAGATATAAGTAATGGATATAACTACACTTGCTTTGTCAATCAGAACTTTGATAAAGATGTAGCAGGAGTAGTAACAGGTCTTTCATACCCTGAAGACTTAAATACATTATTCTTAGCAGCTGGTGGAGATATGAATGTATCAGACATCGGTGAAGCAAACGTAGATACTCTAGTTGGTAAAAATGTAGCTTGTATTAATTATGCCTCAACAGGTAAATACAAAAGAGCTACTTGGGGAGTCTTGTCTTCATTTGAAGATACAGATAAACTAGAAGAAAAGTTCAAAGCGCAATTAGCTAAAGGATATCCTAAGAACTTTCAATCACCACAAGAAACTATGGTAGAAGAAAAGTTTGGTGGCAGAGCTACTGACACTAAATCTTCTAACGATGGAATGCCGTTTTAATGTCGGTTTCATCAATACTTATGAGTTGGATAAAAAGTCGTGCTAGTAGTACTGACCCTTGGTTTTATTCTTATAACCTAGAGACGGAAGTACCAACGTATGGTAAATTAGCTCATCAAAAGTTACATAGTGCAAGTACTTATTCTAGAGGATTTAGAAAGTTACGTGAAGGTAACACTTTAGAGTTAGCTGGAATAAGACTTGTAGAGTTTAAAGAAAGTGATAAGAGGGTAAAAGGATGGAAAATAGAGAAGCTATAGTCGAAATTATTCGAGGTAGTGTATCTAACAGAAATCAAGTTGGGACCATTGAAGAATATAACACCATAGTTCGTAGTAATGCTTGGAGTGGAGAAATGTATAAAAGTTATTATGCATTTGATGAAACTCTTAAAGATTACGTAGAGCAACATAAAAGTGTTAAAGGATTTGATGGTCTTACCTATATTGATAAAATAATATTAGATATTGATAAAGGAAACATTCCTGATGACCAATTTCAACCTTATCTACTAGAATGTCTAAAAGAAATAGATGAACTAGGTATAGATAAATCACACGTTAACATATGGTTTAGTGGTACTGGATATCATATAGAACTATTAAATGTATTTGGCTTTCAACCTAGTAGAGTTTTACACGAAAAAGTAAAACTCACCATGAAAGAACATTTATCATTTGCAGATAGTATCTTTGATAAGACACGTATTATTAGAGCACCATGGAGTAAGAATACAAAAACAAAATTATATAAGGTATTTATTCCTTATGATTTAATTTGGAATCTTTCTTATTCTCATATATGTGATATGGCTAAAAGCTATGAATCATATAAACGTTGGAAAGAAGATGGTTGGTACGATACATTAAATAAGGATATTGAAGTAGAACCTTACTTACAACATCTTATTGTATCTACATCAGAAGCAGTAACTAATTCTAACTATAGGCAAACAGATACTACATCAGTAGTAACTTGTATGCAACACGTATTTAATGAGGGACCCACTAAAGGTTCACGTAATATGAAGTTGATGCGTATGGCTAGTAGTTATAAACGAGCTGGTATTCCTTATGTAGTTGCCTTAAATGGTATGCTACAATGGGGTAGTGGCAGTTTAGATGATGAAGAAATAATAAGAAGTACAAGTAATATCTACGATGGGAACTACCAATATGGATGTCAAGATGTAATTATGGCAGAATATTGTGACCCTAAATGTATACACTTTAAACGAAAGGATTATACCCTAGAGATTAGAGATGTAAACGAATTAGAAAATGCATTTAAAGCATACATTGCAAATGATATGACTAAAATGTCTGTTAATTTAGCTGATATATGGAATACACCTGATTATATTATAAAGCCTGGAGAACTAGTCGTGTTCTCTGGTGATACAGGTATGGGTAAATCAGCATTTGTTCAAAACATTGTAACAAAGATAGATAAGCAAACGCTTTTTCTTTCTTTAGAGATGCATGAACATTTAACATTCAGACGATTTATACAAATTGCAACGAATAAAAATGAACAATGGGTTTATGACCAGTTTAAAGCAGACCCAGATATTACATTTGAACATATGCTAGGACATATTAAGTTGATGACAGTAGCACCAGAAATAGAAGCAATACGTAAAGTTGTTGCACTACACGAACCTAACATATTAGTAGTAGATACTACTGATGAGGTACACGTAGATAGATTTGATGGTGAGATTCAAAGACAAAATATGGTCATAGGTGCATTAAAAGAAATGGCACAAAAGCACAATATAATTGTGTTTGCTGTGCACCACGTAAACAAAGTATCTGCAGCAGGCAATACCATATCCTTGCATTCATTGAAGGGTAGTACTAATATTGTACAGAAAGCAGATAAAGTTTTAATGGTTAAGGGTAAACGTGATGAAAGAGCAAGAATCATATGTAGTGAGAAATCACGAGATGAAGGTCGCTTTGAGATGACGTGTGCATTCGACTTTGAAACTATGACTTTTAAGGAGTTATTATGATAGAAATAAGAACAACTGATAATGAACACATTATGATGCAAAAGATAACACTTCTTTGGATATTTCATATTGGTGTTTCATATCAGAATTTGGAAGGACAACACTTTGGATTCATGTTTGGCATTGGACCCATAGAGTTATCATTCACAGTTAGGTTGTGGAATAATGACGCATCCTAATAAGATACGTGGTAATACACTTGAACGAGAAATCGTCAACAAGTCTAAGGAAGCAGGGCTCTCAGCAAAGAGAGCCTATGCTTCTGATGGAAGGTCACTAGGATTTAGTGAAGTTGTTGATGTTCTTGTAGAAGATGTTACCATACAAGCAAAGAGAAAGAAAAAAGTAGCACAATGGTTATACCCTGATTTTCATGGAGATGATGTAGATTGTGTTGTTACTAGAATGGATAGAAAAGAAGCGTTAATAATAATGCCATTAGAAAGATGGATAAAAATGATGAAGGAGATAAAAGATGGCACAAGCAAGCTTGACAAGTAAAGAGATTGCAGAATTGATGAAAGGAATATCGCAGCTTGTATCTGTAAAACGTATAGTAAAGAATATAGATGTAGATACACTAGTAGATATACTTTATAAATTTGAAAATGCTGGTAGGTCAGATGATGAAATACTTAGAGCATCAGAGGATTCACATGATAGTTTTCAACCTAGAGTAGGGAATTGTGAGTGTTGTGATGACTAAGTTTAGAAAAGAAGAGTTATTGATATTAAGGTCAGCATTGCTTAATTTCAAAAAAGCACCTTGGGTGTCTAAAGGAGAACATAAAATTATTGAAAATATGTTAGATAAAATACACGAGATGTTTAATTAGATAAATAGATTATTCCCCTTCAATAATGCGGTGTAAGGAACCGAGTGGTTAAATCCACGCTTACTAGTTAATGGTTATCGACTGGTAAGTAGATACTTTACAAAGCTATCGTATTGCTGATTGGACTGGCGTCAAATTAGAACGAAGGGGAATAAAAAGGAGATGAGATGAAACCACTAAGAAATGAAATAGTAGTAAAACAGCAAGCAAAAAAAAACAAAACAGATGCAGGGATTATATTACCTGACGAAACAATAATTGCAGAAAACGTTGGAATAGTTCTTGCAATAGGGAAAGCAGCAGATGAAGTTACTGTTGATGACAAGGTTTTGTTTGGACCTGGATACGTAACACAGGTTGTTAATGGAAAAGAGGTATTATTTATGAAAGAAGAAAATATTCTCTGTTTGTTGTAAAAAAAGATAACGAGAATAGCCTTATAAGGCGTTAAAATAATTTATTGGATATAACTATCGAGTAAATAACGAACGTTTTATGAGGCTATCTTTTTATTCGTCTAAACCAATTTCGTCCATTTCAGCGTCTAATTCAGCTTGTCTGGCTTTAATTTGGTCTCTTCTTAACTTATGCACAGTATGTATAGGTAATCCAAACATTCTTTCACCTACCATTGCAGGACTTTGATATGTTCTGTATACATCTCTACCAAACCTACCAAATGGAAGATAGGTTGCAGCTTGAAATTTTACAAGGTTTTCTATGTCTTGATTTAATAAAGCAGTAACTGGTGCTAAAACAAAACGAGCAGCAGGTGGAGTTACAATACTTAATGGTGATAATATTGGATGTGGGTATTGACTAAAGAATGCTCTTTCTCTTTCTTCTGTATCACCAAATAATAACATAGAAAAGTCTTGCATCCAATTCATAGGTGGAGATAAAGCATAATCAAATATAGATGCTACAAAAACATTAGCTAATGCTAAAGCCATCATGTCAGCAGTAAGTTGACGTTGAGCTCTTTTAGTTTTTACACCACCAGACCATTCTTCTGAACCAGCACCTCTGTACGTTTTAATTCTTCTACCAATACTATTCCAAGCATAAGGATGGAAACGAGTCATAATACGACCCATAGAGCTATTAGCAATGTTAGGTCTTTGAGTTGCATGATAAATAAATTGTGATGAAGCTACAGTTCTATTAGCAATTTCTATTAGTATAGGACTATCAAACGGTAATTGATTACCAAATTCACCTAGGATATTTCTAGCATTAATGTAAGCAGCATCCCATGTTCTACTACGTAATAAGAACTCTGAAGATTTCATAAAGGTAGCACCTGCTCTATTTACAGCATCATAGACACCAGCTTCTCTTGCAGCTTCATTTAATGTTAAGTCTGCATAATCATCATATTCTTTTTTACTTTTTTTGTTTGTAGGTCTTCCATTTCTACCTAAGTAATTATTAACTCTTTTAGCAGCTTGTTCAAATGGTAGTATAAATGATTTGTTTTGGAAACGAATATCTTTAATAGCTTCGTTAACTAACATATCTTCAAATGTACCAATGAATGCTTGCCATTCTTCCCACTCTCTTCTATTAGTAATTTTTTTAACAATAACTTTGTCACTTGCACTATCTCTAATAGTATAGGTTGTATTCTCTCCCCATACATTATCTTTCCACCATCCATCACTCAATGCCTGAGTAAATGGTTTTAAACCAACATCAGTAATAGTGTTAGCACCACCACCATAAATATTGGTAATAAATGTTTTAGGGTGGAACAGTAAAGACATCATTTCAAATTTTCCTTCTAAGGCACTTAGATTAGAACCCATTCTAGAAATATACATATCTCTGTCTTTTCTATTTTTTGGTGCATCTTTTAATATTCTACCACCAAATATTTTATCCATTTTTTCTGTAAATTTTACAACCGATTCATCTCTTACTAATTGTACAACAGGATTAAATATACCAATTTTATTTACATTCTTTCCTTGAGCTAAATCTCTAATATTATTTAATTTAAAATTCTTTTCCATGTTAGATGCTTTAGATTCTATGGTATCAATAGACACTTTGTTTTTTCTCATTTTATTTATTTGAGCATTAACTTGTGCTTTTTGAAATGTATTTAGACCAAAACTAGAATCAATTCTATCTAAGAAATGTTTTTCAGCTAAAGTTGCATTGAACCCATCTCTTACTAAATCATTTTTCATATATCTTTTTAATAAATCTAGCTCTGATTCAGTAATACCATGTATATCAAAATTACGCAAAGAAGGTAATCCCATCTGTTGTTTAGCTACATCCATCATAAAGTAAGCCCAGGATTCTGTAATATTTTTATCAGTACCAAAAGGATTCTTTTCTACAAAACGTTTAATATTGTTGTTAATTTTTAAAGACAGGTTACTATTCAATAAATTTCTGTATTGAGCACCTACATAGCGTTCTACGTGATTAATACCTAGTTCCCATTCAGGCATACTAATTTCTTTACCACGTGCTTTTAGATTTTGATTGCTTCTAAATACATCCATAGGTTTACCTAGTGTAAAATCTTCTATTACTGCTGACTCAGTAGCATCTGTTTCGGGTGAAAGACTTTTCTGTCTATATTCTCTATACATATCTTCATACATAGCTCTCATTCTTAACAATGATTTTTCAATATCTGCTTCCGTTCTTTCGCTTTTAGCAAACTTCATATCTATACGTGCTAATAAATTTGGATTTTTAGAAAGTCTTTTTAAATCGTTTTCAATTTTATCTTCTATAGCTTTAGCATTAAGTTCTCTTCTTTTTACAGTATCATTTAATCCTGTATGTGGAACAAATTTAGATGCTAATCCTTGATAATCTTGCAGCCTTCCTATACCGATTTGTTTTTTAGGGTCCATTGTTTTTTTAAATAATTCCATTTCATTTTTTACTTTTAAAAAATCACTTTTACTTAACTCTTTGTTAAAGTTTATTTTTGGAAACTTACGTGATAGATGGTCATTCATTCTTTGATAATATCTTATAAAATTAGTATCAGTTAATGAAGGCATTCTTCTTATTGCTTGTAAAGGATTTTTAATAGCTATAATACCTAAGTTAGCATATAAACCATCTATTTTTGTTACATCTGTAAGCATACCATTTTTATCTAAAAATATTCTACTCAATTCAAATATTTCATTATTAATAATATCGTCTGGAGTTTTAGGATTTTTAATTAACGTTCCATCTCCTTTGTACAAATCCATTTCTTTACCTACACTAGCTAATTGTTTTCTTAATTGAGGATATCTACTTTGTATAACATCTTTTAAAACTTGAGTCATTAAATTTGTATAAGATTCGTTAAGAACTTCCTTTACTTCTTCTGGAGTTCTAGCTATACGTTCTCCTTTTTTACCTGAAGGGTCAGCAAATTTAAATGTAACACCTTCTTTTATCATTCTGTCAAATTCTATTTTAAACTTAGCGTGTTTTTCCGCTATATTTTCTTGTTGTTTTTTGTTAGTTACACCTCTATAAAATTTACCACCATTATATTCTCTATCTAACATTGTAAATTTAAACAATGCATTAAAATCAGTTACTTGTTTAGAATCTTCAGGTTTAATTAAACGAATGTTATCTTCTATTTGTTTTTGAATGTCACTATCTTTTGCATTTTGTAATTGATGGAAAGCTAAAGCTAACTCTGTATTATATTGTAATACACTTATTGGTGCTTGACCTTTCTTAATTTTAATAGTTCCGCTTTTATCTACAACAACATTAGATACAGACTGATAAGTGTTATCTTTACTAATGCTTTCTATAAACATAAGCTGGTCAGTAAGATTAGTATTAATAAATTGAGCAGCCCAATTAGGAGCACCTACAATTCTTGGTTCAGTTAATGTTATTTCTTCACCTGTTTCTTTATCAATTATTTTGTCACCAGGTTTCTTTAAAAATGGTTTAGTTAAAAAACCTTTTATAATACCAGGTTGTGACATATTCATTAAGTAGTCATTAAATCTTTTTAATTGTACAGCACTAGCTTCACTAAAAGGTTTTGCTATTTCAAAAGAACCAAAATCTGTTCCTTGTAAAAAGCGTTCATATAAAACATCAATAGATTTGGTTAATCCTTTATATCGACCTAAAAAGTCTCTTAATCTAATAAGTTCTATTTTACCCATATCAGATACTTTGTCACTAGCAAGTAATCTTTCAAAATTAATAGATTCTATAGGAACATAATCTTCATATTTTAAATCAACTTCTTTTGCTTCTTTGTTATTTTTCTTTATTTCTTTTTGCAAGCCCTCAGATAACTCAGATAACTTTACTACACCACCTTCTATTGGAATAGGCATTTCAGGATTTACTTTTGCTTTAGCAGCAAATGTATATACTTTATCTATGTAATCAAAAAATCTTTTAATATTTCTAGGATTTATAGCAGGTGATTCAAATGTAAGTCTTTCTTGAACAGAGTTCATACCTTCTTCAATATTTCTTATTTGTCTAAGTTTATTTGTAATTTCTGGAGTGTATTCAAAATCTATTTCATCCTTAGGATTCAATTCACTTATTTCTTTTTGTAGTTTGTTTATTTTTCTTACACCTTGATTTACAGTCATTTTCTTTTTAATGCCTTTTACTTTAAATAAAGTAGAATTATTATTTAATTTTACTACAGGGTGCGCAAGTAATGCTATGTCTTGAAAATCATTAAGTTTTTTAATCATTTCTTTTTTTAGTTTTTTACCATTACCCATCTTAGCTTCGATTTGCTGCTGTAAATATCTTTTACTATTAATAATTTCTTGAGTTTGTTTTTCACCTTTTAACATTTTTTGTTTTATAACAATAGTATTTTGTATTACTTGTGATAAGTCAGTCATTATAGAACTTCTATCATATCCAGCTTTATCCATTAGGAATAAAATCTTTTCTGCTTCTTGTGTAAGCATATCAATACCAAGTAAATTATTTACTTTACCTCTAATGTTTTTACCACCCTTTAAATCATTCTTTAATAACGTTGGGTCTAAATCTCTGTATATATCTACTAAACCTAGTTCTTTATATATCGGTCTTGTATTTAGATTAGCATATACTCTTTCCAATACTTGTATTATTCTATCAGGTTTAGCATAACTAAAACTAAATATATCTCTAGCAACATCTAACTTAGATATTTGTTTGGCAGTTTGGAGATAATAGTTAGATGATATATTGCTATCAGTAGAATATTTACCCCAACTAGCTACAAAATCATCTGCCTTTTGCAATAAAGAAACAGTTTTTTCTGTACCTTCTTGATTAAAAGTCACACCTTTTTTACTATTAATAGCTCTACTAAAACCACTAAACGTTCTAAGCATTTTGTTAGAACCTTTTTGATACCCTGATAATTCATACCATTTAGTTTCTATTGGAGTCCCACCTACTTCAATTTCAAACATTGTTTCCCACATTTTTTGTACATTATCTAAAGCTTTATTAATTTTTAAATATTCAGAGGAGTCAACAGCAGTATTAATTGATGTATAACTATATTGTTTTAAGTATTTAAAATCATCTAATTTAATTTTTAATATTTGTCCATCACCTAAATCTATTTTACCACCATTGTTTTTAGCCATGTCAAATAACATTTGGAAGTTTGTTGTAGCGTTAACAATTACACCAGTAGCTTTTTTACCATCGTATGCACCTTGTGCTGCTTTTAATCTCATTTCAGTACTTAATAAATTACCTAAAGCTTCTCCAAATACTTTATCTTGAGGTTTACTAGTATCCATAGAATCTAAGTCAATTTTTTTTCCAAATTCTATACCAAGTTTGTCTTGTGCTATTGTTTTTTTTCCACTAGTAGGATATTTATCTTCACCAGCTTTTAAATCCATAGGTGGATTATCTTTTTTACCATCTTGTAGTTCACGAAATACATTATCTTTTGCAAAGGCTGCTTTAACATTACCAGGTAATGATTGATATCCAGTAACAGTATCACCATCTTTATCCATACCACCTAAATATTCATTGTTTAACTCATTAGAAAAGAAATTAAATCCACCCTTCTTTTTAAATCCTACAAACTCTAAAGCACGTACACCACCAACACCAGAGTTAGGTGTTCTCATTACAAGGTAAGTTAACGCTTCTTTATAATTTCTATATTCAGGGTCACTTTTTTTCATTTTAGTAAACTTATTAAATGCATCTTCTAATGTCATAGGTTTTTCAACACCACTAATTTCTATAGGGTCGCTTTTATGGTCTTCACCCAACATAAACTCATTATCTTTTAAATTAAAATCTTTACCCATTTTAACAGTATATAAACCAGCATACGCTTTAAATCCATAACGTACTTTAATTTCATTAGAACGTGCAATTATATAACGTGCTAATACATTACTAGTAAAGTTTTTATATTCCATTAATACGTTAAAATTGTAATCTACTTTCTTTAATATTTCTGGTGTTAAACCTAGCTCAGCTAAATCAGCTGGGTCTACATTCATAGAATCTGACATATCTATTTGGTCTTTTAATGTTCTTCCCATTATTTGTTTTATAATATTTCTAGAAGCAGGAGATGTTGGGTCGCTTACTAATGTATCAACAAGACTTTGAATAGCAATATCATTTATTTTAAAGTTAGTATTTTCAGGACCAGCTTCTATAAATTTTCTAGTTGCTTGTTCTTGACCAGCCATTTGTACTTCTCTTAAATTTTCAATAGTTTCAAAAAACTCTAATGGAAAATCTTGATTAGTAGTTTTATCTAACAACTGCTTATATATTCTAAGTTTACCATCTCTATTGATTTCTATTAATTGTTTATATACATAATCAGTTACATCAGGATTAATTACCATTTCTTCAGGTTTTATTTTAGCAACATCTATAGTATCTTTAGACAATATTTCGGAAAGAGCTCTTGCTTGATTATTTTCAGTATTAGCAAATCTATCTTTTAACGTAGTAATATTATTTTCGTTTAAATAATCTTTTAATTCTTTAATTTTATTTGGATTTTCTTTAGCCCATTGTTCCCAAAGTTTTTTATAAGTACCATAATAATCAAAGTTAGGGTCTTTAGCAGGTTTACCTTTTCCAGTTCCCTTTGCTTCTTGGTATGCTGTTTCAATAGTTCTACCGTCTTTTAATTTAGCATTCATAGCACTAAACTGTTTTCCTAAATCATTTCCTTTTGTAGATACTTCAAAACCTTCAGTTCTACTCCAAGTAAATGAAATTGAATCACCTTTTAACGACCAAGTATCATTAGGACCATCTATTAATTCATTAATTTTCATTTTACCTCTAGACTTTAGTCCTGAACCATATATCATCATATGTATATTATTGTCCATCATAAACTTATTTAATCCTTCAGACTCAGGTCTAAACCCACCAACCTTACCACGTATTTCACCTTTACCATCTCTAGCACTTGCTCTAATAACAGGTTTCATAAATCCATCTTTAGGTGACATACCAAATATCTGTAACACTCTGTCAAATACATCGTCTCTTATAATTAAACCACCATCAGTACCCGACTCAAATTCTTTATCAAAACGTTTAAGTACTTTATCTTTAATAGCTACCATATTTAATCTTCCATCAACTTTACCTTCTAAGTAAGCAATGTTATCCATTATACCCACAAGTCCTGAAGAAGGCGTTGGTATTCCTTTACCTTGATATAATGGTTCATACTTAACTTCTTTTAAAACATCAATGTTAATTAAACCATCTTTTACATCTTGTCTAAATTCTTTCATAGATTTAGCAAGTTCTTGTTTTGTGGTAATAGTGTTAGTTATGTACCCATTGTCCATTAATTTGTAAACAAGGTTAGCTGCCATTTCAGTTTTAGCTTGTTTACCTTTTAATTGTTCTTTAGGAACACCGTTTTGTAGTAACAAATTTACTATATCAGATTGTGCTTTTTTACCTGCAGCATTATCAGCAAAAGGATTTCTTTGTAAAATAATAGTACCTTTGTCTTTAGAGCCACCGTAAATATAATATTTTTTATTATCTACATTTAATTTTTTCATTATTTCTTTAGGGGTATATTTTTCTAAAGGACTTTCATATGTACCACTTATGTCTACATCTTCTGATAAACGAACAATAATTCTAGTTGCATTTTGTTTATACCTAACATCTATAGCATTTACAGATTCTCTGTTAATTAAATTGTCTCCATTTGAATCTTGTGATACTCTTTTTACTTTGTCATCACTTCTACCTATAGGTATCATATCTCCATTAGCAGCCATAACATATTCGTTTGTATTAGCATAAGACTTAGCACGAAAAAAGAATTGTAATAATGGATTTCCTTTTAACTCTGTTGATTTTACATTGTACTTAGGGTAAACTGATTGAAAGTCAGCTACAAAATCAGTGTATGTTTCATTGTTTTTGACTGCATTTAAAGCATATCTTTCTAAATCAGATTTTGAATAGTCTTTAAAGTTTGGGTCTTCTCTTAGCGTAGTATATATAGATTCTAATGCTTCATTCATTCTAATAGGGTCGTTAATGTCAGCTTGATATTTAGACTCTAAAAGCTCTGCTAAGTCTACACCTAGTTCTTCTTTAAGTATTGTTTCAAATTCTTTTTGTGCTTTTATAATGTGTTTATTGTAAACATCTAATTCTTTAACAAACTCTGCATCAGACTCTATTTTTTCACGATAGACTGCTTGGTCAAATTCTGGTAAATTTTGATAGCTTTCTTCTTTTTGAACTTCTTTTGATAACTCTTTTCTTTGTTCTGGAGTAGCTGTATTTAAATCAATACCTTTTTCTTTTGCTTTTTCTGATAGCTTAACATTTATTATATCACCAAGACCTACTTCAGATTGTCTTTGTTGCTGTTGTATATACAGCACATCAAAATGTTCTTCAAACATATCTTTAGTTTCTTGTCTTGATTCTTTATAGCCTTCAGTCTCTTTAATTTGTTTCTTGTAACCTTCTATGTTTAGATTACCATCTAACATAGGATTTTCTGCAATAATCTTTCTAAATTTTATTTCATTAACAGATTTGGTATTAGCACCAAAAAAGAATCCCATCAAGTATTCATACATTTGGTCAGGTAATGGTGCTCCTTGTGCAGTAGACATACCACCCTGGAATCCAGCACCCATAGTACCTCTAGCAAAAGCATTTAATATCTCTTGCTTTTCCATTGACATATCATCTGCGTGTTTACGTACAGCTGCCTTACCTAGCTCTCTAGTCTTAGGATTAGACATAAGTCTCGATATGTTTACAAATTCACCAATACTACCAAATACAGCACCAGCTAATGCTCCATGCATAGTAGATTCAGCAATAGCTTTAGGACCTTTCCATACAGCACTAGCACCTAATGCAATACCTAAATGTGCAGAGTCGTGTGCTACTTTTCTAAACGTTTTATTTTGAAATAAACTTTTTGCAAAAAAGCCTTGTGTATCTAATCCAATACTTCCCATTCTTTTAGTTGCATTTTCAACCATAGAATCAGCAATACGCATTGGAATAGAACGTATTTGCCACCCTTTAATATCACCTAATTCTTCTATAACATCTCTACCAGCTTTTTCTTTTAACTCATCTTTAGCATCTTTTTTAACCTTAGCTCTAATACCTTTAGCAAAAGGAGTTACACCACCAATACTTATTTTAGATGCAGCTGCACCCATTCCTCCTGCTAATTTTTGACCAGTGCCTTTAATACGTTGAGATTGAACAGTACGTTTAGCTCCTTCTTCTAAAAATTCTAACTTAGCTCCAGTAGACAATCCTTTAGCACCTGCTTTTATAACAGCACGTTTACCCATTATAGCTGGTACTGCTGCACCCATAGACAACACACTGGTAATAATATCAGGAGCAAACCCAATAAGGTGACCTAGTTTGTTAGCTATTCCTTGTGTAGTTGTTGCAGGTTCTGCAGACCATCCTAATGTTGTAAATCCTTCTACAACACCAGAGGCAAATTGATTTAAGGTGTCACCTAAATTAGCTTCAGATGCACGCATATCACGATTAAAATCTAATCCGTATTTCTTATTAAGCTTTTCTACAAAATCTACATCATCTTCATTAAACGAAGATGTATTACTTCTATACAAAGCATTAACTCTGTTTACGTAAGCTTGATTTGTAATAGATTTAGTGTCAGCTAAAGACTTAAGATACTTAAGTTGTTGATTCATTATTTTCCAGTAATTATATTTTCATAAGTATTCAAAGAAGCAAATAGATTAGTAGATAATCTTTGTTGTTCCTCTGTCAAGCTACCATAACCACTCATACCTGAAATTTTAATTAAAGAATTTTTATAATCTTGAATTTTTTCTAAATTATCTTCAGCTGTATCTATTCCTTTACCTGTATTTATAGCATCTCCTAATAATGTTACCAAAGTTCTTTGATTCTCAAGTATTTCTCCAATTCTTTTAGTTGCTATACGTTTAGTTATTATTTCAGAACCTACAGGTAATACTTGAGCATAATCTAAAGAAGTATAATCTTTAACACTAGCTCCACTTTTCATTTTACCTACAATTCCACCTTTAAGACTAGTTGTTACACTTTCTATATCTTCTTTTACTTCACTATAAGGAACATAATCATCTTGTGCTATAGATGCTTGTGCTGCTGCAATTTGATTTACTTTACTAGTATTACCGTACTCTTCATCTCTTTCCAGTTGTATTAAATTTTTTTTCATATTAAAATCTATTAACGCTTTAGCTGCATATTGTTCCATTTCTCTTCTTGGTTGATTGTAATCTTTTAATGCACCTAAAAGTGTTGCTAAATTTTGTATTGCTTCGTTACTTGCCATTGTATTCTCCTATCCTAAACTGTCTAATAGCGATTGACCATACGCTGATTTAATTCCTTTTTCAGCAGCATATTGGTCTAATTGAAATCCTGCTGACTGTATATCTCTCATTTTTGATGCTTCTTGCATATTTAAATTAAAGGCTTGTTCTTGATTTTGTAATGCTGTACCTAATTGTTGTTGTGCAAATTGCTGTTGTCCTTGCATTAATGCTTGTTGACCTGAACCACTACCTGCTAATCCAGTACTAGCTACTTGATTTTGTAAATTTTCCATACCTATTCCATATTGACTTACAGCACTAGTTTGTTGCAGTCCTTGTGCTTGACCTAACATACCTCTACGTTCTGCAAACTCTGCTTGTTCAGCACCTGCTGCTTGTTGCAACGCACCAAATTGTGTACCTATCAATGCTTTTGCTTCTTTTCTTTTCTTTCTTGCTTCCCTACGTTTTCTTCTGCTACCAAAAAATCCTGCTACTGCACCAACAATACCTATACCAGTGCTTATACCGCCTAATACACCAAGTATTTTTGCTCCCTTGGTTCCGTCTTCAAATCCACTCATTACTTTTCCTCCTCAAACTGTTCAAACACTTGTCCTAAATCTTTCATAACATTAAATATATTAAAATTTCTTGCAACAACTTGAGATGCATTCTTTTTAGCTTGTAATAAAATTGCTTCATCATTGTTTGTATTTAACTCTTGTTGCATAGGTTCTGTGAAACCCATTGTTCTATTATAGTAATCTTTCTTAGAATCTCTTTCTTCTGCTTTACCAGCCCAATGACTATCTAACCAAGCGTCTTCTAATGTAAACTCTTCAGTACCAAGTTTATCTAAAGCAAATCCACCTTTCTGTTCTTTGTCTGCATAAAATATTTCAGTCTGCAATTCTGGTGATAGTTTTGTAAAATCAGGATTCTTTGGGTCTATTGCTCCTAACTCTCTACTAAATTCTTCTGGCATAGTAACACCATATTGTTTATAAAATCTTTTATATCTTACTAAAGCATCTTTAGCTGCACCTGAACCACCATCAGATGTTAGTTCATATTGATATATACCTCTACCTGGTCCACCGCCTTTTTGTGCAATGTTTTTACCTTTAGATTCTAACTCCGATACTTCAGAGCCATGTATAATTAACATATCAGCTTGCTGCTCACCTCTTTGTTTTCTTATTGTATCTATAACTGTTTGCATTATTTGCTTCTCCTTTTAAATCTTTTTTTCTTTTTCTTTTTCTTTTTTTCTGGTTCCATTGATAAATTTCCTAACAAACCCTCACCTTCTTCTACTGGTAATGGCATTTCAGGTCTTACTGGTTTTGGTAAAGGTGGTTCTTGATTTACAGTAATTTCACCAAAGATTGCTTCTGG
>Ga0115567_10002491_pt1 | contig 18196 bp, 16 predicted proteins | sample COGITO_mtgs_1204_2_FD_88679 | JGI IMG/M metagenome (GOLD analysis project Ga0115567, IMG submission 88679) | Pelagic marine microbial communities from North Sea - COGITO_mtgs_120412 | ecosystem: Environmental > Aquatic > Marine > Epipelagic | place: Germany:Helgoland, sampling site Kabeltonne... | reverse complement strand
TAGAATGCGGTGCGATCAGGCGCAATTGGGGATAGAAAAACTAAGAAAAAATGTAGACTCATTAATCGTAATTAACAATAACAAATTACGAGATGTATATGGAAATCTGGGCTTCAAGGCTGGTTTTTCTAAAGCAGATGAGGTTTTAGCTACTGCAGCAAGAGGTATTGCAGAAGTAATTACACACCACTATACACAGAATATAGATTTACGTGATGCAAAAACAGTACTTTCTAATAGTGGCTCTGCAATTATGGGTTCTTCTATAGCATCAGGAACTTCTAGAGCAAATGAGGCTATTATGAAAGCTTTAGATTCTCCTCTGTTAAATGACAATAAAATACAAGGAGCTAAGAATGTATTACTTTTAATTGTTTCTGGGACCAAGGAAATTACTATTGATGAGATAGGAGAAATTAATGATCATATACAAGTAGAAGCAGGGCATGGCGCTAATATAATTATGGGTGTTGGTGAAGACGACGAGTTAGGAGAAGCTATAGCCGTAACCGTCATTGCTACTGGTTTTGATGTAGAGCAACAAGACGATATAGCAAACACAGAAGCAAAAAAAATCATACATAATCTAGAAGAAGGTCAGAAAGCACAAATAGAGTTACTTTCTAAGAAAACAGTGCATTTATTAGAAGATGATGTGGAAGAGAAGCCCGTTTCTAGATACAAGCTTGTAGAAGAGCAAGATTATGATTTAATTCCTACAACAAACTATATTAGAAATTTTAATGTTTTTGCAGAGGAGGTCGTTGCTGAAAATACAGATCAAGATGATTTTGTGATTGTAGATGCTCCAAAAAATAGTACTCCTGAGCAATCAGCTACTTCAAACGACGAAGAAGATCAGTTCGCTATTAGTTTCGATTTACCTTTAGTAACTGGCGAGGAAGCAGAGGAAGACAATGTAATCATGTTTAATTTAGATGATGACGTTAAGAATATTGAAGTTAAATACAGCGTAGAGATCATACCCGTTTTAGAATATAACAAAACAGGGGAAACAAGGTATAGTTTAGATGATTATATGCAGTTAGAAAAAAAACTAACAGGCGTAACGTCTAAGGCAGAAAAATTTGAACCTAAGATCATAGAAGATGAACTTATTTTTGAGAAGCGTACAGTAGCGCAAACTACTCAGGCTCGTAATAATGCAGCACAAATAGATCCAATGGAAACGCCCATTTCAGAGCTATTAAAAGAAAGAGCAGACGAGCGTAGAAGAAAATTAAAAGATTTTAATTATAAGTTTAAAAATAACTCTAGCAACGTAGACGAAATAGAAAAAGAGCCTGCGTATAAGAGGCAAGGAATTGATTTGAGTGAGAAGCCAAAAGAGCAAAAAATATCTAGAACAAGCTTAGGAGGCGATAGCAATAATGATATGCAATTACGCTCTAATAATTCATTTTTACACGATAATGTAGACTAGTTAATTATTTGAATTAATTAGTGTAGGGAATTACTTTCATGCTATTAAATTCAGCTATATTTGGCTTTTTAAAAATCGAGAGATGGCGTTACATTTAAGCAAGAAAATACCCCATTTACTAGAACGGCCAGATCCTACTATAAAAAGAAGTAGAACAGGCTCTGGTAATAGTGAGTCCAAAGTAACAGAGAATTATTTTCAAACCTTGCTTAATAAAACGAGCATTTTTGAAAGACTATCTCAGGCGACTGAAGTTAAGCACAAAGCTAAAAATGAAGAAGAATTTTGCGAAGAGCTAGGGGAATTAACAGAAGAAGAAATTCAATGTATTATTACCGAAGCAATTAGAGAATTAGGAATTACAGAGCTAAAAGATGGCGATTTGGAACGGATTATTAATCTGGTAACAAGAAAATTAGCAGGTAGAATTGGCGGAAAATACATACCTACGCTTGTAAGACGCAGGTTAGCTTTGTGTCTTTGAGTATATAAATTTTGGCCGCGTGGCGCAACTGAATAGCGCATCAGATTTCGGCTCTGAGGGTTGGGGGTTTGAATCCCTTCGCGGTCACTAAAAGGGAATTTTCAATATTATTTTGAAGGTTCCCTTTTTTATTTCCCCCTAATGTATCTGATAGACAGGCTATTTGAGCAAAAATAGAGTTCACTCTAAAAGTTTGAACTCTCTTGTTTTTGAAGTCATACCCTAAACCGTCTGGAAAGACCATGTATTGAAGTTTTCTTTTAACCTCAATATCCCCAGAACTCCATAATAGCGGTAGATTGAGCGCATATTTCAAGGCTATATTAATTGATTTCTTAAGGTTTGAACTATCGAAGCTATGTTTTGATAAATTTTTCTTTTTTTGATTAATTTCTGCTACCAACTTAGTTCTGAATCTATCATATTGAGACTTGTTTATCTCTTCAAAAACATAACGTTCCTCTAATCGATCTAACTTCATTTCAATAGCAACTATGCCACTTGATAGTTCTTTGGTTTCTTTAATGGCTTCTTCATTCATACTTACAAAGGTGTCATAGACCATTTCCTTTAATGGTGCTACAAACTTCTTATCCTTTAGTTTGTAGGTCTCTAAAAGCTCTAAAAACTCTTGATGCAGTTTTTTTGCACTTCTATTTTCCTTACTTCCCTTACGACGATTCTTATAATAGTAAAGCCCTTTTTTCTTTACAATAAACCCTGTGTAAGGAGTCCCACAAGTTGTGGACTTCAGGAAAGTTTTTAGAGGTAAGTTTTCGTCATCTACGCAGTATTTTCTGGTTTCAGTTCCTGTATTCAATAGGTTATGAATTTTAAGAAATAATTCTTTAGTAATCATAGGCTGATGATTGCCTTCAATAACTTCTCCTGGTATTAGGCTATTTACAATAAGTCCACAATAGAAAGGATTTCTGAATAGAACGCTCAATCTCTTATCGTTTATTTTAAGCCCTTTCTCCTGTAATTTATTTGCGATTTCAACGTGAGACATATTGCTGTTTGCTTTCCACAAGAAAGCCTGCTTCAAAAGCTTTCCTTCTTTTGTAATAACAAATTTGGGAGTTTTTCCTTTTCCTGGATTAGCATTTGTGTAGCCAAACGGATATGCGCCTGTCCAATGTCCTTTGCGAAGTTTCTCTTGCATTCCAGACACAGATTTATCTCTTCTCAATTCATTATCAAACTGAGAAAACATATAGTAAAGGTTCTGTTGGAATGATCCTGCACTTGTAGAAGTATCGACCTCTTGGGTTGCTGATATTGTAACAATACCTTGTCTTTTTAACTGATCACTTATGTAAGCGCCATTAGCTCCAGTTCTTGAAAATCTATCGTAAGAATAGACAATGATATAGCCTACGTTACTTCTTCGCTTTACATAATTAAGCATCTTTTGAAATTCCTTACGCTCATCACTTTTAGCTGACTCATAGGTTCCTCCAAAATACTCACTTACCTCAAGTCCTTTTTTATTTGCAAGCTCCTTACAGTACTTTAATTGAGTTTCTAAACTGGCGTTGTTTTCTGCTTGTTCTTTGGTAGATACTCTTGTGTATATAACAGCTTTACCATCTGTTCGTAATTTTTGTCCTTTACCTTTTTTGGCAAACTGATCAAATATTGTTTGGTCTTTCATATGCTTAACTACTATTTTGAAGATGCTCACAAAGTACTTTTGCAAATTCTTCTAATTGGTTTATTGTCTCTTCTGCTTTCTTATCTGAATAATCTTCGAAGCCATCAAACTTTTGAAGCCATTCAGCATCATATTTCTTAAAAGTAGGTTTTTCTTCTACTGCAATTGAGTTAGACATCTTATTTTTCTTATCAATCGCTCCATTACTTATTGGTTACAATTGAATCTGAAATAGTGGATCCTTATGATCTCGTAGCATAGCTTCGGTAGTTCCGATGACTCTACTCAGATGCTTTAATTGGTTTACTTAACCTTTGTTTTTACGGTTCTATTAATCAAGACGATTCTTCCATCGCTTTGCTTAATTTCAATATTCTGATAATCGTGTTGTTTAAGGATATCTACTATTTTAGTTCTGTCCTCAATACGCTCAACTCCTTCAATCATATCAATTCGACCGTCACGTTTTACTATTCTCAATGATTGAAACTTTTGATTTCTTGTCATTTCGATTAACTGAAGTTCTTCGGGGCTAAAATCATCTAATGACTTTGAATCCTTTTCCTCTATAATTAAGCTCATTTCCTTTCGTTTAATAGCTCTCTCAATAAATCCACTTCTCTTTTTAGAGAAATATCAAGTTTCTCACGCGTCTCTTTAAGCTCTTCTCTTAGCTCTCCCATTTCTTCTTTAAATGAAATACGCATTTCTTTTATTTCTTCTGATTTCTCTATTAAAATACGTTCTAATTTTTTTGATGAAGATTTGCTCTCCACTTGTATTTTTGAGATAATAGTCAGGAACTGTTTTACTCGTTCGCCATCTATTTGAGATATAAAGTTGTTAATCATTGTATTGACTTCTACAACTTCTACTAAGGTGTTCTTTGAGCCAGCCTCAGCATTGTTGATTCCTTTTATCTTTCCATTACCTGCGTGAATATTAGTCGCGTTATCTCCAGTACTACTTATTCCGTTTTTCTTTACAGTAATATTTGTGATAGTTGGTGGCTGATATTGCAATGGGGTTTCATTGTAGAAGTAATTCATATCTACATTAAAACGCTTAGCAAAATTGATGAGAGCTAAATGCGGAATATGCTTCGATCTACTTCTTACTGCAGAAACTATACTTCTATTAGTGGGATATACCTCTTTGCCGATTGAGCTATCATTGTTGGGTTTAATGCCTAACTCAGAATTTACAGCGATCACTTCATCTACTGCATTTACAAATTTGAGGTCTATCTCATCATACTGGGGATTTTCTTTCATCTATATCTATCTATTTATCAATACGTTATTTACTTTATTGTTTTTAAAACAACATTATTTTAGATTATTATGTTAATTGAAATGCAATATTAAGTATATTTGGCATCAAATAAAGTATAAATGATGTTTTATTTATATTTTATTTACAATATGTTGTCAATTAATTTACTAAACATTTAATTAATGTACCTAACAGAAGATATTAAAAAGGTGGTTCTCAGGATGGAAAAGCTTTATGATAGTCCCGTGAACGTCATAAAAAGCAAAACACAATTATCACGCCCAACGATTACCAAGTTTTTTAGACTACAATCTATTAGACCCAGTAGTGTAGAAATTATTTATGAATTGTGCCTTGATCTTATCGAAGAAAAAGAAGAAAAGCGATCTTCTATTAAAAAACGAACAGAGATACTATTCAACGAGGCATAGAAATTAAGATGCTTAAACGGGCACTTCATTCAAATTACCAGTACAGACAGCAAAAAAGCTGATTACTGGCTATTGTCTCAACAATGGCCATCATACAATACTCAACCGCATTTAATGCTTTAGAAGGTTACGTTAACCAGCATAATGCAAGCACAAAGGACCTCTCTTCGCATATAAGACAGGCAATGATCTTAACCACTCAAGAGATCATCAAGATTTATTCTATATCCTTACTAAAGGCAAACAGTATAGCTGCCATAGATTTACAGAATTTACCTCCACTAAAGACTAATAATGTGCAATTGGCAAAACGTGCCAAAGCAAGCACAAGAACCATCCAGCGACACCTGAAACGCCTCATAGAAGCTAATATCATCACTAAAAAGATATGGCACGGTTCCAATTCGGGATACGAGCTTTTTATCAACCCAAACATCTTGTTAATAGGTGGTGTAAAAGCCGTTAATAAGGCTAAAAATGAGCTTCAAACTGAAAAATCAAAAACTACTGATAATCAGTTTTTTAAAAATAATAGAACGACAACTTGTCCTCATACAGATACTAGTAACAATGGTTACATAAATAATATAATAATAGGCGTTGATAAGTTGAAGACTAAAGCGAGTTCGTTACCACTCACGAACGGTTATGAGTCACGCAACGCTACTAGTAACACTTTTACAGGATACACAGGAAAAATAGACCCCAAAAAAAATAATGATGCAGGGGAAATAGAGCGGAAATCACGAGCCACAGATCAAACTGGCGCCGAAATTTCAAGCGTCGATCAGGCTCGTTCCGCTTCCCTATCATTTTATGTCAAGTCCTTTTGGAAACTGGCGCGAAATACCATCTACAAAGACCATTATCTTACCCAAAGTCAAGAGAAAACCGCGCTAAAACTGCTTTATCTGTGGTACGAGCCTGTCTCGGACAAACAATTACAAAACGTTCACGAAGTTTACGTAAGTCGCTTAGCAATTGTACAAAAATACATTGCCAGAGATCCAACAAAACGATATGTCCAGCTGCCAGATAAATATTTTGACCCACAAAATCCATCAGGTTTTACAGGAACGAGAATCTGGTACCAAAAGCAGAAAAAAAGAGAATACGAGGTGCGGTTAAAACTGATTTTACAAGCTCAAATTCGTCGTTTTCTCAACAATGAGAAAAAAGAAACCGCAAAGCAAAAACCTCGCCTTGAGTTATTTAGGTCTTGCGAAACCAGAATCAGCAAATTAGGTCAACCAGAATTGTTGAACACTTTTCACGCTTCTGTTTTGAATCACTCTACACACAAATATTTACAACTTAATACTTAAAAAATGAATCCATTTAAAAAAAATGATGCGTCTTTGAGCAAAAAACTCAAAGGTGCATTAACCGATTTGACGGTTGATATTTTTGGTTACGAAAAGATGGTAACTAAAACTATCACTAACCGCACCAACTATATTTCCAACAGACTTCAAATCCCAAAGGATCGTCTCTACATCAGGATTTTTCAAAAAGATCACATCATACGTTCATTTCTATACAATCAGAGTAAACCTGTGAGCGCTATACCTACTCAAGAGCTCACGTATTTCTTTATGGAAGAGCAATTAGCACAATTGGATAACGTACAGAATAAAGTTGCCTTCAGCATCAAACAATACCTCAAAGAGTTTGCAGAAGCCAATCGTATTGATGAAGAAAGCGTCCGTATTTGGATTCACCTCAAGGACGATAAAGTCCAGGTTAGAGCTTTTCAAAATGAAGAGTTTATCAAACAAATCCCACTTAATTCACTAATTAAATATTTCAAATAATGGCACAAAGCAAAGGATGGAAACTAGGACAAGATTCATTTACAAAAATGATAGTCTGGTTTAAAGACGGTAACGTAAGAACAATGTATTCAATAGATTGGAAGCACAAACTATCAAGAACACGGAGCAAAGAAACTGGTATGGAACGTTTCAGAAAAAAGATAAAACAATATGGTCCGCTAGCTGGTACCATTGAGATTTATGACAAAGCAACCGGACAGCGCATCGCAAAATTTTATGAAGGCATTGAGAAATCACTTGAAACCATATAATGAGAACGATCAAAGAATTACAAGTGAGGCTCAATCCTAAAAACAGTTTTGACCAGCGACATAACATAGAAGCAGATGATAAAATTCATCTGCTTTATGTGAGTCCTAAACTCAATGCGACAGGTTATTATAGAATGATAACACCAGCATTAGAAATCAACAAAACAGATACGCATAAGGCCATTATTACCAGTATCGAGACCAATGACTTCTCGAGGAAACTCTCTGATTTTGTTAATCAGTTGGATGAGCGTTTAATTAACTGGGCAGATTACATCATTTTTCCCTCACTGTTTAGTGATGTGACTTATTTGATGCAAGCTATCAAAACGCTTAATCCTTCGGTTCAATTGGTAATGGACTTAGACAAAAATTATTTTGCAGTACCTGTTTCTATTCCGCTTTCGCGAAAGCTGACTAACGAAAAACTAAAACGCCTAGAAAATAACTTAGGTTTAATGGATATCGTGACTGTTGCAATTGAGGCTTTTCAAAAGTTCTTGCAGCGATTCATTGACGACCGTTTAGAAAACGCTCATACGTTTGTGCAATACCTTCCCAGTTTAGTCTCGAGATATGGCTATGAAGAAATGCCACCACTTACAAGAAACACTTCAGAGAAATTACGAGTAGGATTCATAAAACCAAATGAAGAAGATTTGCTATCTCTTAAGGAAGTACTTTTTAAAATGCGTGCCGATTTGAAAGAGAAAATTCAATTTGTTTGTCTTGGCAAGCCCCATTCTTCTAAGGAAGGAGATTTACTCCTTGAGGAAATAGATTGTGAAATACACGACTCCGTTTCCTTCTTGGACTATTTTGAAAAGCTAAATAGCTTACAACTGGATATAGTTTTGCTACCTGCTAAGGAAGGACTTTTTAGCAGACATCAAAATAGCAAGTTGTTTTTAGAACTTTCTGTTTTTGGGATTACAGTAGTAGCTTCTATTTATCATCCAGCTAAAGCATTCATCAATGATGGCGAAACTGGATTTATTGCTAGTGAGGTTCCAGAGTGGATCGATATAATTAACCTCCTTATTAACGACAAAACACTAATTAACCGAATTGGGAAGAATGCAATCAAATCGGTTTGGATTAAAGATAGCTGGACGCAAAAGAAGCTCAATTACTCTCAAGAAGCATTCATTTAATAATTACAGAATTAATCTCCTTTCTTATGCTTATGTGGTTTTAAGGAAGGAGTGTTTCCTGGTGTGCTTTTATTGTCTCTTTGTCGTCTATCTGGTTTTCCAGTAGATTTTGCGATTCTTTTAGGTCCTGTTTTAATGCCCATAACTATCTAGTTTATTATTCATTCTAAAAATAGCCAAAATTCAATTTTGCTCAAAAGCTTATCACTAGGACTTATCAACCCTTATCAACAATTTCTAATAAGGAATTCTATCAAGTACCGCTATAATCTTACTAATTTACCCCACCCATAAATTCAAAACCCTTACCATTCCTACGATTACCCATTTCAACCTAATTTCAAAATAATCCCAACGTACCAAGGTACATTTCCGTAAGGTCAATCGCCCGAGTCTCAAATCTATATTTATCCTAAATCAAAGAGAAAACGAGCTTCCTATAGCGATGCGTTTTCCTATTTCCGATAAAGATGCAGGTAACGATTACAGAGAACGAAGAGAAAAACGCAATAGAATTACTATTCAGTGAAAACCTACCCAAAGAGTTTTCGACCTTCCTATTAGAATTGGGCTTTCGCGAGGTTTTAAAGAAGAAAAACACTTGGTACTCAGATGCACATCCAGCCTATAAAAGTTTTGCTACTTCCTTAAGAGATGCGTTTTCTCGTGGCGGCGATTGGAAAATGGTTTCGATGTATCCATCGTTTCAACCTTCCTTAGAAAACATTGATAAAAGCAAATTCAGTTATGTAACGATTTCCTATCGGGGCAAAGAAAAGGCCGAGAAGGACGAGTATGTGTTATTCGATCCCTATAAGAAGGTTGCTATGCAAATTGCCACTCAATATGCCATTATCAAATATGGAGACGATTTACAAAACGTCGAAGTCTCTCCCAGAAACTATAAGCGCAAAGCCCGCATTCTATATGACAAAGGGCAAATTATAAATCGTATTGAAGTTGAGGATAAATCAGAAATAGAAGAGCTACCTGCTAAGGAAATAGAAAACGAACTTCCTAAAGAAAATAACAAAACTGAAAACAAAGAGACTCTTGAAGAAGTGCCTAAAGAAAATGAGTCTGGTTACAAGACCGATAAAGAGCGCAAAATTTCTACTCGCGAGATTTTAAACGAAGTCATCGAGAAACTTATCATATTAGAAAACACACTCGAAGGCGAAGATGAAACCATTATAGCTACTACCATTTTAGATTTGGAAGATGCAGCTGCCCAATCTAGTAAAGTTCATTTTAAAAATGAACTTTTAAAAGCACTTCAGAATTTTGAAGATTGGATTTACGACTTGTCATTTTCAACACGTACAGCGGCGTTAATGGAAATCAATAGATTGAATAAATCACTCGACTTACCATTCTTCAATCTTAAAGAAGATATTCCTAAAACGCTATCTGTCTCAAAAGATATTTTCAATCGCGATCATATCGTTCCTAATGTTTTAGTGCCAGCAAAAGCTGGCGAACCATTTCAATCAGGAGGGCTCAATTTAGGCGATGCTAATTTTTTGAGAATGAAGTTTAAGCGACTCTACAACATTACAGACGAAACTATTGAACAAGCTTCTGGATTGGATTTATTTCGCCTCTCACAAATGGCACATCCTAATGACTATGGAATTAATGTGAATCGATCTACCGTACTTCGTGAGTGGGAGAGTCGCGGTCGTGAAGCGTTTGAAGAAATCGGCTATCCTACAGATTTGGATTATCCCTATGTGAACGTTCACACTGGCTATAAAAGCGTCTCAACTTTGGCTTCTCAAATTGGCGCATACGATGACAGGCATCAATGGTGGTCTGCGGTGGAACATTCCAGACCTATTGCAGATTTGGCGAAAGGAATTGTGATTATGGATTCCTTATTAATGGAATTGGTTGAAAAGAAATTAGAATTAGTCAACCCAAAAACTAACAAGCCAAGAACCGATAAGCAGTCCAAAGAAGCTTTCAATGATATTGAATGGGAAATAAGCCGATTAGAAAGATCCAAGCTGGTCATTCAGGATTATATGAACAAGGATTTAGAGGTCGAAGAATCACTTCCAGAACCCAAACCAAAGAAAGAAAAGTATCAAGAACCCAATGACTATTTAGACAAGGTCATCGCTATTATGCATACCGCTTTCGCGAAAGCGGAACGCCTATCAAAAAAGAAAATTGAAAAGCTTAGAGTAGAAACCAATGCGCCTACAATAGGCGCACTTTGGGAAGCGGTGGAATTGAGTTGGTTGTTATGGTATAAAATGCTCTACAGAGAACCCATTCCATTTGAGGTACGACTTAAAAAGATGGTATTGTTTTGGAATAAGGTGCAGCCAACCTATGCGTATTCTGACAGCAGCAAAGAGCTCTACAAACAATATTCTACGCCTTGTCCTATCGGAGCCATCGTGGCACAATACACGGGAATGGATGAAGCCGAGTTCATCTTTGAGCCCAGTGCAGGAAATGGGTTACTACTTGTTGGAGCAAATCCAAGAATCACGCACGTCAACGAGATAGATAAAAGTCGAAAGCAATCGTTAGAGCATCAAGGTTTCGGCAGAATCACTTCTGATAATGCTGCACAACCTTTTCCAGAAATGATGCACAAAGTTCACGATGTAGTGGTGACCAATCCACCTTTTGCAAGTTGGGATGATTCTAAGTTTGATAAAGAGCGCATCATTCAGAAATATTTTAATAAACATCGTGGATTAGCAAACCATATTCGTCTGGAGCATTTGATGGCTGGATTGGCGCTTCACACGATGAAAGATGATGGCAAAGCGGCAATCATCATAATGGGTCACATCTATTTTGGAGACGATGGTCTCTTTGCAAAATACCGTCCGTTTTTCAATTGGTTGTATCGTTATTACAAGGTAGACGATGTTATTAATATGAACAGCTACAAGCTCTATAACAAGCAAGGTGCTGTCACAAAAACAATGTTAATACTCATTGGTGGTCGTAAAACTAAACCTTCTGGAGTAGCACCAAATAAGAGCGAACAACCACATTTAGAAGATATGGTAGAGACGTTTGAAGACCTCTGGAAGCAAACCAGATCGCATATCAAACCAAATATCGATACCATCATAAAACAGCTTAAAACCGCACGTACAAAATGATTTATTTCAATAATCAATTAATGCCTAACGACACGAGCACAAAGCTCTTTATGGTCACAAACACAAAACCTTTTGAACGCTATGAAGATCACGAAGCAGCGCTTTACATTCAATTACATCAACTGGTGGAACACGCTTTTGCGAAAGGTGAAAACCCAATTGCTCTTATTGAAGATTATCTGGAGCTGGTCTATACCGAAGGGAAATCGGTAGGAGAAATAGCTGACTTTCTTGCTAATACAGACAAGATGCAACTCGCACTCTGGACACTTAAAGAACGTTGGGATACACTGGATGAAACTGCACCTCAAGATTCATTGCTTTATGGAAGCGGAATGGATAAAGAAGAAGCCATTCAGCTGTATTCTGAAATTACACTACGAACCTATTTAGAAGCTTTAGCCCTACATAAGAATGAGTAATCAAGAATTAGAAATAGAACAGACAGATTTTAAGCAAGATGCTGAAGAGGTTGCAAAACTTGCCACGCAAGAAAGCGCTTTGGTGGAATACGTTCCGAAGTCAAAAGCACCATATCGGATGAATACGCTCATTCCTCGTAATATGGCTTTTGAGGTTCAGAAGTCGCTTAACAGTATTGTGAAGTCGAAAGGGAACATTGATAATTATGTCCGTAACCAATTAAAGTATAAATCCACCAAACAATTGTGGAATGGATTGGGTGCAGAACAGGTTGATGCAGTTGGTTTATACCTGAAGCAATTTGAGAATGAGCAAGGAATTATCATAGCAGATCAGACAGGAATAGGAAAAGGTCGGCAGGCTGCTGCGGTGATACGACACGCAGTTATGAACGATTATATTCCTGTCTTTTTCACTAAGAAACCAGACCTCTTTACCGATATGTATCGTGATTTGAAAGCGATTGGCTTTGAGAACATCAGACCGTTTATCGTCAACACGGATACCAATGCCAAAATTAAAGATGCAGATGGTAATGTGGTTTTTAGTCCGCTGAGTAGTTCTGCTCAAGCTGACTTGATTTCAAACGAAATAGAATTCCCAACAGAAAGTCCAGAATCTATTGAATACCATAAAAAGATTGGAAAGAAGTTACCTGATCCTGATAAAGTCCCAACCATCAAAATACCGCTTACATTAGATCATTTACCATTGGGTTATGATATGATTTTTGCCACCTACTCTCAAGTGCAATCTGCACATCCATACAAACGAATGTGGATTGAGAAAATGGTAAATAATGGAATCGATGGAAGCAAAAAACACAAGAAGCTCATCTTCATTCTCGATGAGTCGCATATGGCTGGTGGTTTCGATTCCATCATCGGTACCTGGATGCGCGAAGTTTTACCACAAACTAAAGCCTGTTGTTTCTTAAGTGCCACCTTTGCCAAATATCCAGAAGTGATGCCGTTTTATGCTAAAAAGACCGCAATTGCTGAAACTGGTTTGAATGATTCTAATTTTGTGCGTTCAATGACAAGTGGCGGATTGGCGCTACAAGAAATTGTAGCCTCTAATCTTTCAGAAAGTGGTCAACTTATACGACGCCAACGATCCAATGAAGGAATTAATGTCGATTACATCACACTTGATGCCGAACCACAACGAAGTAAGAGTCGTGAGAGTGTGAATCGCATCATTAGTTTAATGAATGATGTGGTGGCTTTTGAACAAGAATTTGTGGCGCCATTATTGGCAGATGTTCACGCTTCCGCGAAAGCGCAAGGTGAGCATATGTCTTCTAAACCAAGAGGACTTGGCGTAAAACAATCGCCATATTTCTCACGTGTGTTCAATATCATTGACCAGATGTTATTTGCTTTGAAAGTCAAAGATGTGGTAGCACACACCATCAAATTACTGAAGGAAGACAAGAAAGTAGTGATCGCATTCAAGTCTACAATGGGTGCATTCTTGAAAGATTTGAATTTAGTAAGTGGCGATGTGATTCCTAAAGAACAACTGGATTTTGTGAGAACTTTGGTTAAAGGACTTGACGGAATCTTTAACTATAATTATGTGGCGATTGATGGCGAAAAAACCAGAGAACGTATTCAGTTAGAGGAATTACCTCAGAATGGGATTGAGAAATACAACGACATCAAAAAGCGAATGTTATTAGAGAGTTCTGGACTTTCTATTTCGCCTATTGATGAGTTGATTCACTTGTTACAAACCGAAAAGAAGCCCAAACATTTGGGCGGTCATTCTGATCTATTTTTCAAAGTTGCCGAGGTTACTGGTCGTAATCAGCGCATCGATTTAACGGATGATGAAGCTGTTGTAGAATCTTTCCGAAGTAATACAGAACGCTCTTTTAGAATGTTTAATAGTGGCGATTATGATGTACTACTCATCAATCAAAGCGGTAGCACAGGATCTTCTGCGCACGCCAGTAAAGATTTTAAAGATCAACGTCAGCGTGCAATGATTGTGCATCAGTTTGAATTGGATATTAATACTGAAGTTCAAAAACGTGGTCGTATCAATCGTACTGGTCAAGTGAACTTGCCAGAGTACTATTATATAACCAGCGACATTCCTACCGAAAAGCGTTTAATGACAATGCTTAAAGCGAAATTGAAATCGCTGGATGCCAATACTACAGGTTCTCAAAAAACCAATGATGACACCTTGAAAAGCGCCGACTTCCTAAATAAATATGGAGATATCGCTGCGTGGAATTGGGTAGATGAGAATCAGGAAATGATGGAACAGCTCGGTTATCCAACGTATCAAAAGAAAACGGATAAGCGAGGCTTTATTTCTTATGAGCGTAATGGTTTTAAAGAAGGTGCTATTCGTCAATTGACAGGACGAGCTGGATTGCTTAAAGTGGAAGATCAAGATGCTTTATATGATGATTTATTAGAGCGTTATGACCATCAAATCAAGTTAGAAAAGCAACAAGGCACGTATGATTTGGAAACTGAATTCTTACCACTCGATGCCGAAGTAAAAAAGCGTTTCCTATTTCAAAAAGGTCAAGGTGGTCGCACACCATTTGGAAAAGACACGGTTCGAGATATTACTATTGTCAATAATCTAAAGCGCCCCTTTACCAAACAAGATATTGATGAACGTATTCAAGATGCACTCGATGGAGAAAAACCAGTTCAAGTGAGATTGAAGCTTGAAGATCAAATCAACGAAGCTTATCCTAAACTTTTAGAGGACCGAAAAGCAAAACGTTTTAAAGCCATAGAAAAACTGAAAGAAGACCGTGAAGTATTACCACAACGAGGTAGCGGAGAAACCGAAGAAGAGAATGAAAAGATTCTATCGGATTGGAACAAGCTGGAAGCGCTTATTAATCAGAAAACTTATCAATTGGCTACTTATATTGCTGGTTTAGAAAATATTCAAAACATCATTCTTCGGTATATCAATATGTGGAATATTGGCGATGTTATTCGTGTTCCGTTTATTGGTACGACCATTAAACCATCTTGGGGAATCTTCTTGGGTGTGAGCGTTGGGAAATCTGGAAAGAACCCATATACGTTGAGTAATATCAGTTTAAAATTCGGTGTTACGGATTCCCGTAAGATTTTAACCTACAGTTTACAGCCTGCCGAACAGAGTTTCATTAGCCAGGTATTTACAGAGGGTCGTGGCATTACTGATGCAGATGTACAAATGGTTAATCTGGAATGGAACGAGCTGATTAAAAAGGCTTCCTCTAAAAGGGAACGTCGACATATTTTGACAGAGAATATCGTAGGTGCTTCTGGTCAGATTGGTACTCAAAACAAACTGATTAAGTACAATACCAAAGAAGGAACCATCAAGAATGGAATCCTATTACATAGAGACTTTGGCAAAGAAGGCGAGGCAGATTCGGCGTTGCTTCCAGTTTCTGAAGCGTATCCAATTATTAGCAAATTGGATTTAGATGACTTCTTTGCAGATCATAAGTTAAGTTTTCGCGCAAAGCGAATAAGTGACAATTACTATCAAGTCTATTTAGACAAAAAGGATTTATATCCAGCAGTTATTGATGAAAAATTACGCTCGTTATTGAGACGTGAATCAGGACAATCGCAATATGAATTGCCAGACTTTGTGCAAAATGCTGGAGATATGACTGGCGCATTACATTTGGAAAATTTACAACCGTTTCTGAATCGATTGGATGCTTTTCAAGTACAGTATATGGGTAAAGCGCGTGAGTTGGAAGATTGGGAGATTGAAAATGAAACCGATTGGAAAGCTCAGACCAAACAGAAAAAAGGAAACTTCAAATATCAATTAGGTCGTGCGTATGGCCAAGGTAGTAATCCTACGATTGGTTTTGTAAACTATGAAGAACCAACTGCAGATTATGAATTTGGTTTAGTGATTTACAATCGACTTCTAACTGATAAAGAGAAATATAATTACTCGCTGATTCCCATTTTCAAGAACGTTGAAGAGCCTTACCAAGATTGGAAAACGACTATGCTGAAGACAGGAATTAAAGACGATTTTAACGCCATTATTGTGGAAGTAAGAGATCTACCATTACACGAAGCGATTGAAGCTATGGGTTATTTCATTTTGAATAACCTACACGAAGATGGGAATGCAGAATTTGTATTTGGAAAGTACACCGCTCAGGATTTAGGACGTGTGTTTTATGAAGACACGATTGCTCAAATAGCATCTATCGATGAATTAATTAATCAACTACAAATTGCTTTGAAATAGATGAAAGTGAATCCTAACAAAATGTATCTCGTTTACACGCCTTTCTACAGAAGTCGCAAAGGAATATTTGATGGCAAGCCAACAACAATGCAGGAACTCAAAAATAAATTTAAGCGTGGTATGGATGCAGATGTCATCGATGGTATCTACTCAACCAAAAAAGAAGCCAATGAGTCAGCTGACAAGCTATTCAAAAAAGCAAAAATAAATTAAGAATGAATAACAGAAAATTAGATATCCCAGAAGTACAGCAGATTCCGCAGTTTATGAAAATTATGGACGATTTAAGTGTTGGTAATAATCCATACTTAGTTGGAAGTGCCGGAACAGGAAAAACCACCATAGGCGAGAAAATTGCATACGCCATAAAAGGGCGTGCAGAAAATGATGGACGAGAATTGCCTTTTACCATTGTAAACTGTAATCAATGGACATCGCCCATTGATATCAAAGGTGGTCAAACTATTTCTGGTTACAAAGAAGGTGCTCTTATTGAAGCTTGGCGTGACGGGAAGGTTTTGATCCTGGACGAAATGCCAAAACTTGATGCCAATACCGCTGGACTATTAAATGATGCTTTAGCGAAAAGTGCTCGTGAAGATGCTATTATCTTTAATGGGAATAATGAGCCAATTAAGAAACACCGAAACTTTGGTTGTATCGCTACTGGAAATGTTATTGGAAAAGGTGCAAGTGGAAACTATGTTGGGAACAACAAACAAGATGCCTCTTTGCTTGACCGATTTAGCGGTTGTATTTATCGCATTGGGTTTAATGAAACCTTAGAAAGACAACTTGTTTATCCTGCAGTAGTAGATATCTGTTTAACCATTCGTAAATCTATTTTGAAATATGAAGGTAAAGAAGATGGAGACGACGATACAGAAGATATTATGACACTTCGTACAATGCTCAACTTTGAACGCGCCTACGAGCTTGAAATGAAGCGAGAAACAGGAATGAAAGATGAGTTTGGTAAGACCTATCGCAAGATGCCCAATGGTAAGACTTTGAAAGATTCTTTACACAGCTACTTTATTGCAATGACCAAAGAAAAAGCAGAACACATCAAGACTGAAATAAATCTTGAAGGGTTCTTAAATTCTTATAAAAGTAGTGGGATGAAACAGGCTTTTATTACGGAGTTTAAGAGGCGGATTGGATAAGTCTAGCAACAACTATTTCCTTCTTGAATAGGCGGACAAGCTACTGTTCCGTAAGAACAATATACACAACAATCACCTTGTTTTGGTTTTAGCACCTGATTGCAATTATCGCACTCATAAAAGAACTGACAAGCGTTTGTTGGCATATCTTCTACTTTTTTATGTCCGCAATTTGGACAAGTGATTTCAGACTGTAATGTGATTTCCATAATTATTGCTACTCTATATTTATTACTTTATATCCCGTTGAGTTTATCGCTTTTTCTATATCCTCTTTAGTCGTTTTCGAATTATCGAATTCTACTGTTGTGTTAGCATTATCAAAAGAAGCTGCGACATTAATAATGCCTTCTAATTCATTAACTGCTCGCGTAACGTGTTGCTCACAAGAAGCACAGGTCATTCCTTTAACATCAAAATTCGCAGTTTGAATATCAGACTGATTCACTATAACTACTTCTTTCTTATTATCAGGATAAAAAATGTGAGAGTAATATGGAAAGCTAATTGAGATAGCCGCAAATAGTGTAATTCCTATTAAAAATCCTTTGGTTTGAAACCACTTTGGTTTTGCATCTACTTCACAACAATCCTCTGCTTTTTTCGGTTTTAAATAATCATACCACGCATAACCAATTGCTACTATAGCGACACCAATTAAATAGGGTCTAAAAGGTTCCATCCAAGATAAAGC